>ERZ827520.633-NODE-633-length-53324-cov-11.316563_pt1 | contig 53324 bp, 36 predicted proteins | sample MGYA00519581_ERZ827520 | MGnify/ENA primary metagenome ERZ827520 (study PRJEB31778, sample SAMEA3449339) | human gut metagenome | biome: human gut; feature: human-associated habitat; material: faeces | place: United Kingdom | collected 2010/2012 ...
CAGACGACCGACAGAAGCGACCGGGTCGCCAATTCCGATCACCGAAGACGAATAAATAACGACAGAATAATTCTAGAATTAATCTTGTTCTTATTCGTCTTCAGGGCTTGTGTTCGGGGACCCGGTCGCTTCTGTCGGTCAGTGAGGGAAAGACTTAACAGACCGTTCCAGACGAACCGGTCTGACGACACAGAACCCGAAATCGGAATAGAAAGAAAAAATTATACCTACACCCTTACCTCCTTTAAAAGTTAAATAAGCTCTTCTTCGCAACTTCTCGAACACATTCAAGGTATAAATAACAGGTTTAATTTATAAAAAGCGTCCCAAAATTAACATTCAATGCTATGCGGGACAATACTCATGCTCCTATGGAAATGAAACATATCACTCCTGATGTTTTAATGCGTTTAAGTATTGCATTTACATCCGGTAGTAAATTTTCTCAAAGTTTGGAAAAGGCTTTGGAATTGATCGGCAAAATCAGCAATCATGATCGTATATACATCATCGAGGTTCATCACAATATGACTTATACGATCACTTATAACTGGCATGAAAAGTCATTAAAAGCCATTCCCGAAGAATTCAGGCACAACAGCCTGATATACGACCGGGAACTTGTACAACAACTTTGTACACAAAATCAGGTAATTATTCAGGAATCGGATGTGTCGGGTAATCCGGAATTAGCAGAGTTACTAAAAGCTACCGATTGCCGCCAAATGTTACTATTACCTTTATTCGAATCGGGATCACAATTTGCTTTTATCGCTTTCACCCAATGTTCGACGACTCACCCCTGGACACCGGAAGAAATCAAATGCCTGCAAGATCTGTCCTCGGTTATCGCTTTACAATTGGATAATTATCAACTTATAAAACGCTTAACTGTCCACCTCAAACAAGAGAGAGCTGCCCGGTTAGAGCTGGAAATCAAACAGAATCATTTACGTCATTGGTTACAAGAGATAAAACCGGTCTGGGATCAACTTAAAAACAAAATAGAGCATCCGGAACTCCCCGAAGTGACCAGTCTGGAGCAACATTTTACAAATTTAGATAAAATTTGTTCTATTCCTTCTGTAAAATAATCCTACATGCCAATTAACAACTGTCAATATACTCTTTTAGTGATTACTTCATCCTTTAGTGATCCGGAAAAAATCCTAAAGACTCTCCGGGAAGCTGATTTTATGCTTCTTGAAGCCAGTAATCAACAGGAAGCCATTCAACGAATCCGTACCACCTCTCCGGATCTGATCCTATTGGATATCGACAAATCGGTCCGGCAAGAGAATACGATCTTACAGGATTTCAAAACCAATAAAATCACAGGCGCCATCCCGGTTTTATTCATCACTTCCATGACTAGCGAGAATCACATTCCGGAATGCCTGAATTATGACAATATCGATTTTATCACCAAACCTTTCCGTCCCCAAGAACTGGTCATCCGGGTTCAGCACCAGTTATCCCTGCTCCGGGCCGAACGGGTCATCCGCCGGCAAAACGAGAAATTGAAAAAAAGTCTGGAAGCCCGGGATAAACTGTATTCCATCATCGCTCATGACCTGAGAGCCCCTATCGGCACCATTAAAATGATCAATTCCTCCATCGAGGCACAAAAGGTTAAAATCAAAGATCCTCAAATTTCAAAGTTATTCGAGATGATCAATGAAACGACAGAGGAAGCTTTTAATCTGCTGGAAAATCTCTTGCGCTGGACCCGGAACCAAAATGGTAAAACGAAAATTTATGCTACTCTTTTCAACCTCACACCTGTAGCCAGACAAGTCGTCTCACTATTCAGTGCAATAGCCAATGCAAAAGAAATCGAGCTGATCAACCGTATTGAAGGGAAGTTCGATATTTTCGCCGACGAAGACATGATAAAAACCGTATTACGCAATCTGATTTCCAATGCCATCAAGTTTACCTATACAGGGGGACAAGTCGAACTATCTCTTGCAGACTCGGGTGATTGCTGGACAATATATGTCAAAGACAACGGGAAAGGCATACCCAAAGATCTTCAGGCCCATTTATTGAAATCCGATGAATACATCACCACCTACGGTACTCACAATGAAAAAGGAAGTGGATTAGGCCTGATTTTATGCCGTGATTTTATCCGCATGAACAAGGGGAAACTCCATTTCTGTTCCCAAGAGGGAATAGGAACCACTTTCTATTTCACTATTCCCAAAGCCTCTTCTTCTGCAAAAGCCGCAAGCCGTTGATACATTTTCAACGCCCCCCATGCATCGGTAGCGGCATAGCGAATCTGGGCTTCAGTCAGTACCGGAGCTTCCCAGTTGGAAGTGCGCTGACGTTTAGAAATCTTCACCCCGAAGATAATAGCCATCAATTTTGAAAAAGATTTATCTTCAATTCCAAAATATCCGGCATATTCCTGCAGATCCACAAAGGAGGCAGGTGTAAAATCGGCCAACTTACGCAAATTCCGGTTATCGTCGCGGATACCGACACCGATCTTTATAATCCGGGGACTAGCCAGCAGCCGAACCAAAGCCGGTTGAAAACCGCATTTATTCAACCGGAACAGAAAAACCCGTTCCGGGACAGCCAGTTGCAATAAGCTCACTTTATAAATTTCACCTTTCCGAAAAGAGGGACGGGTCTCCGTATCGAATCCCAGGCAAGCATGTCTACTTAAAAAATCAGCCGCCTCCCCGACCTGCCTTTCCTCTTCTATTACCTTCACTTCTCCCGTAAACACGTAAGGAGGTAACAGATCTATTTCTTTCCGATCTATGGTCTTTTTTAAATCAGTCAACATTTTCTCAAACTTAATCGTCCTCATCTTTTACCTGATAGACAGCATGATGTACCGCCCTCAACACTCCGGCACAAGCTTTTCCCCAATACAATTCAAAACTATTATTCAATTGCCATAAAGCCTCTCCGATCACTTCCGGTATCCCACAGCGGAAAGAAGAAATAAAATTCTTCAGGTCCTGGTATATATCACAAGTTTTCTCTGCTATCGAATGTACGACAGGAACTTCACTAAACTGCATATTATCATCGAAAACTTCCAGGTATTCATCGTATTCTCCCAACAGTCGATGAAGCTGTCCATATAAATAATTATAATCGTCTTCGGTGACGATATCTTCGATCAATCCACTATCTCCGCTATCACTCTCCGGCAGCAAGGAGCCCTTCAAATAGATCAAAGGAATAAACTTCTGCAAACGCTGGATAAAATCCCTGCGCTGCATCTGAGGTGCCGTCTCCACAAAATCACAAAATTCCTTGGCTACTGCAACAAACTCGATGACTTCTTTGCTATATCCAACATGTTGAAAATCTTCCATAAACTACTTTCTTTTATTTTACAAAGGTAGCATTTTACCTCCTACCTCGGTATACTTACGGGAAATAAAAATGACATTCCAGGTCCCTCCCAGAATGTCATTCTTTGCGGAAAGACGGGGATTCGAACCCCGGAATCCCTTTAGAGGATTACACGCTTTCCAGGCGTGCCAGTTCAGCCACTCCTGCATCTTTCCTTACTTTGGCGGGGCAAAGATAGGATAAAAAGTAAAAAGTAAAAAACAATCCGCAAAATTTTAACATTCTTATTTTTAACGTATCCGCTCAAAACCTGGAAACATTGAACAATAACTATATAGTATTATAGACCATAAACGTTTTAGTTTACATACAAATTTTATAAAATAAAAAAATATCAGAATATTTACATAAAAATTATATTATCAAATTAAATATTAATATATTTGTATCAATTTTATTCAACATTAATTATATACACAAATTCTTTAATTATAAAAAAAAGTAAATTAACAGTAGTAGTAATCATGCTTTGTATCATGGCATTCGTTGGCTACAAAAATCACGGTTCCTCCCAATTAGGATTAATTATTGGAAATATTGAAGCAATAGCAGGACCTGAAACGGGAGCCATAAACATGGAGTTTTATTTCGAGAATGGAGCTAGTGGAAGCTTGTCCAAAAAACCGGAATGCGCCAAGGGGACAACTGTATCAGCGGGCACTCCCGATATTCCTATGGGAGATATTTATCCCTGTCAGAATGAAATAATGGGAGGTCTCCTGACTAAAATAGGATATTGCTATAAGTCCAAGTAAAAATACTCCGCCTAAAGTTTTCTTTAGGCGAATATTAATATTACACATCATCATGAAATTATATTATTGGATATCTCTATGTTTATGCATAATTATCATTTCTTGTAAAAAAACGATTTATTATGCTCCGGATGAAATAAAATACGTTAATACACAAAACATACACGATAGTCTGGAAGCAAAAATTTTACCAATTTCGGTTTTCGTCCCCCAACAAATCGCTTTCATCGACTCTTTCTTGATTATTCTGACTAAAAACCCATCAGAGTTCATATCTATCGTCAACACACAAAACGATAGTTTAATTGCTAATTTCTGTGTAGAAGGACGTGGTCCCAATGAATATTTAGTACCCTATACCTTAAAGCAATTCGATTCGAATAAAGCCGGAGACCGGCTACTCTATATCACCGACAATTATAATGTAGTAAAAGCATTCAATATTACTCAATCCATATATAAAAATGAAGCGGTTTGTGAACCAGCAATCCCAATAAATACTTCGACAGCTGATCCCTTCTTTTTAGCTCAAGGAGCAACATTTTTGAAACAACATGTCACCTATAACGATCCTCGTGACTATATATTTTTTCCACCCTCATATATCATCAAAAATAATAGCAACACAAAAAAATATCATATTTTTCCGGATATCCTAAAGAACCCCACAGTTCGCGCTCTTCCCCTTTTCCTCTACGATGCTGTCACGAGGATAAAACCTGATTTAACAAAAATTGTCGATGCCATGAGCTATTTGGATAATCTGAATATTATTGAAACGTCTTCAGGAAAATGCCTCGGTATCACGGAACAAAATAGTTGTCCATTTGAAGATTTAGTTTATTCTAACGAGGGCGAGTTATTAAAGATATTGAAATATGGTGTACTCGACATTTGTGTAACTAACGAACACATCATCATGTTATATGATGGCAGATTTGCTGATGCTGTTGAAAAGCAGACGGAAGAACTAAAACCTATACTGAAAATATTTAACTGGGAAGGCGATTTTTTATGTGCATATCAATTATCGGAACCCTTACGTGGAATCGCTTATGATGAAAATCACAAGACTCTATATGGATTTGATATGAAAGAAAATTTTTACAAATACCTTCTTCCTAATTAACAAAAAATTTTCACCATGAATAAAATATGGATTATCTGTTTATTATTGACAGGAGCAGGTTGTATAAATCAGGAAAAAATTCAAATCATCCAGTTGATGGGGAAACAAATCAATATTAATGAATCCTACCGATCCATTTCAGTTAGAAATGAAGAAGCCGATTCACTTTCTGCTCTTTATGAATTCGAAAAACCTATAAAAATCGTAACTTATATGGACAGTTCTGCGTGTACTCAATGCGCCATGCAAATATTAATTACGTGGAATAAGATATTAAATGAAGTATTGTCTGATAGTGTCGGCTTTATTACGGTAGTCGCTCCAACAGATCCAATTAAAATAAAGTTGGCTTTAAGTGCATTAAAACTAGAAAATTCACTTTTATACGATACGAATGACATTTTTTTAAAAAACAATAAACTAACAAACATCTTAGCCAGAAACAGAACTTTTTTACTAGACGCCCAGAACCATATTATTCTAGTCGGAGAACCTTTAAACAATCCTCAATTATGGAAGTTATATAAAAATAGGATACAAACTTTAATTCATCATAAAGGAAAAATCCCATAATCCGTCTACACATTCCTCAAAAGGGGTATCCGATCGCAAGATTCAGTACCAGACCTTTCCAGAAACTGCCGTCGATATTATAATATCCGGACTTGCCTGTACTATAAGGAGCATGTATAGGTATTCCCAAATCGGCACGGACCACGATATAGGAAAAATCGTAACGTAGTCCGAATCCGGTCCCCAAAGCAATTTCTTTCAATAATCCTTTGATTCTGAATTCTCCTCCGGGACGCTGGGTTTCATTGTTCAACAACCAGACATTCCCGGCATCCATAAACAAAGCCCCTTTAAACCGTTCGTATATTTTGAAACGATACTCGACATTCCCTTCCAGTTTGATATCTCCGGTCTGATCGAGATAAGAATAGGTCGATTCCCTGGGATGGTAACTTCCGGGCCCGATCGAACGGATATGAAAAGCCCGGATACTATTCGAGCCGCCGATATAAAATTGCTCACTGTAAGGCATTACTTTCGAATTACCGTAAGCATAACCGATCCCTCCCATAATCCGCATGGCCAATTGATTATTATTATCCACAGTCTTATAACCGATTAATTCAGAAGTAAGCTTCAAAAATTGAGAATAACGATTATTGAGAATTTGTTTGCCCTCCCCCTGATGATTCCCGCAGATATACTGCAGGCCCGCTATAATATTACCGGCCTGAGTGACCGAAGTCTGCCAGAACAACCGGTTGGGATTACGATAAGTCGCAGCCCGGTCGTACGTATAGGTATAAGACATCGACGGAATAAACTGATTCTTAAAACTCTGCGCCACTGCGGGATTTTTATTTACAACAGAATCGAAGGCATGAGAAGTACGCAACAGATAGGTATAATTGAGTTTAAAAGGTACGACGGAATGATAATTCCGGGTAGAAGAATTAAAATCATAGGTCGCACTTCCCCAAAACGAGATCATCCTAAAAAAATTATGCCGGTTAAGCAAATCCGTACCGATCTGAAAATGGGTCTGTTCTCTCCTATCCCGTTTCGTTTTCATCAATTTGGGAACCAATAACCGGGGCACGGACAAATTAAAATTCAACCCCAGCTCATAAGAATTGATCAAGCCCGAATTGCCTGTCGATTTTTTATTTCCTCCGATTTGCCATTCGTAAGACCCTGTCAACCGGACACTGAAATTCTCTGCCCGGCGGAACATATTCCGGTTAGTAATCCCTAATGTCAATCCCGGACCGAGCAGATTATTCGACTTGGAAGACATATCCACCTCCACTTCCGTTTCAATAGGCAGGGCAAAATCGCCGTTGATCTGCATATCCAGCAAGCGATCCTGAACCGTATCGGGCACGGTAATCGTCATATTGGCGAACTTAAATACGCCCAACTGTACAAATCCGGCTTGTGTACGACTCTGTCGCATAGCCGAATAAGTTTGTCCGGGTCGCGTCTTCACCGCCCGGGTGATCACATTCGGTTTCAGCCGTAACGGAGGCTCATAAATGATTTTCACCTGATCCGCCTGTATCGTGTCTTGCCCGCCGGTCGCTTCATTTCCCGACAGCATCACTTTCACCTCACCGATTTTATAAGGATGAAAAGCATTTTGCGGAATTCCCTGCTTCAATCCGATTCGTACGTCGGCCATTTTTCCACCTTGAGTGGTATCGACTAAAAATTCGATATAATCGGGTTGGAAGAAATAATAACCGTGATTTCTCAACCGATCGGACATGCGTTGCCGCTCCTGATTGAGGACATTCACATCGTATTGCCTTCCCGGTTTCAGTTCGGAGAACCGCATATACGAGCGCACGATACTATCCATCGGAGGATTCCATCCCCACAACTGTACATTACCGTAATGAAAAGGCTGAGGCAAATCGACCCAATAGCTGATGCGGGCTTTTTTAGGATTCCGTTTATGCGGAATAATCTCGTAGCGGGAAGTCGTCCCATAAAAACCGAAGTCTTTCATGGCATTATCCACCATTTTCAACCGTAATTCGGGCTGTACATCTGAAATCAACACCGGTTTCTTAGCCAATTTACGATATAACCACCATTTAAAACCTTTCTCTTTTTTTATATTCCAATTATATATCCACAGCCCGATCGGGAAAGGCGAACGGACATAAGGAGAATACAGCGGATTATTGGGTTTCACAGACAGCGGACCGGAAGCGGCTGAATTTTGTGTACTGTTGAGTTTCACTTTCTGAGGGGCCTCGATCTTCATTTTTTTTACTCCGACATACAATACTTCATCTTCTGTCAGTTTTTTAGTCGTCGAACAAGAAAAAAGAAGGAAAAGGAAAAAGATTAAAGGTAAAAAGTAAGAAGAAGAAAAGGTCAGGGTACTACAAATAGGACAAAAGTGACTGAACCGACTTTTGTCAGACTTCCGGGCATACTTTCTGATGAATTCGACTACTTTCATTTCTGATTCTCCGTTTTTGTTTCTCTTTCCGATTTTCGGTTATTTTTAAAGAGATCTTTAAATTTACGGAAATTTTTCCGCCAAACAATACCGACACCCGTTTGAGTGACTTCGCCGTCCAGTACACTCTCATAGTTGGAATGCCGGAACACTTTCAAAAATAGATTTCTCTTCTTCGTAATCACGTATTCTATAGAAATATCGTCGACGAGATTATCTTCTATGTTATTACTCTGATTTTCATTATTATCTGTAGAAATCCGTCCACCGATCTTCACCCGAATCCGATCATTAAAAAATTGTTTGGAGAACTGATACGTATAATCGGTACGGGTTGTATTTTCATCGGTATTATACGAATCGACGCCAAAAGTAAAACCGGTCTTCCGGGTATACTTATTCAATTCATTTTCTACCAGGCTATATAAAGCATTGTTGGCCATACTTCCTCCGCTTCCCGACTTAGCAGCCCCAGGAGCGGTATAAGTATTATAGATCAATAGATTCAACGCTTGACGGGTACGTTCTTCCTGAGAAAAAGTCGCCAACTGATTCTGTACCACCATATCGTTGGGAGCTGACAGGTCAAAAGAGATATCCGGTCGGGTCAATGTATTCTGTATCCGGATGATAGCCTCGAAAGTAACCAGTCGATTCTGTTCTCCGTCGACAACCGTAGCTTTCACCTGTTCGGAAGCGGATATACTCAACATCGGATTCATCACATTTCCTGTCCATTCCACATAGCTGCCACTGCGAATATTAAATTCTTTTTTACCTGCAATGGGAATATTATAAACCACGGTTCCTCCGGATAAAATATATTTCCCCGACAAGGTAAGTCCGTTTTCAGGACTCATGGCCAGAACCAGATTACCCCCACCCTGGATGACGATATTATTACTTCCATCATCCGATAATTCGACGTTTACTGTCACCTGATCTCCGATCTCGATCAACATTTTTAAAGCAAAGCTACTGGTGTTTACCCGGTTAGTCAGATCGTCACGCTCATTCAAGGTGGTATCCCTGAACGATACGAAACGGACCAAATCGGCACTACGGTCCACAAGTTCGGGTCCGGAACTACGCAAAGTATAGGTAATATTGGTCCGGTTGAGCAAATTGATATTTCCGGAAACGCTTAAATTCGAAAAGGCCCCGGCCAAACGGGAATCCAGATTGATATAAGCCTTCCCATAGATCAGCGAAGTCGGATTTTTCTTTACATTCACGACCTCGAAATTACCGGCTTTTACAGATATATCCATATTCATCCGGTCGAACGGAGTCAGGGTAATCGCTCCGTTCAGCACCATATCACTTTTGTTAGGAGCAATAAACCGATATTGCCGAAATAAAATCTTCCCGTTGTCTACAATCAGGCGGGTGGTATCCAATCCGAATGTGGTACCCAACATCACCACATCGGCTTTTCCATTACGAAAGCCCAATCCACCGTTCAAATCCAGACGGTCTACCGTCCCACGAAACTGTAATGCGCCGGTCAACTCGCCCTCCAGTTTCATCAGATCTTTCGGAACAAAAGCGTTGACCATATACAAAGGTAAAGAAGGTATATCTACGTCCAGCATGACCTCCCGGTTGGTCTCGGATGTAGCGAAAGTCCCCTGCACTACCGCCCGGCGGATGCTGTCGATTTTCAACTCGAAATCTACGGCATGATCGGTTAAATGATCCTTTCCTGCATACTGCAGATCCAAATCGAGGGTACCCATCCGCTGTTCTTCATAAAACAGATTATTCACTCCGATATTTCCCTCGGCACCGAAGGTTTTACGATCGGTATACAACAATAAATCCGTATGCAGGATACCGCTCAGATCGGGTAAGAACGGTGATATTTCGGTCAATTTTTTCAGGTCTATACCGGTAATCTCCACCTGTAACCGATCCGTCCTTTCTCCTTCATCAGGCAGAGACTGCAAACTCACCAATTTATTCTGGTAGGCCATCCGGAGATTGGCATCGATCTTCCAATCTTTATAAACCGTTACTTTATTATCGGCATTGACAATCCACCGGCTATACCCCAGAATAGGAGTCATCGGGAAAAAGCTCACCGTAAAAGCACTGTCCAGCATCACCAGATTGATACCCATATCGAATCCGACTCGTTGCCGGGCATCTTTTTGTTTCAGTTCGATCCGGAATTGATTCCCCTGCATTTTTCCGGTCAGGTTGATATTGAACAGTCCCTTCCAGGCCTGGTCGGAACTACCGGCTCCCAATGCATACACCAGACTCTTGCCGGTCTGCCAGATACCCATCTGTACCGAATCGAGACGTACCGTCCCAAAATAGGGAGCCGTAGCCGTGATCCCCATCCGGATACCTGACCGCTGACGGGAAACGATATCCAGAGAAAGCCGACGAAATCCCATATTCCTGGCCTTCAAAAATTTAGCGATCGCATTATTTTGATCACCTTTCAAGTGCATACTAAAAACAGGCAACTCCGCTTTGATCTGTTCCATATCGATATCTTTACCGGCGATCTGCTTCCCGACAATCCCTGCAATTTTCCCAGCACTCTCCCCAAAACCGGCCAAAGAAGTATCGGCCCGGAAAGTTAACTGTAAATCACCGGTCTTTACATCCAGTGTCGTCTTCTTCAGATCGCTGGCCATATCGATATCCAGGCTTCCCAAGGTATAAGTCTTCCTGCTATCTGCCATGCTCAGGCTATCGAAGCGGGCTTTTAAAGCATAAGCGGAATGTTCCCCGATAAAACCTTGCAAATCTACTTTCAGCCCCATAGTCAAAGATTCCTGCATCAAATGCAGGGCCTGCAGATCCACCTTGCCGATATAACCACCCAAACCGACCTGATACTGTTGTTGCAGCGAATCTCCCCGGAAAACCAAATCCAAAGGAGCATCGGGATCTTTACTAACCATAGTCCCCCGTAAATGCGTCTTATCCAAGGTAGCCTGTAAAGTAATATCTTTATATTCGTGCTCTTTATAAAACAACTGACGGATTCCGGCATTTACCGAGGTCTTTGCCTGAGGCCACGAAAAATACCGGCCTTCCAACCGGAAATTGGCCGAGGCGCTTCCTAACGAATCGACAGTCAAAAAGCGATCGAGTGGGAAACGGCTCAGGGTCAATTCGCCGTTATATGTCTCCCGGTTCAAATCATAACTCCCGTCGAGGGTCATACAACCAGCAGCGGAACACAAGCGCACCAAAGCCTCCAAAGCTCCCTGATTAGCCTTCAGATTCGCCGACCAGGATACATCGGCCGGGATCTTCACGATTCCTTCTTTTAAGAAAACATTAGCAAAGGTAGCGTCCGGCATCTCCGCCCGCAAATCGATCACCCCACTTATTTTTTTCAGGTCCCGGTAGGATTGCAGTTGTCCTTTTCCAGTCAACCGGAATTTTCCGGTCATACCGGCATCCAGGCGGTCGAACCGGACTCTGTTTTCATCTATACTGAAAGTCGTATTCAAATCTACCTGACTATGTTTTAAGTCCTGAGGGATTCCGTCATAAAAGGGAGTAAGATCGGCCAGCCCAACCCTGGCATTCAGCTGAACGATCAAGGGTACCCGTTTCATCAGATTATTCATCGAAGTATCGGCCCGGGCTGTCAACTCGATCTTGCTATGAGCGGTGCGGATAAATGCCCCCCTCAATGCTGTCCGGGCCGAATCGAGATCCACCTGTGCCTGCATCTGTTGCAGCTGTATTCCGTTTTGCTGTACAGCCCTCAGATCTACCAGGTTTCCCCGCACAACCGTTCCCCGGTTATATACACTGTCGATTTGTACGGCAATACCGGACAGCACCAAATCGGTTTGCCCGGCATCGGCAGTCTTCATGCTAAAGGCACTGTTCTCCAATTGTAATCTCCCTGCACGTATCAGCCAAGGCTGGCTACCGGACGGTTCGGTGACCGGTGTCCCGGACGATTGTTCCGTTCCCATCTGCATGTCACACCAAGCCCCTCCGACAGCGACAGCATCTATTTCGACGGATTGCTCCCCCAACAAAACTTTTCCGCCAGTCAGCGAACCGTCCTTTATTCCGGCCCCCAGGTAAGGCAACCCCTCGGTATACATGCGATAACCGACGTCCCGGATCTTTATCTGCCTGACTTCGATCCCCCAATCCAAAGGATTACTCTGCACTGTATCTTCCACTGTTCCGGCTCCGGATTTCAAAAAAACATCCCCTTCTTCCAGGCTAATCTCAGCGACTATCAATTTTTTCCGTTCCAAATCGATCCGTCCCTCCTGCACCCCCAAATTCCCGACAGCCACCTTCAGTTGCATACCGGTAGTATCGCCGGCTAATCCGAACTTCACCTGTCTCAGACCTAACTGTTCGATACCGAGTTCTTTACGAAATATCCGATCGATATTCACCCTAAGCCGGATCGCCTCTGCAGCAACCAGGGTATCTCCGGCAGTTTTCCCGGCATACACATCGTCCAAAACCAGATCAAAAGGAAAACCCAAACGGAAATGCCCGATCCGGACTTCCAAGTCGTAATGCGAAGCAGCATAACGTTCGGCTTTGCGCAAAAGGAAATCTTGTACAGGAGGTAAATAAAGCAAAAACACGATAAGCAGTAGCAACCCTAAAATTGCTAAAATCGTTCTGCCCAGATATTTAAAAAATCTTTTCATGCTTAAGCTTTATTCTTCGCAATTACCATTATCCAGATCGTAAAAAAGCGCTGCAAGGCCTGCCTCCTGCTATTCCGTAAAGTCTTTAATTAACGAAAAAAGATCCTTACGGGTTGCACGAACCGATCAACATTGTTTCGGCTTCGGCAATCGCCTGAGGAGTCCCTAAATCTAAAAAACGTCCTTCGTAAAAATACATCAGTATCGGGTGAAGCCTGGCCTGTGACAGATATTCGTCTATAATCGAAAAGCCCCCTTTTCCTGACATACGTTCTAAAAATTCCGGGCTCACCACCTGCACTCCACAGAAAGCATAGTTCCGGGAATCCCAAAATTCTTCATCTACCGGTTTTTGTTCCCCTGTGGCCTTATTTTCCCATCCTTTCAGCATCCCTTCACGATTAAATCTCAATCCTCTGCCTTTCCCGCCGGTCCGGGTAACCAAGGTCGCATCTCCCTTATTTTGCCGATGAAAGCGGAGCAAGGCAGGTATATCGATATCTGAAAATATATCTACATTATGAATAAGCACCGATTCACCCGGGCAGAACAACTCCCTGGCTTTCAGAAGTCCGCCCCCGGTATCGAGTAATTTCTCCCGTTCATCGGAAATCACGATATCCCAATCGAAAAAATGTCGTTCGCACAGAAAAGCTTCTATCTGGTCGGCATAGTGATGCACGTTCACCACAATACGCTGTACATCCGCCGCTATCATTTTCCGTATGACATATTCAAGCAAAGGCTTACCGGCTACTTCCACCAATGCTTTGGGCCGATCGTTCGTCAAAGGCTGCAAACGGGTACCCAATCCCGCTGCAAATATCATTCCGTTCATCTAAATATTTATCATCTTATTTTTAATTGCATACATGACAAGCGCAGCAGTATTCCGGCATCCGGTCTTACTCAACAGATTCGCCCGATGTTTATCCACTGTCCGCTTACTGATAAAAAGTTTATCTGCAATTTCCTGGTTGGAAAGTCCCAGGCATACATGATACAAAATCTCGAGTTCTCTCTCGGATATTTCATTATCAGGGGTTTCAGGTTCCGGTTTATGTTGCCCGCCATCACGCATATTATTGAGAATATTCACCAGCAACTCCTCGGAAAAGTAATTCTCACCGGCGGCGACAGCCCGGATTGCCGCAATCACTTTTTCTATACCGGAATTTTTGAGAACGAACCCCTTTACTCCGACATCGACCATTTTATAGTAATACTGTTCATCCCCGTACATAGACAACACGATCACCTTCAAATCCGGCCTGATCCGCAGAGCCTGTTCCGTAGCTTCTATCCCGTTCATCTCGGGCATTTCTATATCCATCAACACCAGGTCACAATCTACAAAGGAGAGGTTTTCAATAAAGTCGCGTCCATTGGAAGCTTCGTAAATATGGTGTACGAAATCCTGGGTAGACAAAAGCAATTTCAATCCTTCCCTGAATAACTTATGATCGTCAACAATATAGATTCTTAATTTTTTCAAATTCTTTGTGTCCATGAATCGATAAACATTTACATCCGTAACTGATAAACAAAGATAAAAATAAAGTCAGAAAGTCAAAAGACTTTAATAAAAGCGTTGGCCCGCATCCCTTTTCCATGCTCGCTGACAATCTCGATATCCCCGTTACCGGATTGCAGCCGGTAACGCATGTTATCCAATCCCATACCGGTATGTCCGGAAATACGGTTTACATCGAATCCGATACCGTTGTCGGTATATTCTAAATATAATATTCCTTCTTCGAGTTGTAAATCGATCGTCACTTTCGAGGCTGCAGCATGCCGCAATGTGTTGTTGATCAACTCGCAGATAACGCGGTAGACCACCACTTCGATATTGTAATTGAAACGTTGATTTTCGAGATTAGTAGTAAAATACACCTTAAAATTATCGGCTTGCCGCATCCGTTTTATGAATGCCTCTACCGCATCTTTTAAGCCAAAATTGTTGAGGATATGCGGGCTGATATTGGCCGAGATGTCCCTGACCCCGCTAATCGCTTCATCCACAGCCTGCCGCAAATTCTGCTTTATCTTTTCGTTGACTTCACTTTCTTTATTGGTATCCAACCCCGAGACCAGCATTTTGATCACACTCAGCAAAGGTCCCAGCCCATCGTGCAGCTCTTTCGCAAAACGCTGCCGTTCTTGCTCTTCCGTGCGGATAACCGCTGCCAGTACCCGTTTCTCTGATTCGCGCCGGATCTCATCCACTCTTCGCATAAATTGAAAAATTTTCCGGATATAAAATACTCCGATCAGGAGGACCAAAGCAATGATAAAAGCCAGAACCTTCTGTACAATAGCCAATTCATCTTCCATTTCGGGATAAATCGTAGGCCATAAATCGAAGACCCTCGACACCACCATCAACAAAAATCCGATGGAAATCAGAATCCAGGAAGCATTGAATTTTGTCCGCTTAAACAAGCTAATGGCAATAACGGCAGCAGCAACCTGTAAAAAAAGCGAAACATAAACGAGAATAGTGGACAACATAGTAAGTTCATTAAAATTAAAACGGATATCCGATAGCTATATTAAATACAGATTTATTAAAACCTCCATTACGATTCAACAACACAAAACGTTGCCCTTCGGCCTGCATCGGATCATGTAATTTCAAACCAAGATCAAAACGCAACAGAAAGAAATTGACATCCAACCGTAGTCCGGCCCCTGTTCCGACAGCGATTTGTTTATAAAATCCGGAGGACAACTTCGTACCCTGACGATTCTCATACCGATTGATATTCCAGATATTCCCGGCATCGATGAATAAAGCCCCTTCTAATAACCAGAATAATTTAAACCGATATTCCACATTGGCTTCCAACTTAAAGTCTCCTACATTATTCGGATATTTATCCGGCGGAGCATAAGATCCCGGTCCCAAAGTTCTCGCCTGCCAGGCCCGGATATCGTTGGCACCTCCGCAATAATAAGCCTCTTCAAAAGGCAAAGCCTTCATGTTACCGTAGGGATAACCACAACCCAGAAACAGCCGGTAGACGACCGAATTGGCTTTATTCAGGTAATGGTTGAACCGATATTCACCGTCGGCTTTGATAAATTGGGCATACCGGACACCCAGAATTTTATAAAAACGTTCTTCCTCGGAACCGGATTTTCTGGCCCCTAAAAGTTTATCCATAGCCAAAAGAAAATTCCCGGAAGTCTCCAGATTACCCCGGAAATAATTAAAACTTTGTGCAGAATTGACCACCTGGTCGGTAAACACAGCCGAAAAATTCGCCGACAGAATCATATGGTTGGTATAGGCACTTTTGATATATTCATTTTTCAATTCACTGATAAAACTCGAATCGACACTCGGCATCAGCACATAATTCAGATCGATGAGATCGAAATTATACCGCCATTTATTATCTGCCCGCCGCCAAAGGTAACCGAACTTAGCACTAGCTACACGGCGTTTGTAAAACTGTGTATTTTCCTGACTGAAGGAGAGAGAGATCGAAGTTTTAGGAGCAAAATTACGGCGGAATTCATCCATACGAAAAACCGGCATCCAAAATTGAGGTGTCACTAACTTCAATTCCGTACCGACTTCGGTGGTACTGAAAATTTCATTTTCCTTCAATTTCTCTTTTTTTAAAGCCCCCCATACACTCAAGGTCAGATTCTCCCCTCCATGAAACAAATTGCGGTGATTATAAGCAAAGTTACCTCCGACCCCGATATTCCCGGAATTGTTGGTCCCTTCGAGAAAGACATTATAAGACTGCCGTTTGAGCGGAGTAAGCTGCACTTCACAAAACAACACCGGCTCACCGTCTTCCTTTTGCTCTTCCCGGAAAATAATATTGATAAATTTAAACAGATTCAAGGCTTGCAGGCGGGAATAGGAATCAGCCACTTTACGGACATCATAAAATTCTCCTTCCTTGAACTGGATCGTTTCCTGGATCACCTTCGGCTTAATCTTCATATGGCCACGATAAACAATCCCATATTCACCGTAACGGGTATGCCGGTAAAGCGAATCGAGTCCATTGGCCATCAGCAGGGGATCATAATCCAAATTTACCTGAATGTGCTTTATTTTATATTTGCGGTAAGCCATACTGTCGGACACACTGTTGACGATGCTCAGCAAAAGATGAGCCTGTTCCGGATTACCGCTCCGCGAGGTATCGGCATAATAATGAATAAAATTCTTTGAAAAATTATAATACCCGTTTTGCCGGAGCATATGAATGATCCGTTCCCGTTCATCTTCCAATATCTCTATATCCATCGGCATTTCCTGATGCAACAAAGTGTGATTGGTGTCCCGCAAAACCAATTGTACTAACGGAAAGCTTTCGGGTAATCCTCCGGCCCGGAAACTACTGTCTTCCCGGAAAGTAAAATCTTTTACCCGAGTCAGCGGACCGGGATAAATCCGGTACACAACATGGGCCTTTTTCTTTTTAAACCAAACGGAATCCGTCACCTCAGCTTTATAAAAACCTTTATTGTTCAGGTACAATTTCAACTGGGTCACACTTCTGTCGGTCAGGAAAGGACTATAAATCACAGGAGCTTCACCGATGGAACGCAACCATTTGTTAAAGCGCTTATTCTCATTCTTCCCACTCAGGTTATAAAGTCCCAGATGAAAACGAGCCACTCCCAATATCCGCGTATTAGGACGTTGCCGCACCGTTTTTTTCAATTCAGAAAAATTCACCCCTTTCTCTTCTACCCTCACTTTCACCTTATTCAACAGATATTCATCTTTCCCCACATAACGGGTAGGCGAACACGATACCATGACCAGCATAAAGCCCGTCAATAACAAAATTCCCCCTCGCTTTTTCAGTAAGCTGATGAACGGTTGGCTGATAAAATATTCCGAAACAATCTTATATGGAACCCACTTCTCCAAATCTCAAAAAATGTTACTACTTTTGCACAGCTTCTGAATTGCTCTTTATTCAGGATTAAAACCACGCTAAAACCGATGTAGAGGCACAAACCATGTTAAGCAAACAGGTAACAAAAATAGTCCAAAACCTTGAAAAAAAGAAATTCAGGGAAAAATATAATCTCTTTAAAATCGAAGGGGAAAAACTGGTCGGAGAACTGTTGCATTCTCCCCTGAAAATCCATTCCCTGATCGCTTTCCCGTCTTGGCTCGAACAAAACAAAAAAGCGTTGTCAAACGTAAATATCATTGAAGCCGATGAACGGGAAATGCATGGGATATCCAACTTCCAATCTTTACCCGAAGTCATCGCACTGGCCGAAATACCTGTCCATATCTATCGGAAGGAAGAGGTTCTCGATTCTTTATCCCTGGTATTGAACGGGATACAAGATCCGGGTAATTTGGGTACCATCCTCCGGGTGGCAGACTGGTTCGGAATCGGAAACATATTCTGTGATGCCGATTGTGCCGGTGTTTATAATCCCAAATGTGTACAAGCCAGCATGGGGGCCATCTTCAGGGTCAAGACGTTCTATACGGCTCTCCCTGTTTTATTGAACGAACTGAAGCAAGAAGGCCTTCCTGTCTTTGGCACGTTTTTAGATGGGAAAAATATTTATACGACAGCATTAAGTACCCGGGGCCTGATCGTCATGGGGAACGAAGGAAAAGGAATTTCAGCAGAAATAGAAGCGCTGACCGGACAGAAACTAACGATTCCGAGTTTCGCCCGGAATAGCGAATCGACCGAATCGCTGAACGTCGGAGTAGCTACCGGTATTATTCTGTCGGAATTCAAGAGAAGGATGTAATCAGCAATTTAAAATAAAACGAAATGAAAAAGATTTTTACGTTATTATGCATCTGTTGCCTGGGTTTCGGAGCGATGGCCCAATTACCGATCAATCTGGGTGTTCACGGCGGGATTTCCAGTAACCGGATAAAATTCAAAGATATCCCCCAGGCTATCGGGACACAAGCCAATACTGGCTATATGGTCGGCGCATTTATGCGCGTCAATCTGGGAAAACTCTATCTGGAACCTGCTTTAAACTATTCGCATAAGAGAAGTGTGATAGAAGAAAAGGCACAGGCACTAGGAGAAAATCCTGACAACTTCGATCTGAAACTCAACACGTTCGATATTCCGATTATGTTGGGTTTCCAAGTATTGGATTTATCTATCGTTAAACTACGGGCCTTCCTCGGACCGGTACTTTCCGTCGGGAAAGTAAAAAACCTGAAAAAACTAGGAGATATCAGTACCGATAAAACCAACTGGCACGGTAAAGTCGGCGTCGGGGTAGATGTCTGGAAACTGACCTTCGATATCGATTATGAAAAAGCATTCAAAAATTTAGGTCATGAACTGAAAGCTCCCCGGTCGTTCAATTTCACCCTGGGACTAAAGATTATTTAAGACCACATTTAAAAATAGCCCACTGCCCGTCCCTGTGGGCTATTTAAAACGTTAGCACATTTTTTCCCCGGCATTCATTTGTTTTTTCAAAATATTTCCTATTCCTTTGTTTCGTCAATTCAATCCTTAAGAAAGATTGTTTGAATTATAAAGAGGAGTTGAGAGACTGGGCTCTATGAAACTCCGACAACCTCCGGAACTTTCCGAAAGGTGCCAAAACCCGGCCTGATAACAGGAGTTATAATTTAAAACAAAAGTAAGATGAAAAAAGCAGATTATTTAACCCACATCACCGACCGGAGAAACCGGAATCTCAAATTCTTCTCTCTTTTTGTATCTTCTATGGACATGCGCTGCATGCGCTGATCTTTTATACCCCCTATTCCGATTTACCGGCTTACGATATTACCAGGCAGTAGTTGGCAAGCCCCGTTAATAAACATTCGGTTTAATGTTTATTTTATAGTGGTATAGTCGAATCCGAACTATATCCTGACCAATTTAAAGGGTAAACGCCCCAGACATGAAACGCTCATTAAAAAACGACAAAATGAAAACTTACGCAGAAATCAATGAAAAGATAAAAAAAGGGACTGCCGTAGTACTGACAGCCGAAGAAGTATCCGAATTATCCAAGACATTATCACCCAAAGAAATTGCAGAAAAAGTAGACGTAGTAACCACCGCCACTTTCGGAGCGATGTGTTCTTCGGGTGCATTTTTGAATTTCGGTCATTCCAATCCCCCAATCCGGATGGAGAAGATCGAATTGAACGGCATCCGGGTTAGTGGTGGACTGGCAGCGGTAGATACTTATGTCGGCGCTACAGATTGTAACCCATCCTCTCCGGCTTATGGCGGAGCCCATATCATCGAAGACCTGGTCAATGGTAAAGACATTACACTGGAAGCCTGGGGAAAAGGGACGGATTGTTATCCCCGCAAACATATAAAAGCTATTATCAACAAGAATTGCATCAATGAAGCTATCTTATACAATCCGCGAAATTGTTACCAAAATTATAATGTAGCGACCAACACCACCGATCAGATCAAATATACCTACATGGGTACGCTGCTTCCTAAGATGAGGAATGCCTCTTACAGTTCTGCCGGTGAGCTATCGCCCTTGCTTAACGATCCGGAATGCCGGACCATCGGGTTGGGAACTCATATTTTCCTTTGCGGTACAGACGGTTATGTCACCTGGAACGGCACTCAGTTCAACACTTCCAAAGCGGTAAATGAACACGATATTCCCACTAGTAATGCCCGTACGATAGCTGTTGTGGGTGACTTGAAAAACATGAGCACCCAATACCTCCGGGGGGCCTATATCGAAAAATACGGTATCACCTTATATGTCGGAATCGGAATTCCTATCCCTATTCTGGACGAGGATCTGGCGAAAAGGGTGTCTATCCGGAATGAACAAATCGAAACGACTGTCGTCGATTATGGGAATGGCAATCAAATTCTGGGAAAAACGAATTATGCCGCTCTACAAAGTGGTGCTATCGAAATCAATGGCCATAAAGTAAGAACAGCGCCCCTTTCCAGTCTGGCCAAAGCCCGGGAAATCGCAGATTTACTGAAAAGCTGGATTCAGAAAGGTGAATTTTTACTCACCGAACCGGTACGGCCAATGCCTGTACAAGCCAGCCTGAACGGATTGAAAGCCATTGAAGATTAAAATTTAAAACCTTGTCAATTAGAAACATCATGATAAAGAAAGTTGTATTATCCTTCCCGGTAGATGCTACCGACAGATCGCTGACCTATGACCTGGTCAAATTATACGATATCCGGATCAATATACTGAAAGCCGAAATACAAGCCGGGAAATCCGGTAATCTATTAGTCGAACTCGAAGCCGATACCGACAAACTGGACCAGGGTATCGCCTATTTAATCGAAAACGGAGTTACGGTAAGTCCGGTATCCAGTAAAGTATCGTATGACGCGAGCCTCTGTATCGATTGTGGCAACTGTGTATCGGCCTGCTTTTCCCACGCGTTGACCATAGGGGCTCCGGATTGGAAACTGCATTTCAATCCGGAAAAATGTATTGCCTGCAAATTATGTTTGAAAGCTTGTCCTCTCAAACTATTCCGGATCGAATTTGCCGAAGCCTGAATTTACCCTATGCCGTATGGAATATATCGATCGCACCTATCGCAAGCATTTCCGCCAGGATCGCTGGAGCTATTTTACCATAGCTTATAAAGAAACCGATCTGTGTATCGGCGTGGACCGGGGTTCCTGGCAACCGGAAATACCGGTCTGTGCAGAACGATTTGTCCGGGAATTACGGACGGATATGGACCGCTGGATCGGTTCACACCCGGATTATGCCCAGGCTTTAACCCCCTTTCAGGCAAGCGGGGATGCTCCCGGCATATTCAAAGAGATGTCGCGGGTAACCCAAACAAGCGGTATCGGCCCGATGAGTGCCGTAGCCGGCGCCGTCGCTCTGAAAGTAGGGGAAAACCTGAAAAAACGATTCGGTATAAAAGAAGTGATCGTCGAAAACGGAGGGGATATTTATGCCGACCTCTGTCAGGATATGGATATTTCGGTATTTGCCGGTTCTTCCCCCTTGTCTGAAAAGGTCGGTTTGCATATCGAGGCAGCCTATGCCCCCCTCGGGATTTGTACCTCTTCCGGAACCGTCGGTCCGTCACTCAGCTTCGGTAAAGCCGATGCAGTGATGATTGTCTGTTCAGACGTAATGCTGGCCGACACTTATGCAACCGCTTTCGCCAACACGATTCAGACAGCGGAGGATGTTCAGACCTGCATCGAAAAAATCAGGGAGCAGGAAGACATACTGGCCGCCATTGCGATCAAAGACGATAAATTAGGTATATGCGGTAATTTTGAACTCAAACTTTTTTGAATTGAACGAACGTACAACTATGATACAAGACGAAATCAAGAAGCGGATTCTGATCCTCGACGGAGCCATGGGAACAGCTATCCAGCAATACGGTCTGACAGAAGCCGATTTTCGCGGTAGTGAATTTATCTCCCATCCGGTAAACCTGAAAGGCAACAACGATATCCTGAACCTGACCTGTCCCGAAGTGATCCGGCAGATTCATCGGTCGTATATCGAAGCAGGAGCCGATATTATCGAAACCAATACTTTCAACTCGAACGCCATCTCACAAGCCGAATATCGGGGAGAAAAGCTCGTATACCGCTTAAACTACGCGGGGGCGAAATTAGCTGTAACGGAAGCCCGTGCAGCTTCACACCAGGTATATGTAGCCGGCAGTATGGGACCGACTTCCAAGACATTATCACTATCACCGGATGTCAACCGGCCGGAATTCCGTCCAGTGGACTTCGATACCCTGGTCTCGACTTATGCAGAGCAGGTAAGCGGATTAATCGACGGCGGAGTAGATCTCTTGTTAGTGGAAACCGTTTTCGACGGTCTGAATGCAAAAGCAGCCCTTTATGCCATTACCCAGGTACAGGAAGAAAAAAGGACTTCACTCCCTGTCATGTTATCGGCCACCATCAACGACAGAAGTGGGCGGACGCTCACCGGACAGAGCCTGGAAGCACTTTACACCACCGTATCCCATTACCCGCTGTTCAGTTTCGGATTGAATTGTTCGTTCGGGGCCACCGACTTATTGCCGTTTATCGAACGCTTATCCAAGACGCTGCCTTGTCCGTTGAGTATTTATCCTAATGCAGGTCTTCCCAACGAAATGGGAGAATATGATGAAAGCCCGGAGCTAACGGCTTCCTGCCTGAAACAGATGGCCACAGCAGGTTTACTCAATATCGCGGGAGGGTGTTGCGGTACTACTCCGGAGCACATCCGGGCCATACGTGAAGCCCTTCAAGCCATTTCTCCCCGACAGATTCCGGTTATCCCGGCCCAGCTTGTGGTAAGTGGTCTGGACAAGGTCGTAGTCGATAAAGCCCAAAATAACTTCATCAATGTCGGTGAACGGACCAATGTTGCCGGTTCCGCTAAATTTGCCAAACTCATCCACGCCAAAGCTTATGAAGAAGCTGCCCGGATCGCCCGGAAACAAATCGAGGACGGGGCATCGGTTATCGATATCAACATGGACGATGCCATGCTCGACAGTGCTCTCGAAATGTCCACTTTCGTCCGTTATATCAGCAATGACCCCGATATTGCCCGGGCAGCCCTGATGATCGATTCTTCGGATTGGAATACCATTTTAGCAGGACTCAAAAATGCCCAGGGGAAATGTATCGTCAATTCGATCAGCCTGAAAGAAGGAGAGGATCTGTTTCTGGCAAAAGCCCGGGAAATACATCATTTGGGAGCTGCTGTCGTCGTTATGGCTTTCGACGAACAGGGACAAGCCGTCACTTATGAACGTAAAATCGAAATCTGTGAGCGGGCTTACCGGCTCTTAACCCGGCAAGCCGGTTTCCGTGCGGAAGACATCATTTTCGACGTCAATATTCTGGCTATCGGAACAGGCCTGGAAGAGCACAATAATTACGCCGTCGATTTCATCCGGGCAATAGCCTGGATCAAGGCCAACCTGCCGGGATGCCGTACTTCCGGCGGAATCTCCAATCTCTCGTTTTCTTTCCGGGGAAATAACCCGGTACGCGAAGCCATGCACTCCGTATTTCTCTACCATGCGATCGAGGCAGGCATGGATATGGGCATCGTCAATCCGGCCATGTTACAGGTATACGATGAGATAGAACCTCAATTACTGGAAGCAGTAGAAGAGGTGGTATTGAACAAACACCCGGAAGCCACGGAACGCCTGATCGAACTGGCCGAACAAATCAAGGGACAGAAAACCGCAGACGGAAAGGCTATAAAAAATGAAGAATGGCGCACCCGTACGTTATCCGAACGCCTGAATTTCGCTCTGATCAAAGGTAATACGGAATATCTGGAAGCCGATCTGGCCGAAGCGCTGACCGTTTATGCCTCCCCCGTCGAAATCATCGAAGGTCCCCTGATGCAGGGGATGGATAAAGTGGGGACACTATTCGGTGAAGGAAAAATGTTTTTACCCCAAGTGGTAAAATCGGCGAAAGCGATGAAAGCAGCTGTCGCAATTTTACAACCGGAGATCGAAAAACACAACGCCGGTACGGGAGAAAATATTCAGCGCCCTAAAGTTGTCCTTGCGACTGCCAAAGGAGATGTACACGATATCGGTAAAAACATCGTCAGTATCGTATTGACCTGCAACAATTTCGATGTCATCGACCTGGGGGTGATGGTCGATAACCAAAAAATCGTTGCCGCAGCCAAAGCCCATCAGGCAGACCTGATCGGAGTCAGCGGACTCATCACTCCTTCCTTGAGCGAAATGGAAGCTTTGTGTGAGTTACTACAGAAAGAGCAGCTCCGGATTCCGCTTATCGTAGGCGGAGCGACCACTTCAACCGTACATACCGCTGTAAAACTGGCCCCCCGATACGATTATGGCGTCATCCAGGGGGGAGATGCCTCCCGGACTGCAGGGATCATGAAACGGCTACTATCCGACCGGTCGTCCTACCTCGCACAAGTGAAAGCAGAACAGGAAAAAATACGCGGGCAATATTATCATAAACAGGACCGTTTGCTTCCCTATACAGAAGCTCAGGCCCTGGCTCCTGTCTTTGACCGGGAAAGCTACCGGTTGCCTGCCAGTTTCGGGGAACACAATCTGTTGGGAAAAAATATGGACTTGCAGGACCTGATCGCTAAAATCGATTGGACTCCATTTTTCCATTTCTGGGGATTCAAAGGTAAATTCCCGGAAATCATTCATCAGCATGAAGAAGCCGACCGTACTTACCAGGCCGCACTGGAAATGTTGGGCACCGTTATTGCCGGCAATGAATTCGAAGCTTCGATCGTGGTCAACTTCTTCGATGCCTATGCAGAAGATGACGAAATCGTATTGGATAACGGTCACCGTCTCCCCATGTTGCGTCAACAAAAAGCGGGGCAAGAATGCCTGAGTTTATCCGATTATATCTGTCCCAAGGCTTACGGAACTTCCACCATCGGGTTATTTGCTCTGAAAGTCGCCGACAAACAGGGCGGTTGTGACTGCCACGACTTCAGCCATCTGCTGCGTGAAAGCTTATGTGCCCGGTTAACCGAAGCTTTGGCCGAATGGATGCAGGAACAATTGAGTGAAGGTTTGTCCCTGATCCGCCCGGCCTTCGGCTATTCGGCCTGTCCGGATCATTCACTGAAAAAAGATGTCTTCGACCTATTGGATGCACCGTCTAAAATCGGGGTTTCCCTGACCACGTCTTATGCGATCTATCCGACGACAAGTCTTTGTGGTATGCTCATCGCACATCCGGCTGCCCGTTATTTCAGCATTGGAAAAATCGGTGCAGACCAGTTGACGGACTATTGCACGAAGCGGGCGATCACCCTGGAAGAAGGAAAAAGATTATTAGGATTATAAAACCGGGCAAGCCTATGCCCATAACCAGTACATCATGACTAAAGTAATCGATATTATCAATCAGAAAAAGGCACCTTTCGCTTCGTTCGAACTGGTGCCTCCATTGAAAGGAAGCGATATCAACAAACTATACGGAGCCATAGAACCTCTGATGGAATTCGCCCCTCCCTTCATCAATATCACCTTTCACCGGGATGAAGTGGAATTCCGCCAAACGGCCGACGGTACCTTTGAAAAAGTGACCATCACCAAACGGCCGGGATCGGTAGCCATTGCAGCAGCGATAATGAAACGGTTTCCTGTAGAAGTCGTCCCCCATCTGATCTGCGGAGGAGCCAGTAAACATCAGATCGAGAACGACCTGATCGACCTGAACTTCCTGGATATTCAGAATGTAGTCGCTTTACGCGGAGATGCTATCCCCGGCCAAAAATATTTCGTTCCCGAACCCGACGGCCACCGTTACAGTTGCGAACTGGTGGAACAAATCCACAATATGAACCGGGGAATTTACCTGGACGAATGTCTGAAAAATGCCGTACCTACTAATTTTTGTATCGGTGTCGCCGCTTATCCCGAAAAACATTATGAAGCCCCGAATATAGACATCGATATCGAAAATCTGAAACGCAAAGTAGATGCAGGAGCCGATTATATCGTTACTCAAATGTTTTTCGACAATACCCGGTTTTATGAATTTGCAGCCAAATGCCGGGCCGCCGGTATTACTGTTCCGATCATCCCCGGCCTGAAACCCATCTCGACGCAAACCCACATCGAAATGCTCCCCCGGACTTTCAGTATCGACCTGCCCCAGGAACTGATGAACGAAGTCCGGAAATGTAAAGACAATAAAGCCATCTATCAGGTAGGCATCGAATGGTGTACAGCCCAAAGCAAGGATTTATTAGTCCACGGTGCCCCGGCTATCCACTATTATACCATGGGAAAAGCCGACAACATCCGGGAGATTTTAAAACGTACTTTTTAAATAGTTACAAAAGTAACTATTTAAAAAGTAGAATTAACTCAGTTTATAAACCCGAATTCAATAATTTTTCCAATAATTTTTTCAATTCCGGACTGGAAGGCCGAGGCGATTTAGTCGTCACCACTTTCCCTTCCCGGTCAAATACCATGAAACGGGGAATTGTGGTAAATTTATAGTCTTTCATAATTTGCGGAGACACGCCAGCAAAAAGCTGTACACCACTAAGCCCCTCCTGCTCCAGAACCTCGAGCCACTTCCGGTGATCTTTCTTCTGATCGATCGATACACCGATAAAAACGACATCTTTACCTTCCATTTCTTTCTCCAGTTTCACAAGATGAGGGATTTCCGCACGGCAGGGACCGCACCACGTAGCCCATACGTCCACCAGTACAACCTTACCCCGGAAATCGGACAGGGATACCAGCTTACCATTCCGGTCGGGATAAGTGAAATCGGCTGCCATTTCGCCCTTCTTCCCCTGATACAGCCTGGCCGAAACGGCATTCATCCGCTCCCGGTGATTTTCAGTTGTCAGGAAACTGCCATATTCACCGAGTATTTTCTGATAGTTTTCATAAGTCCGGCAACGTTCGGCATACCAAAGCACGATTTCCGCTTTCAGTAAATCATCCGACAACCATTTAAGCCGATTGGATAAATTGTCTTTTTCCCCCTCTTTTGCCAGAGCAAATGTCGTATAACGTTGCAAATAATCGTAACCATAAGGTTGTTCCAGTACCGAAGCATCCGTTAACTTATCCCGGGAAACAATGGTTTCGTAATACGCCGGATAATCGGCCGGAGTAGGACGACTGGGTTTATGGGTTTCTTTACCCGCTTTCAGGGCATTCAAAATCCGGAAAGCATAATAATCGAGATCGAAATCAATCGTTTGTTTCACCAAGCGTGCGAATGTCTCATCCCGGAACGTCAGCTTTTCCTGAAACTCACGGGCCTGTGGCAGAAAATCCATAAAATAAGGGAAGAAATCGCGGTAATCGAACAAAGCATACTTCAGATTATCGACTCTTTCCCGTACCGGAATCATCATCGTTTCCCAACGGGCAAGCAAGAGATTTTCCGGCGTATTCCGCGCAGTAATCACGATAGTATCTTCGGGGAAATTCACTTCTCCCTGATCACCCGGTTTTATATAAAGACGGATCCGATCCAGATTCTCCTTTCCCCCCACCGTATAGAAGCCTTTCCGTTCAGGCTGGAAGGCGAATCCATACCAGCCGTCCCGGCTCACCTTCGAGGTTGCGATCAGACATTCTTTTCCGTCTTCCACCTTATATAAATTCACTTCATTCATTCTCTCGCGAGTCACCCGGCCCCGTATGCCGGCATAAGTCTTGCGGTCGTTCAGTTCTGCTTCATACCGGTCCATATACTCCCGGATCAAGCCGGCCAGCTGAGGGGTAGCCGCCTGCTGTTCGGCCCGTCGTCCCAACTGAATATACCGGGCTACTTGCTCATCCGTACCTTCCTGAACAATAAAACCGAAACGAAAAGCCAGATCCATCATCACATATTGGGGAAAATCAGTCCGTTCTTCCAAATTTTTCAACACCCCTTCGATATCCTTACTCAGATAAGCCACCACGTAGTCCAGTGTATTCTCGATCTCCGGCTTTTTCTCAAAACCGATCTTTTGCATCTGATGGGCGATACGGCCAATTCTTTCCGGCCATTCAGCATCCTTACTATTATTGATGCCAAGCAATTCATCTCCATAAACGGAATAAATCTTCTCATCCACTATTTTCTGCCCCACTGTCCGGTCGAAAGCCTCTTTGTGATCCACCAGGTATTCAAACCGGGGATCGGCCGGTCCCATTTCCTGATCGAAAATATACCAGTTTTCTGCACTGCATTTCGCTTTGTCGCTCAGTTGCCCGAAAACTTCCATACAAACGTTCTTCACGGCAGGCCGATCGCCGGCATCTTTCAAAGCCTGAACGTAATGGGGGTATTGTTTCCGGGCAAGCTTACCCTGCTGATAGCGTTCGTTGAGATAGGCATAAGAAGTCGTTTCCTCCAATCCTCTTGCAACCCGTTCGCGGAAACGCTCCCATTGACTTCCTCCGGCCAACCGGTGTTGCACCGTACCGTCCGGCCGGATAATAAAAAATGTCGGGAAAGCACGGACTGCAAACTGTTTTTTCAACCCGATCCCTTCGCCTTTTTCCATGTCATACTTTACACAAACGAAATGTGCATTCATAAACTCACCGGCTTCAGGCAAAGTGAAGACGTTTTTCAGCATATTCTTACAAGGTCCGCACCAGCTGGTATAGCAATCCATAAATACCAGCTTGTTTTCTGTCCGGGCCTGTTCCAACGCCTGTCCGAAGGTCAGATCACGGAACTCCACCCCCTGTGCAGCCACCCGGCCAAGGAAACCGCACAACAGTGCGGTCCCTAATATCAATATTTTCTTCATTTTTACAGTTTTATTGCTTGTATTCAAAATCGACTACTTTTCCACACACATTCTTATACCGCGTCACTTCTTTCAGCGAACCGTCCGTACTCATTTCCAGTACTACGATAGAACCGGACTTGGCCGTACCGGAACCATCGCTGATGCCTACCCACATCTGATTGATATTCCCCACCTGGTCACATTCGATATAATCCACGTTTCCTCCTTCCATCTCATACACATTCAGCAGATTGCCGGTAGAAAAACTGACGCACGCAATCTTGTTATCGTAACCGTAATACAGGAAATTGGCATTCTGAGCCGTAGTAAAGGTATGAGCCTCACGAGCCCCCTCATAGGTCAGTTGAAGCTTCGCCAAAGGTGTAAATACAACTTGTTTGTCAACCTTGCTCGAAGTAAAGGAAAGCATCCAGCGTTCCCCGGCATCATCCTCCATCACCATACGCCCATTACTCAACTTATAATTACTACCGAATGCACCTCCCCACAACATCTGCATCCCCACATTGTTGGGATTAAACGCACCTGACATATCCTGCAATTCAATCATCACATCACCATCCAGCGGGCAGTTCAAATAAATGAAACGTTCCCGTCCCTGGTCATAGAACCAGGCCACATAGCTACCTGTCGCATCAAAAAAGTCAAAAGGAGCGATCCGGTCGTATTCCCCTTTAACCGCCACTCCGTATTTCGGATAACCACTCTCCCTATTTTCCCGGCGATAGATAATTCCGTCATTATTCACATATTCATACAAGGTTACTTCGGCAGTTCCAAAGGATTGGGGCTTGATGACTTCCGGTTGTATATAAAACATATCCTTGAAATCCATCACATACGACATATCGAGAGGCTTTACCACCGTACCGCCTTTCTCATCGTCCGTCATGATAACGATCATTTCTTCCGCCTGCGATAACATGCCTGAAACATAACGGATACCCGTAGGGTTCTTACCGGCCGCTTCCCCATTCACTTTCTTATAGGCATTCTCGGTCACCGTACCGACGGTATTCACAAAAGTCACACTCGCCTCTCCATCTTCGCTGCTCAATGCCATCATGCCCTTGGAATAGGAATTGACCACCGTAACCAAAGCAACCTGTTCCGTAGTATACATCACCCCGGTCTCTTTATCCGTTATCTTGAACACCAAAGAATACTCCCCCGGAATACTGTTGATCTCCACATCCAGATTTTTCTCAAGACTCAACGTATCTGCCGAAGTCGGAGTCCCAACCCAAGTTGTATACATATACCACAGATAAGTATAATTCTCCTCATCGAACTCGCCGGTACTGGTCGTAATCTCCGGTTCGATTTTCAGACGGGTAAACTGTTCCACCGTCGTATCGCGGATTCTTTCAACGGTCACATCATTCAATTCGATATAAAGTTCGTTCCCCTTGTCTTCCAGACAGGAAGCCAAAGCACAGACAACAAAACCCAGCAATAAATATATTTTCTTCATATCACATTCATTTTACAGATTACACTCCTCATTACCAAGGCTCAATAATTCTATCATTCTCATCATAAACCGGATAGTTTTCCTCGAAATAATTGCTCATATATGCCCCATAAACATCCCACATCCGGCTTTCTGCACTATACTCGCTTGCCTCGGCAGGGAAATCCCGTCCCAGTTCCAAAATACAAAGCTCATGTTTCTTCCGGGAATACTCCCCGAAATCCCAGGAAATCGTTTCTTCCCAATAAAGCGGTTTTCCTAACATGTTCGACACCAAAAGACGACAGGTCCGCCGGTCAGTAATACCCAGATCCAATTCATCAGAAGGCTTCAAGGCAAGGGCTATCGTCACCTGCTTTTCTTCCAACTTCTCATCCTTATTGTAAATGATAACGGGTATTTGGGTATAAACGGAATCAGCAGGCAATTCGTATACCGGTTTCAAAGCCTCGTAATGAAGGCCCTCCTCTGCAGTCGTTTTCTCATCGTCCGTCACGACAAGAATTTCCCGGGCATGTGAAACCGCATCTCCCTGCAGATTCACCCGGACCCACAATGTATCCTCATCTACCCCTTTACCGGCAAAAGTGTAAACCATGCTATCCAGAGTTTCCGTCCAATAATAATCGTCTGTCTGCAACTGAAAATAGACGGCATCTTTCCCTTTGAACGGGTAGTCAGCATTATCCTGGCACCCCCACAGCGCCACCATGCACAAAAATATATATCCTAACTTTTTCATCATCTGTCTTTTTTATTTAATGTCACCAAATTCAAGTTCGTTATCCGGCATCGGGAAAACATAATGTTTTGCCATCGGTTCCGACATTTCCGGCAATTTGCCATAATTCAGCCGTTTGTAATAGTAGAAAAGCTGACCTTCGGCTATAAACTCTTTGCGGTATTCAGCCTCTATTTCAGCTGTCAGGTCACAATCGTCCGCCAACGGATAATTTACATATCCCCGATGGTCGCGCAAAGTCTGCAACCAACTCTTGTCGCCCGAAGCTTCTGCAGCAATCAGATACATTTCCGACAATTTCAGCAGAGGAATACGATTCACCCCCCGGTATTTGCCGACATAATACTTCGCCTCACCGGTCTTTAACACAAACATGTTTTGATTACGCCAATCGATATCCACACCGGGCGTGCCGAATATAATCGAACGCCGGCCATCCGAGATATAGCATTTCATTGTACTCTCTTCTCCGAAAAACACATCCGACCGCCCCTCTTCCATATCATACACATAAAGGGAAGAAATATACTCACTCTCACTGCACAAATAGCCCCAGGTATTGTCGCCCTGCAACTGTTTTTCTTCCAGCAATGAAAACTTTCCACTTTCGATGACCTCCTTTGCACATGCCAGCGCATTCACTTTGTCCCCCTTATACAAATATACCCGGGCCAAAAAAGCTGTCATTCCATAGTAATTCAACTTCGATTTGCGGTAAAGCCAAAATCCTCCACCCTGGATATAATCATCCGTATCATACCCTTTCTCTGTATAGGATTCATAAGACGGTCCCAATGGATCGACTTCCCGGATCAGTTTCCGCGCCTCCTCCGTTTCGGCAATCACCTTATCCACTACTTCTGCCACCGTCGACTGCGCCACAGGTTTGTTCGTCACCTTATCTACGTATGGGATGGCAAGTTCATCCTTACCCGTCACATAAGAGAAAGCAAAGCCCCGCAACAGGTCGAAATGCAAGAAAGCACGCAAAGCCAGCGCTTCTGCCTTTACAGCCTCGTATACCCCACTACTGAATACACCTTTCCGCTCGTCTACATGGGCCAGAATCTGATTACAATTAGCTATCGCACTGTAATTTCCTTCCCAAAAACCATCAATACAAGCTTTCGAATTCGTCTCTTCGTAATTGTATTTCAACACATCCTCGTAAGTATAAATCACCTCTGTATAGGTTTGTGCCACCATATCCAGAAATCCCATCGTCTCATGCCCTCCGTACATGTCCGTACGTGCCATTATTGTATAAATACCTGTCAGTGCATCCTGGAAACCGGCCTCCGATTCAAACAGCACCTCCTGTTTTACCTGCGATTTAGGATCCACATCCAACCAATTATTACAGCCACCTAACAACAGTGTGCCTGCCAACATGCCGTATTTCAATATTGTATATTTCATAACCTTCTATCAATTAATCGTAAACATTTAGAAACGTGCCTGCAATCCTACACTAAAATTGCGGGCAAACGGATAATCGATTCCCCTCTCCTGCTTCACAGTGGAAGCACGGAACACGTCGTTCATATAAAAGAGGACTTTCAGCCGTTTTAACCCCACCTTCTTCATCCAGGGCATACCGAATTCGTACGACAGATTCAATGTGGACAATTCCAGATAATTGTTATCCTCGATAAAGCGGGAAGTCGGTTTGGTCAGACTAGTCGCATTGGCATTTATCCCAGGTCCGAATTTAGTGAACATCACTTTGTCTCCGGGTTTCTGCCAACGTTCCTCGAATACACGCCGGTCCACATTACCACGCAAATCGGCATCCTGCACCTTATCTACCAGCGTCTGGTTATAGATTTGTCCCCCCAGGCTGTAACGGAATATCATATTCAACTGAAATCCTTTCCACTGAAAGTTTGTTCCGAAAGTCCCTTCCAATTCCGAATCTGTACAGCCGCCGATCACATAGTTGTCTGTATTCCATTCCGTGACGATATCCCCGTTCTTGGCCAAAAACAGTTCATTACCGGTAGCCGGATCGATCCCCAGAGACCGGTTCACCCAAATGGAATTCATGGACTCCCCTTCAATATAGCGTACTTTCGGACGGTTGGGTTCTTTCTTTTTGGAATCCGCCATAGAATCCTCATCCTGCGAATCATTATAAGCCCTCAGGGCATTCGATATCTTCATCAACTTATTTTTGTTGTGTAAAGCATTGGCATTTACGCTCCAAAAGAGCCGCTTGGCCGGATTCTTCAAAATCGCCACGCGCAGGCTTAATTCATACCCATAGTTCTTTACCTCTCCTAAATTGTCCATATAAGAATCAAAACCCAAAGAAGGGGGCAAGGTTACAGAGGTCAATACATCTTTTGACAGTTTTATATAATAGTTTCCGGTGATATTAATGCGTTCATCCCAAAGATCGATATCCAAGCCGTAGTTCTGCTGCAACGTACGCTGCCATCCCAGCTTTTCGTTCCCCAATGCCATTACTTCAGCCCCCACCGTATGATGATAACGTTCTCCGGTGAGATATTTATAAGTCGTCATCGCCTGATAGGGATTATAATTCTGACTACCTGTCAATCCGTACGAACCACGTATTTTTAAACGATTGATAAAAGCTACATCTTTCAGAAAACCCTCATTGTGCAGATTCCAACCCAAACCTGCCGACCAGAAGGGCGCCCACCGTTTATCGGCACCGAAACGCGAAGAAGCATCCTCACGGAAAGAAAGATCCAACAAATACCGTTCGTCATAGCTGTAATTCAAATTTCCTAAAAAACCCACCAGACGGGATGTATACTCATCCCCCGAAGGCGCACCGTCTTTTTCATACTGGGTTGCAAAACTGATATAATCCAGGTTCTCATTGGGGAAACCTTCGGTTTTTACCGTAAACTCCCGGGTTACGTTTTCTTGTAAGTTCCATCCGAGATTGGCATTAACCACGTGTTTGTCAAGCTGCCAGAAATAGGTCAGCACTGCACTGGCATCATAGCTGAAATTCTCTCCGCGCGATCCGACGTAAGCTCCTCTCCGGTCAAAATCCTCATCGCTATAATCTGCGAAATCCGTATGTCGGGCAGGTTTGAAATTGTCTACATAGGTATTCTGATGGGTGAAAGAAAAACTGCCTTTCAACCGCAAGCCCTCTATAATAGTCCAATCCACTCCGAAATTATTAGTCACATCATTGTATTTTTCCTCATCTACCGTATTCAGCGTGGTATTATACAACGGATTATAAAACGTCTTTCCTAATCCGCCACCGCCGACAGGAATATACCGGTCCACCTCGTAAATATAATTCCCATCATCATCTTTATACCGCACATATGGATTCAACTGAGTATAAGTACTGAATGAACCGTAAGGAGAATTGGTCGCCTTCACGTTAGAATAGGTCAGGGTATTACGGAATGTCAAATTCTTATAGATATACTGTAACTCCATCCCCAAGGCCAAACGCCGCCGCCCCGACTCTTTCATTACTCCCGGCGTATTACTGTAATTCACCTCCAGGCCATAACGGATATGATCATTACCACCATCCAGACGCAGGGTATGTTTATTTGCCACAGCTACCGCATCCAGCGGCTTGTCAAGCCAATATGTATCGTATCCCCGTTTGATATTGGCCAGCTTCTCATTATACCACCTGTCGAGTGTCAACTGCGAATTCACTGCAGTGGCGGTGTACATACCAGCAGCCTTTTCAATCGCCAACTTTTCTTCAGCATTACACACATTATAATCACTCAGATCCGCAATATAAAATGAAGCGTCCACATTATAACTCACCTGCATTTTTCCATTGGCCGGAGCATTGGTTGTAATAACTACCACGCCGTTGGAAGCCCGTGAACCATAAATAGCCGTTGCCGCAGCATCTTTCAGCAAAGTAATGGAGGCTACCCGGTAAGGATCCATATCGTAAACCTTCTCGGCAGTCATCTCGAAACCATCGACAATGAATACCGGCGAGTTCGGATTTCCTTCGTATTCACTCTCTATACCGGAAATACTCCCTGCACCGCGGATCTGAAATTCAGGCACCACGTTCGGATTACTCCCCGCCAGATTGTTATCTATTTTCATAAACGACGGATCGACATTCTGCAAAGCCGTCAGAATATTTTGGTTTCCCCCCATCTGTAACTCTTCTGCCGTAATGGTTCTGGCAGCACCGGTAAAACTATTTTTTGCCTGAGTATAATATCCGGTTACCACAACATCTTCCAATTCACTCACCGCCTCTTCCAGTACGACATCGATCCGGGTGCGTTTACCGACCGTCTCCTCCTTATCCTGCATACCCACCATAGAGAATACCAATACCTGGGCACCAACCGGAACCGAAAGGGAATATTTTCCGTCCAGATCCGTAGCCACCCCAATTTTTGTCCCTTTGATCAAAACCGTCACTCCGGGCAGAGCATCTCCCCGCTTATCCTTGACCACCCCCTCGACTTTAATCTGCTGAGGTTGTTCCTGCTCTTCGTCTTTACGCGAAACGACAATAATATTATCTACTACGCGGTATTTGTAATCCCGACCGAAAAGTTGTAACACCAATTCATCCAAATCAGCATCAGACAACTGCAAATCGACCTTCCGTTCCAAATCCACATTCTCGCGATTGAAGAAAAAATTCTGTTTCAACTGCTTTTCTACCTTTGTCAAAGCTTGTTCCACCGACACATTCTTCAAGGTAAGATTGACCACACTATTCTGACTTTTTACGCTGGCAGAAAGGTGGGTCAGACTCAGCAACATCATAAAAAAATGTAATGTTTTAAAGTTAAAAAATCATCTTTCGGTTCTTTACCGGGATAGTTGGTAGTCCTTCCCGATAAGCGATTATCATAATAGTCAATTATTATTCTTTCCCCGCCAACATCTTCCGGGTAGCCTCGTACATCGGCTTTTTCTTTTCCCGGATAGTCGTCCGGGGCAAAGCATCCAACAGCTCCATCCCCTGTTTTCTGATTTCCATATCCTCGCACTCAGCCACATAGCGTAAAGTAAAATTCAGCACCTCATCCCGGGAATCCAGCCGGAAATAATGATATTTCACGATATCTTCCAACACGTTCAACACTTGAGTATATTCCTTCTGATGAAGATATTCCCCGGCATATATCGTCGCCAGATACTCTCCGGCATAAGGTAAAGCTTTCTGGCTCAGGAAAAATTCTTTCAGCTGCCGGCACTCTTCCGGGTGAAAGCTTTTCCGTCCGGCATTATGAATAAAGCTTATAGCTTTTGCCGACAAGGCTTTGTCGATTCCCTGATCCACTCTTTCTTTTTCCACCACGCCGTAAAACTTATCCCGGTTCGGAATAACTCTCGATATCAACAGGGATATTGCTGCCTGACCGTTTTCCTCGATAATGTTCCAAACTTCCGGAGTATAAAACCGGTTGTCGTCCAATCCGCCCAAATCCGTCGAAATAATTTCCCTCATGAGGCTATCCTGATAAGCCTTGGATAATATCCGCAAATACTCCCGCAACATCTCCGGCTCCCGTTCACCGGCAGCATATCTTTTTTGCATACCCGCCAGGTTATTTTCCGGCTTCAGAGCCCGTTCTCCCAACGCGATCAGTTCCTTGGGTGCCAGATAACCGGCATGATAATCTTCCAATTCGCCTTGTGCATTGATAAACAACAAGGTTGGATAAGCATGAATGCCGTATCTTTTTACCAGTTCTACTCCTACTCCCTCTTCCATATCCATCTCTACATTCACAAAATGCTGATTATAGAACCGGGCCACTTCGGGATCCGTAAATACATATTGGGCCAAGACCTTACAGAAGCCACACCATTTGGTATGACAATCCAAAAAGATCAGCTTCTTCTGACGTTTGGCCTGATTCAATTGTTTTTTCCAGGAGCCCTTCGAAAATTCGATTCCCACCTCCTGAGTCAAAGCTCTTTCGGGCATCCCGAGCATAAAAAGGAAAATAATTACACCAACCCAGCGATAACCCCTATTGTTTTTCCAATTTTTTTCATAAATTTGTTATGTTTTAAAGTTTTAAAATCATCCCTTTCGGGACGCTAAGCGGGAATTGTTGGTAGCAATTCCTGCTTTTTTATTTCCTTACCAGAATCGTTTTCCCCTTGATATCGAATTTCAGATCGGTCGTTTCTTCGATAATATCCAAGGCCTGACGGATATCCATGTCACGGCTCAATACTCCTCTGAACCGATAATTTTTCACTTCCTGCTGTTGAAAGAACACTTCGAAATCATACCAGCGTTGCAATTGACGTAATATAGATTCCAGATCCAAAGATTGGAACACAAAGCGCCCTTCGATCCAAGCCGAATAAAGAGAGGGATCGACCTCCGAAACAACCGTTTTTCCGGTAGCCACTTCCATATCACTCTGCATACCCGGTTTTAACAGGATCCGTTGTTTATTCTGACGGGAGTAAAAAGCTACACGACCTTCTTCGAGCGTGGTATACACATGGGCTTCATCCTCATAAGCACTGACGTTAAAAGCCGTACCCAATACAGTAATCTCGGAATTCTGCAGATGCACGATAAATTGCCGGCAGGAATCTTTACTTACCTGGAAATAACCTTCCCCTTTCAAATATACCTCCCGTTTTCCTCCGACAAACCGAACCGGATATTTCAATTCCGAATCAGCGTTCAACCATACTTTTGTTCCATCCGACAATACCAGCTTATAAAAACCTCCGACCGGAATTTTCAGGGAATTGTATTCCTCCTTTAAAGGTTCATCATGCGTTTCTATCGTAGTATAATGTAATCCATCTACCGAATCGTTGAGAATTGTTACCACCTTACCATCATCGAGCCGGATATTCCCCTTTCCTAACTCCACTTTCTGTCCATCGGCTAATGTCAGGAAGGCCACCCGCTTTCCCGGTAAGATTTCCGTCTCCGACAGGCTATTTCCTGCTAAAGGTAAATTTTTTTCCTGCTGCAATCCGAACCAAACCCCGATCCCCACTCCCAAAACGACGGTTGCCGCCACAGACATCCATAATCTCAACACCCGTGTTTTGGAGAGATGGAGCTGATTTTTCAAAACTTTCCATTCATTCGCTTTTAAAGCAGAAAAATCCCGTTTATCCAGTTCTTGTCTCGTTCGGGCCAATTGGTCCAAGACAGCCCGGTTCTCCGGATGCTCCAGCCATTCCTGAACTTCCCGATCGTCTAACTGTTCACGATGATTCAAAAGCCGCCCGGCATATTCGATTTGGTCGTCACTAAAATCTGTGTGCATTTTATTTGCTTTTGTAATAACACACGCACCTATTCATAACGGGTGACAACAATTTGTCACTTTTATTGCAAATCATTGATTTTTTTTAGAACTTACCCTTAAATTTTCAGCAATGGGAAAGTACCGTCAGTATGGAGAGAATAAAGAAAAGTATTGAAAAACTAATTATATTTCAGCATAAAAAGCAAGGTCAGCCCGTCGGGTAATTCTTCCCGCAAAAAATGGACAGCACGTTTCAGATGAGTTTTCACCGTATTCAAGGATATATCCATCTCGTCGGCAATCTCCCGGTACTTTTTTCCTTCTACGAAACATTTTATCAATACCTCTCTTTGCTTATCCGGCAAAGCCGCCAGTCCGGCTTGCAGACGTTCTATTTTCTGATCGTAATCCTCCCATTCGTCCTGAATACTTTCCATCTCACGCATCAAAGCCTCCTCGTTCTGAGCCACCACTTTCTGATGGCGGAGATAATTCAATGCATAATTACGTGACAAAGTAAACAGATAAGATTTTAATGACCAGGAGAAATCCAAATGTTCCCGATGATTCCAAAACGTAAGAAACACATCGTGTACAATATCGCGGGCAACTTCCTCATTGCCGACATAACCGTATACGAACCTCATCAAATCCTCGAAATACTGATTAAAAAGATCCTCAAAACTCTTATAACCAAAGATTTCTTTTTTCATTTGCCTCAAAGGAAACTCCCAAATTAGCTTTCCTCACTGACAAAAATAATATATTCCACCAGAAAAACAATCATATATCCGGCTGATAAAAATTTCAACAACCGGATATAATGAATGTTTATTATAACTTTAATTTCCAAATACCTCTTTCAACTTTTCATCGATCGGGGCAGACTCTCCTACCGTCTTCACGATAATTTTTCCTTCCGGATCGATAAGTACCTTTGTCGGGAAAGCGGTAATCCCATAAAGTTTTACCACATCACAAACCTCCCGGTCCTCGTTATTCAAAATCTGGGTCCAGGTCATCTGATCCTCCTCAACAGCCTTCAGCCAAATTTTCCGGGCATCGGCTCCGTTTTCCTGGGCAATATTGATCACTTCAAGCCCTTGCGGCCCATAATGAGCCTGTAACGCTTTCAGATGGGGATGGGAAGCCCTGCAAGGGCCACACCAAGACCCCCAGAAATCCAACAGCACATATTTTCCTCTCAGATTCGCCAAGTCACAACCTGTTCCAGAAAATGGGTTATTTTTATTCTTTAATTACAGAATAGTCGTTTTCGCCGGGTTCATAGGTATTGACAAGCCATTTAAAGCCACCGGCTTCGGTAAAAAACATATTGTTGCGGTTTTTGTCGAACCACTGTCGCCACTGTGTCGGGGTTGAGAAGCGTTTAAGGGTATAGCGTTCGGCCAATATACGCCCTGTCACCGCCTCGTCTCCACCTTTCTCCATCATGGTGATAGCCGTGTCAAGCAAACGGATGTCGTTGTTGGCAATACCGAGTTCACGCGCTTCCTGATCGATCTTCTCTAACCATGGCTTATCACTTGCCGGGTCGCCGTAGAAATAGGGAGCGTTCCGGTCATAGTAGTCCATATAGCTCTGTTCATCGGTTCCGAAAAGCTCGAAGAGTCCCGGTCTGGCATGCTGTTTCAAATGTTCGGCATAAGTGACGTCAACCGGTTCAGTCATATGCGAGAAATATTCAAGATACATCTTGTCCTCTTCGTCGAGCTCCTGTCCGGCAGCCTTCTTGGCCTCAGCTTCAGCCGCCCCCTCTTTCATGCTCTCATACGACGAACGGTTCATCTCGTTATAGTGTTTCCACCCTTTCTGAGAAACCAAGAACTTGCTTTCCGTAATCATCGGGCGTGTGAAACACACTTCGTTTATTTTGCGTGCTATAATCGGCTGTGTACAAGCTTTTGCGGTATAGACAATTGCATTAGCCAGAATTTCACGGGCAGCTGGAAGCATATCAGCAGGAGCGGCGGCAAACCCCCAGTGAAACATGTTACCGTGGCGGCCAATTGCAACGGCATCGATCGACTTGGCCGAAACTCCTCCGGAAATCACTTCAGCCTCAGGCGAATCGAGATACCCCCACGGACGACTCACCATTCCGATGCGGATATTTCTATGTCCGGGGTCTTTGTAACTATATTTCGATACCCGAAACATCTCGAGTTCTTTCGGCGCAACATAGTCATAGAATTCGCCATACTCAACAGCGCTTTCCGGAGTCGGATACATTTCCGTTTCGAGATTCACCTTAAACGGACCGTTGAAAATAGGATGCGATTTATTCCAGTTATAGGCGTAGTTGTCGAGACAGAGACACATCCAATCGTTCTTCGAACCTAAGGCATTGCCGAGCTGTTTGCTGTACGAAGCGATGCACAGAGCAGGGTATTTGAAGTCGGAAGGCAGATATTCCGCTTCTTCATAGCGGGTAACATTCCCCTCGGCATCCCGTTCCATCACCCGTTCCTTGACAACCGGAGGCATTCCGTCGAAAATGGTAACATCAACGGCGGCCGACATGCCGGGACTGTAGTTCTTGCCATCGACAGCGGTTACTTTGGTGAAGTGCTGCCGGAGAAATTTGATGAAATCGGCAGTGCGTTCCTTTGCCGAAGCCGCAACTGCGGCGGGATCAAGATCCCGCGTTCCGAATGTCTCTATATTAGCGGAACCGCCCACATAAAGGACGTTCAGCTTCTCTTGTGCCGACAAACCCGAAATGGTCAGCCCGCCGGCGAAGATCAGTGAAAAAATCTTTTTCATTGCATTTTCTTTTATTATTGAGCTAATCAGACTGATTGGTCTTATTCGTCTGATCGGTCGGTTATAGCGTTACTTTTACGGTTGTCGTTACAGGGAGTTTGCATTCCGAGTGGTCGCATGCCTGATAACGGATTTTCGCGCCAATCTCACCCTTCCCGTTGCCTTTAAGCGGCTGACGGAATTCTACCGTGTCGACGTAATACGACGTTGCGTTCGATGTCGGTTGGAACGGAGGCATGATCATGTCACCGTCGGCTTCGACGCCTGCAGGATATTCCATTTCGATTGTCGTCAAGATATACGGATCTGCCGGATCGAGCCTGGCATAGGTATGATAGCCGGGGTGAATCTTCATGGTCAGTACATATTCCTTTTTACCGTCAGCACGGGTGTCGATACGTGCGGTAAGCACAACGGGATTATCCTTATCGGTTGTAAGATTGTCGTTGTTCACTGGAACCGGAGCTACAGCTTGCGCCGAAACAGCTTCAGCGGCGAGAACAGAATAGTCATTGGCGTCTTTTTCGTTCACGAGCCAGAGATAACCACCAGCTTCGGTAAAGAACATTCTCGGGCGATGGATGTTAAGCCAGTTACGCCACTCGGCAGGGGTCGCGAAACGCTTGAGAGTGTAACGTTCAAGGATAGTCTTGCCGTCGGGATTACCTTGTTCCATCAGTTCGATCGCTTTGTCGAGCAAACGGATATCGTTATTGGGAATTCCGAGCGCCTGCACTTCCGGATCTATGACAAGTTCGTAACCGCGCAAGTCGGGGCGCATATATGGAGCGTTTTTCTCGTAATAGTCCGCATAGGCAGCTTCGTCGGTTCCGAATACTTCATAGAGTTTCGGATTACGCTCCTTCAGATATTGTCCGAAAGATTTCTTTACGACCGGAGGCATCTGCGGCATATCAAGATATATGGCTTCAAATCTCGAGAGCTCCTCACCTTTGTTTTTTTTCTCTACGGCAACAGCATGAACACTATCTATCATTTGGCGGAACGTCAGATTTGTTTCGTTGATATAGTCGTTCGCCTTACGTGTACAAGCCCATTTTGTCATCGGCAGATGATCGCGTGTGACGATTCCTTCGTTCATTTTGCGCGCAATGAGTTTCTGTCCGTTGAACTTCGACGCATAAACAATGGAATTGAGCAGAATCGCCCGTCCGGCGGGAGTGAGGCGCTCGGGATCGGCGGCAAAACCGAAGTGAAACAGATTCCCGTGGCGACCGATGGCAACGGCATCGATACTCTTTCCACAAAGACCGCCCGAGATTACTTCCGTGTCGGGAGAGTCGAGATAACCGCCGGGACGGCTTACCATGCCGATGCGGCAGTTGCCTGAAGCATTCTCTTCTTCCGTCCAGTTGGGATGCATGAGCAGCATAGGCATTTCTTTCGGAAGCGATTCGCCCATCATTTCGGCAACTTCAAGAGCAGGAGCGGCTGTAGGGCGCATCTCTGTTGTCATGTCCACTTTGAACGGACCGTTGAAAACCGGGTGCTCGTTCTTCATGCCGAGAGCATAGTTATCGAGACAAAGACAATACCAGTCGTTTTTATTTCCGAGACTGCGGCCAAGCTCCTCGCTCATATGACCGATCATGACTGCGGCGCAGTCGAACGATTCGGGCAGATAGCTGTCGCGCTCGCCTCTCATGCGGTCGCCTTTCATGAAGGGAACAGGCCTGCCATCGAAAACCGTAACGTCATAGGCGGCCGACATTTCCGGAGTGTAGTCCTTCCCTTCTATCGATTTCACATTAGTGAAGTTCTTTTTAAGGAATTTGGTAAAGTGAGCCATACGCTCTTTGACCGAAGCCGCAAGTGCTACGGAATCGACAGATCCAGGGGACATGAGTATGGGATCCATATTGGCTGTGCCGCCAACGTAAAGAACGCTCAGTTTTACTTTTGCCGACAATCCCGAAACGGCCAGCATGCCGACGAGAATCAGTGAAAAAAGTTTTTTCATTACATTTGATTTTATTGGATTAAAAATTTTTCCGACCGGTCGGAATATTAAATTATTCTGCAAAAATTTCGGCAAGGGTTGAATCAAGCTGCTCGTCGTTCCCGATCTTACCAATGATTGTTCCATCGGCAGCGATCAGATATTTCGTAGGTAAATAGTGGACAGCATACTTGTCACTTTGGTCGTTCGATCTGTCGAAACCAACGAATTCGCCGTTCTCATCCGTGAGCGTTTTAAGTCCGCGCAAAATGTGGTGATAGTTCTGCATGCCTACTTTGCTCCCAGCGATGAAGTTTTTCCATTCGTCTTCAGAAGAATCGTTATCGGCCACACAGAAAACTTCAAATCCTTTGTCATGGTATTTGTTGTAGAGTTCCTGAATGTGGGGAAGCGAGGCAACGCATGGTCCGCACCAGGTGGCCCAGAAATCAACCAGAACAACCTTGCCTTTCAGATCACTCAGCTTTATTTCCTTGCCTTCAGGATTTCTATTTATCAGGTCGGGAGCCGGTTTCCCCGGCAGCACGGCTTCGAAGGCATCGATTTCTTTTTTAGTCCCGGCAGCTTCGGGCTGAACCTCGGGAGCAAGAGCGTCATAGAGTTCTTTCATCGTCGGGTAGTCGAGGTTTCCCTGAATCTGCATAAGAACCCAAGGAGCAACGAACGACTTGCCATTGTTACGAATAAAGTCAATGCTCGTTTGCTGCATACTTTCCCGGAGGGTTTCGAGCGAATCACGCAGGGCAGCATTGTCCGGGTCGACTTTTATCGACTCATGCAGACGAGTTATCTGTTCTGTGAACGGTTGGAGCAAGCTTTCATATGCTTTTTGCTGGTCGGTCGACAGCGAACCGGCTATGGCAGCATGAGAGAAATCCGAGCCCATAAGCCCTGAAACGACGATTTCACCCGGTTCCACAAAAAGCCCCACACGAGTTTTGTTCTTCCCGTTCCGTGGGTCGCCCATCATAAGGGTCGCCCCGATTGGAGTTTCCTGAATGCCTTCGAAAATAAAACGTCCGTTCTCGATCACAGCTGTGTCGACCGTTGCAGCCGAACGGTTGTTTGAAGTTCTGTAAAGATAGATTTCCCGACCGTCGGCATCGGAAATTTTGCCGCTTACGCAGAAATAGCCAACCGGCTTTGTGTTGCAGGCACAGAACATGGCGGTTACACCTGCAAGAAAAATGATTTTTTGTGCTTTCATTTGATTTAATTGATTTTTCGGACAAACCGGATAAGTCCGGCTTGTCCAATATTCTGTTAGACACGATTGTGGGTCCTATAGATCCGAACCGGTCGATCAATCATTAGTTTTGGGTAACCGGATAATTGTGTTCGAAATTACCGTTCTTTTCCATCAGACTCTTCGGAAACGGGAACACCCAGATGGTTGATTCCGGTTTCAACGTGTAAGTCGTACCCGAGAATGTCCAGCTGATATCCTCTTTGTAATCACTGAGCAGTGTCCAGCGTTTAAGAGTAATGAAGTCGTAGATGTTAAATACATTCTCGCCATGGGCAACTTTTCTGAGCATCTCTATGGCATCGTTTTTTGTTGTTACCGAGCCTTTCAGCGCATGATAGTCTTCCGGAAAGAAGCGGCCCACACGGATTTTGTCGAGATAGTCCATTGCGTCGTCGATCAGGTTGTTGTCGATGGCATTCTCGGCGAGAATCAGATACATCTGCGGCACGCTCAGATTTATTCGTCCGACGCGGCCATTTCCTTGTACTCCGTAGCTCATGGAACCTTCGGTAACCCCAAACATACTTTCCAACGCCCCCTTTACCACCTGAGAGGTCGTCTCCCAGCTACCCATCCACATCACGGTGTGATAGGTGGCAAACCAGTCTTTCTGAATGTTCTTCTGTTCATAACGTTCGTAGTAGCGCGGTGTAAGCCACGAGAAAAATTCGACATCGGTATCAGTAAAATAGTCTTGGGCAAGTGCCAGTTGGGGCGTCTCGAATGTTTTTACCAGAATTCCCGCACTGCTCGGTGCCTCGGTGCAGTAGTGGGCATAGTCTGATACCGAGCTGTTAACCGCAAGCGCTTTCTGTGCCTCTTTTGCAGCTTCGCCGGGCTGCTGCATATACATCAGCACATGAGCTTTGATCGCATGCGGACATGCGGCGTTGAAGCGCATTCGGTTTACTGCCGACTGCGGAAGCGCGTTCAGCTCGATCGCAGCATCGAGGTCAGCGAGAATGTATTCGTAGACCTCTTTCTGAGTAAGCTGTTCGGTAGGTTGTTTGATATCCTGTGTTTCCAGAACATATGCGATAGATTTCTCGGAGTCAGCCGTAGCCGGATCATAGGCTTTGGTAAACTTCACGGCAGCGAGCCAGTGGAAATAGGCGCGGATCGTCAGAGCTTCGGCTTTTAGTGCCGTTTTCTTTTCTTCGGAACCTGTCGCGGCATCCACAAGACTCAGAATAGGATTGGCAACTGTTCCGATATAGTTGTAGCAATTTGCATAATAACTGTCGCTCGAAGTCAGGTCTACCTGTTCCAAAGCATGCCCCGCCTCGTCGTATTTCAGAAGGATCTGGGTTGTTGTCTTAACCGGATTGGCAAGAACAGTCCCTACGTTGCCGGGATAATACTGTACCGAACCGCATACACGCTGAATATCGGCAATTCTGATATTATACTCCTGGTTGAGAAGCATCTCGAGCTGGTCAGTGGTGGAGAGAAGGTTTATTCCTTTCTGGTCGATTTCTGTGAAATCGGAACAGGAACTAAGCACCGAAGCTCCCACCAGAAAAAGACCTACGATATATCTTGTTTTCATTGTCATGTCAAAATTAAATATTACTAAATGTTAGAGACTCAGGTTCACGCCGAACATATACGATGCCTGTTTACGGATTCCGAGTGTCTCGGGGTCGATTCCGGCGTTGTTCTTAATCCAGAGGGCTTTCGGGTCGTTGATCTGAAAACGGAGTGAAATCTTACTGATACCGACTTTTTCCGTTAGGTGCTCAGGAAGATCATAACCGATAGTTATATTACGGATTTTCAGGAAATCAGCGTCATAGAGACAGTTTGTCGCCGTACGACATTCACTGCCCAGTGACGTAGAGGCATATTCGCCGATACCCGGAACATCGGAATGGTTTTCGGGAGTCCAGGAATTGAGATAGACAATGTTCAGCGGACTGTCCCATGACGATTCGAACACTTCCGATTTGGGCTGGGCGAACATTTTGTGGCCACCGTAGTAGACAAGGAGAAATCCGAGACTCAAGCCATTCCAGCGCAGCTGATTATCCATTCCGACGATCGCTTTCGGATCGGACTGACCACCGAATTCAAGAACGTCGACGCTAGCACTACTTGCGTTGTGCGATGTGTTGCCATTCTCAACGTAATACATCGACTGGCCCACCAGACCCGGCCGGTCATCGATCCCAGCGAAACGATAAGCCCATAGCGCATTTACGGGATAACCGGTCTTATAAGGTAAGCTGACGAGATCATAGGCGCGAGTGGCAGGATTCTCCACTTCGAGAACCTTGTTCTTATTGTAGGTTACGGTGAGGTTGGTTGTCCAGCTGAATCCACGGCGGTTTCCGGGAACAAACCAGTCATAGCCGATGGCAAGCTCAATACCATTGTTCCGGATTGAGGCCACGTTGGCAACCATCGATGAGAAACCGGTTGTCGGGTCAAGAGTGATCGGGGCAAAAATATCCTTACCGGTCTTCACGTAATAGTCGAGCGATCCACGCAAACGATAGCTCATAAAACCGTAGTCGAGACCGACGTTGGTCGTCCGGTTCTGCTCCCAGCGCAAGTCAGGATTGGCGGGCGATGAAATGGAGGCGACAGGCAGATTGGTCGTTGAATTTATGTCGCCCGACGATGCCGTCATGTGAGAGGTAGCACCTTGATAGATATTACCGGTAACACCGTAGGAGAAACGGAGTTTCAGGAAATCCATCCAGGACAGGTCGCGGAGGAAACTCTCGTTGTGGGCGTTCCAGCCTATACCTACCGACCACAGGGGTCTGCCACGGAACTTGGCGTCGAGACCGTAGATGTCGGCATAGTCTTTTCGAAACGAACCGAAAATGTTATATTTGTTATCATAGGTGTAGGTTGCGTTGAAATAACCCGAACCATAGCGATGGCGAACTTCTTTCACGATTCCCATTCCGTTTTCAAGATAGGGTGTGAACGCGAACTGGTTGCACGGGAAAGGAGAGCCGTTCATTTGAAAGTAAGGCGAATTGCTCATCTGCGATAAAGTTCCGAAATCAACAGTATGGGTAGCACTGCTTTGAAGCTGTTCGTCATATCCGAGAACAAGCGATTTGTCACCACTGGTTTTCGTCTCCCGGAATTCCAGACCAGCGATAGCCGAAATCTCGTGCTTGCCGAAAGTGTTGGTGTAGTTCAGCTGGCCACGGGCAGTCCAAAAGTTTCCGCTGGTATGAGTAGTCTGAAGAAATCCACCGGTTTCGGGAGTCATATAAACGAGCTTGTGGCTCTCTGTATCCATTTTGGCGTACGCATTCTTGATTGTGCGTGCGGCGTGACTCTCCTGTGTCGCATGTTGCTGGACGTTCTGAGAGTTGACTTCATATACGAACTGGGTCTGAGCCGTAAGTCCGGGGATAATCTTAAAGAGAAGATCGCCATGGTAGCGCATTTCCTGACGGCGCGTCTTTGTCTGGTTATCCCTAAGCTCGTCAACGAGGTTGAATCCGAGATCTTCCATGCCTTCCTGAAGGGGCATGTATTCATTGCCGCAGTACCATGAATAGAGTTTCTTAACGGAGCCGTCGGCATTATAGAACGACTGATACTGGGCATAGGAGAACGGGTCGAGATTAACGTTGTAATCGTTGCCATACTGCTTTATATTGGCGTATACGCCGTTTACCGAGAATGTGGCCACGAGCCATTTTGCAAGGTCGCAACTACCTTTGTAGTAAACGTTGAGCCAGTTGCTCTTATGCTCTATGATGCCCATGTTGTCAGTGCGATAGTTTATCACTAAGTTGTTGCGGAACTTGTCGGAACTACCACGGAGCGAGAGGTTATACTGCTGCATGACCTGGCGACGATAGATGTTGTCGGCGAAATCCTGTGCGAAGTTGTTTTTCGACAAATCAGCGAGAATGTTGTCGAGTTCGGAGCGACCGATATTGCCCGCCGCGTGCTGATACCAGGCATAGGCCACGGGGTTTATCTGAGCGCCGTCGGTAATGTTCTTTCCGAAATTCTCTATGACTTTGTCCCGGGTCATACTCGGATCGTCGGCATACTTGCGGTTGAAATAATAGTCATAGTATTCGCTGGCGCGTTCCACCTGTTCTTCGGCGTTCATCAGGAAGTTATCATGATAATCGACATTCTTGTTTTCATACAAGGTTATGTTTGCCTGGAAGTCAATGTCGATCTTGCCTTTGTTACGGGCATTCTTGGTTGTTACAACAATGATTCCGTTTGCGGCGCGCGCACCGTAGATAGCCGACGCTGCAGCGTCTTTCAGAACGTTCACCGAAGCGATGTCATAGGGATTGAGGTCTTCGATAGAGCCTTCGACCGGAAGACCGTCCACAACGAGCAACGGAGCCGATTCGCCATAGAGCGTACCCGTTCCGCGGATAATCGGTTTGCCGCCGTAGGTCGACAGACCGGCAACGCGAGCCTCAAGATTCTGGATAAGATTCGGAGTGTAACGGTCACTAAGTTTTTCGGAGGAGATGGTGGTTACCGCCCCGGTCATTTTCTCTTTCTTGACTTCCTGGTAACCGGTAACGATAACTTCTTCCATTTGAGACACATCTTCCAGCATGACAATATGTAACACTTGCTGACCGCTTAAGACTACTTCTTGCGTTTTCATCCCCACAAACGAAAATACAAGCGTCAGTCCCGATTCCTCCGGCACTGTCAGAGTGAAATTTCCATCCACATCACTCACCACTCCCACGGCAGAACCTTTCAGCAGAATGGTTACTCCCGGCAACGGACGTCCCTCTTTGTCTTTTACATTCCCGGTAAGGGTGATTTTTTTCTGAGGAACATCAGGTTGCCTGAATTTCGGAGAAATCACAATGATATTGTCTTCCAACCGATACCATAAACCTGTATTTTTCAGGCATACAGCCATAATCTGTCCAAGATCACAATCTTGCATATCTACACTTACCTTTCCGGTCCGTTGTAACATTTCATTACTGTACACAAAATGATACCCCGTCTGTTCAGTCAGTTTTTCAAACACTTCCTGCAAGGAAACCTCGTTTACCGAAATACTGATTTTTACTTGTGAAAAAGCATTGCCATAGACAGTAGAAAATCCTATCAGAAGGAAACAAAACAGCAATTTCATAGTCAACCACATTTTCCAAACTACACCGGAAGCTTTTCCGACATCGGATTCTTGATTTTTTTTCATAGATTTGTCGTGTTTTAATTAAGTGAATAATGACCCTTCGCCAAAAGGGCGTTATTTATTATCGACAGGAAAGTGTTAGCGCGCTTTCCTGTTTTTCTTGAGTCAATCCCGTCTCACCACAACCGTCCGGCCTTTTACTTCAAATTTCACACAAGCCGCATATTCAATGATTTCCAACACCTTATCCATATTTTCGTATTTCGGTAAATTAGCTGTCAAATGTAAATTCCGGATTTCATCGTGCATGACGAACACTTCGACATCATACCAACGTTCCAGGTCTTCCAATACCTCTCCTAATAATTTATTTTCATATACAAAACGGTGCTCCTTCCAACCGACATAATTCATGACATTCACAGAAGCCACCCGCAGTCCTTCATCCGTTTCGGCGGCCTGTTGGCCGGGCCTGATGACAACCTGCTGCCGGTGCCAATTGACCGCCACCTGCCCTTCTATCAAAGTCGTCTGACGCTTAACGCCGGGGTAAGCCGACACATTAAACGAGGTACCCAGCACCTTTACTTCCATATCCCCCAAAACGACTGAAAAAGGTCGCTTCACATCTTTCGTCACTTCGAAGTAAGCTTCCCCCTTTAACACCACTTTCCGCTGATCTGCTGAAAAATGGTCCGGATACATCAATTCCGATGCAGCATTCAACCACACCCGGGTACCGTCGGCCAAAACCAATTTGTATTCTCCTCCACGGGGTACCGACAAAGTATGCCATTGTATCCTTTTACCGTTTTCCTGTTCATGATAAACCAGTTGTTTTCCATCATTTACAAAATTCTCGCCTTTCAATTGCTGGCATCCCCTATCCACTTCTAAATCCACGCGACGTCCATCCGGTAAGACCAACTGCGCTTTTGAACTACCTGGACGAATAGTTTCAACCATCGAGACAGGCTGCTCAGATTTTCCGGTATTTTTATATTTTATCATCCAGGCAAGCCCTATCGCTATCAGTACCAATGCAGCATACGGCAATAAATACCGGAAAGGAACACGCTTCCTCCGTTTCATCGCTACTTTCACCCGTTTCCAATCTTTCCGGGAGTCGTATTTCATATATTCTTGCCATTCTGTTCCTTGATATGAACGGGCCCCGAGGCTTTCATAAAACGAGCGGTTGTCTGCACTCTCTTCCAACCATTCTTCCAGTTCAGTCATTTGCTGTTTATCTGCTTCTCCGTGCCAACAAAGCAAAATCAAACGGGCAATTTCCTGAGGAGTATATTTTTTAGAGGTCATCTTTTCTTCATTTTCTATTAAAACCGGTGAAAGAAGCAAAAGGATGACAAAAGATGAAAAAATAATCAAAATATTCCGAAAAGTTTTAGAGCGACCATTACTAATGCAAGCAATAAAATATAACGTATGTACTTCGCTCCCCATTTCACACTCAACCGGGTCCCGATCCAGGCCCCCGCCATGTTACCGCAAGCCAGAATCAAACCGGTACGCCAATCTACCAAATCATACCAGACAAAAATAATGAGTGCCCCGAAAGTATAGATCAAGATAAGCAATACTTTCAAAGCATTTGCCTTGAGCAAATCGTAGCCACATCCCAATACCAAACCACCCAGCATAAAAAAACCGACACCGATTTGTATAAAACCGCCATAGAAGCCGATCCCCAAAAATATCAAAAAACGTACCCAGGGATGCCGGGCTTTTGCTTTTTCAATATTAGATTTCACCCAGGTATTGGGATCCAGCAAAATCATAAAAAACATCACCACCAATAACCCCCCGATCATTTTTTGTAAAACGGCAGCCTGGATGTCGACAGCCGTAAAAGCTCCTAAAATACTTCCCAAGGTAGTGGGGAGCAGTAAAGGATAATCCGTTTTAAAATTCAATATTTTCTTCTGTCGAAAAGTAGCTGTCGAAACGATATTTTGCAGAAGAATAGCCACCCGGTTGGTTGCATTAGCCACATGGGGCGGCAAACCGAGAAAAATCAAAAACGGAACCACCAACATCGAGCCACCTCCGGCGAACATATTGATAAACCCGGAAGCAAAACCCAATAAAACGAGATATAACATGCTGTTATCATTCATGGAATTCAAAATTAATGGTTTTATTAGAGAAAATTCTAAGATAAAGTCATAAATTTGATCGTCGAATTATCAGAGCCAGACATGAATCCGGAGATCACAGATCAAACGCTCGTTTTACAACGACTCAAAGAGGGCGATGAAAAAACTTTCGAATTGTTATTTCATCGTTATTACGCCGCATTATGTTTTTTTGCCAATAAAATATTAAAAGATGAAGAAGCAGCAAGAGATGTCGTTCAGGAAGTGTTTATTCGTTTCTATGAGAAAAGCTATGATTTCCCAAACCTGATCGCTCTGAAATCATTCTTGTACAGCTGTGTACAATCCAAAGCCCTGAATGCTTTGGAGAAGCAAAATACCCGGACATTTTTAAAACAACGTCTGGACACTCCCAAATATGAAGAAGCCACCTATTTCCGCCACCAGATCGAAGCGGAGATATTCGAGGAAATTTTTGCTGCCATTGAAGAATTGCCTTCCGAATGCCGGCGGATTTTCAAAATGAGCTACCTGGAGCACATGGACATCCGGGAAATTACAGAAAAATTACAAATTGCCGAATCTACTGTAAAAACACAACGCCAACGGGCAAAACAATATCTCCGCAAACGCTTAAAAAACTTGTACACTTTAGTTATTTTCCTATTTTTCGAATAAAAGATCAGCCTACCGAACGCAAAATATCGATCACGATCGGTTTTAGCCCGCTAAAGAAAAATTCGACAGCAATCACCATCACGATCAGCCCCATCAACCGCATCATCACGTTATTGCCGGTTTCGCCGAGTATCTTGATAATCCGGGAGGAACTTCTTAAAATAAGATATACCAAAGTAATCACCACAGCTACGGCGATGACCATAATCATTTTGGTTTCCCAATCGGTAGCTTTGTTCCACATAACGATTGCGTTGGTAATCGCACCAGGGCCACATAACATCGGAATAGATAAAGGCGTGATCGAGATATCGTTGACATAACTCTTCACTTCCGATTCTTTCACCTTGGTTTTCACCAAACGGGCTTGCAACATATCCATCCCCATAATCAAGAAGATGATTCCTCCGACAATCCGCAGACTATCGATGGAAATACCGAAAAAACGGAATAACAAATCGCCTGAAATAGCAAAAAACATCATGATGAGAAAAGAGACCAAAGAAGCCCGGCGGGCCACTTTTCTACGTTCTTTTTCATCCAGCTCCATCGTCATGGTCATAAAAACCGGCATCGCTCCTAACGGATTGATCAACGTAAAAAACGAGGTAAAACAAAGTAATCCAAATGTAAACATCTCTATTCTATTTTATCGTGAAGAGCCGTATCCGTCTTCTTCTTTCAGTGCGACAAGATAACGTTTTTTATTGTTTTTTATAAATATAAGGTAGAATTATTTTGTTACTTATTCGTCTTCGGTGTTCGTGTTTGGAGACCCGGTCGCTTCT
>ERZ827520.641-NODE-641-length-52658-cov-11.197346_pt1 | contig 52658 bp, 44 predicted proteins | sample MGYA00519581_ERZ827520 | MGnify/ENA primary metagenome ERZ827520 (study PRJEB31778, sample SAMEA3449339) | human gut metagenome | biome: human gut; feature: human-associated habitat; material: faeces | place: United Kingdom | collected 2010/2012 ...
GCCAAAGCCGCAAACTTGGCCGCGCCGCCGGCAGAGGTCACCGTGTATACGACCACATAGTCCGCCTGCCGCAGCATCCATTCGTTGCGGTACAGAATCCTGTAACGCGGCGGCCTCGTCTCGATACCGGCCGGTATCAATGTGTCCGCCTGCTCGGCCTTGTCCCCCTGCTCCAGTGCAGTCGGCAAATACGCCAGCACCCGTTTGTACTCGATATGCGGGTAGTGCCTGCGCATTGTTTTCAGCGTGCGGTATACCGCGTCATCGAAGCCTCCCTTCGTGCCGACGTAAAACCTGTCCGCACACCTTTTTCTTCGATCAACGCCTTGAGCACCGTCTCCAATCTCGGCACGATTTCTTCCCCGCATTCCCGATGTCCGTAAAATACACATACCATTTTTTCGTTACTCCGCAATTTTATTTTTTATTATTACCCATGTTCGGGTAATATCACCCTTTTTCCCTGTTATTATGAATTAACCGTTATCGGGTAAGAATAGAAAAGGGGAGATTCATTTGACATATACGGAAATTATGATCGAGCGTATTCGCACATTATGTGAAAAGCGAAACTTTACAATCAATCAGCTTGCGACCAGAAGCGGCGTAAGCCAATCTACATTGAACAATATTATGCAAGGTATTGTGCGCTACCCCAGAGCCGTCACACTGCACCGCTTGGCAATCGGATTCAATATGACCTTTGCCGAGCTTGTGGATTTTGATGCGCTGAACGCGTATTCCTTTGAAGAGGATTCGGACAGCGCCGAATAACCCGTATACCGTTATCTTATCACATTTTATTTTCAAAATCAACCCGTATTCGGGTAATTGCTGCAAAATTATCTGCTATGATACAAGGAGAGAGGAGGGAACGCGGATGACGTACTCGGAGATTATAATTCAACGGATACTGTCGCAATGTAACAAGCGCCGGATTTCTGTGAATAAGCTGTCGCAAATGAGCGGCGTAAAGCAATCCACTTTAGACAACATCGTCCGCGGCATTACCAAAGATCCTCGGTTGACCACGATTCATAAAATTGCCATCGCTTTCAATATGACATTGGCGGAGTTTTTGGATTTCGACGCGCTCAATGAATTCGCCTTTGAAAAAGAAGAATAGCAAGCAGGCTGCACTTCGGCGCAGCCTGCTTTTTGTTATCCCGATTTTGTTACCCCGATGCGGAGACGGCGCGGAAAGGGAATGCGCGCGGCGTGACCGTTAAAGACAGCGCACAGAAGCCGATATGCAACCTCAGCTTTAACTCCATCGTCTGCGGCAAAGACCAATCTCCGCCCGGAAACCGAAGCCGCACAGCGGTTTCGGCCACTGAGAGCGGCATTATCGTTCGATGTTGATAAAATCAGAAAACCGCTCTCCTGTGAGGCCGAGAATGCCCCGAAGCCGCAACCCGCCAAAACGCCGACCGCCGCGGGACGGCATGCCGTCCCGCGGCGGCCGGCGGATTCAGCGGCGCTCCGGCGCAGCGTAGTCGCGCTTGGGCGCGACGGCCTTATAAGCCGGACGGATGATTTTGCCGGCGTTGGTCAGCCCCTCGCAGAGGCAGCTTAGGCGTTGTTCGCAGCAACCCTGAGTTCAAATATAGAAGTCTCCCTCTCATATGCTCCGCTGCAGCGAGTTGGGAACGAGGGCTGCACAGGAAAGTGGCTTGGCCGCCAAATTCCTGCATACGACCCTTCTACCATCCTCTCCCCCAGATGCCCTACGCCGCAAAGCGGCGTAGGGCATCATTTGTGAAAAGACAGCCATAAAAAAGCGTAGATACGCCGCGTAGCGGCGTATCTACGCCAAATGGCAAAAACGGTAGAAAACATTTCTTCTTTTCCAAACAAGGGCCGTTCCGGCTTACTTCTTAATATATGTTTATACCCGCTCCCGACATCCGACGCCGCTATGCGGCGTCGGATGTCGGGAGCGGAGATATCGTTCGGCGTGGGAGAAAATCGGCGCGGATATGCCGCATAGCGGCATATCCGCGCCGAAAAGGTTTACGCCCAGCGCCGTTATTACGACGCTGGGCGTACCAAGAAAGAAGAAAGAAAAGAAAAAAGCAAATATAATAAAATCGGCGGCTGTCAAAACAGGTATGTCAAAACGGGTATAGCGAAAAAAGCACGTCAAAAACGAGTCGCACGCGCTCCCGCATTCCATGTAAACAATTTGTTAAATATAGGACATTCAAAAGGAACATTTCTCCGAAAACAGGAAGGCGGTCCCTCTATACAAGCCCTATTTGCGAAGTTTGTCGAACTTTGTCGGAAAAGACGCTCGGAATAAAGCCCACACAACGCCCGACGGAACGGCCCTTCGCCCTTTGCCTTCGGCGATACCGCCCCTCTGCTTCGTCGCACCGTTTCGCGCAGTGCAAAACGGGTAGCCGTCGCCGGCCGAGCGGAATTGCGCCGAAGCTGTGTGACAGCTTCGCGCGCCAAGCAGGCGGGCAGTCTCCGTCCAAGCGGGCTTACGTCAAAACCGTGTGCCGCTTCGCGTGCAAAGAAAGCGGGCGGTCTGCCGCCGTCCGAGCGGAATTGCACCGATAGCGCGCACCGCCTCAAATACGGCGGTGCGAAGCGAGGCCCCCGCTTCCGCCGGAAAACAGGCGTGCGAAAGCTCCCGCGCGGCTGCGAAAAGCAGCAGACGCGGACAAAACAGCGCGCAGGAACAGTCGATTGACCGCAGCCACGGCAAGCAGCCCCCCCTTTGCGGCCCGTTGTCCCCTCTGCCTCGGCGCACCGCTTCACTCGGTGCAAAGCGGGCGCGAGACGCTGTACGAGAGGAATCACGCCGAAACCATATGCCACCTCGGCGTCAAGCAAAACGGAGAGCTTGTCTCTGCCCGAGCGGATTTCGCGCACCGCCTCGTATGCGGCACAACGCAAACACGCCACCTCTGCCGATAAGCAGACGTGCGAAAGCTCCCGCGCTGCCGCAAAAAACAGCACGGGCAAACAAGGGCACACGCAGGGAGAACGGATTGACCGCCGCCGCAAAACCGCCTCTTGCACTTCGCAGCCCAACGGTTCCCCTTTTACCTCGGCGTACCGCTGCGCGCAGCGCAAAGCAGGCGCAAGACGCTTCCCGAACGGGAATACGTCGGAACCGTGTACCGCTTCACATACGGCGGCGCGAAGCGAACGTCCCGCTTCCGCCGGAAAACAGGCGCACAAAGACTTCCGCGCTGCCGTGAAAAACGGTACGCAGACAAAGCGATGCGCGGGGCAGCGGGGCTTCCGCCGCCAAGGCACAGCGATACAAACCCGGCGTCATTCCGCCGACGCCGGGCGCGCCGCCCGGCGGCAAACGCGCCGCACTGCGGGCTTCCCCTATTTGATTTCCTGCTCCAGTTCATCGAACTCCTTGGTGCTGAAAAACTGCCCGAGCGTGATTTCCAAACCGTCGCACAGCTTTTTGATCGTACTCACCGAGACGTCCTGTCTGGTGTTGTCGAACAAGCTGTACACGGTTGACGGCGTCACGCCCGAACGCGTGGCGAGCGTATTGAGCACGATATGCCGTTCCGCGCACAGGTCCACCAAACGTTCGACAATCGTTTCTTTTAACGTCATCCAAATCACCATCCTTATTGTAACGTATTTCCAAATTTTATGTATACGCAGGCGCGTACACGTCCCCCGCCGGTCAGCGGAGAGCGGCGCAGAGAAAAAACCGGCCGCCGGCGCGCAAAAGCTGTGCGGTTTACGACTTGACAAACACCGCCGACAGGGCTATAATGAAGAAAAAGCGAATCGAAAAAGGAAGGAACCTGAAAATGCCCAAAATCACTCTGGACTGGAACACCCTTTACAACTTCGTGACCGACGCCTTCGTGGCCGTCGGCGTGCCGCGCAACGACGCGGTCATCTGCACGGACGTGCTGCTCGAATCCGACAAGCGCGGCATTGAGAGCCACGGCGTCAACCGCTTTAAGCCCATTTACATCGACCGCATTCTGGACAAGATCCAGAAGCCGGTCACCGAGTTCGAAATCCTCCGCGAGACGCCGACAACGGCGGTCGTGGACGGCCACGACGGGATGGGGCAGGTCGTCGGCTACAAGGCGATGTCGATGGCCATCGAGAAGGCGAAGAAATACGGCATGGGTATGGTCGCCGCGCGCAACTCCTGCCACTACGGCATCGCGGGCTACTACGCGACGATGGCGACGAAGGCGAACATGATCGGCATCACGGGCACCAACGCGCGCCCGTCCATCGCGCCGACCTTCGGCGTGGAGAACATGCTCGGCACGAACCCGCTGACCATCGGCCTGCCGACCGACGAGGCGTTCCCGTTTGTCATCGACTGCGCGACCAGCATCACGCAGCGCGGCAAGCTCGAATACTACGCGCGCATCGGCAAGTCCACGCCGGAGGGCATGGTCATCGGGCGCGACGGCCGCGCGCTGACGAACACCGACGAGATTCTCGTCCAGCTCAACACGGGCGAGGCGGCGCTGGCGCCGCTCGGCGGCATCGGCGAGGAGCTGGCCGGCTACAAGGGCTACGGCTACGCGACGGTGGTGGAAATCCTCTCGGCGGCGCTGCAGCAGGGCAACTATTTGCGGATGCTCACCGGCCTGCAGGACGGCAAGAAGGTGCCCTATCACCTCGGCCACTTCTTCATCGCCATCGACACCGAGGCGTTTATGGGCGCCGACGCGTTCAAGAAGACGGCGGGCGACATCCTGCGCGAGCTGCGCGGGTCGCAGAAGGCGCCGGGCGAGGCGCGCATCTACACGGCGGGCGAGAAGGAATGGGACGTCTGGCAGTCCCGCAAGGACAGCGGCGTGCCGATCAACGAGGCCGTGCAGAAGGAATTCTCGGCCGTGCGCGACAGATTCCAGCTCTCGTACACCTTCCCGTGGGACTAAGGCCGCTGCATGCAGCTTGATTTCCGCAAATATACGCCGGCGGACGCGCCGATCGTCCGCCGGCTCGTAAGCGGCCAGCCCTACCGCTCGTGCGACTTCACGGTCGGCGGGCTGCTGCTCTGGGCCGACTATTACGGCTACGAGTTCGCGGTCGCGGACGACACGCTGTTCGTCCGCGGCCGCGCGGAGGACGGGCGGCCCGCCTACCTCCTGCCGGTCGGCGCGCTGCCGCCGGTACAGAGCGTGGCGGCGCTGTGCGGCTACTGCCGCGCGCGCGGCGAGAGGCCGCTGCTGTCCTTCGTTCCGCAGGAGGCCGCCGAAGCGGTCGCGGCGCGCATTCCCTGCCGGCTGGAGCAGCTGGCGGGCTGGTCGGATTACCTCTATCTGCGCCAAAGGCTGGCCGCGCTGCCCGGCAACGCGCTGCACCGCAAGCGCAACCGCGTCAACAAATTCAAGCGCGATTTCCCCGACCACGGCTTTGAGCGGCTCGGCGGCGCGAATCTGGACGAGGCGGCGGCGTTTTTCGAGTCGCTGCGGGCGGCCGAGGACCGCTTAGACGCGCGGCTGACTTACGAGGCGGGGCTGATCGCAGCCGCGCTCGGACGCTTTTCCGAGTTCGGCTTTGTCGGCGGGCTGCTGCGGGTCGGCGGCCGTCCCGTCGCGCTGACGGTCGGCGACGTCGTCGGCGACACGCTGTACGTCCACATCGAAAAAGCCTCGCGCGCGTTTGAGGGCGCGTACGAAGCGATCAACGCGCTGTTCGCCGCGTCGTTCGGCGACGAGGTCGTCTATGTCAACCGCGAGGAGGACCTCGGCTTAGAGGGTCTGCGGCAGGCCAAGGAGGGCTATTGCCCCGAGCGGATGATCCACAAATTCCTCCTGATGCCGGAATGACCGGCGCCCCGCGTCCCTGCCCCGTATGGGCGGTAAACGGACGATACAAACGACAAACGAAACATGGCAGACCAGACGGGAAAGGCGAAAACGCCTTTCCCGTCTTTTTTGCGCTGACGGCCCCGCAGCCGGCACGGCTGCGGGGCCGTCAGCGCCCCTCTCCCCCGACCGGCGCCTTCTTTGCGCGGCAATCCGGCCGGTTTGCGCGGCGGGGGGCGTTCGCGCGGCAGTCCGCAAGGAGGATCGCGGCGAGAAGCCTGTTCGTGCGGCGGATGCGCGCGGGCCGGCTTTGCATACCGCCATGTGTCTTTCGACAAAATAGGCTCTTTCTTAACATTTTTTCCGAATTCTCTTGTAAAAGAAAGGAATGTGTGGTATAATTTGGATGCCAAACAAATTTCATAAGCAGTTGCAGGATATGTTTCCCGCGCAGGGAAAGGTATGCTTTTTTGCGCGCACAATAACGTTGTGGATTTGGTAAAAGCGCAGGTCCCGGCAAGTTATTGTGCGAGGAGACATCCTTGCCGCTGCTTGAAATTTGTTTGGCGACAATCGGGGTTTGCGTTTTTCGGTGCGCTGACTTCGGTTGGCGCACTTTTTTCATGTTGCAGGAGGATGGAAATGAGAAAACCGATTGCGCTGCTTCTTACGTTTTCCCTGCTGCTCTCGCTTGCGGCCTGCGGCATCGGCTCCACGTCCGGCCCGGACGAGAGCTCGCCTTCTTCCCCCGACAAAACGGCCGAGAGCGCCGGCAGCCCGTCGGACTTTGAAGAATTGGTCGTCGTGGACAACGATAAGTGCAGAATACAAATCACGGAAATCGTCCCCGACAGCCCGCTGGGCTATGCGCTCAAAGTGCGGCTGGAAAACAAATCCGCCGACAAAACCCTTCTGTTTTCCGCCGAAAGCGCCGCAATCAACGGCGTCCAGTGTACGCCCGTCCTCGCCTCCGAGGTGGCCGCTGGCAAAAAGGCCCATCAGGAAATCCGCTTTGCCGACGACAAGCTGGAGAAAAACGGCATCACCGCGTACACGGACATCGAGCTGACCCTGCGCGTCTATGACAGCGACGACCGGAGCGCCGGCAGCGTCGCAAGGGAGACCGTACACGTCTACCCGTTCGGCGCGGACAAGGCGGACGCCTTCGTCCGGCAAGCGCAGGACACCGATACAATTCTAATCGACAACGCGTTCGTGACCGTCATCGTCACCGGCTATGAGGACGACGAACGCTGGGGCTTTTCCGCGAACCTTTTTCTGGTGAACAAATCGGATAAAACCGTGATGTTCAGCGTTGACGAAGCGTCTGTGAACGGCTTTATGGCGGACCCGCATTTTGCGGCCGCCGTTCTGCCCGAAAAATGCGCGTTCAGCGCGGTGAGATGGCCCGACGGTATGCTGGCGGAAAACGGGATTGCCAAGGTCGAGGAGCTCGAGCTTGTATTCCGCGCGTACGACGCGGACGACTGGCTGAAGGAGGACCTCGCAAACCAACGCATCACACTGCATCCCTAACGGCCCGACAGCGGAACGAGTTCCCGCCGCGCCGTCCGGCGAACGCCCGTGCCGATTCACGCAGGCGCGCTTCGCAGCAGCCGGACGCGTTCCGCCACGCGCGGGAGAACGCGCAGGAAGCGATCAAAAATCATTTTCCCTTTGCGCCGCCGATGCGCCGCCAAACATCATTCGCCCTTAAAATCGCCGCAATTTCGAATCAAGCTGTGAAAGCGGAAACGGGGTGCCTTCCGTCCCCCTGCCGCCGCGCAAAGCGGGCTTCCTATGATAAGGCCGCAGCAAACGCCGTCAAAGGTTACAAGAGGCGTATTATTGATAAAACCCATAAAAAACAGAACGGCACAGCGAGATCGCTGTGCCGTTCCCGCGCGGGGCTGATACGTTGCCGTATCAGCCCCGCGCGCCTTCCGGCCCCGGCAGCTTGTCGGAAAAGACGAGCAGGCCGAAGGCGGCGCGCTCTGCTTCGGTCAGCGGACGGAAAGTGCCGTCGGCATACAGCGCGTCCAGCACCAGCAGCGCCGTCATCCCGCCGATGAAGCGGCTTACCGACCACGAAACGACCAGGTCGCGCATCTGCGGAGGATAATCGCGCGCTTCCATCTCGGCGCGCTCAAGCGCAAAATCGGCGAACGTCTTTTTCAGGTCGTCGCGCAGGACGGGCAGCGACGAGAAGAACGCCTCCATTTCTCCCTGCACGACGACGGCGTTGACGGCGCCGTCCGCGGTCAGCAGCCCGCGCTCGCGCAGCCGCGCGAGCTTTTCGGCGTTGGCGGGAACGTCGCCGAGCGCGCCGGAGATGTATTCGTACAAATACTCGTAATCCGCCGTCCGGTTGTTCTGCCAGCCGCCGGTGCGCGACGAAAGGCGGGAGTCGGCCGACCAAGCCGCGACCGGATACTTTTCCGAGAAGCGCCACATAGAGCCGCAGACGGAAAATTCGGCGAAATCGAACGCCGGCGTATAGTCGGGGTCAGAAGCTGTTGTCTCCAGCTCGACGTTGACGATGTAATCGCTGCCGTCGGTCGGGCGAACGATATAGCGCGAGAGGTCCTTCTGCGCCGACAGCCCGCACTTCTCCATCACGGCGTAAAAGAGCACTGCGGCCTCGGCCAGCTCCCTGTTCCCGCCGGGGACGTACATCGGCGGCGCCGACCGCAGCGCGGCACGGACCTGCGGCACATACTCGCGCACGAGCAAGGCCGCGGCCTCCTGCTGCTTGCGGAACAGCGGCTCCTCCTGCTGCCGTGAATAGGTCTCCGGCCAGAAGCGGACGTAGGTCGTATAGCGGCCGCCGGGCTGTCTGACCAAGAAGCCGTTTTCGGCGAGCATCTCTATGCGCTCCTCCAAAAAGACGGGATTGACGCCCAGCTCGTCCGCAATCTCCTGCGTCGTGCGCGGCTGTTCGTACACGCTGTAAACGAGATTCAAATTCAGCCGGTCGCCCAGATAATGCTCCGGCCCGAAGCCCTGCGGGCCGATGTTGCCGCAGTGCCCGATATCGACGGCGCGGACAGGCTTCAAGCCCAGCTTTCCGATATTGTGTTCCATATACAGATTCTCCTTCAGTTCCCTGCGCAGCTTGTTGAGCTGCCACTTGACGGTGCCGGTCGGAATGCCGCGCTCGGCGGCGATGACAGCGACCGGCTTATCCTCAAAATAGTAGGCGTAAGCGATTTCGCGGCGCTGGCGCGTGAGATAGGCGAGCGCCTGCCGCACACGGCGCAGCTCGTCTTCGGTTTCGACGTCGTCCGGGCCGTCGGCCGCCGGCTCGGGGATGTCGTCCAGAGAGACGGCGGCGTCCCGCCGCTTCCTGTCGACGTAGCCCGCATATGTGCGGCGGGCAATGGTGTGGATATAGCCGCCGACAGACCGGACGCCGTCATACCGGCGCAGCGCACGGTAAACCGTTTCCACGATCTGCGCGCAAAGCTCCTCCGCCTCGTCATAGCTGTAACAGCGCTTGACGGCGAAGCCGTAAAGCCGCGGCAGGTATTCGAGAATGTACGCGTCGGCCTGCGCTTTGTCCATCGTTATGCCTCCTTTTGCCCGATTCGCTTTCGCCTTCGTCTGTATAGTAGGACAAAATCCGAAAAGGTTGGTCTTTTTTATAAAATGCGCGAAAAAATATTTGGGAGACCGCCGCCTGTCGGAAATCTCCCGAATCCCTGCGCAAACCGGGGCTTGCTTTACAGCCGCACAGACCAATCGCCGTAGTCGAAGGTGCCGCTGCCGTGACGAAGCTGTCCGTTTGCGTGCAGCCGTCTGAATGCGTCCCGCATACGAAGCAAAAGCTCCGGCGGCACAGCAAGCGAATGGTGCGCAGGGAACACCCGCCGCGCAGGAAGCCGGGCAACCTTTTCAAGCGACCGCAAATACGCCTGCGGGTCGGTGGACGGGAAATACGCCGTCAGCATACCCTTATACGCCAGGTCGCCCGTAAAGAGATACCCTCTTTCTTCCTCCCAAAAGCATAGATGTCCGGGTGAATGCCCCGGCGTATGCAGGACTTCGACGCGCCTTTTTCCAAGGTCGATGTATTCACCGCCGCGCAGCACCTTCGTCGGTGTTCCCTGAAAAAGCGCATAGTCGTTTACATCATAACCGTCCGGCAGCTCGCAGCGCTCGGCCACATAGCTTCGGACGACCTCCGGCGGCTGCGGAAAACCGCCGTGAAGCCAAGCCAGCTCCGCTTCGTGCGCATAAAAATCGGGGTAATATTGGTGTCCGCCGATATGATCCCAATGAACGTGTGTGGCGACGGCCGTGACGGGCCGATCGGTTTGCTTTTTTACAATCTCCGAAATATTGCAAATGCCCAGCCCCGTATCAATCAGCAAACTGCGCTCCGCGCCGTTCAAAAGGTAGCAATGCGTTTCTTCCCAATGGCGGTATTCGCTGATTATATAGGTATCCGCGTCTATTTTGTCTATGGTAAACCAATCCTGCATTCTTATGCTCCCTATCCGTTTTCATTTCCCGTTCGCACGGTCAAAGGAGAACAGATTTTCCTATTGTTTCTCCGCTTATACAGATACGAGAGCAAAAGCGGCAGCCGCTTTCGCTCTCGTATAATATGTCTCCGTATCGTTTCAGCGATTCTTTATTTCCGCTTGGCATTCCCGATGCGCTCGCCCTGCCGGACGCGCGTCTCGACGCCGTCGGCGGTATTCCTGAGAATGTCCCGCCGCAGCTCGGCCGCGCCGTGCCGCAGCAAAAGCACGACTGTCGAGCCGCCGTATTCAAAATAGCCCTTTTCCTGCCCGCGGAAGAAGAAGCCGCCCGTGTGCGTGTTGCAGATGCGCCCGACGAGCATCGCGCCCACCTCAACCTGCGCCGCGTCGCCGAACGAGCGGGTGCGCAGCAGCGTGACGGCGCGCGCGTTTTCCTTATAAATATCATAGCCGCCGAGCGCGACGGGGTTGACCGTGTGCAGCACGCCGGGGAGGAAGCGCCCCCCCAGCACGACGCCGTCGTCAAAGAAGCAGTAGCGGTGGTAATCGCCCACCGTCAGCCGGAAAATCAGGCACAGCCCGCCCCGGAAGGCGCGCGCCTGCGCGCGGTCGCGCAGCAGCGTGCCGACCGAATACGGCGTTCCCTTGATGAAAAACAGGCTTTTGTCGTCGATCGCATACGCGCTCAGCCGCGCGTCGGCGGGTGCGATCAGCGCCCGCGGGTCGGCGTCGAACGGACGGCGGCCGGGCCGGATGCGGCGGGTGAAGAAATCGTTGAAGCTCTCGTAGTCCCGCTTCTCATAATCCCGCATATCGATGCCGTTTTTGCGGATGAAGCCGTCGATCAGCCCCCTTGACAGCGGCGAGGACAAATACGCACCGGCCAGCCGCGACAGCGCCGGCTGCGTCAGCACCGACAGGCACAGCCGTCCGGGCAGCGTGCGGTAGAGAAAGGACAGGCTTTCGGGGACGCGCTCGGCCGTCTCGCGTCCGCGCGCGTCCCGCGTATAGAGCATTGCAGACTTTTTATCCGCCATTGTCAGCCTCCCGTCTTTTCGGCGCGCCGGCGGCGCAGCACGACCGCCGCATATTTCGCAATCGCGCCGACGCTGGAAAGGATCAGGCAGAGATAGTAGCTCACGCCGCGCGTCATCAGCATCGCCGACGCGGCCAGCTCGCTGCCGAACAGGCCGTCGTACATCATAATCATCGCCAGCTCATTGGCGCCCATGCCGCCGGGCAGGGGCAGCGAATCGACCGACATCGCAATCACCGCCTGCACGGCGATGAAATAGAACGGATTCAGACCGTGCTCGGTAAAGCCGAGCGACAGATAGATGAAATAGGGGACGAGAAAAAACGCCGTCCGCTGCACGAGCACGAGCAGGAAGCATTTCGCCAGCAGCGCCTTATGCGCCTTCACATGCGCGGCGGCCTGCTGATATTCGGCGAGCGTCATCGCGAAGTCGACCGTCTTTTTCTCGGGGTTCCGTACCAGCCGCAGCTTCCCCAGCAGCTTAATGAGCGCGCCGCCGATGCGCTTGGTGACGCGCGGGCAGAACATCGACAGCAGGCAGGCGGCCAGCATCAGCCCGTTGATGGCGGCGCCGAGGATCAGCAGCGCGGCGAAAACACCGCCGCCGCCCTGCCGCACCAGACCGGGATAGCAGATCAGCCCCGCGACGGTAAACAGGATGAGCACGGTTTTGTACAGCACGGTGTGGACCAGCGGCGCGAGCACGCTTTTGGACATCGGCACGCCGTCCTTGCCCATATGATAAATGACCATCGGCTGCCCGCCGGTTGAAGACGGGGTGATGGCCGAATAGTAGAAATCGATGCAGCCGTAGCTGGCGCAGCGCAGCAGTCCCGCAGGATAGCCGAAGGAACGCAGAAACAGCCGCATGACGCCGCCGTAGCACAGCAGATAGACCGGCACCATCAGCACGGCGATCAGCAGCGGGCCGGCGGACGCGCTGTGGATGTTGCTCCAGATTTCATCGAACTCGAAATGACGAAAAAGGAGAAAGAAGGTCAGACCCATCAGCAGGAACAGGAGCAAAAGGCTGATGATATATTTTTTATCGCTCTTCAAGGCGCGTCCTCTCCCCTTCCGTCGCCCGATTTTGGAGCCGTACCTATTATACCCGTTTTTAGCCGCCTTGTCAATGTCTCTTTTTGACGAAGTCCGCTGTCCGATTCGGTCGAACGCGCATATGCTGAAAGAAGAGAGAGGCGCGCGGTGCGCCGTGCCGCCTCACGCTTACTCGATGAAAGGAACGACCTTCCTATGACGGAATTCAATAACGGCGAGGAAGCCTGCTTTCTCAACGACTTTCTCGACCAAATCAACAGCAGCAGCTCGGGCGTGTTCCCCGCGCAGACGCCGCTGGCGATGGCCTATGTGCCGTATCAGGAGTTCGAGGACCTCTACGACGCGTCCGCCGCGCTGCAAAACGGCACGCTGTTCAAAAACCTCAATTTCCCGTTTGAGCGAGGTGCGCGATGATGAACGCCAATAAAGAGACGATGCTCAGACGCTTGCAGGCGGCCGACTTCGTCCTGCACGAGACCGTGCTCTATCTGGACGGCCATCCGACCAACCAGAAGGCGCTGGAATTCTTCCGCAAGGCGAAAACTGCCTACGACGAGCTGCTCGCCGAGTTTCAGCAGGCGTTCGGCCCGCAGACGGCCTACGCCGCCGACGGCAGCAGCCCTTGGGAATGGGTGCAGGGCGCCTGGCCGTGGCAGAACGATACGCCGGACGGCGGAAGGAGGTAAACGCATATGTGGGCCTATGAGAAAAAGCTGCAATACCCGGTAAACATTAAGAATCCCAATCCCGCGCTGGCCAAGCTGATCATCACGCAGCTCGGCGGGCCGGACGGCGAGCTGGGCGCTTCGCTGCGCTATCTTTCGCAGCGCTACGCGATGCCGTACAGCGAAGCCGTCGGCATCCTCACCGACATTGGCACCGAGGAATTGGCGCATATGGAAATGATCAGCGCGATCGTCTACCAGCTCACGCGCAACCTTACGCCGGCGCAGATCAAGGAATCGGGCTTCGATACCTACTTCGTCGACCACACGACCGGCATCTATCCGATCGCGGCGTCGGGGCAGGCGTTTTCGGCGCAGACCTTCCAGTCCACCGGCGACCCCATCGCCGACCTGCACGAAGACCTTGCGGCCGAGCAGAAGGCGCGTCTGACCTACGACAACATCCTCCGCTTCACCGACGACGCGGACGTGCGCGACCCGATCCGCTTCCTGCGCGCGCGGGAAATCACGCACTTCCAGCGTTTCGGCGACGCGCTTCGCGTCGTACAGGACAATCTGGACGCGAAGAACTTCTACGCCTACAACCCCGCCTTCGACAAGGGCTGAGCCGGCCGAGCGCCGTCCCGTCCGCCACATACGCCCTGCGGCGCATACAGCCGCGGGGCGTTTTGATTTGTCCGGCGCGACGCGGAGAGGCGGCGGCATGCACAAAAAGGCGGCGGTCCCTGCCTGTCGGCCCGCAGCGCGGGCCGGCAGGCAGGGACCGCCAGAGACAGCCGCGGGGGCGCGCGCCGGAACGGCGCGCGCCCCCGCGGCTGCTTTTGTGGCTTTCGGCGGCCGGCGTTTCTGCAAACGCGGCCGAAAAGGAGGCAGCATACTCCCCTGCTATGCCGCAGCGCGGTCTTCGCTCTCCCCACCGGATGAAAGTGCCCGCAAAGCGACTTCCCGCCCTTTCGGGCAAATACGCGCCCGCGGCAAAATGCCGCGGGCGCGTATTTGCTCATACTGCCGAAGGACAAGAAGGCGAATTCCGAGGCTTGCAAAACGCTTTGCTCCTTCGATCCGCCGTCCCCGACGAGAGTCTCACTTCCCCTGCGTTCTTTTGGGGAAGTGCTTTCATCCCCCCGCAAAGTCAAACGAGGGCTTTGCGCTCGGTCAAGCCTTTTTACAGAATTTTCGGTAAAAGACGGCATTGACAGGCAGAGCGCGCACCGCGGCGTTCCGTCGCGGGGCGCGCTCTGCAATAGCGACGCTATTCTTTTTTGACGTCCTTTACATTATCGATGGTGGTCGTGACGGTATGCTCGATGGGCGCCCACTCTACCCTGCGGAAAATCGCGGCGATGGCGATGGGGATATAGGTGAGCATAAACAGCGGGAACGTGAACACATACAAAATCTTCTTGCCCGTCGTGGTGTGGATGTTGTCCCACTCGGTCAGCGTGGTGATCAGGCCGACGACCAGCAGGAAGCCGTATACCATCGCAATATAGCCCAGCAGCGAGATGACCGACATCAGCACCTCGTGTCCGTCGCGCGCGACAAAAATCGAATGGATAAAGCGCGACACGTTGCAGATTACGCTCAGCAGCGTGATGAAGATCGCGGGGAAAATCGTCATCAGCAGGTCAAAGCAGCCGAACGACAGCTTGAGAAACGTCCCCTTGACCAGCTTCAGCCCGTATTTGCCGAGTACCTGATAGAAGCCCTTCGCCCAGCGCATCCGCTGCCGCCACGACTGGCGGAAGGTGATGGGCTGCTCGTCGTAGAGCATAGCGGTGGAGCAATAGCCGATTTTCTTGCCCTGAATGACCGAATCGACCGAAAACTCCACGTCCTCGGTCAGCAGATGGTGCTTCCACCCGCCGTTCTCCTCCACCAGCTTCCGGGAGAGCAGGAAGCCCGTGCCCGAGATGGCGCAGGAGGTGTTCAGCTCCAGCCGCGCGTTGTTCAGATACTTCGCCTCGCGAAGAAACCAGAGCGAATAGCCAGCCGAGATCCAGTTCGTGCCGTAATTCTTGGAGTTGCGGTAGCTGGTAATGGCCTCAAATCCCAGCCCGAAGGTCTTGTTCATCTCCGTGATATACTCGCGGTCGATGAGGTTGTCGGCGTCAAAGACGATGAACGCGTCGCTGTCGTCGTCCGACGACAGAATTTTTTTGAACATATAATCCAGCGCGTAGCCCTTGCCGACGAGGTTGCGGTTCTGCCGTTCAAACACAGTCGCGCCCGCCGCCCGCGCGACCTCGGCGGTGTCGTCGGTGCAGTTGTCGGCGCAGACGTAGATGCGGATGAGCTCGGCCGGATAGGTCTGCGCGTGGATGCTCTCGATAAGCTGGCCGATCACCGCCGACTCGTTGCGGGCGGAGATGACCACCGCAATCTTGTGCATCACAGGGTCGCGGTTGATAAACCGCTCGCTGAGGCTGCGTTTGAACAGGAGCATATAGACCATATAGAAAATCTGGTAGGAATAGCAGATGGTGAAAACAATCCACAATCTGGATTCAATGGCGTATATTATGTTCATTCTATGTTCTCCGTCAACTTTTATCGATCTTGCAACCCCGCAAAAGCTTTTCGGGGTTTGTTTATTATACACCGTTTTTCGGATAAAGTCAAGGGAGAAGGCTTTTCATTCGGGGAAATGCCTGTTTTTCGGCCTCCGGCACCGCCGGCGCGGCGTCTCCAGCGCAGGCCAGGCCGCCGTCCCCGGGGCATTCCCGACGGCGGATTCATAACATGAATAAAAAGCGATGCTTTTACCGTCGGCCCTCGGAGGCCGTCCCGAAAAGCGGACGGCGTGTCCGACTTCCACCCGCCGGAAAGCGGATGGCGGCCGTCCCGAAAGGTGGGGATAAGACAGGACAAAGTCCAAAAAGCACACGCCGGCGCGCGACCGGCCGCTGCTGCGGCCGGTCGCGCGCCGGAAAGAGCCATCCCGTCGGAAAAGCCCCCCGAAAGCCGCTATGCCCGCCTCACTCCGTAAAATACCCGTTCCCCGTCAGCCAATGGTAGAGCGCGGAGCTGTCGTCACAGGAAAAGATGTAGCCTTCGTTCGTATGGACCTGAAGATAGACATTGCTGTTCGTCGAAATCTGCCAGCTTTCCCGATAGCTTTCGGTCAGCGCGTCGAGCAGGCCGGCCGCATACGGCGGGCCAAAGGAAATGTCCTTCAGGTCGTCCGCCGTCGAATATTCGATATAAATCATATCCGCCGCGCTGAAATCATAGGCGAACGCATCCTCCAGCATGTTCCCTTCGGTCAGCAGGCGGTAAAGCGCCTGTACGTCCGAATCCGAGGGTACAAAAGCGATGCGCTTGTAGTCGGAAAACAAACCCGTGTCCAGCCACACGTCCATCCGGCAGTAGTTGTCGCCGTTTCCGGCGCCGGGTATCTCTCTGCCGTCCCCGTGGAAATCATACCGGCCGAGAAGCTCGACAAGCGCCCGAATCGTCTCCGGGTCGTCCAAAACGACGGAAGCCGAGTGGAGCTGGACCTGCGTTTTTCCGTCGAGCTCCAGCACGAAGCTTTGCAGATGCACGCGCTCCACCTGTTCGGGCGCGGGGATTTCGTCGTTCCGATACGCGCCGAGCGCGCCGGCGCCGACGAACAGGCCGACGGCAGCGAAGCAGGGAAGGATTTTCCAAAGCCCGTGCAGGACGTTCTTGAAGTCAAACTTCTCCAGCACGTTGACGAACATAAACGCCAGCAGGCCGAACAGAAGGTAGCCGATGATCTCCCAAACGAGGGAATTGTTGGTCGAAGCCGCGAAGAAGATGCCGCCCAGCAGCGACGCGCACACGACCAGCGGATACTTGATGACCGGCAGCACGCCGCGCACCGCGACCGCGCTGCCCGCCTTTTCCGACGGGCGGACCTTGTACAGCAGCACCGCGCCCGCAGCCGCGGCCAGCGCCGCGACGACCCAGACGACCAGCGCCGTCCAATCTATGTCCGTGACGAAGGCGTACGCCCCCGACGGCTCGACCTTGACAGACATCGGCGATCCCAGCAGCGTGTAGGGGGTCAGCCGCATGCCGCTTTCGGTCGCGGCGCTGCTCATATACAGGTTCGACCAGCGGCCGACGTAGACTTGATACAGGAAATACGCGATGGCCGGCAGGTTGGTCATAAAGCCGTAGGACAGCACGGCGATGACCGTGTTGCCGCAGACCATGCGGAAGAGCACCATCAGCGAGTAGAAGATGAAAAACATCCCCAGCGTGTACAGCATAGGATACAGCAGCAGCCGCAACTCGGGCTGATAAAAGCCGGTGACCGAGTTCATCAGCACGAACGCGAGCGTGTGCATCACCAGATAGGGGACGGCGAAATGGAAGGCGCCGCTTGCATAATTGGTGAAGAACAGCCGCGTGCGCGTGACCGGCTGCGCATGGTAGAAGTCCAGCTTTTGGCGCGAGTTGAGGTAGCCGAAGCAGGAGGAAAACACAATCGCCAGCACCGGCATCATATACAGCACCGCTGTCGTGCGCGTCAGGAACGAGCGGTCGACATGACGCTGCAGGTCATAAAGAGCGGTGTATTCCCAGCCGTCGGAGAATTCCATCATCCCCGAAAGCGGGTACAAAAACAGCAGAAACACGCTCCAGAGCGCGAACAGCCAGAGCTGCTTGGCCGTGAGCTGCCTGAAAAAGCCGGCAGGCTTAGAAAAGCAGGCTTTTGAGGTCATAGCCCTTTACCTCCGTTTCACTGATAAAGATTTCCTCGAGGGTCAGCGGAATCAGCTCCGCGAACAGCGGCAGCTTTTCGTAAATCGTGCGCATAATCGTTTCCTCGTCGCCGCGGACGGTGAGGGTGCAGAGGTTGCCGCGCTTTTCAAACCGCAGCACCTCCAGCGGGGCGAAGTCCTCCTTCGTATGCTCGTTCGAGAAGGCGCACTGCACCTTGTGGATGCCCAGCTTCATATCTTCCAGCTCGCGCGAGAACAGGATGCCGCCCTTGTGCAGCAGGCCGACGTGGTCGCAGAGGTCCTCCAGCTCGCGCAGGTTGTGCGAAGCGACGATGGGCGTGAGCGAGCGCTCGCCCATATCGCGGATGAGCAGGCTTTTGACCGTCTGGCGCGCGACGGGGTCCAGCCCGTCGAAGGTTTCGTCGCAGAACAGGTACTCGCAGCCGCTCGACAGCGCGCAGATGATGGCGCTCTGCCGCTTCATCCCCTTGGAAAAGGTCTGGATTTTCTGCTTGTCGGACAGCGAGAACGCCTCGCGCAGCTTACGGAAGCGGGCGCTGTCGAAGCGCGGGTAGACGGCGCGGTAGTAGTCCTCCATCGTGCGCAGGGTCGCGTTTTTGAAGAAATACAGCTCGTCGGGGATAAAGAAGCAGCGCGCCTTGACGGCGGGATTCTCCCACACGGGCTGCCCGTCGATGGTCACCTCGCCCGCGTCGGGACGCAGGATGCCGGCCAAAATGCGCATAAACGTCGATTTGCCGGCGCCGTTCGAGCCGATCAGCCCGAACACACTGCCGTCGCGCATTTCGGCGCTGACGTCGCGCACCGCCGCAAAGCCGTCGAAGCATTTCGTAACATTCGATGCACAAATCATATCGTTCGTTTCCTTTCTCTTGCGTTAAGGGCGCTGCGCGCCGTCCCAGAGCTGCGCAAGCAGCTCGCCCACCTCGGGGGGGGTCAGCGAAAGCAGCTTCCCGTAATGCGCGGCCTCCGCCAGCGTGGACTTCAGCTTTTCACGCAGCGCGTTCAGCGCGCTGGAAGGGTCCTCCGCCACGAAGCTGCCGCGTCCCTTCACCGATACGATGATGCCGCGCAGCTCCATCTCGCTGTACGCCTTCTGAATCGTGTTCGGATTGATCGACAGGTCGGTCGCGAGCTGCCGCACCGACGGCAGCCAATCCCCCGGCTTGAGCGCGCCCGAGGTGATCAGCCGCACCATCTGGTCACGGATCTGCGCGGTGATCGGCTGGCGGCTGGTATAATCTATGGCGATCATCGCCGCGTTCCCTCCTTTTCGCATCTGTAATAGTTGTTGTAGTACAGTAAGTATATCACAAATCCTGCGTTTGTCAAGAGCAAAACGCGCAAAAGTTACAAATTTCCGTTGATGCGGCGTACAATGTATGGTATGCTGAATTATATCATAAGAAAGAAGGGTCATCCGTGTCCAAAACGGTTTACGAGCGGTTTTTGCAGTCGCTCTACCACCCCGAGCCGGTGCGCGACCTCCGGGAGCTTGTCCTGCGCAGCGCGCGTCTGTACGGCAAAAGGCGCGCGTTCGTACTGAAAAACGGCGAGGGAGCGCTGTACGAGGTCAGCTACGACCGGCTGCTCGCCGACTGCCGCGCGCTGACCGAGGCGCTGGCCGCACGCGGACTGACCGGCTGCCGCATCGCCGTCACCGGCGCGAACAGCTACGAGTGGGCGCTGGCCTATCTGGCGGCGGTGATTGTGGGCGTGGTCGTGCCCATCGACAAGGAGCTTTGCGGCGAGGACATTCGGCTGTTTTTAGACGAAGCCGGCTGCAAAGCCGTCATCGGAGACATCAAGACGCTGGCCAAGCTGGACGGCGACGCGCTCGAGAACCGTCTGGTCGTGAAGATGAAGAGCGACGACGGGACCGTCAGCATCGCCCGCCTGATCCGCGAGGGGAACGAGCGGCGCGAAAAGGGTGCGGACGCGTTCGGAACGCTCGAAATCGACCCGGACGCGCTGCGCGTGCTGCTGTTCACCTCGGGCACGACCGGCTCGGCCAAGGGGGTCTGTCTGTCGCAGGGCAACATCTGCGCCAACATCGTTTCGGTGTCGGGGATGGTCAAAATCCGGCCGAACGAGCATGTGCTGTCCGTCCTGCCGCTGCACCACACCTACGAGTGCACGCTGGACTTCCTCACCATTCTCTATTCGGGCGCGTGCATCTCCTACGCCGACAGCCTGCGGTATGTATATAAGAACATCTCGGAATACCACCCCAGCATCCTCGTGGCGGTGCCGCTGCTGCTGGAAAAAATCGTCAACAAGCTGGAGGATTCGATCCGCGGCGGCCTGCCGGAGCATTACAAGACCCGCACCGCCGCGCTCAGCCTGACCGAGACCGTGCGCGCGCTGCCCGCGCCGCTGCGCCTGCTCGTGCGCCGCAAGGTGAAGAACGCGTTCGGCGGGCGGCTGTCCAAAATCATCGTGGGCGCCGCGCCCATCGCGCCGGACACGGTGGACTGCCTCTGCGCGCTGGGCATACGGACGATGCAGGGCTACGGGCTGACCGAGTGCGCGCCGCTGGTGGCGGGCAACAACGACTTTTTTCTCAAGAGCGACGCGGTGGGGCTGCCGATTCCGGGCGTGGAAATCCGCATCGACGACCCGGACGAGGAGGGCGTGGGCGAAATCGCCGTGCGCGGCCCGAACGTGATGCTCGGCTATTACAACGACGCGGCGGCGACCGACGCCGTTCTGCGCGGCGGCTGGTTCTACACCGGCGACCTCGGGCGCTTCGACGACGAGGGCTGGCTTTACATCACGGGGCGCAAGAAGAACGTCATCATCACCAAAAACGGCAAGAACATTTACCCCGAGGAGCTGGAATACCGGCTGAACGCCAACGGCGTCATCGACGAATCCCTCGTGATGGGCGCGCTCGAGGGCGCGGACGTGACCGTGCGCGCGAAGATTTTCCCCAACCTCGACGCCATCCGCGACTCGCTGCACGGCAGCGTTCCGACCAAGGAGCAGATCGCCGAGGCGGTCAGGCGCGCGGTGGCCGAAATCAACGAGAAGCTGCCGTCGTATAAGCGCATCCGCTCGTACAAAATCCGCGAAAGCGCGTTTGAAAAGACGACCACGCAGAAAATCAAGCGCTTCGGGGACAATATGAAGGACGAATAGCGCGGCGGAACGCATACTAAGCCGACGCGCGCCCGCTCTCTGCGCACCATATGCGGCGCGGCTCTTTCCGCGCAGACGCGCGGGTTCTGCGGAGTCACACCGGGCGGCGCAGCGGCCGGTCGGCGGCGCCTTGCGCAGACGCACGAACCTATGCGGCTCACGCACGGGACATAAAAGCGCTTGCAGCGCCGTAATAGAACGAACGGCGGGATATATCGGCGCCTATGGCTGCACCGTCATATATCGCGCGGACACGCTGACGGGCCGTTCCGTTCCTGTCCGCGCCCGCCGGCAGCTCAGCCGGCGGTGCGCCCTACGGAATTGCCCTGCGGCGTCCGGCCGGCGAGCCGGTATTCGGCGACGCGCGCGAGCGCCTCGGGCAGACTGTCGGCGACGTCGCGCAGCAGCTCGGAGCGGTCGCATTCGCGCTGCTCGATCAGTACGGAATAGCGGCGCATGCCGCCCTCCGCGTCCTCAAACAAAAGATAGCGCAGGCTGCCGCGGCCGGCCTGCTCACACAAAAGCGTTTTCATAAAAAAGCCCTTCCTTTCCAAAATTTTACCGTGTGTCCGTAAGCTCGCAGAACAGTATACGCGAAGCGGCCTGTCGATTACGGTCGAGTTACCCGAAACGCGGAAAGTTTCGCAAGGAAGGCGTCTGCGGCTGTGCGCCGAGTGTGCCGATGACGTCATACGAACCGCGGCATTCGGCCGCGCGCCGCGATGCACGGCGTTTGCGGCCGCGCGCAGATTGTTGTAACACGAACCGGGCGATTCGCCCGCATTTCGCAGGAAAGGGAGCCTTTCGCGAGCTTGCGGAAGGCAGCGGTCAGAATGATGAAAAAATCGATTTGTATTTTCCTCGCGGCGCTGATGCTGGGCGCGCTCGTCTTTGCGGCCATCGGCGCGGTGCGCGCGGACGCGGACGTGGGCAACTTCAACGACTACGGCGACGGCGGAGGCGGAGATTACGGCGGAGGTGATTACGGCGGCGGCTACGATTACGGTGACGGTTATGATTCCGGCGACGGCGATTTTGCCTTCCTGTTCGGCTGGCTGCTTTCCTCCTCCGTCGGCCCGTACGCGGCCATCCCCATCGTGCTGCTGATTGTTTTTCTGGTCATTCGCTCGAATATGAAGCACGGACGCCGCGGGCACCGCGGCCCATCTGCGCATGTGCCGCCGCCCGCGGTGTACACGGCGTACACGGACAACAGCGGCGCCGTCGAAGCGGAGGTGCGCGCGGCGGGGGACGAGGCGTTTTCGATGGCCGACTTCCTGTCTGCGGCAGAGACGGTGTTCGTCAAGCTGCAATACGCGTGGACGGCGCGCGACTGGGAGTCCATCCGTCCGTTTGAGAGCAACCGGCTGTTCAACAAGCACAAGGCCCAGTTGGAGGAATACATCCGGCTCGGCCGCACCGACGTGATGGAACGCATATCGGTCAACCGCTCCTACGCCGTATCCCGCGTCGCGACGGGCGAGGAGGAACGCATCGCCGTCTATCTGGAGGCAGCCTTCAACAACTACATCATCGAGACCGAGTCGGGCAAGGTGCTTCAGGGCGACCCCGAAACACGCTACGAAAAGCGCTACCTGCTCACCTTCGTCCGTACGCTCGGCGCCAAAACCGACGCCTCGGGCGCGACCGAGACCATCCAATGCCCGCACTGCGGCGCGAACGTCGAGGTCATCCGCAGCGGCAAGTGCGAATACTGCGGCAGCGTGGTGTACAGCGAGGTGTACGACTGGGTGCTCGACGAGCTGGACGCGGCCGGACGGTAAGCCCGCCGCCCGATCCCGAAAACGCAGGGAGGGACACGTTATATGTACCACACGCAGCTTCTTGCCTATTGCCTGCAAAAACCGAGCACCTATTTGGATTATCCCTTCGAGCCGATGACGCCCGTCGTCAAGGTCGGCGTGCCGCAGCAGTCGAAGGGACGGATTTTCGCACAAATGCTTGTGCTGCGCGGAGAACCGAAAATCACGCTGCGCTGTACGCCCGAGTCGGCGGCGCTCTATCGCAGCCGCTATCCCGGGTCGGTCGTTCCCGGCTGGCACTGTCCGGCCGTGCAAAAACCGCATTTCAATACGGTCTGTCTTGACGGAAGCGTACCGGACGACGAGCTTTTGCGTATGATCGACCACGCATACGCTGTCGCGGCCGCCAGGCTGCCGAAAAGTGTACAGGCTATGCTTTCCGGCGCAAATGTAAAAACACAGGACTGAAACGCCCAAAAACGAAAAAAACAAAAAACCTCTTGACAACCGACACAAAGCGTGGTATAATGCTTGACAATCGAAATACATGCATAGACGAGGATACGGGCGCAGTGCAGCGCTTTTCAGAGAGCCGCCGGTTGGTGCGAGGCGGTAAAGACGGCACAGTGCTTATCACCTCCGAGCAGTCCGGCCGAACGCGTCTGTTAGTAAGCCGGGACGGTTTCCCGCCGTAAAAAGAGGAGCGCGTTGATGGACGCAGCAAAAGAGTGGTTAAGTAAGGCTATTTCAAAAGGCTTTATCTCTTTGTAGAGATAAAGCCTTTTTTACTGCAAAATTCAAGAAAGAAGGCAACCGAACTATGGACAATCTGCACACCGAAACCCGCCAGATCGCCGCGCGGCTGCGCGGCGCGCGAATGACTGCGGACAAGAGCGCCGCGGAGCTGGCCGCCTGCACGGGGATGAGCGAGGAAGCGTATCTGAGAATGGAGGAGGGCGCGGAGGATTACTCCTTCACCTTCCTGTACAAGTGCGCCAAGGCGCTCGATTTGGATATTTCCGCGCTCGTCAGCGGGGACGACCCCAAGCTATCGTTCTACACCCTCACCCGCGCCGGCGAGGGCATGCCGATCAAGCGCCGCGCGGGCTTCAATTACCGCCATCTGGCCTCCAAGCTCAAGCACCGCGCGGCCGAGCCGTTCGTCGTCACCGCGCCCTACGACGCGTCGGAGCAGACGGCGCCGATTGCGCTGTCCACCCACGCCGGACAGGAGTTCGATATGGTGCTGACCGGCTCGCTGAAGGTGCAGCTTGACGATCACATCGAGCTGCTCGGCCCGGGCGACAGCGTATTCTACGACTCCGCGCATCCGCACGGGATGGTCGCCGCGGGCGGCGGGGACTGCACCTTCCTCGCGGTGGTGTTCAAGCCGGAAAGCGAGGCCGGCGAGCTGCCCGCCGAGCCGTCGCCCGTGCCGGCCGCAGCAGACGCGCAGGCGGCGACCGAGAAATACGCCGGCTTGATCTACCACGACTTCGTCCGCGAGGAAATCGACGAAAACGGCTGCCTGACCGGCATTGAGCTGCTGCCGACGGAGAATTTCAACTTCGGCTACGACGTCGTAGACGCGCTCGCGCGCAAATGTCCCGACAAGCGCGCGATGCTCTGGCTTTCCCACAACAAGGAAGAGCGCGACTTCACGTTCGCTGAAATCTCCGCCCTCTCCAACCGCACGGCCAATTATTTCGCCTCTCTCGGCATCACACGGGGCGACCGCGTGATGCTCGTGCTCAAGCGCCACTACCAGTTCTGGCTGTCCATCCTCGCGCTGCACAAGCTCGGCGCCGTCGCCATCCCCGCGACGAGCCTGCTCGTCCGCCACGACTACGAATACCGCTTCGAAGCCGGGCAGGTCAAGGCCATTGTCTGCACCGGCGACGGCGACTGCGCCGCGGAGGTCGATCTCGCGCAGGCGTCCTGCCCGACGCTGCAAATCAAGATCATGGCCAACGGCACCCGCGCCGGCTGGCACAGCTTCGATGCGGAGATGCCCGCGTTTCCCGACACGCTCGAGCGCGTTCCCACGAGCAAGGACGACCCGGCGATCATGTTCTTTACCTCCGGCACAACCGGCTACCCGAAAATCGCCACGCACAACGCCTCCTACCCGCTCGGCCATGTCGTCACCGCGCGCTGGTGGCACAACGTCGAGCCGGACGGCCTGCACCTGACCATCTCCGACACGGGCTGGGGCAAGGCGCTGTGGGGCAAGCTGTACGGCCAATGGCTGTGCGAGAGCGCGGTCTTCGTGTACGATTTTGACCGCTTCAAGGCCGACGACCTGCTGCCGCTGTTCAAAAAATACAACATCACCACCTTCTGCGCGCCGCCGACGATGTACCGCTTCTTCATCAAGGAGGACCTGTCGCGCTACGACCTGTCGTCGCTGCGCTATGTGACCACCGCAGGCGAGGCGCTCAATCCCGAGGTATTCAACCGCTTCTACGAGGCGACCGGACTGAAGCTGATGGAGGGCTTCGGCCAGACCGAGACGACGCTGGCCATCGCCAATCTGTACGGGATGACGCCGAAAATCGGTTCGATGGGCAAGCCCAACCCGCAGTACGATATGGACATCGTCGACGAGAACGGCAAAAGCGTGCCGGTCGGGGAAACGGGCGAGATCGTCATCCGCGCCGACCGCAGCGCCGACGTCTGCGGCCTGTTCGCCGGCTATTACCGCGATGAAAAGCTGACCGCCGAAGCGTGGCATGACGGGCTGTATCACACCGGCGACACCGCCTGGCGCGACGAGGACGGCTATTACTGGTACGTCGGCCGCATCGACGACGTCATCAAGTCCTCCGGCTACCGCATCGGCCCGTTCGAGATCGAAAGCGTGATTATGGAGCTGCCCTATGTTCTCGAGTGCGCCATCACCGGCGTGCCGGACGAGACGCGCGGGCAGATCGTAAAGGCGACCGTCGTGCTCACCAAGGGCACGGAGCCGAGCGAGGCGCTGAAAAAGGAAATTCAGGACTACGTCAAAAAGCAGACTGCGCCTTATAAATACCCCCGCCGCGTGGACTTCGTCGCCGAGCTGCCGAAGACCATCAGCGGCAAAATCCGCCGCGTCGAACTGAGAGACTGACCGCCGCGTCCTTCCTCCGTTCTTCCGGCAGGCACAAAAAAGCAGGCCGCCGCATCCCCTAAAGGGGGTGCGGCGGCCTGCGCGTATCGGCGTATGTTATTATGGCGCACAGACGGTAAACGTCACGTTCGGCGTCGATTCATGTACGTCGGCGAATATTTCAAGCATAATGTTAATATCTTCGGCAAATTCCTCCGGCATTGTGGACAATCCGCGAACAATTACCGTAACGTCTCCCTCCCCTATGAACAAACCGTCCAGACAGTCCCACAGCGCGTCCCAGTTTTCGCCATAGTATTCGGGCAGGCCGAACGTTACTTTCAGAATACTGTGCATTTCCCGCAAATATTTACACCCCGTGAAATCAAGCAGAATCGGATTCTCTCGAATCGGCTTGAAGGCATTGCGTTTTTGTTCCTCATAAAAGTTCATAACAAATCCCCCTATAAATTCGCCCTCGGCGGCGGCCGGCCGGTCGCTCCCGCCCGCTTCGGATTCGGCGGCGGGACAGCGGAGGGCTATTTGCCGCGGCCCTGTTTTCCCTTTGCGGGCGCAGGCTTCCGTCCGCGGCGCGGCGGGGCGGACGTCGCGGCGGGCTTGTTCCGCCGCGCCGCCGCGTGCGCGGCAGGCTTAATCAGGCAGTCGGGGCCATAGCCGATGAGATCGGTGCGGCCGGCCTGCTCGAGCGCGCGGCGGACGATCGCGTAGTTTTCGGGCCGCGCGGACTGCAGAAGCGCGCGCTGGCGGCGTTTTTCCTCATAGCTGCGCGGGACGTAGACCGGCCGCATCGTGAACGGGTCCAGCCCGGTATGGAACATACAGGTCGAGGCGGTGCCGGGCGTGGGATAAAAATCCTGCACCTGCTCGGGGTTGAGCTTATGGCGGCGGAGGTACAGCGCCAGCTCGATGGCGTCGTCGAGCGTGCTGCCGGGGTGGGAGGACATCAGGTAGGGCACAAGGTACTGCTCCTTCCCCAGCGCCTTCGTCTTGCGGAAGAACAGCTCGCGGAAGCGTTCGTAGACCTGGATGCCCGGCTTGCCCATGCAGCGAAGAACGGCGTCCGAGCAATGCTCGGGCGCGACCTTGAGCTGGCCGCTGATATGGTGCTCGACGAGCGTATCGAAGAAGGCGGGGTTCTTATCCGCCAGCAGATAGTCGAAGCGGATGCCCGAGCGGATGAACACCTTCTTCACGCCGGGCACGGCGCGGACGCGCGCAAGCAGCTCGACGTACTCGCTGTGGTCGGCGACCAGATTCTTGCAGACCGTCGGCGTCAGGCACTTGCGGTCGGGGCAGACGCCGGCGGTTTTCTGCTTCTCGCAGCTCGGCGCGCGGAAGTTCGCCGTCGGGCCGCCGACGTCGTGGATATAGCCCTTGAAGCCGGGCAGGCGGGTGAGCAGCTCGGCCTCGCGCACGACCGATTCGATGCTGCGCGAGGTGACGGTGCGGCCCTGATGAAAGGCGAGCGCGCAGAAGTTGCACGCGCCGAAGCAGCCGCGCGTATGCGTGATGGAAAAGCGCACCTCCTCGATGGCGGGGACGCCGCCCTCGGAGGCGTACATCGGGTGCCACATCCGCTCGTAGGGCAGCTCGTAGACCGCGTCCAGCTCGGCGCGTGTCAGCGGCGGCTGCGGCGGGTTCTGCACGAGCAGGCCGTTGTCGTACGCCTCGACGACGGCCTTGCCGATGACGGCGTCGGTGTTGCGGTATTGCAGCGCGAAGGCGCGGGCATAGGCGGTCTTATCGGTCTTGAGCGTCTCGTAATCGCCGCAGCAAACCCAGTCGTAATGCGGCGTATGCGTCTTATCCTTCGTAAAATACGCCGTGCCGCGCACATCCTGTATTTTCCGCACGGGGACGCCGCGGTCGAGCAGCGCGGCGATGCGGCGCAGCGCGTTCTCGCCCATCCCGTAGCTGAGCAGGTCGGCGCCCGAATCGACGAGGATCGAGCGGCGGACGCGGTCCTCCCAGTAATCGTAATGCGCGAACCGGCGGGTGGAAGCCTCGATGCCGCCGATGACGATCGGCACGTCGCCGTACGCTTCGCGGATGCGGTTGCAGTAGACGATCACGGCGCGGTCGGGACGCCTGCCCGCCCGGCCGCCGGCGGAATACCAGTCGTTGCCGCGTCTCTTTTTGGCGGCGGTATAATGCGCGACCATCGAATCGACGTTGCCCGCGTTGACGAGGAAGCCCAGCCGCGGGCGGCCGAACGCCTTGAACGGCGCGCAGCTTTTCCAGTCGGGCTGCGGGAGAATCGCTATGCGGAAGCCCGCCGCCTCAAGCACGCGGGAGATGACCGCCGTGCCGAACGAGGGGTGGTCAACGTACGCGTCGCCGGTGACGAGTACGAAATCGGGCGCGTCCCAGCCGCGGGCGCGCATGTCTGCGGGGCATACAGGCAGAAAGGGCATAAAGCGTCATCCTTTCAGAGAAAAAGTAAGGCGGCCGCGGACTGTTTTCCGCGGCCGCCGTGCTGTGCTGCGAGATAACCGGCAGCCCTGCCCGCCGCCGGACAAAGCGGAACGAACGCGTTCGTTCCCGCCGCGGTGCGCCGGACGGCCGCCGCGCCGGTGGGGCGAGGGCGGGCCTATTCCTTCGGGACCGTCTTGGCGCCGGTGGCGTTGACCCCCTCGCGGAAGGCCGCAAGCGACTGCGTCAGCTCGGGCGCGAGGTCGAGGTAGTTGATGATATAGGTCTTGCCGCCGATGTCGGCGTAGTCGTTGCAGGAGAACCAGATTGCGCCCTTGATATGCGACAGGAACTCGTAGCCCGCCTCGCCGTAGTGCGAGAAGCACTCGAACATATCGGTGATCCACTGCGCCTGCAGCGCTTCGTTGCGGCCGAGCACCGTATCGCGGTAGGCGCTGATGCCGTAGTCGTACAGCTTCTCGCCGCCGCAGCCGGCCGCGAACTCGGAGATGATCCACGGGTAGTTATCGAAGTAGGGCATATTGATCTCATAGAGCGTCGTGTACATATCCTTAAAGGACATCAGCGACGCGCCGTTGCCCATCTCGTAGTAGGTCAGGCCGAGCGCCTGCATCTGCGACGGGTCGGGCATATAGTTGAGCGCCTCGCCCCAGTTGGAATACGGGCAGGAGACCGCGATGGGGTTAAAGATCCAGATGCAGTTGTCCACGCCCTCCTCCTCGAAGATGCCGTACAGCCGCGACCAGGTCATACGGAAGATGTCCGGGTCGAGCAGCGCGCAGATGCCCGAATAGGAGGTCCAGTCGCTGTTCATCTCGTTGTTCAGGCGGAACAGCACCGGCTTGCCGTAGCTCTTGATGTCCTGCGCCAGCCGGCGGAACTGGTCGTCGTACCGGCCGCGGAGAATATCGAAGCTGGGGTTGAAGCCGCCGAGGTTGCCGTTGTTGGAATCGGTGAACTGATAGGTAAACTGCAGAACCGGCTTGCCGTTGAAGCCGTTGCCGCCCGCGAACTCCTCGGCCATCTCCAGCGGGAAATAGCTCTCGGTGCCGTACCAGCCCATCGCGGAATAGGTCGGCAGGATGTCGAAGTTATAGTCCCAGCCGTTCTCGCCCTGCAAGCGTTCAAGGTTGGTGATAATCTCACCGCGGCGGACGGCGTAGGCGCTGTCCTTCTTCGAGACGATGGTTTTGGTGAACGCGCCCCACGACACGTTCTGCGCGGCGGAAAGCAGCTCGTAGTACCTGCGCGTCTCCTCCGACCAGTTCTCGGGAAGCTCGAACTCGTAGGCGGTCTCGGGGTTCTTCGCCTCGCCGACGCACTCGGTCTCGACGAACGAGGCCGTGATCTTATCGAACTGCTCGTCGCTCTTGGTCTTGGACTTCATCACCATCAGAATAAAGTGGTCGTATTCGCCGGTGCGGCGGATGACGGCGATGTTGTAATAGGGATATTCCGCGTCGCCGGCGTTGCGCATATACATGTCGTACTCCAGCACGGTATAGCCCTCCAGCACCGATTCGCTGTCGGGCAGCGGGCGGCTGCGGCTGAGCTCGTTGGCGGCCAGGAAGTCCAGCGAGTCGATGTGGATGTTCAGCCACTCGGTCAGGTAGATGTTCCAGCCGTTCTCGTTGTCGCCGTAAGGATTTTTGTCCTCATACGAGACGGTGAGGATGGAATTGTCGGATATGTACTTGGTGCGGTAGGCGCTGAGCGAATTGTCCAGCGTGACGCCGGTATACGGGAAGGTGAGCACATAGCCATACGCGAAATTGACCGCACGGGTCGCGCTCTCGCCGGCAAACAGCAGCTTGGCGTCGCCCTCGGCGGGGTCGCGCCCGTAGTCGTCGATCCGCTCGCCGTCAAAGTAATATTCGACGCCGTACACGTCCGACGGCGAGGCGATGCCGTTGGCCTCGTCGGCATACAGCTCGTTCCAGACGAGCTTGGCGTTTTCATCGGGCACTTTCGGTTCCTCGCTTTCTTCGGCCGAAGAGTCGGCCGGCTGCGGCTGGCTGCTTTCCTCCCCGTTGGCGGGCGTACAGGCGAACAGCGCGCTCAGGGTGAGCAGCAGCGCCAGCAGCAGGCCGGTCATTCGTTTTGACACAAAAATTTCCCCTTTCATCCGGATGATCTATCCGCCCCGGCGTCAGCCGAGGTCAGGCGCGTCAGTCAGGGTGACGAAGGGCGCGCTCCGCCCCTCGGTCTCAAACAAGCGTATGTCGTTGCGGCCCCGCCGCAGAACCGGCGCGGGCACATACAGGCGCTTCTGCGGCCCCTCGTCCGGCCAGAAGCGGCCGAGGTTGAAGCCGTTTATGACGGCGAAGCCCTTGCCGAAGCCGGTCACGTCGAGGAAGGTATCGGCCGGCTCGTCGACCTCGAAGCTGCCGGCGTAGAACGCCGGCGCGGCGCAGGCGCGGTACGGGCCGAAGGACAGATCGCCGAGCCGCTCCATCGGCAGCGGGTAATTCTCCCAGCCGAAGATATAGCGGTCGTTGACGGCCACGCCGTCGATCCCCTTCGGGTCGCGCAGATGCACGCCGTAGTTGACGCGCCCCATATTCTCGTTGAGCAGCTCCACCGTATGCTTTCCGGCGGACAGACCGCCGACCGCCAGCCGTTCGCCGCCGTCGCGTCGGTACAGCGTACCGACGCGCACGCCGTCGACGAACACGATGGCGCGGTCGCGGACGTTGAACACGCGCAGCGTCACGTCCTCGCCGAAGGACTCGAACGAGGCGCGGTAGAGCGTATAGCCGTAAGACTGGCCCAGCTTTTCCATATCGACGGGCGCGGCGCTCTCCACCGGCGCGCCCAACGTCTCCGCCAGCGGCAGGCAGCCGTCGAGCGCGACCTTGCCGTAGGCGCGTTTTTCGCTGTTTTTGACGCGGACGGGCGGCAGCGCGCCGAAGCGCTCCTCGATCACCCGCCGGAAAGCGAAGAATTTATCTGTTAAGTCGCCGGACTCGCTGAGTACGGCGTCGTAATCGTAGCTGGTGGTCGTCGGCTCGTAGCGCTCCTGGAAGTTGGCGCCGTTCATAAAGCCGAAATTGGTGCCGCCGTGGAACATATACACGTTGACCGAGCAGCCGCTGTCCAAAAGCTGCGCGAAGGTGTCCGCCGCGTCGGCGGCGTCGCGGACGTGATGCGGCTCGCCCCAATGGTCGAACCAGCCGCACCAGTACTCGGTGCACATATGCGGGCCTTCGGGCACGAGCGATTTGAGCTGCGCGGCGTTTTCGGCCACATGCCCGCCGAAATTGCCGGTCGCGAGCGTACCCTCGACCGTGCCGCTGCGCAGATAGAACGCGACCGGGCCGTCCGAGGTGAACAGCGGGACGTCGACGCCGTTTTCAAGGTAGATGTCGCGCATTTTCCGCATATAAACCTTGTCGTCGCCGAAGCTGCCGTATTCGTTTTCCACCTGCAGCATAATCACATTGCCGCCGTGCGTAACCTGACGGGGCACGACATGGGCGAGCAGCGCTTGCAGGTAGCGCGCCTGCCGCTCGACGAAGCGCGCGTCGCGGCAGCGCAGCCGGAGGTCGTCATCGGTCAGCAGGTCGGCGGGCATACCGCCGAACTCCCATTCGGCGCAGATGAACGGGCCGGGGCGCACGATGGCGTACAGACCGACGTCGGCGGCGAGGTCGAGGAAGCGGCCGATGTCGAGCATGCCCGTAAAATCGAATTTGCCGGGCGTTTTTTCATGCAGATTCCAGGGGGTGTAGGTCTCCACGGTATTGAAGCCGCAGTCCTTGAGCTTTTCCAGCCGGTCGCGCCACTGGTCGGGGTGGGTGCGGAAATAGTGGATGGCGCCGGAGAGAATCGTCATCGGCTTGCCGTCCAGCGAAAAAACGCCGTCGGCGGTTGAAAACACAGGCATGGTATCCGTTTCCTTTCGTCGTCGTCCCGACCGCTTTTCAGCCGGAGACGGTTTCATAGCCCGACGTATCGGGCAGCTCGGGCGGCTGCACGCCGTCGTACACATACTGCATCCGCATCGTAATCTGCAATTCGAGATGATAGTCCTCGTAGTTAGGCTCCACGCCCGGGACATAGGGCGGCGTATCGTAGAGCGAGAGCGCATAGCTGAGGGTGCGGCCGGTCAGCCGCCCATCCGCCGCCACGGTGTAGCCGCAGACGAGGTCCGTGGCCTGCGTCTTGCTCTTGTCGGGCTTGGAAAGCTGGGAAAGCGCGTAGATGTCCTCCCCGAGCAGCTCGACCAACCGCGCGGTATGGTCGCCGCCGATCTCCAGCTCGTAGATGCCCGCGCCGGCGTCGCCCGACGAGCGGGTCATTGACGTGACGTCCGTCTCGCCGAACAGGAACGCGTCGGAGAACAGAAAGCCGCTGCGCAGCGTCTCCTCCTCGTAAGCGCGCTTCATCGTCTGCCCGTCGATGGTGTAGGCGTACCAGCCGTCCGCGTAGCTGAACGTGACCGTGACAGACGCGCCCAGCACGGTCTGCGACATCTTGCCGGAGAGCACATAGCCGTTTTCCGTATCGACGGTATACTCCCCCTGCGCGAAGAGCATCGTCGTCCGTTCCTCGCCGAAGGTGAACTGCATCAGGAACTTGACCTGCTTGCAGCCCGCGTCGTTCGCGGACGCGACGGCCGCCTCCAGCACGGGGTAATCGCTCGTGTCCGGCGCGCCGCCGCAGCCGTTCAGCAGCAGTGCGGCGGCGCAGCAGAGCGCAAGCCGGCGCAGAGGCTTCCCTCTCATTTGCTCGGCACCGACTGGCCGGAGAGCAAAAGCTGGATGTTGCGCTGCACCTTGGTGATGCCGTCGACCAGCATATAATACCGCCCCTCGCCGTTGCGCGTATAGTACGCCTTGGCCGACGAGACCTGATAGAACACGATCTCGTCCGTGCGGTTGCCGCTCTTGACGGTCAGGCGGAACATTTCGACCGGCTGGCTGTCGCTCTCGCTGTACTCGCCCTCCAGCTTGAGGTTGAGGATGGAGACGTAGAGATAGCGGAAGTTCTGCGTATCGACCGTCTGCCCGTTGCAGGTGACGGTGGTGAACTCGCCCGCATCGTTGCGCGTGAGCGCGAACACATAGTCATTGCCGCCGTAGGACATCGTAATCTCGTCGATCTTATTGATATACATCGAGAAGATGCCCGGGTCCAAGAAGGTGAGCGCGTCGTATTCCAGCCAGGGCGCGGTCTCGGGCGAAATCTCGGCGATGATGTCGGTGCTCATCGTCACTTCCTCGCCGGAATCGTCCTTCCCGACGATGGAGGAATAGCAATAGCGGTTGCCGGATTCGTTCTTCTCGGAGAACCACAGGTAGACGGTATAGCCGTTGAAGGTATAGGACGCGCCCAGCTCCGGCTCGGTCAGCCCATATTTCTCGAGCAGCGCGACGTCCAAATTGTATTCCACAACGCGGTCGCCGACGAGGGTGGTCATCCCATACACGAACTCATTGAAGGCGGTCGCGTCGGGATAGGCGAAGTTTTTGCCCGAAGGGATATACTCGACCGGCGAGACCAGCTTCCAGATGCTGGTGACGGTATCCTCGGGGATGGCGTCCTTGCCGGAGGCGTAGGGCGTCAGCTCGTCGAGCACGACGTAGCCCGAGTCCGGCAAATCAAAGTACACGCGCACCCAGCGGACGGGCGAAGCGCTCTCAAAGCTGAGCTCGTAGCGCTTATAGCTGCCGTCGGTCTGCTCGAAGGACTCGAGCGAGACGCCGCCCTCGTCCGAGAAGCCGTCGCCGGTGTGAAGCTGCACGCGGACGGCGTTCGGCTTGACCGCGCCGGCCTTGCTGTCGTACACCAGCCCGAAGGCGACGCTGTATTTGCCGTCCTCGGCGTAGTTTTCCAGCTCGAGATCGATATACACCGATTTGCCGTTGGAGGACGTGAAGCCGAGCAGCTCGTCGCTCTCCTTCCACGCGGAGGTGGAGGAGGCGGTGAAGCTCTTCTTGTTCAGCAGCACGCCGCCGACGGTCTGCTTGGCGTTGCACAGCTCAAGGTTGGAGGACGCTTCGATCTTGGTGATGAGCATCCCGACGACGTCGGTGTCCGCGCCGCCCTCCTCATAGTTGTACTTTTTCAGCAGGATGTTGTCCACGCCGTAGAGGTCGCTCTGCTGCGAGATGCCGTAGACGAGGTTCGCCTGCAGCATATTGACCAGCGGGAGGAGGACGTCGTTTTCGATCTGCGTATCGATGACATAGACGAAATCCTTGGTGTCGTACTTAGCGTAATACCCGCTGCCGTTGGCCAGCTTATTGCCGACGAGGATTTTATGGTACGCGCCGTTGGTCTGAAGCACCTCGATGACGGCGAGCGCGTCCTCCTCGCTGTCCAGCCCGTACTCGGACAGCGCGAGCGGGTCGCTGATTTTGGAAAGCGAGAGCATATAGGTGCAGTTGACGATAAACGAAGCGAACTTCTCACTGTCGTAGCCGCACAGCTCGGCGTTGCGGAAGTAGAACGTGCCGCTCTCGTTGCGGTACGCCTCATAGCTGCCGCTCTCGTTGCGGATTTTGATCGACTGCACGTTCGAGCGCGAAATGTTGGGATAAACGAACGCGCGGTTGCCGGTGCCGACGGTATCCCCGTCGGTATCGTAGCCGTCGAGCGCGCGCAGCGCCAGCCCGTCGGCGGGCGAGGTGTCCAGCCCGTCGGCCTTCAGCAGCGCGGCGGTGAAGAGCCGCTCGCCGTCGAAGGCATAGGCGGTGCCGTTTTCCAGCTTTTTATACAGGTCGTCGTAGCGGACGTAAACCGTTTCCGCCTTGCCGGCGAACACAATCGCATCCGCGTCGGGCGCGTCCGGCCAATCGGACAGGCTGCCGTACTCGAGGCTGACTGCGTCGTTGGCCTGCGGATACAGCTCCAGAAAGCTGCGCATCCGCGTGCGGAGCGCGTCGGCGGCGATCTCCGTCTCGCTGCGGAGCAGGACGATGCGCACATCGTCCCGCAGCGTATCGACCTGCGCCTCGGCTTCGTCGGTGAGGACGAAGAAGGGGTCGGTTTCGGTCACCGGCGCTTCCTCCCGCAGGAAAAGGAAGTAGACAAGGATGAGCGCCACGGCCAGCAGGAGGATGACGCCGGATATGAGATACTGTTTTTTCAGCATTACAGATGTCTCCTTCTGAGATAGACGACAAGTCCGATGACGATGATGATGAGCGGCGCGAACACGGTGATGAAGATGGTCAGATTCCTCGCCGTCTCCTGGTCCAGCGTGAGCGCGTCGTCCTCGAACTTCTTATAGTCGATATCGGGGATGTTGCGCTGCGTGGACATCATACGCGCGGCGCTGCTGAGGATGCGGCGGTTGCCGTAACCGCTGGTGAGGAAGGAGTCGTTCGCAAAATCGGTGGAGGCGACGAGCATCACATAGCGGTACTGCGCCGAGTTGTCCTCGGCGTAATTCATCTCGGTCGAGAGGGCCAGCAGCGGGAAGCTGCCGGTCGTTTCCTCGCCGTCGTAGGTACTCTTCGCGCTGGGCGAGGTTTGCAGCGCCACCTCGACGCTCTTGCCGGACTTGCCGGTATCGGCGACCAGCTCGGTGGCGTTGCGGAACACGGTGCGCACGCCCGACGTCTGCGAGACCGTCTGGTGAAGCTGGTATGCGTTGGGCGCGCTTTCCGACGTGCCGACGTATTCGGCGATGACCGAATAGTAATCCGTGCCGGGCAGCGAGCTTTTCTCATCGCTGATGAGGTGCTGCGGCTTATAGTTCAGGCCCCAGTATTCCCAGAGGTATTCCTGCAGATTCGGCAGAGCCGGCGTTTCCTTGTTCACCAGCACGATCAGGCTGCGGTAGGACTGCATATACTCGCTGATCTTGACCATTTCGGTGCGGACGTCGGGGTTGGCGCCGTCGAAGCCCTGAAAGTCGTTGGTCGGATTGGAAATGACGAGGATGCGCACATCCTCGGGGATTTCTTCTTTGGCCAAGTCGATGGTCTGGATTTCAAAGCCGGCCTCGTCGAACATCGACATCATCGACGCGGAGGTCGTTTCGCCGTGCTGCGTGGTGAAGGCGACGATCTGCGGCGTCTCGATAGAGGACTGGAGAATCGCCGCGGTGAAGCGCGATTCGCCCTGGAAGGCGTAGAGCGCGCCCGTATCCTCCGAGGTGATAAAGAAGGCAGCCAAATGCAGGATGCGGTAATGATATGCGCCCTCGATGATGACATAGTTGCGGTCCACGGAGGTCTGCGTCTCGTTGAGATACTTTTCAACCGCCCCGGGGTTCTTGGTGATGTCGATGTACTCGACGGAAATGTTGTTCGGGTACTGGCGCGCGTATTCCTCGGCAAGCTGCTGCACATACAGCGCCGTTTCGCTGGATTCAATCACGTCGCGCTCGTCCAGAAACTTGATGGTGACCTTGAAGCTCTCGTAGTGATCGCCCAGCCCCGCGCGCAGCGCCACGTCTGTCTCCGGGCTGATCGAGTAAAGCTCGGTCTCGGTCAGGTCCACGCGGAGGTTGAAGGAGGTGTCCAGCGCGGAGACGATCAGGTTCACGCCGATGACGAGCGCGATGAACACGACCGTGAACACGACCGAAAGCGAGCCGTATTTGAATTTCTTTGCTGTCGTATTTTTCATAGCCTTATGCCTTTCTCTGTTTTTGCAAAGGGAACGGATGCGTCCGGCGGCAGACTCAGGACCATCTGCGCTTCTCGTAGACCCGGACGGTCAGGAACAAAAACACGGCCGCAAAGCTGACATAGTAAATGATTGCGCTGATGTCCAGCAAGCCGTTGGTGAAGGGCGCGTAGCGGCTCATGACCGAGAACCAGTCGATGACCGTGCGGACCCAGACGACGGGAATTTCATCGGCAAGGAACGAAAGCAGAATCAATATGCCGATGACCGCAATGGACGAAACCGCGGCGATTAGCTGGTTTTCCGTCACCGAAGACAGGAACACGCCGACGGCGATGAAGGCCGCGCCGAGGAAAAAGATGCCCAGCACGTTGGCGGCAATGACGGCGCCGTTGGGCGTGCCGTACCGATACAGCAGGAAGAAGTTGAAGCTGTTGACGGCGAGCGTGGCGGCAAAGACGGTTAGGGCCGCCAGATATTTGCCCATCACCATGCCGAACAGCGAGACCGGCGAGGTGAGCAGAAGCTGCTCGGTCTTCAGACGGCGGTCGTCGGCAAACAGCTTCATCGTCAGCAGCGGGATGAGGATGCAGAACACACCCATCATAAACAGAAAATAAAGCGCAAGCTGCGTGCTGCCGTCCGTCGTCGAGGTTTCGGGCAGCAGCGTGGTATAGCCGAACAGCAGCCCCGAAACGGCCAGAAACATCGCCGCGTAGATATAGCCGATCGGCGTGATGAAGTAGGAGCGCAGCTCCCGAAGATATACGGCGGTCATTGCTTATTGCCTCCCTTTTTCGAGCCTTTTTTCGCCTTTTCCTTATCGCGGTCGATGAGGCGGATGAAAATGTCCTCGATGTTCAGCTCCATCCCCTCCAGCCCGATGAGCGGCCACCCGCTGCGGGCCAGATTGTAGAACAGCGGCTTGCGGATGTCCACCTTATCCTCCGACTCGAGCATATAGCTGAACGAATCGGTGTCGCGCCGGCCGAGCAGCTCGGCATATTTGACGCCGGGGGTCGCGCGCAGCATTTTCAGCACCTCGTCCTCGGGGCCGACAATCTTGGCGATCAGCCGGCGCGAGCCTTCGACGGCGTTGATTAAGTCCTCGGTCTTTTCGTTGGCGACGATGACGCCCTTATCGATGACGACGATGCGGTCGCAGACCGCCTGCACCTCGGGCAGGATATGCGTGGAGAGGATAACGGTGTGCTCCTTCCCCAGCAGCTTGATGAGGTTGCGGATTTCGATGATCTGCTTCGGGTCCAGACCCACGGTCGGCTCGTCGAAGATGAGTACCTTCGGGTTGCCGATGAGCGCCTGCGCGATGCCGACGCGCTGGCGGTAGCCCTTGGAGAGGTTTTTGATGATCCGCCCGTACACGTCGCCGATGCGGACGACCTCGCAGATTTCCTTGATGTGCTGCGCGCGCGGGAGGCGGCAGTTTTTCAGCCCGTAAACGAAGTTGAGGTATTCCTTGACCGTCATATCCATATACAGCGGCGGCTGCTCGGGCAAAAAGCCGATCTTCGACTTGGCGACGAGCGGCTTTTCCAGCACGTCCACGCCGTCGATGCGCGCCGTGCCCGCCGTCGCGGACAGGTAGCCGGTGAGAATGTTCATCGTCGTCGTCTTGCCCGCGCCGTTCGGCCCGAGGAAGCCCATAATCTCACCCTCCGCGACGTTGAAGCTGACGTCGCGCAGCGCCTGCTTGGCGCCGAAATTCTTATAGATGCCGTTGATTTCGATCATTTGAGACTGTTTCCTTCCGTTGTTATTCCGAGTTCACGCAGCGCCTGCTCGGGCACGGCGGCCGGGCACTCGGTCATCAGCTCCGAAGCGTTCTGCACCTTCGGGAAGGCGATGACGTCGCGCAGACTGTCCGCCCCCAAGAGCTGCATCACCAGCCGGTCCAGCCCCAAGCCTATGCCGCAGTGGGGCGGCGGCCCGTAGCGGAACGCCTCGAGCAAAAACCCGAATTTTTCGTTTGCTTCCTCTTTCGAAAGTCCTAACAGTCCGAAGATCCGATTCTGCAGCGCAGGATCGGTGATGCGCACCGAGCCGCTGGCCAGCTCGATGCCGTTGAGCACGAGGTCGTACGCGCGCGCGCGCACGGCCGCCTTATCCGTATCGAGATAGGGCAGGCATTCCTCCAGCGGCGCGGTGAAGGGATGGTGCATCGCAACGTATTCCCCGCTCTCCGCGTCGTACTCGAAGAAGGGCATCTCCACCACCCAGAGGAGGTTATAGCCCCGCTTTTCCACGCCGAGGCGGTTGGCCGCCTCGATGCGCAGCGCGCCGAGCTGTCCGAGCAGCGCGCCGGTGTCCCCGCCCGAGGCGAGCAGCAGCACGTCGCCCCGCTCGCCGTCCATTTTCGCCGCCAGCGCCGTCAGCAGCTGGGGGGACACGGCCTTGGCGAAGGAGGCGGTGACGCCGTCGGCGCCGAGCTTGACCCATGCCAGTCCCTTGGCGCCGCAGCCCTTGATATAGTCGGTGAGCTTATCCAGCTCCTTGCGGGTGAGCTTTTCATACGCGTTCTTCGCGTTGATGCCGCGGACGCTGCCGCCGGCGTCCAGCGCGCTCTCGAACGGCGCGAAGCCGCAGCCCGCGACGGTCTCGGAGACGTCGATAATCTCCATCCCGTAGCGCATATCCGGCTTGTCCGAGCCGAAGCGCTCCATACATTCGCGGTAGGTGTAGCGGGGCAGCGGCGTCTGCAATTCCACACCGAGCGTTTCGGCGAACAGGCGCTTCATAAAGCCCTCTATGATCTGCATAATGTCGGTCTCGTCCGCGAACGACATCTCCATATCGATCTGCGTGAATTCCGGCTGGCGGTCGGCGCGCAGGTCCTCGTCCCGGAAGCAGCGCGCAAGCTGGATGTAGCGGTCGAAGCCGGCGACCATGGAAAGCTGCTTGTAAAGCTGCGGCGACTGCGGCAGCGCATAGAACGAGCCTTTATGCACCCGCGAGGGAACGAGATAGTCGCGCGCGCCCTCCGGCGTCGAGCGGATGAGCATCGGCGTCTCGATTTCGATAAAGCCGTTTTCGTCGAAATAATCGCGGGTCAGCTTGGCCACGCGGTGGCGGAAGAGCAGATTTTTCATCAAATCGGGGCGGCGCAGGTCGAGGTAGCGGTGCTTTAAGCGCAGCTCCTCGTTCGCCTTGGTCCCCTCGACGATCTCAAACGGCGGCGTCTCCGCTTCGGCAAGGATGCGCAGCTCGTCCGCGTACACCTCGATGCTGCCGGTCGGCAGGTTGGGATTCTTGCTCTGCCGCTCGCGCACGACGCCGGTCGCCGCGACGACGTACTCGCTGCGGCAGGCGACGCCCTTTTCGCGCACGGCGGGGTCGCTCTGCTCGTCGAAGGCGAGCTGGACCAGTCCGGTGCGGTCGCGCAGGTCGATGAACAGCAGGCTGCCCAGATCGCGGCGGCGCTGCACCCAGCCCATCACGCAGACGCGCTTTCCGATGTCGCCTTCCGTCAGAACGCCGCAGTAGTGCGTCCGTTTAAGAGAACCGAGAGATTCAGCCATATCTATATACTTCCCATCCAAAAAAATTACAGGTTTTCGGCAATCGACGACGCGGAGAGCGGAATGCGCTTCTTCTCGCCCGTCGCCATACACAGCAGCGTGCATTCGCCGGCGGACAGCTCGTCCGTCCCCAGCACGACCGTATGCTGCGCGCCGAGCTTGTCGGCGTATTTCATCTGCGCCTTCAGCGACCGGCCGACGAGGTCGGTCTCGGCGCGCACGCCCTGCGCGCGCAGCTCGGCCACCAGAGCGAACGCCCGGCCGCGCTCGTCGTTCCCGATCGGGGCGAGGTAGACCTGCGGGCCGCCGTCGAGCGCGGGCAGCGCGCCCTCGGCCTCCATAGCCAGCAGCAGCCGCGTCAGCCCCATGCCGAAGCCCACGCCGCTCATATCCGGCCCGCCCAGCTCGGCAAGCAGCCCGCCGTAGCGGCCGCCGCCGCAGACGGTGCCCTGCGCGCCGATGCCGGAGGAAATGAACTCAAACACCGTGCCCGTATAATAGTCCAGCCCGCGCACGATGCGGGGATTGACCGTAAACGCGATGCCGCAGCCGGAAAGCAGCGCCTGCAGCTGTGTGAAATGGTCGCGGCAGTGCCCGCAGAGATAATCGACCGTTTTCGGCGCGCCGGCGGCGATGCCCGCGCAGATCGGGCTTTTGCAGTCGAGGATGCGCAGCGGATTGGTCTCCAGCCGCTCGCGGCAGGTGGGGCAAAGCTCGGACTCGTGCGCGCGGAAATAGTCCACAAGCGCCGCACGGTAAGCGGGACGGCAGTCGGCGCAGCCGATGGAATTGAGGTTGAGCGCGCAGCTTTGCAGGCCCAGCCTGCGCAGCACGCGGTCGGCCAGCGCGATGACCTCCGCGTCGCCCTCCGGCCCGTCGGCGCCGTACAGCTCGGTGCCGAACTGGAAAAACTCGCGGCTGCGGCCGGCCTGCGGCTTTTCATAGCGGAAAAAGTTGGTCAGATAATAGAGCTTGAGCGGCATCGCGCCGGCGTACAGCCCGTTTTCGATGACGCTGCGGGCCACGCCCGCCGTACCCTCCGGCCGCAGCGACAGGCTGCGCCCGTCGCGGTCGGTGAAGGTGTACATCTCCTTCTGCACGATGTCGGTCGTGCCGCCGACGCCGCGGTCAAACAGCTCGGTCGATTCGAAGGTGGGGAAGCGGATTTCCTCGAACCCGCTCGCGGCGGCCTCGCGGCGGATGATGTCCTCCGCGTAGCGCCACGCGCGCGTCTCCGCAGGCAGGATGTCCAGCGTGCCGCGCGGCTTTTTGATGTTTGTCATCTGCGATCGATTCCTTTTTTTCTCACGTTATTGCGCCAGTCGAGGTCGCCGCGGTCCAGCGCCATAATCAGCGCCTCCGCCGTGGCGATGTTGGTCGCGACCGGGATGTTGTGCAAATCGCACAGGCGAACGAGGTCGCACTCGCTCTCCAGATAGTTTTCGGGCGAGGACGGGTCGCGGAAGAGGATGAGGATGTCCACCTCGTCGTACGCGATGCGCGACGCGATCTGCTGCTCGCCCCCGTGCGAGCCGGAGAGCAGGCGCTCGATCTCCAGACCCGTGGAGTCGCTGATGTATTTTCCGGTTGTCGCGGTCGCGCACAGGCTGTGACGGCTGAGCACGCCGCAGTAGGCGATGCAAAACTCGGCTATCAATTCTTTTTTCTTGTCGTTGGCAATGATCGCGATGTCCATTTTCGACCAAATCCTTTCTGTTGTATCGGACCGGCGCAGTCGCAACGCCTCTCCTTATATAGTAAACTGCCGGTGGTGCTTTTTCCGAACGCTCCAAGCGCTCCGAACGCGGAAGCCGGGCAGGGCGGCTGTCCGCCGTTCAGGCGCGCACATATTTCTTCCGCTTCACGGGATACGCGACGTTTTTCAGCAGCGGCACGCGGCGGCCCGTGATGCGCGCGGCGATGTTCATAAACGCCGCCTCGTAGCAGCGCGCGCGGCGGGACGCGAAGTCGTCGAAGGTGATGCGGCCGGCCTCCTGATCGGTTTGCAGCAGCGGGTCGAAGGGTACCACGCCCAGCAGCCGCACGCTGCTGCGCTCGACGATCTCCCGCAGCGAGGGCAGCAGCCCGCTCGACGCCGCGGCGGCGCGGTAGCCGTTAACGATCAGCCGCAGGTTGCGGAAGCCGTACCCGTCCAGACAGAGCGCGGTCTTTTCCGCCGCGCGGATGGACGAGGACTGGTGCAGCGACACGATGACCGCGTCGTCCGCAGCCGCAGCGAAGGCGGCGTAGGTATCGCTTTCCTCCGCGGAGGAGTCGATGAGCACATAGTCGTACGTCCGCCGCAGCGCGTCGATGACGCCCGCGACCGCTTCCCGGCCGGGCGGGACGCGGCAGTTCATCGGCGCGGGCAGGAAGGACAGCGACGGCACGCGGGGGCTTTGCAGCACCGCGCGCTCCAGCTCCGTCCGCCCGGCGAGAACGTCGCCGAGGTCGAAAAGCGCTTCGTTTTCCAGCCCGAGGACGATGTCCATGCACCGCATGCCGAAATCGCCGTCGACGACCAGAACCGTGTGGCCGAGGTTGCAGAGCGCGCCCGCCAGATTGGCGCAGACGGTCGTTTTCCCGACCCCGCCCTTAAACGACGTTACGAATATGCTGCCGCCCACGAAAGCGCCCTCCCCTTAGCACAAGTCATATATATTGTATCATAGCATTTTTTCGTCCTTTTGTCAAGAAAAAACGCCGTCTGCGCGCGGTGTTTGACGCGCGCGTCAAAATGTTTACAAATCGTGCGAAAATGAGGCGCTGCGCCTTTACAAATTCGACATGATATGCTATACTGTCGTTTGGTCCGGCGTACACGACGCCGCGCGGGACCTTTTTTGCAGGGGAGCCGCCCGTTTTTCACGCGCGACGCGCGCCGAACGGCTTCTTTTGTTGTGCGTTCAACGACTCGAAATAAAAAAACAAAGGAGTATGAAAATGGGATTCTTCGGCAAACTCAACCGCCTGTTCTTCCCCGGCTCGGCCACCTATGAGCCGCTCGGCGCAGGCAAGAAGATCGCCCTCGGCTTCCAGCACGCGTTCGCGATGTCCTGCGCGACCATCCTCGTACCGCTGCTGACAGATCTGGACGTCGGCGTGGCGCTGCTCTGCGCCGGCATCGGCACGCTGATCTTCCATCTCTGCACCGGGGGCAAAAACCCCGTGTTCCTCGGCAGCTCGTTCGCGTTCATCGCCGCCATTCAGGGCATCGTGGGCAATCCGAGCTTCGGCGAAACCAAAAAGGACCAGATTTCGGTCGCCATGTGGGGCATCATCGCCGCGGGCGCGGTCTACCTCGTCATCGCGCTGCTGGTGCGCCTGTTCGGCAAGCGGTTCATCGACCGGCTGTTCCCGCCCGTCGTGCGCGGCGTGGGCATCGTGCTCATCGGTCTGAATCTGGCGGGCTCCGCCATCAACAACATCCAGACGTTCGAGAACTTCACGCCCGGCTATTACTGGTCCTGGGGCATCGCGCTGTTCGTCTGTCTGCTGGCAATCATCCTTTCCAGCTACGGCAAGGGGATGCTGAAGATGTCCTCCATCGTCATCTCGCTTGTCTCCGGCTACCTTGTCACGCTCATCGCCGTGGAAACGGGGCTGGCGCCCGAGGGGCTGACCGACTTTGCGAAGGTCTCGGCGCGCTCGTGGCTGGAAGTGCCCGACGTCACGCTGCCCACGTTTGACTTCGCGGGACGCGGCGACCAGATCCTCCGCGCGGTGGCCTCGGTGGCTCCGATCGCCATCGTGACGGTCGTCGAGCATGTGGGCGACGTGTACGCCAACGGCGCCGTCGTCGGACGCGACTTCACCAAGGACCCCGGCCTGCACCGCACGATGCTGGGCGACGGTCTGGCCACGATGGCGGCCGGCGTGCTCGGCGGCCCGCCGAACACGACCTACTCCGAAAACACGGCCGTGCTCGCCGCGACCGGCAACTACAACCCCGTCACGCTGCGCATCGCCGCGCTCATCGCCATCGTCGTCTCCTTCTTCGGCAAGGCCATCGGCGTGATCGAAACGATCCCGACCTGCGTGCTCGGCGGCGCGTGCATCGTGCTCTACGGTATGATTTCGTCGGTCGGCCTGCGCACGCTGGTGGAAAACCACGTTGACTTCACCAAGAACCGCAACCTCTGCATCGCGGCCGTGATGCTGGTGCTGGCCATCGGCGAAGCCGTCATCGGCGGGCCGGACTTCTCGCTGACGAACATCGGTCTGGGCATCATCGCGGGCATCCTGCTCAACCTCATCCTCCCCGAGCCGAAGGAACCCGACCCGAGTCTGATCGCCCACACGGTCGAGGAAAGCGAAATCGTAGAGGAACGCAAGTAAACAAAATCCCCGACTGCCGTTTTCGCGGGCCGCAGAGCGATTTGCGGCCCGCTTCCGTTCGGACGGCGGCAGAAGCGGGCAGAACATCACGGAGGGAATTATGGTAACGCTTGCTCCGGCCGCCCCGCATGAGCAAAACGCGCTCCGGCGGCTGTATCTGGACGCCTTTCCGCGCGCCGAGCGCAAGCCTTTCCGGCTGCTGTGCCGTCAGGCGCGGCGCGGTCGGATGGAACTGCTGACACTGCACGGCGAAGCGGGCGAGCCGCTCGGGCTGGCGGTGACGATGCTGCACGAATCGCTTGTGCTGCTGGACTACTTTGCCGTCGCCCCGGCCGCGCGCGGCGGCGGAATCGGCGGCGAAGCGCTGGGACTGCTGCGCGAACGCTATGCGGGCCGGCGCTTTTTCCTCGAAATCGAGGCCCTCGGCGAGCCGGACACCCCGCCCGAGCAGGAGACGCTGCGCGCGCGGCGCAAAGCCTTCTACCTGCGCAACGGGATGCGCGCGCCGGGCGTGCGCGCCTGCATTTTCGGGCAGCGGATGGAGCTGCTGACCGCCGACGGTCTGCCGGTGACCGCCGCGGAATACCGCGCCGTCTACCGCCGCGGCGCCGGACGGCTGGCCGCGCTGCTCATCCGCCCGCGGATTATAGAATAAAAACGAAAAAGGAAAACACTTTTCCGCATACAGAAGCAGCGGGCGCTTCAGAATCGGCTTTTCTGCGCAGCGGCAGCGAATGAATCTCCAAAGCAAGGAGCAAAAAACTCGTAAAATCCTTGCGAGAGCATAAATATAAAAATGTTCATTCAAAAGCAGAGAGAATGGCTGCGGCTTGTTCTCCCGCGCGCAGAAAGAAACGGGGCAAGCGCAAAGTGCATTGTAATTTCGCAAAAGGGCAAGAAAATGTATAAAGGCTAATGCTATGCCTATGCCAAGCAAGCGAATAGACCGGCAAACCATTGTCTTTTGCAGTAAAGCTCATGGCTGTCAGAGAAAGAGCGATATGCCTTATGCGTCCTTAATCTCTAAAGCAGCGCATTGTGGCGGCGATACAAGTTTTGTCAGCAAAAGCAAAACCGACTTCCCCTGAAAAGGGAAGTCGGTTCGCTGCATAACCTTCCATATCCATTCTGCCATAGGGCGTCTTTTTGCTGTACGCACAAATGCGCGGCTATGCAGAGAGGCGTCCCAAGGCCTGCATCCCATTTTCAGGAGCGTGGGACTACCAGCCGACGCCTGCTATTCCGTGGGCGGCTGCTTTCGCTTCGCCGCCCCACACGGCATTCGTCCCTGCCCGCTTTTCCGCACGCGAACGCTTTCGAAAACAGGCAAGAAACGCCAAGCTTTTCCGTGACCAACTTGCCAAGCCCGCTCGCCAAAACGAGCTGTGTTCTCTGCCGAGCGTTATACACGTCTGGCTTTGAAGGCCGCATGACTTTTTGTTGATTCTGTTTTTATCGACCTCATAAATGAAGCTGTCAAAGCCGCCGCGACAAGCATAGCGATAAAGTCCGCGATAGGCGCGGCAAATAGAATGCCCTCTATTCCAAAGAATTCAGGCAAAAGCAGAATCAACGGAATGAAGCACACGATATCGCGTATCATAGACGAAAGAACCGCCAGCGCGGGCTTGCCGACCGCCTGAAAGAAAATGGAAGTCATTTTTATTATGCAGGTAAAAAGAACGAGCGCAAGGAATATGCGGAAAGTTTTTTCTGCAAAAATCCAATAATCCTCGGGATTCGATATGTTGGTCGGCGTTCCGAATATCCCAACGATCGTCTGCGGAACGAGCTCAAACAGCAGGGTGGAAACCGCGCCAATGGCAACCGTACACAGAAGAATAGACCTGTATAGCTTCCTTACGCGGCCGTAATTCTTCGCTCCCATATTGTAACCGATTATCGGCTGGCAGCCGAGCGCAATTCCGGCGACCAGGTTGATTACAACCGTAAAAACCTTGCTTTCAATCCCGATAATTGCAATCGGTATATCTACGCCGTACTGAGACATTGCGCCGTATTTCGCCAGCATAATGTTGCAGACCAGCGAGATAATGACGATCGTCATCTGCGTAATAAAAGAAGAAATGCCGAGCTTCAGCGCGTTTGAAAACACTTTGAAATCAGGAACAAAACTCGCCCTTGTAAGCTTGAATGTTTTGGTACGGAAGAAATACGCCAAGCAAATTACGAACGAGACAAGCTGACCGAGAACCGTAGCAAGAGCCGCGCCCTTCATACCCCAATGCAACCCGAAAATAAAAATGGGGTCTAAGATGATGTTTATAACAGCGCCGATCGCCATAGACGCCATAGACCAGGAGGGGCTTCCATCCGCCCGGACAACGGCATTCATCATATTGGAAAGCATATACACAGGGAAAAAGGCCAAAATGATGTCAAAATAGGCAATCGCCATTCCGATGCTGTTTTCCGAGGCGCCAAAAAGCGTTAGAAGCTGCGTTTTCAACGGAAAGAATACCGCCATCAATACAACGCTGACAAACAGCGTAACAAGGATGCCCGAGCCGATTGCCTTGTGCGCGGACTGCGTGTCCTTTTTCCCTTGGCATATATTCAGGTAAGCGGCGCATCCGTCGCCGAAGCACCATGCGAAGGCCTGCGCAATAATAAAAATCGGAAAGACGACGCCTGTTGCCGCGTTTCCGAGCGCACTCAACTCGCTGTTGCCGATAAAAATCTGGTCGACAATATTGTAGAGCGCGCTTACGAGCAGGGAAAGCACGCAGGGCACGGAAAATTTCAGCATGAGCCTTCCGATTTTTTCCGTCCCCAAAAATTGACAGGTTTCTGACTGATCCATAAAAATCCTCCTTGAGCGTATTGATTCAATTGGAGTCTTTATCAGAGAGAAAGCTGCCTGAAAACTACGAGGAACAAAAAAAGAGCGTGGAATCGTCGCGATTCTACGCTCTTTTAGCTGTTCGACTTATTTATTTTACACCAAAATTCCGTTTTTGTCAAGAGCTTCCTCCTCATATACGGGCTGCCGAATTTCATTTTCGCCTCCACAGGCCATAACCCGTGTTGCCCCTTTTCCATCGTTTTGGCTTTTGCGTCCGGCTTTCCGGCCAAATCGCCGCCGCTGTTTATTTTACCGGCCGGGGAAAGCGCTTCCTCGGGCGGTCCTATTGCAGAAAAACCGTTTCTTTTTTCGATTGCAGGCAAGGGAGGCGCTTTTATGCAGAGCGTCTCCCTTGAAAAAGCTTTTCTGTTTTATTCCGCCGCGTCCGCAATGCGCTTGATTTCCGCGGCGAGCTGCGCGGGCGTTTTGCCGTCGGTATCGAGGACGCGGTCGCCGGGGCAGGGCGGCATCCGCAGCCATTGGTACGAGAGCGAGGTTCTGTCGCCGCGCCGGCGGTGCCGCTCGGCAAGCGTCGCCTCCGAGCAGGTCAGCGTAAAGGCGACCGTCGTATACCCGTCGGCGTCGATGTCCCGCAGGATGGCCTCGCGGATTTCCGCGCCGATGATGACCACGGAAGAAAAAATCACATAGGCAAAGCCCGAGCGCAGATAGTTGGAAAGCGCAAACGACATCGTTTTGTCGCCGTTGCGCAGCCGCGGGTCGGAAAGCGAAAAGGGGTTGACGCACCAGGCCCAGTCGCCGTCGAAGTAGGCGCTGTCCTCGCAGGTCTCGAACAGGCGCTCGGCCACGGTCGTTTTCCCCACGCAGGGCGAGCCGGTGATGAGGATGAGCTTCTGCTTCATTGCCGCACTCCCGCCAGAATGGCTTCGGCCGCTTCCTCCGGCGTGCAGGCCGACACGTCGAGCTTCTCGGTGTCCAGCGCGCCGTACAGCGGCAGGTACGCGAGGCTGCGCCCGATCACGTCGGGCTGCCGCAGGCCGGCGGCGACGTCGCGCGCAAGCCGCGCGCGCAGGGCCTCCGGCGTGCAGACGAGCGAGATGCGGCGAACCGTCCAGCCGGCGGTGTGCAGACGGAAAAGCAGGCCGTCGAGAACCTCCTGCCGGTGCAGCACCCAGCAGAAGACGACGTTGTCCAGCGCAGGGCAGGAAAGGAAATTGTTGAGCACGGCGACGATGTTGTCGGTCACCAGCTTTTTCGTCACGTCGTTGACGCAAAACGGGTGCATATCCCACAGCCAGTCGCCGTCCAAAAGGACGCTGTTGTCCAGCCGATCGCGCAGCAGGCGGCAGGTCGTCGTCTTGCCCGCGCCCATCGCGCCGCCGACGACATAGAGCGTTTTCATCGGCCGTCCGTCGAGCCGAAGCCGCCCGTCCGCCGGCCGTCCGATGCGTCGTCCTCCGTCAGCCCGTAGGGCACGAATACGCCCTGTGCGAACGCCTGTCCCGCCGGGATGCACAGCGGCTTTCCGCCGCCGTTGGTCATTCGGATGCGGATATGGCCGAGGTTGTCCGCGAAATAGTAGTCGGCGTCGATCACGCCGACGGTGTTGTCCAGCGCAAGACGGTATCGGAAGCCGAGCGACGACCGGGGAAAGAGCAGCAGCACATACCGCGAATCCATCCGGCAGCGCACGCCGGTATCAACCGTCACGCTCTCGCCGGGCGCGAGCGTGATTTCCGCCGGCGCAAAGAAGTCATATCCCGCGCTGCCTGCGGTCGCGCGCCGCGGCAGCGGTGCCTCCGGCGCGCCGGGCACGCGCTCGAAGCGCGCGACGCGGGGACGCTCCCCGTCCGCGATTTCCGACAGCGGGCCGGCATACGTCTCCCGCGGGGTGATATTTTCCAGCAGCCAGTCAATGGCGCGCAGATAGCCCGCAAAGCCCAGCCCCGCGTAGGTCTGCGCGCACGCGCGGCCCGCGTAGGAGACCTGCCGGAAGTCCTCGCGCGCCGACACATCGGAGAGATGCACCTCGACTGCGGGCAGCGCGACGGCCTTGAGCGCGTCGAGCACGGCGACGCTCGTATGCGTGTAGGCGGCGGGGTTGATGACGATGCCGTCGGCGCGGCCAAGGCAGCGCTGAATCATGCCGACCAGCCCGCCCTCGGAATTGGTCTGTGCGACGATAACCTCCGCCCCGGCCTGCGAAGCGTAGTCGCCGACGGTGCGGACGAGCGAGGCGTAGTCGGCGCTGCCGTACACGTCCGGCTCGCGCACGCCGAGTAGGTTGAGGTTGGGTCCGTTGAGCACGGCGATCCGCATCAGGGTGCCTCCTTTCTGTTCTGCACCCGCGCCAAGACGGCGCGGGCGGTCTCCGCCGGGTCGCCGTCGTTGGCGACGGTGACGTCGGCGTATGCTTCGTACAGCGGCCGGCGGGCTTCGTACAGCACGGCGACGCCCCCCGCCGACAGCGGCCGCTCCTCGGTGGCGAGGGCCTCCAGCGGGCGGGTGAGGTACACAAGCACCCCGTTGCGCGCCAGACGCCGCATGTTTTCCTCGCGCGTGACGGTGCCGCCGCCGCAGGCGATGACCAGCCCGCTTTCGGCGGCGAGCGCGGCGCAGACCTCGCTTTCATACGCGCGGAAGGCCGCCTCGCCGCGCGTTTGGATCCACTCGGCGGCGGATAAGCCGCTGCGGCGCGCAATCTCGGCGTCGAGGTCGCAGAAGCGGCGGCCGCACAGCGCCGCCAGCAGCTTTCCGACGGTGGTCTTGCCGCAGCCCGGCATCCCGATGAGGACGTAGGAGCGGCGCTCGCCGAGAATCGTTTCCAGCACGCGCGCGGCCGTCTGCGGCTCGACCGGACGGCCGAAGAACAGCTCGTGCGCGCGCACGGCCTGCATCACCAGCATCGGCAGCCCGCCCGAGGCGGGGAGGCCGGCCGCGCGCGCGCGGCGGACCAGCTCGGTCGTCTGCGGGTTGAACACGACGTCGAGCACGCCGCGCAGCGCGGGGAAGCGCGACGGGTCGGCGGGGCAGCCGTCGTTGTCGGGGAACATCCCGACCGGCGTGGTGTTGACCAGCACCTCGGTTTCGCGCAGCTCGTACATCGTTTCGTAATTCAGTTCGCCGCTGCGCGAAACGGTGCGGATATCCGCAGCGCCCGCCTCCTCCGCGACGGCGCGCACGGTCTGCGCGGTGCCGCCCGAACCGAGAATCAGCACCCGCCGGCCGCGAAGCGGCACGTCCGCATACGCGCAGAGCGCCGAAAAGCCGTCGAAATCGGTGTTGTAGCCGGTCAGTCGCCCGTCGGCGCCGCGGACGACGGTGTTCACCGCGCCGATGCGGGCGGCGCGCCTGTCTATGCAATCCAGCAGCGGCAGCACGGCGCGCTTGTAGGGGATGGTGACGTTGACGCCGTCGAAATCGCGCGCGGCGAAAAAGTCCCGCATCGCCGGTTCGTCCAGCTCGATGAGGCGGTAGTCGGGATTCCCCAGCAGCGCGTGGATGCGCGGCGAGCAGCTATGGCCCAGCCTTGCGCCGACCAGCCCGAAGCTCATAGCTCCGAATACGCGCCGAGGAAGTTGAAGGTCTCGGGCGCGCGGTCCAAATCGCCGAGCAGGCCGAGCACCGGCGCGGCGCAGACGTCGGCCTCGATATCGAAATAGAACATGAATTCAAAGTCCAGCCCCTCAATCGGACGGCTCTCGAGCTTGGTCAGGTTCAGCCCGAGCGCGGCGAAGCGCGCCATCATCCGGTACAGCGAGCCGGGGCGGTGCGGCAGCGTGAGCATCAGGCTGATGCGGTTGGCGCCGGGATAGACCTCGATGTCCTTGGAGATGCAGATGAAGCGGGTGTGGTTGTTGTCGCTGTTCTGCACGCTCGTTTTCAGCACGCTCAGCCCGTAGAGCGACGCGCAGTCGGGTGAGGCGAGGGCGGCGATATCGTTCCGGCCGCTCTCGGCGGCGGCGCGCGCGGCCTCGGCGGTGTTGGAGCAGACGGTCACGCGGACGTCCCCGAGCGATTTGATGAAGTCGGCACACTGGCCGAGCGCCTGCTCGTGCGAGACGATCTCGCGGATGTCCGACAGCGCCGTCCCCTTTTTCGCCAGCAGCGCGTGGTCGATTTTAATCCGAACGCTGCGCGCGATATGGAAATTGTATTTGCTCATCAGGTCGTACACCTCGGTGACCGACCCGTAAAGGCTGTTCTCGATGGGCAGAATGCCGTAGCGGCAGAAGCCCTTTTCCACGGCCTGAAACACGCTCTCGAAGGTGCTGAAATACATAATCGACGGCCGCTGGAACAGCCGGTCGCAGGCGAACGAGGAATAGGCCCCCTCCCGCCCCTGCACGGCCACGGTCGCGCCGGACGGGAACTCGCGCGGGGTGTTTTCCGCAGCGGCGCGGATGGCGTCCGTCAGCGCGGACGGCCCCTGAAGCGCGCGGTTCTGTGCGCTGCGGCTGAGGTCGAAGAGCGTGGAGAACAGCACCTTGGTATAGGCGGCGTTCTGCTCGTCCATCCCCTGCGTCACGCGGCTGACGATCTCGCGCTCGCGCGTGCGGTCGGAAACCGGCAGCCCCTGCTCGCGCTTATAGGCCGCCACGTCGCCGGCGAGCGCCATGCGGCGTTCAAACAGGCGCACCAGCTCGTCGTCGATGCCGTCGATTTGTGTTCGGATTTCTTGCAAGTCCATTCGGTAATTCCATCCTTTCGATTCTGTCAAAGCGCTGCGCAGAGCAGCAGGTCGTACATCGTCAGCGCCGCCGCCGCCTCCACCACAGGTACGGCGCGCGGGACGACGCAGGGGTCATGGCGGCCGCCCACGGTCAGCGTCGTCACCTCCGGCCCCGGCAGCGCGACCGTGCGCTGCGGCCGCGCGATGGACGGCGTGGGCTTGAACGCGGCGCGGAACACGACCGGCATCCCCGTCGTCAAGCCGCCGCAAATGCCGCCGCTATGGTTGCTCAGCGTGCGGACTTCGCCGCCGGAGGCCGTGTAGCCGTCGTTGTTTTCGCTGCCGCGCAGCGCGGCGGCGGCGAAGCCCGCGCCGAATTCCACGCCTTTGACGGCGGGGACGGCAAACAGCAGCGCGGCCAGCCGGCTTTCGACGCTGTCGTAGAGCGGCTCGCCGACGCCGGCGGGCAGGCCGGTGACGACGCACTCGACCACCCCGCCGA
>ERZ827520.643-NODE-643-length-52516-cov-3.477193_pt1 | contig 52516 bp, 32 predicted proteins | sample MGYA00519581_ERZ827520 | MGnify/ENA primary metagenome ERZ827520 (study PRJEB31778, sample SAMEA3449339) | human gut metagenome | biome: human gut; feature: human-associated habitat; material: faeces | place: United Kingdom | collected 2010/2012 ...
AGGCCGCGCGCTTGCCCGCCTGACTTTTCCCCCGTCCTGACAGGGATAGCCTCAAAACAGCGCCCGCGTATCGCTGACCACCTGCAAGGAATCCCCCTGCAAAAAGGCACGGGCAATTTCCTCAGCGCCGTTCGAGATGGAGCAACGCGCTATCTGAGGGCCGAACACCTGGCGCACCCGCACTTTCCCCAGCAATCTCACCGCCTCTCTTCCCGCCACCTCGTACCACTGATACACCAGGAAACGGTCTCCGCTGCGAACCCCCTGCGAAGTTCCGCACCCAAGGTACAACTCCTTGTACCGTCCCTTGGCATCGGGGGCTTCGAGTTGCAACACACAAGTCTCAAAACGGAACTGCGTGTCGATATAGTACTCCATCTTGGCCGGCAAACTCTCGAAAGCTTCCTGCTCTGCCTCCCCCGCTGTCTGGCCGGAGCCCGTCAGCCGAAATTCCTGCGCATCGGACACCTCGCCGCTCGCCAAATCGTAGGACGTAAGAGAAAATACGATGTCCACCTCCCGACTGTCTTCCCGGCGCGAGAGTTCCGCCCGGGAAACATACCCCACGAGCAAGTAGCGCCCGCCGAGAGAGCCCATTCGCTTCTTCCTAAGGTCTTGTTGCCAAGCGGTTTCCCGTTGTCCCCAGAGGGCATTCATCCATATCCCCTCCTCAAGGTACAATTCGCGAACCATCCGCGCATCGATCACCCGATGACGTCCCCTCCGGAGAAATCCTTCGACCACCCCGCTGCGCACCCGCTCGGCATAGGCCGGAGAAACACCCCGGGCCGTAAAGAAATAATCGATCACCACCGCGTCCCGATCGGTCTGCCCGTCCCTCTGCTGGGCAGATAGCGCAAAACACGACAGGGGCGCGAGGACAAAAACTGCTTTGCGAAAAAGGCTTCGTATCATTTTCAATGTTTTTTCATGATGAACTTCCCATTCAAAAGAAACGAGCCGTTTTCCTTTCTCGGAAAGCGGCTCGTTTCTTTTTTCGATCCGGCGGACGGATTCGCTTATTTTCTCAAGCCAAGTTGTTCGACGATCTTACGATAACGTTCGATATCTACCCGTTTGAGGTACTCCAGCAGACTGCGGCGTTTACCAACGAGTTTGACCAACGCGCGCTCCGTACCGAAGTCGTGAATGTTCTTCTTCAGATGTTCGGTCAGGTGGTTGATACGATAGGTGAAAAGAGCAATCTGCCCTTCGGTCGAACCCGTGTCAGTAGCCGATTTGCCGTACTGAGCGAAAATTTCCTGTTTTTTTTCTTTGGTCAGATACATGCCAATATTGTTTTAATGATTGTTATGTATGATGTTTATATACGGGGGCAAAGATACGGATAGTTTGCGGTTCGTCCAAAAGGTTTTTCGGCATTATTTTTCACTCCCTTGAGTATTTTGTGAAAAACCCCCACCCTTATCCTAATAATAGTATAAAAACACGAAAAAAATTCCATGCCTGCCCAAATGTTAGTAAATTTGGGCTTTGTTTCCCTCAAAACAAGGAGAAAAGAAAGAATGAACTTACTCAAACGCTACAAATATCTACTGGCTGTTACGATCGTCGGTTTGGTCGGATTTTCAGCCGCCCTGCGGCTCAATGCCGCACAAGCCTCGGACGAACGTCCGGACAAGGCGCAATTCCTCACCCAACTGGTGTCCTACATCATCGGCCAATGGCACTACGACCCCAAAGCCATCGACGATTCGCTGTCCGTATCGGTGTACGACGAGTACCTCAAGACCCTCGACTTCGGCAAGCGCTACTTCACCCAGGCGGACTCCACCTTGCTGCACCGCTATCGCTACGACATAGACGACCAGATTCTCGCCGGGGATACGATGTTTTTCCACTCGGCCACCTCGGTATTCAAGACCCGGATGGAAATGGTTGCCGCCTCGCTGGACTCGCTGCTGGCCTCCCCAATGGACTTCACTGTGGAGGAAACGCTCGACCCCAATGATACGACCTATGCCCGCGACATGACTCAGGTCATGGACCGCTGGCGCCGTTATCTGAAGTACAACGTGCTGACCCGCCTGTACAGCGACCTGAAGACCGAAGAAGACAAAGCCTCCAAAGACAGCACCTATGTAGCCAAGACGGCTGAAGAACTGGAGAAAAAAGCACGGGAAGCCGTACTGAAGAACTTCCGGGACTACTTCAAGCGGATCGACGAATTGGACGAAGAGGACTGGTTCTCGATGTACCTCAACGCCTTCACGATGTATTTCGACCCGCACACCCAGTACATGGCACCCCGGGAGGAAAAAGACTTCAACACCAGCATCTCGGGACAACTGGAAGGCATCGGAGCCGTCTTGCAGCAAAAGGACGGCTATACCACCATTGCCAGCATCGTGCCGGGATCGCCGGCCGCCAAAAGCGGACAGCTGGCGGTGGGCGACCAGATCCTGGAAGTGGCCCAAGGACGCGATGAATACGTCAATATCGTCGGCATGCGCTTGGACGATGCCGTCGATCTGATCCGGGGCAAGAAAGGCTCGACCGTACGCCTGAAAGTACAGCAGGCCGATGGAGCCATCAAGGAAGTACCCCTGGTACGCGACGTGGTGGAACTCGAAGAGACCTTCGTACGCTCGGCCGTGGTGGAAAAGGACGGGCACAAATACGGAGTGATCTACGTACCGAAGTTCTACGTCAATTTTGAAAACGAAGACGGCCGGGAAAGCTCGGACGACCTGGCCAAAGAGATCGCCCAACTGAAAAAAGAAGGCATCGAAGGCATCGTGCTCGACCTGCGCAACAACACCGGAGGAGCCCTTTCGGGAGCGGTGAAGATGGGCGGGCTGTTCATCGACCAAGGCCCCATCGTCCAGGTCAAGACCCGCGAAGGCCAGATCCGCGTACTGCCGGACAACGATCCTTCCGTCGCTTGGGACGGCCCGCTGGTTGTGCTGGTCAATGAAATATCGGCCTCGGCTTCCGAGATCTTCGCCGGAGCGATGAAGGACTACAACCGCGCCATCATCGTCGGCTCGAAACAGACCTACGGAAAAGGCTCCGTGCAGAACATCGTCGAACTGGACAACATGGTGCGGGGCAAGCTCTTCGGTGACGACGCCCTGGGAGCCCTTCGCCTGACCATCGAAAAATTCTACCGCGTCAACGGCGCCGGCAATCAGCTCCGGGGCGTAGCTTCCGACGTGGAAATCCCCGATGTGTATTCGGTGATCGAGATGAACGAAAGCACCGAAAACCTCCCCATGCCGTGGGATTCCATCCCGGCGGCCCGGTACTACCGTCTGGACAACGATTTCGCTCCCGTGATCGAACGGGCGCGGGAGCGGATCGAAGCCGATCCCTACTTCCAACAGGTACAGGAAAACATCGCCTGGCTCAAGAGCCGCAAGGAAAGCCGACCCATCCCCCTTTCGCTGGAAGGCTTCCGTCAGGACGACAGCCTGTACCGCGCCGAAGCCAAACGTTTCGATTCGATCAACAAATTCCGCTCGGAACTGGAATACGTCTCGCCCCAGTACGAACAGGCCCTCTCCGCCACCGATTCGACCTTGGCCTCCAAACGGAAGACCTGGCACGAAGACCTGCGAAAAGATGCCGCCATGCAACAGGCCGTCGAGATCCTTTCCGACATCCGATAACACACCACCCGCTTTACGCGCATAACGATTGACACTCGCCCGAATGGTTTCCCGAGAAACACGACAAGAAGAGAAAAAAGACAAAGACGCATCGCAATCGGTATTCGGAATCACTCTGGAAAGGTTCAAGCGCAACCTTCCCGGTGTGATTTCGTTTTGGTTCATCGTCGCCATCGGCCTGGTAGCCCTGCTGGCCTATGCCCTGGCTCCGGACAATACCACGTACGCCAATACGATGCACCTGGCCCTGTCCAACAAGACACCGGGCTTTACCATCGACCTGATCCAGACCGAAAAGCCGGGCGCAGACAAACAATCGATCTTCTCCATCCTATGGAACGGCCGCACCCCGCTGCTCTCCAGCATTCCCGTCACGGAATACACCATCGAGGGCGACTCCATCCGCTACCGCGAATACGTCGGTGAAGGAGTATCCTCCCCGGAAAAGACAATGGCCTGCTCGCCGCTGACCAAAGTGGAAAAGACGACATTTTACCTGGGCACCGACCGCTACGGCCGCGACCTGCTCAGCCGAATGATCATCGGTTCGCGCATTTCGTTTTCCATCGGATTCGTGGCCGTACTCATTGCCATCATCATCGGAGTGAGTCTGGGCTCCATCGCCGGTTATTTCGGCGGCAAGGCCGATGCGCTGATCATGTGGCTGATCAACATCATGTGGTCCATTCCTACCTTGCTGATGGTCATTGCCGTCACTTTCGCCTTGGGCAAAGGTGTTTGGCAGGTTTACGTGGCCGTCGGACTGACCATGTGGGTGGAAGTAGCCCGTATGGTGCGCGGGCAAGTGATCTCGGCCAAACAAATGCAGTACGTCGAAGCGGCCCGTGCCTTGGGCTTCGGCAAACTGCGCATCATCTCCCGGCATATCCTGCCCAATATCTGGGGAGTGGTCATCGTGATCACCGCTTCCAATTTCGCTTCGGCCATCCTGATGGAAAGCGGATTGAGTTTCCTGGGACTCGGCGCACAACCGCCCATCCCGTCCTGGGGAGGCATCATCCGCGACCACTACATGTACATGGTGATGGGCAAACCCTACCTGGCCCTGGTGCCCGGAACGATGATCATGCTCCTGGTACTGGCCTTCATGACCTTCGGGAACACCCTGAGGGATGCTTTGGACGTAAAATCTTAACCGGTCGATATTTACATCCGGTATTCTATCGCTATGAGTGAAAACATCAAACACGAATGCGGCATCGCCATGGTCCGCCTGCTCAAACCGCTCGAGTATTACCAGCAAAAATACGGCAGCGCTTTCTGGGGACTGAACAAGATGTATCTCCTGATGGAGAAACAACACAACCGGGGACAGGACGGCGCCGGCATCGCTGCGGTAAAGATCGACGCACCGGTCGGACGTCCCTACATCGACCGCGTCCGCTCGAAAGACCCGCAATCCATCCTCGAAGTATTCAAGAAAGTAAACAGCGACATCAACCGCCTGATGGCCTCCCGTCCCAAGGCCGAAACTCCTCAACAGGATCTGGAATGGATCCGGGAAAACATCCCCTTTGCTTCGGACATCTACCTCGGGCACGTGCGCTACGGCACCTACGGCGGAAATACCATCGAGGCTGTACACCCGTTCATGCGCGAGAACATCACCGCAGCCAAAACGCTGGTGGTAGCCGGCAACTTCAACATGACCAATGTGGACTTCCTCTACAACCGCCTGGTGGAAATGGGGCACCACCCCATCGCCAAGCTGGATACCATCACGGTCATGGAGCGCATCGGGCACTTTCTGGACGAAGAAGTCGATGCCCTCTTCGCCCGCTATAAATCCGAGGGGCTGCACGGAGTGGAATTGGCCGAACGGGTCGCCCAACAGCTCGACACCCATACGGTATTGGTACGCGCCGCCAAACGCTTCGACGGCGTCTTTGCCATCGCCGGACTGGTAGGACAGGGCGACGCTTTTGTCCTGCGCGATCCGGCTGGTATCCGCCCGGCTTTCTACTATGCCGACGAGGAAGTCATCGTGGTAGCCTCCGAACGCCCGGTAATCCAAACCACATTCAACGTACCGATCGACTCCGTACACGAGATCGAACCCGGCAACGCCTTGATCATGCACCGCGACGGCCGCTACGAACTGACCCCGGTGATGACGCCCTTGCCGAAAAAAGCCTGCTCGTTCGAGCGCATCTACTTCTCGCGGGGAAGCGATGCCGACATCTACCGCGAACGGAAAACCCTGGGGCGCAACCTGGTGGAACCGGTGCTAAAAAAAATAGACTACGACATCCCCCACACGGTCTTTTCCTACATCCCCAATACGGCCGAAAGTTCGTATTTCGGACTGATGGAAGGTTTCGAAGAGTACCTCAACGAACGCAAAGCCCGCGAAATATCGGCCTTGATCGCCTCGGGGGAGACTCCCTCCGAAGAACGCATCCACGACATCCTCTCGTGCCGGATCCGCAGCGAAAAGATCGCCATCAAGGATGCCAAACTGCGCACCTTCATCACCGAAGACGCCTCGCGCGACGACATGGTGGCCCACGTTTACGATGTTACCTACGGAGTGGTCCGTCCGCAGGACAACCTGGTGCTGATCGACGACTCCATCGTACGCGGGACTACCCTTCGCCAGAGCATCGTACGCATCATGGACCGCCTGCTCCCGGCTCATCTGATCATCCTCTCCAGCGCCCCGCAGATCCGCTATCCGGACTGCTACGGCATCGACATGGCTCGCCTGGACGACTTCATTGCCTTCCGCGCAGCGATCGCCCTGCTGCGGGACAACGGATTGGACGAAATCATCGACCAGGTGTACCGCAAATGCAAGGCACAACAGGGGCACGACGACACCGAGATGGTCAATTACGTCAAGGAGATCTACGCCCCGTTTACCGACACTCAGATTTCGGACAAGATCGCCGAATTGATCACCGCCCCCGACATCCATGCGCGGGTGAGCGTGATCTACCAGACGGTCGAAGGCCTGCACAAGGCTTGCCCGAACCACCTGGGCGACTGGTACTTTACCGGCGACTATCCCACCGCCGGCGGCAACCGGGTAGTTAACCAAGCGTTCATCAACTTCATGGAAGGACGCAAGGAGCGCGCCTACTGACGGCGCCTTCGCTCGCTTGGGGAGCAGGAGATCATGACTGGAACGCAACCACCATCTTGCCTGTTTTCCCCCATCCAAAAAAAGAGAGAAAGAAAACGTTTTTTTCCCTACCTTTGCAAACGTAAAAAAACAGAAGCGGACTCCCCGGGCGACGTTCTCTCCCGGGCCCTTCGCAAAACAACCATCCAATGGACGACTATCATCCGGAAAATTTCTTAACCCCGGACAGAGTCTGACTCGCAGCGCGGCGGTACGGACTTTGTCCTTAAAAAGTCTTGTACCATGCGCACATTCATCAACGGTGAGAACGGGCTGACCATCCTGGATCATTGGCAGCCGAACTGCTGGATCAACATCGAGTGCCCTACGCTCGAAGAACTGAATTACCTCACCGAGGAGCTTCACATTCCGCAGTCTTTCCTCAACGACATCGAAGACCCCGACGAGCGTCCCCGTATCGAACTGGAGGACGACTGGAAGATCATCATCATCCGCATTCCGGTACGCGATACCGCCAGCCGGAACGTGCCGTTTTTCACCGTGCCCTTGGGCATCATCCTGCGGGGGGATGTGATCGTTACCCTGTGCTACCACCAGAACGAGATGATCGCCGACCTGATCAGCTACAACCAGCGGAAAAACCGCGGATTTACCAACCGCTACAACCTGGTGCTCCGCTTGCTGCTTTCCTCGTCGGTATGGTTCCTGAAATACCTCAAGCAGCTCAACATCGAAGTAAAACGCGCCGAAAAGAAACTGGAACGCTCGGTCAAAAACAGCGAACTCCAGTCGCTGCTGCACATCGAAAACTGCTACGTATTCTTCATCACCTCCATCAATGGCAACCTGATCCTGCTCCAACGACTCAAGAACCTGAAAAACGAACGGGATTTCTTCGATGAGGACCTGCTGGAAGACGCCGAGATCGAGCTCCGTCAAGCGCAGGAATCGACCAACATCTACTCCGGCATCCTTTCCGGCATGATGGACGCCTATGCTTCGGTCATCTCCAACAACGTGAACGACATCATGAAGCAGCTCACCTCGGTATCCATCGTACTGATGATCCCGACGATGATCGCCTCTTTCTATGGAATGAACGTCCCCAATCCGCTTCAATACAGCCAGTGGGGGCTTACCGGTATCATCGCCATTTCCATCCTGCTGTCCATCGTCGGTATTTGGCTGCTGCGCAAACGAAAATGGTTCTAATGGCGGGGCTATTTTCCCTGCCACGGACGCTTTCTTTTGCCGAGAAAGGAATCTTTTTTGTTTTCCTTTGTAAAATCAACTGGAAGACAAACGTTTGCCTGCATAAAAATATTTGCCCCAGCTATTGCGGTTTGGGCGACTATTCCTAAATTGCGGCCTCGAAACAGATACAGCAAAACGCTGGCACAATCATTCGCAAAAGGACTATGAAGAGACTTATCATCGATTCCAAGAAGATGACGCCCGAGATTATGGCCCTGGTCAAGGAAAAGTACCCCGAAGGGTATTACGAAGATGATATCATAGTATTCAAAAACCACAAGAACGAAACCATCGAAGCCATCCAGGTCGAAACTCCCGATACGATCTACCTGATCAAAATCGGAAAATACCTCTCGGTAGGACTGGAGAATTTCGAAATGGAAGTCGAGGTCGATCCGCAGGTGAAACCCGGGGAAATCGACGAAACCGAAGAGGAAGAGGAAGAAGAATACGACCAGCCTGAAACCGACGAGGACGACCCGGAAGACGAGGAAGAAGATACGGAGGACAACGAGGAGGACGACGATGACGAAGAGGAGAACGAGGAAGAAAAAGCTCCAGCAGTAAAAAACACAAAGAAAAAGAAATAAATCGCTCTCCCGCAAAAAAAGAAAAACGGCTCGAAAAAATCGAGCCGTTTTTCTTTTCTAAAGATTTTTTCCAGTCCCCTTCCTCTCCCCTTGGATTACTGAACGCCTTTCATTGCGCGGAAAAGCAGCGGAGAGAGCAACATCAACAGCACCCCGGCTGCCAGCGACTGCCATGCGATGAATTCGAACGACTGCATCGAGGGGGCAATCGCCTGCGCCACTTTCTCCATCTGCTGGGCCATGAAGTTCCCGATAGCGATCGACCCCATCCACAAGCCCATCAGCACATTGACGATCCCAGCGGGAGAAAGTTTGGTCACCATCGAAAGTCCGACGGGCGACATGCACAACTCGGCACACGTCTGGATGCAATACACCGCCAACAACCACGCCGCAGACACCTTGACGATTTCCCCATCGGGTCCCAAAGTGAGGTTATACGCATAGGCCATAATGAAAAAGCTCCCGGCGAGCAAAAGAAGCGATATGGCAAACTTCATCGGCGTGTTGGGGTTGGCCCTTCTCTTGTCCAGGAAAGTCCACAGCAGGGAAAATACAGGCCCGAGAAGGATCACGAAAAGCGGATTGATACTCTGGAACAACGACGCCGGGATAAAGCCCCGGTCGGTACGCACATTGGCAAACTCGGTAAACGTCGTACCGGCCTGTTCGAAACCCGCGAAAAAGACGATGTTGAACACCGCCAAAGCGAAAATCACCCCTACACGGCTCCACTGGGTAGCACCGCTGGTACCCTTTATCACACTGGAAAGGATATAGGCTGCCACACCCAATCCCAGGATCCAATAGACCACATTCATGATGTGTTCCGGCACGTACATCAACAGGAAAACGATCAGCAGGATCAGCGCCACAACCCCCAGCGTCCAGTACAGGATCGTAAACCAGTCCTTGCGCACCAGCTGCGTTTCCCCCTGAGGATGTTTGGGCGGCAGACCGATGCCGGCCGTAGTCGTACGGGAAACATAAAAGACGATCAGGCAGATGAACATCCCGACCACCGAGGCCAAGAAACCGTATTTCCAACCGAACTGTTCCCCGAAAAAACCCGAAGCAAACGGAGCGATGAATGCTCCGATGTTGATGCCCATGTAAAAGATCGTAAAGCCTACATCGCGGCGCGCATCGTTTTCGGGATATACCGAGCCGACCATCGCGGTGACGTTGGGCTTGAAAAAGCCGTTGCCCATGATCAGTAAGCCCAGCCCTGCGTAAAGCAGATATTTCTTGAGTGCCATCACTTCAGGAGAGAAAGCCTCCTGTGCGTAAAACATGGCGCTGATGGCCAACGAAAGTTGTCCTACGGCCATCAACAAAGCACCCACATACGTGCATATCTTCTGCCCGAGCCATTTGTCGGCCAAAATACCGCCAATGATCGGCGTTACATAGACCAACCCGAGATAGATTCCGTAGATGGACATCGCTTCTCCCCGGTCCATCCCGAACCCGCCGGTAGCAAAAGCCGCCGTAAGGAACAGGAACAACATAGCCCGCATCGTATAGAAGCTAAAGCGCTCGCAAATCCCGGTGGAAAAGACGGAAAGAAGTCCCATCGGCTGCCCGAAAAATGTCTTCTCTTTCATTTTTAACAAGTCTCTTTTTTTTCGACGCTAATTTAAGGATTCTTGACAAGACGGCTGAATTGCAGCGGTCATTTTTTCCCTTTGCAAGCCGTGAAAAGTTTTGTCGAAAGAAAAAAGCCGCTTATATTTGCAGTGCTCAAAGCCCGGATGGCGGAATTGGTAGACGCACTGGACTCAAAATCCAGCGCCCGCAAGGGTGTGCGGGTTCGACCCCCGCTCCGGGTACTGCTTTTAGCGACCTTGCAATCTTCCTTGCAAGGTCTTTTTGTTTTCCCGCTTCCTACAATCTTCCTCCCGGTCCACCTGGAACAATTCCGTCAACCCACCATCTCCACGCGCGGACAAAGGCCGCAAGGATTCGATACTCCTACTGCCTCTCCTCCATCCGTCCAGACACAAAAAAGCCGGCGGCCTTTTCAGGCCGCCGGCTAAAGTCAACAATCGAACGATCGACTATTACAGGTAATCCTGATAGCCAGGGTTCTGGGTAAGAACATCATACCCGTGCTCTCTGTAGTAGGTGATCTGATCGATAGGAATGCAAGCCAGCCAAGAACGAGCCTGCCGTGCCGAGCTACGCAGGTCGGAACGACCCGTGATCCACCATCCCTTCATGTATTCGAGGACAGCTCTAGCCTCTGCATCTTCCACTTTCACCGTGTAGTCAGCATCCGTGTAAGCGGTCTTTTTGTAGAAGGAATAGTCACCAGCATCCCATTTTGCCAGTTTGTAATCCGGGAACAGACGCTGTTCACCATCCGGACGTACGATCCACAGACCCGGAGAGCTGGAAGCAAATGCATCCAATGCCAGTTTCCATTCGTTGGCCTGAGCGATGTCAGTAGCATCGCCGGAAGCAGCTGCAGCCTGAGCCGAAGCAACTGCACGATCGTACAGGGCTTCCATGTTGAAGTAAGCACCGCACTGGAGCAGGTTTCCTTCAGGATTGTTCTTGAAGTAATCCACGCCACCCATATCATTACCACGTTCCCCGAACCATCCGGCAACCGGATCACCGCCATAGTACTGACCAAAGTAGTTATTGATCTCCTGAGACGGTTCATGGTTGTAACGGCCCGGATAGCTGTCGTAACGATAGATATAGTTGAGCTGCTGGCCATAGGCACGCAGATCGCGGTTACGAACCCAGTCGTAAGCCAACTCTACGGTACGTTCACGACGCAGTTCCCAGATCAGCGCTTTGGCAGCCGAAGTAAATCCTTCCAGTTCGCGTTCCGGATCGGTCGGATACTGACCCAGCGTAAACTTGGGCAGACGGTTGGGCTGGAGCGAAGGGTTGTTTCCTCCGGTAGCCACCGGCCGAGCACGGATCAACTCAACCGAAGCATCCAGATCGGCCTGCGTAACAGCAGCGCCACCCAGACCATCGGCCAATTCAGCTTTGGCGCAAACCCAGTTGAGCAGCACCTCTGCATAACGAATGATCGGAGCATTTACCGTGTTCGAAGCGCCTTGCAGCCAGTTCACAGTCAGCGCAGCACCAGCCATATAGTCTTCGTATTCACGCGGCATGCAGATACGCGGGAAATAACGAGTCGAACCGCTGCTGATATACTCACGAGACATGGCGCCCGTATTGGCATCGGCCGTGGAAGAGATGACACGGGAAGACTTCAGCATGGCCTCCAAACGAGAATCCTTGTTCTTCAGCAATGCGTTGTCCATCATCGTATACAACTTGTCGTACTTGTCCGTAGCGTCCGTATAAGAAACTCCCTGCTCATCGAGCACAGTCGTTTCCTCGGGCTGCAGCGTACCATCCCAGAACAGGATCACATTACGCATGAAGTGAGCCGAGAAGCCACGAGCGCTATCGTTCATGTTTCCGAAATAGGACGTAGCCGCATTCTTCACCTGAGACGTATTGTAATAACGAGCCAAAACAGCTTCCGTGCTGCCCGAGAGGTCATCCGAAGCAAACAGGGAACGGAAATCTTCCGTGATGGAATATTTTCCACTGCTTATAACCACATTAGCCCATTCCACAGCCTTGTTCAGATACTTGGTAGCCTCCTCCGTATTGCCGCCGGCGTATTCAGCCGGTACATACTTCTGATAGCAACCCAGCCAGTAGAACCAGCGAGCACCCAAGGCTGCAATGGAATACTTGTTCAGCAGGTTGTTGCCCCCATCGTCCTCGCGGCAGTTATCTACTGCATACTGGATGTCGTTGATGCAACTATCCAAAATATCATACCGGTTGGTACGAGGGATGCAAAGATCTTCCAGATTCTCGGTAGGAATCGTATTGAAGTAAGGAACGTCGCCGAAGCCCCATACGAGGTCGATGAAACGCTGTGCACGCAGATAACGGGCAATACCCATCCAGTGTCTGTACACCTCGTCCGAGAGAGCGGCTTTGGCGTCGCGGTTCAAACGCTCAATGAACGTATTGGCGCGACGAATCCAAATGTAGTTGCTCGACCAGAACTCACAGTTCAATGCAGCCGCCCCATAGCCATTATAGCCTGCTGCAGGGCCACTTCCACTGTTGTCATTGGACAAAGAACCCGGCGAGCCGCCACTAACGATAATATCGGTCAGATACGAGGACATGTTCGGAAGAACAGGGTTGTAGTCGTTGTCTCCATACCCTCTAAAATAAGTACTGTAATAGTAGATAGAGTGCATACGGAGGTTGGCCTCGTTCGTCCAGAAGTTAGAGTCATCTATAGAGTCCAAAGGCTTTCTATCCAGAAATTCCTTCGTACAACCTGTTGCCAACAGGGCAATAAGCGCTATCGGTAAGAAATATTTCTTTTTCATGATTAGCTATAGATTAAAATTAGAGAGTAAGCTGGAGACCAAGGGTATAGTACTTCGGAAGCGGAGTGGTTACACCCAGCTGGCCAATAGCGTAGTTGGATCCTGCCGACATATTACCCGTGTTGATTTCGGGGTCGATATCAACCTTCAGGTTGTCGAAGGTAAGAAGGTTTTCAACCGTGAAGTATGCACGCAGCTTGTTGATGTTGATCTTCTTGGTCAGACGCTCCGGAATGGTGTATCCGATGGTGAGGGTCTTCAGACGCAAGTAAGCCATGTTCAACAGGTAGTGATCGCTCACCTGCCAGTTGCCTTTGGTATATTCTTCACGCGTCATCGTGGAAACGATCGGCCAGTAGTTGTTCGGCTGGTCGGGGCTCCACAGGTTGGTCAGGATTTCAGCCGAGGCACCGTTACCCAGCTCAGGAGCCGGCGATACCAGCGGACCGCGAGACCAGTCGTCGCGCTTACCAACACCCTGGAAGAAGAGACCCAGGTCGAAGTTCTTCCATGCCAGGTCGATACGGAAACTGTACTCCCAACGCGGCAGACGGTTACCGATAACGGTTCTGTCGCCCGGATCCTCTACCGTGCCCTGTCCACCGTCGATAAAGCCATCATCGTTCAGGTCTTTGTACTTGATGGCGCCGGGACGAGGAGTTGCCAGAGAGCCCTGCCAGGTATAACCGGGTTTGAGCTTGTAAGCCTTACCGTAGTACCAAACGGCCGTTTCACCGCTCGGAACGCTCGTACCGTTGAGTTCGGTGATCTCCTCGAAGTCGTTCACCTGATACAGACGGTCGTAGGTATATCCCCAGATTTCTCCCAAGGTCTGACCGGTATAGTAACGGGTAGCCCAAGAATAGCTGCTCGGATACATAAAGAGGTGGGTCGGCTCGTCGCGGTAGTCCACCATTACGCTCTTGGAATCCGATACGCCGGCAACAACCGACAGCGTCAGACCGTTCTTGAACTGGTGGTTGAAGTCCATGGAGAGTTCCATACCGTTGGTACGCATGGTACCGAAGTTACCGCTCGGGGCAGTACCACCGTAGGTGGCAGGTTTCGTCTCGTCCGGTACGAACATGTTGGTCGTACGGCGGTTGAACCACTCGAAGGTCAATCCGAGTTTGTTCTTCCAGAAACGCATATCCACACCGAAGGACAGGGTAGAAATCTTTTCCCAGGTTACGTCCTGACGAACCAGCGAGGGACTGGAGAACTGCTGCATGGCCTGAGCGGCACCGTAGTCACCCCAATCCGATACGCTCTTGGTCAGCGTAGCGATGTACAAGCCCGAGCTTACGCTCTGGTTACCCAGCGCACCGTACGATGCACGGAATTTCAGGAACGAGATCACGTCGCGGATGCCCTGCATGAAGTTTTCTTCCGACATCGTGTAAGCGATAGATCCGGACGGGAAGAACTTCCAACGCAGATCCTCCGGGAACTTGGACGAACCGCTGTACGAGAAGCTGGCTTCAGCGTGCAGTTTGTTCTTCCAGCTGTAGTTCACACGGCCGAAGTAGTTCACCTGAGACTGCCAGGTACGCGAACCACCGGATTCCATGTTACCGGTTGCCAGATTGAAGTAAGGACGATCCACATAGATCAACCCGTAACGAACCGAGTTGTTCTGGAAGTAGCGATAGCTCGAAGTGCTAAGACCTACCAACACACGGAAATCGTGATCACCGAAGCGGTTGGCATACGTAGTCTTTGCGTTGAGTTCTACGCGGTCGGAGTGGCGGGACTGTTCGCTGATGCGGTCCGTACCAGCACCCATCGTGGTGGTGGTACGATATGTCCAACCATATTCCTGCGTAGCACCTTCCGTACCGGCAGGAACGATGTTACCATCGCGGTCACGCCAAATGGCATTGCCGTCGGCATCCAGCACCGGCTGAGTAGCCGTCGACCAGGTGTCGCAATAAGAACGCCAGTAACCCGGATAGTAGAGGAAGCGGTTGTCCAATACATAGGTTACATCCAAATCGGCCGTCCAACCCTTCAGGAGTTTCAAAGTACCACCCACGTTTACTGCAACGTTCTGTTTCGTATCGCTCATGATACCGGACTGTTCGATTTCCGAACGAGAGTCACGTACCGGATAGCCGTACCAGGTAGTACCCTGAGGCATGTACTGGCTCCAACGCAGAGCGTACCACAGTGCGTCGTAAGTGGTACCGTCCTGGTTGTTCGGGTAGTTCTTTTCACTCTTGGAGAACCGCATCGAGGCGCGAGCCGTGAAGAACTTGGTTACCTCGGAGTTAACGCTTACCGATACGTTGTAACGGGTGTAGGTATCTTTCGAGATAGCCAGGAAACCTACCTGCTGCAGGTAACCCAAACCGATGTTGAACGTGGTCTTACCCGTGTTTCCGGAGATAGATACCGTGTGGTTGTTCCACGGAGTCCAATCCTTGTACAGAGACTCGAACACATCGTAGGTACGATAACCGTAGTTGCGGTAGGTAGAAGAGTTCGGGGCGGTAGTGCGCTCCCAGTCACGACCGTACACCATCGGTTCGAGGGTGCTCATGCCGCCGTAGGTATCCTGCCAGTAGTAAGCACGATCCAGGAAGCTGGTGAGCATGAAGAAACCGTAACCGGTGCTCTCGTGTACGTTGTTCATATCCGGCTGGCTGGCGCTACGATACATATCGGCGTCGTTGTACTTGTACTGATAAGCCTCGATACCGGCCAGATTCGGGATCTTGGTAGCCATACGGAAAGCGACCGTTCCGTTGTAAGATACACGGAAAGTACCTTCCTGCATATCGCTACCGTTTTTGGTCTTGATCAAGATCACACCGTTGGCAGCCTGAGAACCGTAGATGGCGGCAGAAGATGCATCCTTCAGCACGGAGATCGATTCTACGTCATCGGGGTTGAGCAGCGTCAGGGTCGAGATGGGCACGTTGTCCACCAGGATCAGCGGGTCGGAACTACCGTTGATGGAGGTGTACGAACCACGAATACGGAAGGTCGGGTCAGCACCCAACTCACCGTTGGCCACGCGGATCGAAAGTCCCGGAGTAGAACCCTGCAGTGCACGTCCCAAGTCAGGTACAGGACGGCTGTCCACTGCTTTCTTTACGTCCACCGTTGCCACAGAGGAAGAGATACTCTCTTTCGTCTGTACACCGTAACCTACGACAACCACGTCGTCAAGCATCTCGGCGTCCTGGCTGAGCGATACGGTTACCGTTGCTCCCGGCTGAACGTTTACCACTTTCGTTTTGTACCCCACGAAAGACACCTGAATCTGCGTCTTTCCGGCGGGAAGGGTGAGGGTAAATTCACCGTCGAAGTTCGTCGATGTTCCAACACCTTTTACACCGGGTACAGCGATATTGGCTCCAGGAATGGTCTCCTTCGTCTGAGCGTCGATGACCTTTCCCTTGATTGCCTGTCCCCAAGAGACTACCGAGAACAGACAGAAGACTAATAATATTAAACGCTTCATTAGTGTAAGTTTTTACTTAAATGATTGGAAAGTGTTGATTATCCATTACAAAATCTCTTTTGGATCGACAGACAGTATCCGGCCTTCTATCAGAGTTATCCAGGCTCTTCCATCGGGACCTTCCACTATCTTGTTCGCTGCGGAGTTACCCGCATCGAACGTCCATTTTACGGCGCCGGTCATCCCGTCCACCGCAAATACCTGTCCGCGTCTGTTGGTCAGGAAAACGAGACCGTTTTCCATCTCGGCAGGCGGACACGGAGTGTGTTCGTAACCGTATTTGCAATCCGAAGCCCAGACTTGCTCGAAATCATCCGAAGCCGTCGAAACGCAAACCAGCACATCATTCATGGTTTTGGCGTACACTCGCTCCCCATCCTTGGACAGACAAAGAGCTTCGCGTACAGTATTAAGGTTTGTTCTCCAAAGTTGTTTTCCGTCGGCAAGATTTATCGCCGTCATGTACCGATCGGGTGCTACGATGAACACCTTCCCATGACTTACCACCGGAACTACATTGCCGGGCGAATAGAGTTTCTGCGCGCTGCCGTTGGTCCATTTCCATACCACATCGCCATTCTCCCGATCGATGCAGTAAAGGTACTTGTCCCAGCAACCGGCCAGAATCCGATCCCCGGCTATGGTAGGACGACCCTGGAACAGGCCGTCGCCTATTTTCTTTTTCCAGATCACCCGGCCCGTCTTGCAGTCGAACTTGACGAATTCGCCGAAACTGCCACCGATGTAACCATATCCTTTTTCATCGGCCACGCCATCGCCCGGCACCGCCGACCCCATATTGAAACTCCAAAGTTTCTTTCCATTCTTCGGGTTGTACCCGGCGATCTCTCCGTCCGATACCGCCGCAACGACCACCCCGGCTCCCACGAAAGGAGTAGAATAAATGGTCGGTCCCTTGGGCGTCTGCCAAAGCAGCTTCTTCGTCTTGATGTCCAGGCATTTCAAACGCCCTTCCGAGGTGCCGTACACGATGGCCCGCTTCGTGGGGAAGCATACGCCCGTATAGACGGAAGCTGAATCCTGGTAGGAGAAAGGCACCTTTACCGCATCGTTCATCGGCTCGTGGTACACTCCTTCGAACGGTTCCCCGATGGCGGACAGATCACCGCTTTGCGGGATAACCCAACCGAGTTCCTCGGCATATCCGTTCTTTTCCTGATGTTTGGCAATGCGGATCGAATCCGGCGTGAAGACAACCGAATTGTACACCCCGTTGTCCGAAGGCTTCCCGAGCATCGTAATGGCCATAAAGCCGGGAATACCGTCGTAATTCTTGAGCCAGAACGAGTGGTGATGCCCGTTGATATGCAGGATGGTATTGTATTTCTTGAGGACATTGACCACATCCTTATAATTGGAAAGCCCCTCCCCCAGCGGGTAATGAGCCACCGACACCACTTTCTTGCCCGGACGATAACGTTTGGAGAGTTCCTCGTCGAGCCAAATGATGTCTTCCTTCTTGACCGCCCCGTCGCCCATCTTCAGATAAGGGCCGGTCGAATAACCTATAAATATATAATCACCCGCCTCGACGACGAAGCGGTCGTTTTTCCAAAGATCGATGATGGTTTTGCAGGCACTTTCCGACCAGTTGGTCTCGTGGTTGCCCGGAACGAAGAAATAGGGCACCTGCAGCGCCTTGAGCTTGTCATATACGTTTTGCAACTCGGCGTCGGATCCCACATTGGACACGTCGCCGGCAACAATCACAAAGTCATATCCCGATTTGTTCACATTCTCGATGGCCTGTGCGAGATTCTCGTCCGCTACCGTGCCGGGAGAAACGTGCATATCGGCAAACACCGCTACACGCAATGTATCACCCACCTGGATCTGTGCCCCAAGAGCCAGACACACAAGTGAGAAAACCAACGAGAACAAACCTTTCAAAAGTCTCATTATGTTACACTTATGTTAAAAAATCTTTTCGACTCCCCTGCCGGGAAACCATGAAACCCCCACAGGATACGTCTGAACAAAGATACATCTTAAAATGTAATTCGTACACCATTGGGCAAGCACCAATTAAAATTTTAAGTGTTTTTTCGACGAAACAATATTATTAACGTTTTAAACAGGCAAAAATGAGCTTTTTCGAATGTTAAAGAATTGTATCTTCCTTTTTCCCGTTGTTAAAAAAAACGCAAGGGAAGCGTTTCCGATACAGCTTCCCGCCAAGGGAAATCCGGCGCAAAAGACCGTCTCAAAAAGGAGAAAAAGAGGTCTAACGACAAAAAAAGAAGGGATTTAACGCAAAATCTTCTGCTGCTCTTCCGAAAGATACTTCCGAGTCAAGGGAAGTCGTGTCCCGAGTACCTCGACCGAATTGCCATCCATCCAGTCGATCTTGTCCACCGCGACCGTATAAGAGCGGTGTATGCGCAAAAACCGATCCGGGGGAAGGGAGGCCGTAAAATTGGACAAAGTATTGTATACCAGAATACTTCTCTTTTCACAAACGATCTTCACATAATCCTTTACGCTTTCGGCATAGGCGATCTCCTCCAGCGGAAGGCGCATGTAGCGCTTATTCACCTTTACAAAAACAAAATCGCGGGCACACCCCTCCGGAAAGCGCTGCCGGTTTTCATACGCTTGACACAAGGCTAGTTGACGGCGCAACCGCTCCACACAAAAGGCCAGACGCTCGGCCGGACAAGGCATCACCAGATAATCCACTACCCCGGCTACCCCATAACTCTGTGCCGCTCCCGCGCCGTCGCTGGCCAAGACAACCAACAGCGGTGTGGTGGCTTCCTCCGCCCGCAAGAGCAAGGGCACTCCGGGGGCCAAAGCGACCTCGCTGTCCAGGAAAATGACCTCGGCCGCCTGCCGTTGCAGATGCTCCAGCAAGGCACGAAGCGTATCGTATTGGCCCAAAAGTTCAAAATCGGGCAACTGGGAAAACACTCCCCGCAAGGCATCTGCACGGGAAGTATCGGAAGAAAGGATCAGTACATTTTTCATCGTTCTGCAAAGGCTCGCGAGCAACCCTGCGTCCAAAAATACGATTTTTCGACAAATATACCTTCCTTTCTCCCCGAATGGCAAACATCAGCCGATTTTTGCCGAAGTATTTGCCGATCGAAAGTCGTTTTTTGCCATAAATAGCCTAAATTTGTCCGGAGGTGTCATCGGGACACCGAAAAAGAAAACCTTAACTATTTTAATCCGGAAAAAATGGAAAAGAAAGAACGCATCAAGGCGATCGATGTCCTGCGCGGACTGACTGTCGCCACGATGATCATGGTGAACAACCCCGGCACCTGGGGGGCGATTTATCCTCCGCTCAAACATGCCGCGTGGAGCGGTTGCACGCCCACCGACTTGGTATTCCCCTTCTTTATGTTTATCGTCGGGGCTTCGATGTGGTTCGTCTTCAGCAAAGCCGGGCATCGGTTTGCCGGAGGCCTGGGCAAAAAAGTGATCAAGCGAGCCGTGATGATTTACCTGGTAGGCTTTCTGCTGGCCTGGTATCCGTTCTTCTCGTTCCCCATCGAACTGGTTCCGCACCGGTTCCTAGGCATGGAATTCTCCTTCCCCGCGATGAAAAACCTCGAAACGATCCGCATCATGGGGGTTTTGGCGCGCATCGGTGTAGCCTACGGACTGACCGGACTGCTGATCCTGTGGTTGAAAAAGGTAAAATATATTCTGGCGGCCGCCGTGGTGATCCTGCTGGGATACTGGGCCATCCTGCACCTTTTCTATACGGGCGAAAGTTTCATGGCCCTCGAAGGCAATGCCGTACAGCGGCTCGACTTGTGGCTTCTGGGCTCCGCACACGTATATAAAGGATACGGAACGGCCTTCGACCCCGAAGGCCTGCTCTCGACCCTGCCCTCGATGGTAAACATCATCCTGGGCTACATGGCCGGACGGTGCATTGCCCGCAACGAGAACAAACTCCTGGCCAGCCAGCAACTGATGTTCTGGGGAGCACTCGGCGTGATGATCGCCTTGGGATGGGACTACGCCTTCCCGATCAACAAACCGCTGTGGACCAGTTCCTATGTGCTGTTTTCCTGCGGATGGGCTTCGATCCTGCTGGGGATGCTCATCTACGTGATCGACGTGCGCCACAAGGACCGCTGGACCAATCCTGCGTTGGTCTTCGGGATGAACCCGCTGTTCATCTTCGCCCTGTCGGCCTTGGTAGCCAAGACGCTCGCCCTGATCAAAGTGCCGTATGACGGCGGAATGATCACGATGCAACCGTTCCTGTTCAAAACGATCTTCATTCCCTTGGGCGGACTGTTCACGGACGACCTGCGGCTGGCTTCGCTGTTCTTTGCCATCTTCTACATCGTGTTATTCTGGCTCATTGCCCGCATCCTGTACAAAAAGAACATCTTTATCAAACTCTAATGCCGGGAATATGAAAAAACTCGCCTTCCTGCTGATGCTGCTGCCCGCCAGCCTGTGGGCACAAATCCTCCACGTGGACAACCCGCAAGCGATGACTTGGGTAGAGGGCGCCATCGAACGCGGCGACCGCACGGAAAAAAAGATCTCCCTGGTATTTACTTCGGACGGATTCATCGACGGTTATCAGACGATCCGTGCCACGCTGAAAAAGTACGGAATCAAGGGAGCGTTCTTTTTCACCGGCAACTTCTACCGCATGCCCGAATGTGCCCCCATCGTCAAAGGCCTGAAAAAAGACGGGCACTACCTCGGACCGCATTCCGACCGGCATCTGCTCTGGTGCGCCTGGGAAGATCGGGACAGCCTGCTGGTGGACATGATCGCCGTGTACAAGGACATCATGGACAACTACGGAGAAATGGCCCGCTTCGGCATCAAACTCAAGAAAGCGCCCCTGATGATCCCCCCCTACGAGTATTACAACGCAAAAACGGCCGCCTGGGCCAACGAGTTGGGTGTACAACTGGTCAATTTCTCCCCGGGCACCGGGTCGAATGCCGACTACACCACCCCCGACGCCTCGAATTACCGCTCCAGCCAGCAAATCTACGACCGCATCCTGGCCTATGAAGCCGAACACGAAGACGGCTTGAACGGATTCCTGCTGCTGGTCCACTTCGGGGTCGATCCGCGCCGCACGGACAAATTTTACGACCGCCTGGACGACCTGATCGTCGAACTCCAGCGCAGAGGCTACGAGTTTGTCCCCATCACGGAACAAATCCGCGTAAAAAATTAAAAACCTATCACATACATCACAAAACGACAAACTAATGAAGAAAGCATTATTTGCCATTCCCCTGCTGCTGGTCGGGGTGCTGCTCTTGGCCGGATGCGGCGGAGCGAACGTAAACGGATGGATCCGCATCAACCAGTTGGGCTATCTGCCCAAATCGGACAAAATCGCGGTCATGCTCATCCTGGATTCCGTACAGGCCAAAAAATCGGTCGAAGTCAAATCCTTCGTCCTGAAGGATTCCGCTACGGGAAAAACCGTCAAGAAATTCAAGGTAGAGAAGAACTTCGGCCCTTGGGAACAGTTCGACAACACCGTACGGCTGAATTTCTCCGACTTCCAGACCCCGGGAACCTACTACCTCGAAGCCCGGGGAGTAAAATCGCCCTGCTTCCGCATCGGCACGCAGGTCTATGACGGTACGGCCGACTTCCTGCTGAACTACCTGCGCCAGCAGCGCTGCGGCTGGAACCCCTACCTGCAGGATTCCTGCCACGTCGACGACGGATTCATCGCCTGGTCCAACGACCGGCGCCTGGAGGGCAAACACATCGACGTAGTAGGCGGATGGCACGATGCAACCGACTACCTGCAGTATTCCACCACGTCGCTCAACACCATCTTCCAGATGCTCTTTGCCTACCAGCAAAACCCGCAAGCCTTCGGCGACCAGTACGATGCCAACGGCATGCCGGGTGCCAACGGGATCCCCGACATCATCGACGAAGCCCGCTGGGGGCTCGACTGGGCGCTGAAGATGAACCCGAAGAAAAACCTGATGTTCAACCAGATCGCTGACGACCGCGACCACATCGGCTTCCGTCTGCCCACCAACGACCCGGCCCGCTACGGCCGGAAAGGTCCGGAACGCCCCGTTTACCAGGTAACCGGCGAACCACAAGTGCGCGGCGAATTCATGAACAACACCACCGGGGTATCCAGCACGGCCGGCAAGTTCGCTTCCACCTTTGCCATGGGCGCACAAGTCTTGCAAGCGTTCGATCCCGAATACGCCGCCAAACTCCGCACCAAGGCCAAGGAAGCCTACGAGTTTGCCCTAACCAAACCGGGCGCACAGCAAACCGCCAGCGTTGTGTCCCCCTACATCTACGCCGAGGACAACTGGGCGGATGACATGGAACTGGCTGCCATCCAACTGGACTACCTGGGACAAGGCGGGGAGTACATCGAGGAAGCCCTCAAATACGCGGCCATGGAGCCCGTTACCCCGTGGATGGGTGCCGATACGGCCAGCCACTACCAGTGGTATCCCTTTGTCAACCTGGGACACTATTTCCTGGCTCAGAACGCCAAGGGAGCCGAGCGCGACACGGTCATCGCTTACATGAAGAAAGGCTTGGAAGGCATCCTCAAACGTGGAGAGACCAATCCCTTCCTCAACGGGGTGCCCTTTATCTGGTGTTCCAACAACCTGGTTGCAGCGGCCATCACCCAGTGCCGCCTCTACCAGCAGCTCACCGGCAGCGACGAATTTGCCGAAATGGAAGCCTCGCTGCGCGACTGGCTCTTCGGATGCAACCCTTGGGGTACTTCGATGATCGTCGGACTGCCTTCGTGGGGCGACTATCCGGAAGACCCGCACTCCTCGTACCGCGATGGCGGCAAGAAACTGGCCGCTACTCCCGGTGGACTGGTGGACGGCCCGGTTTACTCGACCATCTACAACGGACTCATCGGCATCCGCCTGTCCAAGGAAGATGTCTACGCTCCGTTCCAGACCACCCTGTGCGTGTACCACGATGACTACGGCGACTACTCGACCAACGAGCCGACCATGGATGGCACAGCCAGCCTGTCGTTCTACCTGTCCGCCATGCAGCAGATGGGGCAGAAACAGGCCGAAGGCAAATGATCTCTCCCCAAGCGCGGGCAAAAAAGGGGCGCAGCCTTTGGCTGCGCCCCTTTTTTGCCCGCGCTTGGGGACACCGTCCTGTCCCCCTTCCCACCGCTACACGCGATGGAACATACACTCGTTGTAATACTCGGTGGTCGTGTACATGTGCCGAGCGCGGTTGATCGCCTTTTTGAGTTCGATCACCTCGCGCGCCTTGGCAAAAGGTACCGGAATGTACTCCCGATGTCCGCCCTCGAAACCCAACAAAACGAAGTATTCCCTCGGGCTCTCCGAATCCATGTAACGGATCCAAAGCGAAAATGCCCCCAGCGACAGAAACCCCAGCATCGGGGTAAAGACGAACAGAAGACCCAAAAGAACAATTCCCAGCAGCACCCGAACCGCCCTGTCCTTGGGTTCACGCACGCACATCTCTATCGAAACGATACTCTCTACTGCGCGGGTCGTATCCCCGTAATGGATCCACCGCTCGGTCAGCCACACCCCGTGCTGATGGTAGTAAACCTCCTCTGCCATACCTGCAAACGATTTTATTCTTCCTCTTCTCTCCGCTTATCTTTACGGCAAAGGTAGAGGATCCCAAAATCCCTTGCAAATATTTTGCGGTATTTTTCGCTCAAATATAAATCTACCCTCTCCAGCGTCTTAACACGCAGCGACAGGAACGACAACCCCCGCCCACGTAGAGCCTACGCAAGCGGGGGTTGTCGAAAAAGTAGATAAAACCTCCTTCAGCCTTTCTTGGGGCGCGTGCACCGATCGACCAAATAGACCAGCGACTGGTAAGGAATGCCGCTGTTGGTATTCAAGCCGATCTCGCAGGTGCGGGAGTTGGAATACCCGTGGCGAATGCCGTTGTCCTGGATCTGGCGGCGGAGTTTGCGCAACGCAAAGGCGTTCATCTCCGGATAGGTAAATCCCCTGTCGCCCGCAAAACCGCAGCAGCCCACTTCCGAGGGGACGAACACCCGTTCGGCGCAGGCTTCGGCCACCCGGCGCAGCACATCGGACTTGCCCATCTTGGTCATCGAGCAAGTGATGTGGATCGCCACCGTCTCGGGCACGCGGGTGAACTCCAAACGATCCATCAGGAACCGGTCGATAAATTCCACCGGCTCGTAGAGCTTCATGCCCCGGATCTTCTTGAGCATCCGGTACAGGCACGGACTCTGATCGCATACTACGGGATATTTCCCGCCTTCGGAAGCCTCCCAGAGTGCTGCTTCGAGTTCAGCCGTCTTGCGGTCGGCCTCCTCGATAAAACCTTTGCTCTCCCAGATCGTACCGCAGCACAAGTGTCCCATGTTCTTGGGGAAGATCACCTGGTAACCGGCCTTGGCCAACAGGCGGGTAAACACCTGATGGAGCGGCTCCTGATCCGGATCGCCCTTGGCGGCGCCCATCACCTGATTGATACAGCTGGGGAAATACACCACCTTGTCGGGACATGCCGGATCGACAGGCGGCTGCACCGGCTTGTCGATGCCTTTGGGCATGGCCGGAGTCCACAAGGGAAGCGCTCCGAAAGTGAGTTTGCGCATACCCCGGGCCAGCGCACCCATCAGGGAAGAACCCAACACGCTGTGCACTCCGTTTACAACCTTGAGCCCAACCCGCATTCCGGAAGTAACGGTCGAGAAATGATCGGCCGTCCAACGGGCTATCTTCTTGGCGGTATTCGAGGCTTCGGCCTGGCGCAGGTCCTGCGTCAGTTTTCCGGTGTCGATCTTCACCGGACAGGACGTGGCGCACAGGCCGTCCTTGGCACAGGTCTGGTTGCCGAAGTAGCGGTACGCGCGTTCCAGCTCCGCCTGCCGGGCAGGGTCTTCGCCGGTGAGTTTCAAACGCGATATTTCACGACGGATCACCGTACGCTGCCGCGCGGAAAGGGTGAAGCCGTTGGTAAGGCAATTCACTTCGCAGAAACCGCACTCGATGCACTTGTCCACATTCGGATCGGTCTGCGTAAGGGTTTTCAAGTGCTTGATGTGGCACAGCGGGTCGTCGTTGAAGATCACCCCCTGGTTCAGGAGGCCTTCGGGGTCGAACAGTTTCTTGACGTCGAGCATCAGTTGGTAAGCCTCTTCGCCCCACTCATGACGCACGAAAGGCGCAATGTTTCGTCCCGTACCGTGCTCGCCCTTGAGCGAGCCGTCGTAACGATCCACCACGAATTCCACCACGGCCTCCAGCAGGCCCTGGAAACGTTTGACTTCGCTCTCGGTGGCAAAATCCTGGTTGAGGATAAAGTGGAAATTGCCCTCGATGGAGTGTCCGTAGATCACGGCATCCTTGTAGCCGTGTTCCACCAGCAAGGCCTGCAATTCGGATACGGCCTGCGGAAGGACTTCCACCGGGAAAACGATGTCCTCGATCAGGCACGAAGTCCCCACCGGACGCATCGCCCCCACGGCCGGGAACACGCCCGAACGGATGCGCCAATAATTGGAATACACCGCCGGATCGGTGGTAAACTCGATGGGATACAAGGTCTTCAGACCGGCTACCGCCTCGCGCACCCGGGCAATATTCTGCTCCAGGGTATCCGGATCGATTGCCTTGGTCTCCAGCAGGATAGCCGTCGCTCCCTCGGGAAGATCCTTGATAAAGGCAGGAATCCCTTCGTCGTTCTCCACCGAATGCAAAGCGCCACGGTCGAGCAGTTCGGCCGTATCGACCGGCAGAGGCTTGAGGTTTTGCACGGCTCGGCAGGCATCGACGATATTTTCAAAATAAAGCATCGCGCTGGCCTTGTAGGGGATCAGAGGCAAGGTATCCATCTCTACCTCGGAGATAAATGCCAGCGTCCCTTCCGAGCCCACCATCAAGTGGGTAATGATGTCGAACGGATCGTCGAAATGCACGAACGGATCGATGGACAGTCCGGTGGTATTTTTGATGCTGTATTTCCGGAGAATACGCTCGGCCAAAGGCTTGTTGGCCCGCACGGCATCGCGCAATTCGATGATGCGGGCGATAAAATCGCGATGGGTATGGAGAAATTCTTCCCGCGAAGTGTGCGAACCGGTATCCAGCACCGTCCCGTCGGCCAATACGATCCGGATGGAACGCAGGGTGCGGTACGAGTTTTCATTGGTGCCGTTCATCCCGCTGGCGTTGTTGGCCACGATACCGCCGATCATCGCCGAACCTACCGAAGCCGGATCCGGGCCGATCTTGCGCCCGAACGGTTTGAGGATCTGGTTCAAGCGTGCGCCGACGATACCGGCCTGGCTGCGGATCACCGCCCCGCCTTCGAGCACTTCGTACTTTTCCCAACCCTGCGAAGCGAGCACCAGCACCGAATCGGTAGATGCCTGTCCGGAAAGGCTCGTCCCGGCTGCCCGGAAAGTCACCGGAACTTTGTAACGGGCCGAAGCAGCCAACACGGCGCGCACCTCGGCTTCGTTGAACGTGCGGACAACCACCTTGGGAACAAAACGGTAAAAACTGGCGTCGGTCCCGTAAGCAAACGTGCGCAGGGGATCGGTATAGATGCGCTTGGGATCGACCGTTTTTTTAATCTCGTCGATAAAATTCTGATAAGATGCCGATAACATTTTTTATATACTCTTCCTTCTTCTTTTCTTGCTTATTCTATTTTGAAACCGTAACATGCGCCCGATATCACATCGTGCGAGGCTCCGGTCACGCTGGCCAGACAGTTGGGTTGGTTCAGCACCCGGCGCAAACCCAGGAAAGCAAAGATAAGCGCTTCCTTGAAGTCGATGATGTTGCGCGCAGGACGGATAAATTCGATGTCCGCATAGGCCTTGACCCGTTCGAGCATGTACACATTGTACGCGCCCCCGCCGGTTACGAGTACCCGCGCACCGGGACGGAAGTTGCGGGCAATCTGATAGGCCGAGTGCTCGGTCAGGGTAGCGATCACGTTGGCAAATTCGTCGTTGCAAGCCTCCACCAGCGGCATTACATGCTTGTCCACCCATTCCTGGGCGAGCGACTTGGGCGGCTCGCGGTGGTAGTACTCCAGGGCGTTGAGCGCGTCGAACAACTCGCGGTTTACCCGACCCGAGCGCGCCGTCTCGCCATCCTTGTCGTAGTCGTGGCCTTTGGTGCGCATCAAGCGGTTGAGCACATAGTTGGCCGGGCACAAGTCGTACGCGATGCGTTTCCCCTGCTCGTTGTCGAAGGAGACGTTGGCAAATCCGCCGATGTTCAGGCAGTAGTCGTACTCCGAAAACAGGAGCTTGTCGCCGATGGGCACCAGGGGTGCTCCCTGTCCGCCGAAAGCCACGTCGAGTGTACGGAAGTCGCAGACCACCGGAATGCCGCAAGTGGCATAGAGATGGGCACCATTGCCGATCTGGAGGTTGTATCCCAGATCGGGACGATGAAAGACCGTGTGGCCGTGCGAGGCAACGAAATCGACCTCCTGGATCCCTTGTTCGCGGACGAACTCCTTGACTTTCTGTCCTAGATAGCGGCCGTATTCGGCATCCAGCGCCGTAAGGGCTTCTCCCGACTGGTAAAAGGACATCTTGAGGCTCTCCTTCCACTCCGGATCGTAGGATTTGGTATCGGCCTTTTCGATCTCGTACTGCCACTTCCCGTCGTGCTCGCGGAACACTACATATACCATGTCCAAGCCGTCCAACGACGTACCGGACATCAGCCCGATGGCTTTGTATTCTTTTTTTGCCATTGTTTCGATCGTTTTATTTAAGGACGGGCGGCCCCTCGCCAAGGCGTAACGGCCGCCCGGATTGATTCATTCAAAAATCACTATTCCTTGGTAGCTTTTCCGAAAGCCTTGTCCACGCCCAACTTGCGGTACAGCAGCACCGAAGGGATCGTTCCCAGGATGACGACCATCCAGAAGAACCATTCGTAACCCAGCGCCGTGACGGTAAATCCACTGATGGCCTTGGGCCAGATGAGCGAGAGGGCCATCAGACCCGAGCAGATCGCGTAGTGCGAGGTAGCGAACTGACCCCTGGAGACATACACCATGTACATCGTGTAGGAGGTAAACGAAAATCCATATCCGAAATAACCCAGACCGACCACGATCGCCACCAGGGTCAATCCCATCGTGCCCAATTCCTGCACAATGGCAGGATTCATGGCCAACAGGATATAGCCGATATTGGGCAGGTTGAGGATGAGGATCATCGGAAGCAGCCAGAAGCGAAGTCCCTTGCGGGCGATGGCAAAACCGCCCACGATACCGCCAATGATCAACGTGATCACTCCGATCGTTCCCTTGATCAGTCCCTGTGCCTCCATCGGGATCTCAAGTCCGCCTTTCTCTACCGAGTCGGTAAAGAACGAAGGCAGGATCTGCAAAAGCTGCGCCTCACCCGTGCGGTACAGCACCAAAAAGAGGATCCCCCAAACGATGTTGGGCTTTTGCATGAACGTAACCACCGAACGGCCGAATTCGCGTACGATACCGCCGACCGTTTTTACATCCACGCCTTCCTGCGCTGCACGGTGCGGGTCCTGCGGGAAAGCCCAGAAGTTGTACGCTGCCGTAACGAACGTAATGGCTGCCAGCACGTAGAACGTTACCTGCCAAGCCCACAGCATCTCATCGCTGAGCGGTTTTGCACTCTCGCCGGCCACATAGCCCACCAGCCACAGCATACCGCCATCCACCAGCAGCCAGCCTACTCGGAAGGCCGTCGAACGCAATCCCACCCAGATGGATTGCTGGTTGGGGTTCAGGTTGATCATGTACATACCATCCGAAGCCACGTCGTAGGTAGCCGCCGAAAGGGCGATGAGGATGAACGGGATGAGGGTGTAGGCAAATATCTTTCCCGAATCGGCCCCCAGAGCCGGAACCAGCAGAGCCGTGGCGACAAAACCGATGCCCACCACGATCTGCATCCACATGGCCCACCATTTTTTGGTCTTGAGGATATCGACGATAGGACCCCAGAGCGGTTTGATAAACCAGGGCAGGTACAAAAGGCTTACGGCTACGCCCGAGACTTTCGGATTGACGTTCATCGCGATGTAGAAATACACGATGAGCGACTGCATGACCGTATTGGGGATCGCCTGATAGAAATATGCCGTCGGCACCCATTGCCAGGGTTTGCGTTTGGTAACGGGGACGGCTGCCTCCGTTGCGGAAGGTTGTGCTTGTTGTGACATGATCGCTATTCTTTTTTATTTATCGTTTTTACTTTGGTTTTGCTTACTTTGACTGTCGTCTCTACCGGAGTGCTCTCCACGTTGTTGCGCGAGAGGGCGGTAACGACATACGTGTATTCTCCGGCAGCCACCTCCTGATCCAGGTAAACCTTCCGGGCATCGTGGTCGTAGAGCACCTTGGCCACGATAGCCGAGGGATCATTCAGATCCACCGCCTGCCCCTTGGCAAAACGGTAAACCAGATAATACATCAGGTTGTCGGAATACACGGTTTCCCACGACAGCATGACCAGATGCGCCTTCCCGTCGGCCGAAAGGTTCTTCGGGGCGGCCGGAGGCGTCATGTCGTGCCAAGGCATCGGCGGGACGAGGGCCGGATAACGGTATTCATCCGCCTGGAGTACCTGATTGAGTCCCTTCTTGTTCTGCATGAACACCCGCGTACTCCAGAAGAATGTCCCCTGTACCTTGTCGGGCATCTCCCGCTGGCGGGCGATCTCGTACTGGAGTTCCGGGGTCTCGTTCCACATGGAAAGACCGCAGTACAAGTGGAATTTGTCCGGCTGGGTGAGGTTCGACCACCAGGAGAGCACCTTGTCGTAATTGGCGCTCTTGTGGGTAGTGGGATAATACATCTGAGGCGTTACGTAGTCGATCCATCCCCGCTCCATCCACAAAAGGATGTCGGCAAACAGGTCGTCGTAGTTGGTCTGCTGGACGGAAGTCTGCGAACCGCGGGGGTCTTTCGAGGCATTGCGCCACACGCAGAAAGGGCTGATACCGAACTTGACCCACGGCTTGGTCTGCCGGATGGTCCGGCTGAACTCCTCGATGAGCAGGTTGACGTTCTGACGGCGCCACGCATCGCGATCCTTGAAGAAAGGTTTCCCGTAACGCTCCCAGGAGAGCGAATCGGGAAATTCGACGGTATGGCTTTTTCCCTGTTCGTCCTTGACCGATACGCGATACGGGTAGAAATAATCGTCGAAATGGATCGCATCGACATCGTAGCGTTTTACCAGGTCGAGCAGCATGGCATTGGCAAATTCGCGGCATTGGGGGATCCCCGGGTCGAAGTACCACTGTCCGCCGTATTCCACGAACCAGTCGCGGTGCCGATGGAAGACATGCGAGGGGGCGAACTGGGTCGTATCCGACTTCTGGGATACCCGGTAAGGGTTGAGCCAGGCGTGGAACTCCAACCCGCGCTTGTGCGCCTCGGCGATCATGAAGGCTACCGGATCGTACAAAGGGTCGGGAGCCTGTCCCTGCTTGCCGGTGAGATACTGGCTCCAGGGTTCGAGATCCGAAGGGTAAAACGCATCGGCCGTAGGGCGGATGTGCATGACTACCGCATTGGCATTCATGGCTACCAGCGTATCGAGCAAAGCGATGTACTCGGCTTTCTGCTGCCCCACGGGGAGACCTTTCTTACTGGGCCAGTCCAGGTTGGCCACCGAAGCGATCCAGCCGGCACGCATCTCGTACTTCGGCGCATCGCTCGGCTGAGCCTTCCCTGCCCAAGGGCAAAGAAGCGCCAAAGCCAACGCCCATCCCGCCCGTTTTCCTATCTGCCACCTCATCTTTCTCGCGGGAGATTATTTTGTTTTAACCGCCGTTTTGGTCACCTTGACCGCCTGGGAAACGGCCGGGCTTTCGATGTTGTTGCGCGAAACAGCCGTTACGGCATAGGTAAAGTCGCCCTTGCGCCCCTGCTTGTCGTAGTAGGACATCGTTTCGTCGTTTTTGTAATGGAGTTTGGCCACGATCGCCGAAGGATCGGACACATCGACCGGTTGCCCTTTCTCGAACTTGTACACCAGGAAGTACATCAGGTTGTCGGAATAGGTCGGTTTCCAGGATACCTCGACGATGGGAGCGCTGCCGCTCACCTTCAGGTCGGTAGCCGCCTTGGGAGCCGTCATATCGAGCCAAGGCATGGGCGGAACGAGGGCCACGGCCGTATTGAGCGAGCGCAGCATCGGATTCATCTCCCGGTTGCTCTCGCGGTCCTTGGCATTGCGCAGCACGGAAGCCGCATTCCAGTAGAACGATCCCTGCACCTGATCGTAGCCTTTCGCACGGAGCATCTCGATCTGACGCTCGATCTCGTCCGCTCCGTTGCCCATCGAGTGGCCGATGTACAGATGACGTCCGTTCGAATATTTGATCCACCAGTCGAGCAGGATGGGATAATCGACGATCTTTTTCCCGATCTTCCAGTAGAGCTGGGGCGTTACGTAGTCGATCCAGCCTTTTTCGCTCCACAGCAGGATGTCGGCATACAGGTCATCGTAATTCTGCACTCCGGCCTGGGTATCGGAACCGCGCACCGGATCGGTGGACTTGTTGCGCCATACCCCGAAAGGACTGATGCCGAACTTGACCCAAGGTTTGGTCTCCCGGATGGTCTGGGACAACATCCGGATGAGCTGATTGACGTTGTTGCGCCGCCAGGCATCCTTGTCCTTGAAGAAAGGCTTGCCGAACTGCTCCCAGGTAAGGGTGTCGGGGAAATCGACCACATAGGTCTTTCCGTTCTCGTCCTTGGCGGTTACCTTGTACGGATAGAAATAGTCGTCGAAGTGGATACCGTCCACATCGTAACGGCTGACAAATTCGCGCACCACCTCGTTGGTGTACTTCGCACTGCCGGGATGTCCCGGGTCGAAGTACATCTGCCCGCCATAGGTAACGAACCATTCCGGATGCTGGCGGATGGCGTGCGTGGCGGCAAAAAGCGAAGTATCGGCACTCTGAGCGATCCGGTAGGGATTCATCCAGGCGTGGAACTCCATGCCGCGTTTGTGCGCCTCCTCGATCATGAAGGCGATCGGATCCCAGAGCGGTTCGGGAGCCTGTCCCTGTACGCCGGTAAGGTAGATGCTCCAGGGTTCGATCGAGCTGGGATAAAACGAGTCGCCCGTAGGACGCACCTGCATGATGACCGCATTGGCATTGACAGCTGCCAGCGAATCGAGGTAGGTGATAAATCCTTTCTTGAGTTCTTCCTGGGTCAGGCCCTTTTTGGCCGGCCAGTTGATGTTGGCCACCGAGGCCATCCAGCCTGCACGCATTTCATACTTGGACGGTTTGTCCTGCGCACCGGCGGAAACGGCCGCGCACAGCGCGATAGCCGCCAGAATCGGTCGGAAAATTTTCATCGGTTGTAGTTTAATTTATTTTTGACTTATACACTTTTGCACATTTCAGACTCTTTCACAGAATTCCCCCCCCCTCCAACGCCTGTACCCCAAGGCACCCCGATCGACAAATCGCCCCCTGGAATATCGCCTTTTCCGGGAAAAATCGCACCTCCGCTACCCCGGGAAAACATTGTCCGGCAAACAGGCCGCCCGCGCGGCGTCCCACCGGAGCGTACCCGACCGCAGCGGAGATGCGATGCTTGATTCGACAACCCGGTACGGGAAGAACAGACCAAACTGCCCTTCCGGCACAAGCCGCCGATCGGTCTTACTTCTTCATGTTCTTGTTGTAGTAGGCCACCGCCCGGCGTACCGAACCCTCCTGGAGCAGGAGTTTGTTGGCCTCTTCGTACGACAAGTCGGGCGCACCGAGCATCACCATCTTGGTACCGCGGTCCACCAGTTTCTCGTTGGTGAGCTGCATGTCCACCATGCGGTTGCCCACCACGCAGCCCAGACGGATCATCAGCGAGGTACTGATCATGTTGAGGATCAGTTTCTGCGCCGTGCCGGACTTCATGCGGGTACTCCCGGTCACGAATTCAGGACCTACGATGGCCTCCATGGCTACTTCCGCTTCAGCAGCGATGGGCGAATCGGGATTGCAGGCAATAGCCCCCGTCAGACACCCGAACTTGCGCGCCTCACGCAGACCGCCGATCACATACGGAGTACGGCCCGATGCAGCGATGCCGACCAGAATGTCCTTGGGTTTGATGTCAAAAGCCTGAAGGTCCTTCCACGACTGGTCGAAATCGTCCTCGGCACCTTCCACCGCATTGCGGATCGCCTGATCGCCGCCAGCCATGATGCCGATCACCACGCCCGAAGGCATTCCGTAGGTCGGCGGTATTTCAGAAGCATCCACGATACCCAGACGCCCCGACGTACCGGCGCCGATATAAAACAAACGACCGCCGTCCTGCATGCGGGGGAGCGCTTTCTCGACAAATTCGGTGATGGCAGGGATCGCTTTCTCTACGGCAAAAGGCACACCTTTGTCCTCCTGATTGATCCCCCGCAGGATCTGCTCGACAGACATCTTGTCGAGGTCATGGTAGTTGGATTCTGACTCTGTAATGTATTTCATTGTTATCTTGAAGTATTATTTTCTCGGTTTCAATCGATCGGAAACATCATTTGCCTTTGTGATGCTCGATCAACAAGTCGATGGGCTTGAGAGCGATCTTGTCGATGGACACCCCGTAACGGGCGCCCACCCGAGCGATCACATCGCGGTAGTAATACCCTACCGACCCGATGATGCGCACCGGCATCTTTTCCTTCTGATAGAACGGCACGACAAAGTACTCGAAAAATTCGCTGAATTCGTGATCCAGCATCTCCGCAATGGGCTTCACCTGCTGATGCTTGGCGACGAACGGCGAAAACGAAGCGAAATACTTGTTCGGACGCTCTTTCTTGTACACATTCTCAATGATGTTCTTGTACTCCACCCCATAGTCTTTTTCCAGTTCGGCAGCCACTTCGGGCGGGAGCATTCCCCGCAGGTAGAGTTTGATGAGCTGCATGCCCAGCACAGCGCCCGAACCGTTGTCACCCAACATGTACCCCAGCGACAGCGGAGTCTTGACGATCGTCCGACCGTCGTAGATACCGGCATTGGCTCCGGTTCCCAGGATGCAGGCGATCCCCTTTTCCTGGCCGAAAAGCGCAATGGCAGCTCCTACCAGGTCGGTATCCACATCGACCTCGCGGACATTGGGAAACAAGCTGCGGAAACATTTGCGCAAGCGTTCCCGATTGACCTCCAGGCCGCAGCCCGAACCGTAAAAATACACTCCCGTTACCTCCTCGGCCGTCACATCGGCCAAAGCCCCGCTGATGGTCGTCTCGAGGCTCTCGTCAGTAAAGAACAATGGATTGAGACCGATCGACTGAAACCGCTGTACGGTATCGCCGATGGCTGCCCAGTCCGTTTTGGTAGAACCGCTGTCTGCTACTAGGATCATACTATCGTATTTGTTTGATGATTAATCGATTGTGCCGCCAAAAAGCGGTTATCTCCGTCCGGAGGGCGCAGATAACGCACAAATGTACTAAATATCCCCGGCTCCGCGAAGTCGCGGGGTCAAAAACAGTCCTGCGTGGTACTTTTTAACTATTGAACCCTTTCGCGTGAAAATCCGCAACATTTCCTCCCGACTTGCTGCAAAATCCCCTGCCGGGGCTTGCCCATGTGGAAAATTATTGCTTCCTTTACTTGTTTTTTGACCGGCAGACCAACCGGTCTGCCGGCATTTTCCTTCCAAAGAAAAACAAGTAAATATCTATCAACTAAATAACCACAAAAAAAACCATTTTAACAGGATGAAACGACTCTTTTTGTTTTTCGCCTTTATGATGGGCCTGTTCTCCGTGAACGCCCAGAATAAAGATCCGCAATTCGTCCAGTACATGCACAGTCCCTGGGTGGATTCGGTATTCAACTCCCTGTCCCTGAAAGAACAGATCGGACAGATGATCTTTGTCGAGTTGCGTCCCAGCAACCCTTCGACCATCGTCAAGGCACTCGACGATGCGCAGAACCTGGGCGTGGGCGGTGCCGTGCTCTTCAAGAGCACCCTTCCCGAAGCCGCTGCACTGACCAACGGCCTGCAACAGGCCTCCAAGACCCCGATGCTCATCGCCATCGACGGCGAATGGGGCTTGGGAATGCGTCTGGACGACGTAGCCAGCTTCCCGTATCAGATGGCGCTGGGTTCGCTCAAGGACAACGACCTGATCTATAAAATGGGATTGGAAGTCGCCCGCCAAGCCAAACGCGCCGGACTGCACATCAACCTGGCACCGACGGTGGACGTAAACAACAATGCACTCAACCCCGTGATCGGTTACCGTTCCTTCGGTGAAGACCCGAAAGACGTAGCTGCCAAAGGCTTGGCCTACATCAAAGGTATGGAAGACGGCGGCATCATCTGCACAGCCAAACACTTCCCCGGACACGGCGACACGGAGGTCGATTCGCATGCCGACCTGCCGCTGATCCCCCACGACATGGATCGCCTGAATGCGGTCGAACTGGCCCCCTTCAAAACCTTGATCGAAAACGGAGCCACCGGCATCATGTCCGCACACCTGAACGTACCGGCACTCACCGGCAATTCACTCCCAACTTCGCTCTCGCCCAAAGCCCTCAAAGAACTGGTGCGCGACCAGTGGGGCTACAAAGGTCTGATCTTTACCGACGGCATGGAAATGCAGGGTATCTCCAAATACTACACCCCGGGCGAGGCAGCTCGCATGGCCGTGGAAGCCGGCAACGACATCCTGGAACTGGTTCGTGATCCCAAAGAGGCCGTCGACTCCATCTATGCCGCCGTCCAGAAAGGACAGATCAGCAAAGCCCAGATCGAAGAATCCGTACGCCGCATCCTGGCCATCAAATACTACGTAGGGCTCAACAAATTCAAACCCACCAGCACGTGGAACATCGTTTCCGATGTCAATTCCCCGGCTTCGCAGCTGCTGATCCGCCAGATGACCCAAAAGACGCTCACCGGACTGCAGAACGAAGGGAACATCCTGCCGCTGGCTACCGGAAAATACAACAAGATCGCGGTCGTTTCGCTGCGCAGCGACAACGGAGGGGCGTTCTACAACCGGTTCAAGAAATATTTCAAGGCCGACTACTACACCTACGACTTCAAGAACAGCCTGACCAAGGCCGACGATATTCTGGACAGCCTGAAGAAATACGACCTGGTGATCGCCGAGATGGGCGGATTTTCCACCCGTCCGGGCAAGGCCCAGAGCGGCGACGACCCGAAGCAGAACTACGTGCTGGAATACGGGGTAACGACCAACCTGCAACACTTCCTGGACCGTCTGACCAAAGAGCATGACAATACGGTACTGGCCGTCTTCGGCATGCCGTACGTGATGAACTACCTCCCGGCCATCAAGGATGCCACTGCCGTCGTCTTCTCCCAGGGCAACAGCTCGCTGGCACAGGATCTGATGGCACAGGCCATCGCCGGCGCGTTCGACGTGGACGGGAAACTGCCGGTCAACACCACCCCCTACCCGATCAACACCAGCGTGGAGATCAAAGGCGGCATCCGCTTTGCCTTTACCATCGGCGAGGAAGTCGGCATCAATTCGGCCAAACTGGAACACATGGTCGACTCGATCGTGTATGGCTCGATCCGCAACGGTGCCTTCCCCGGCTGCCAGATCGTCATTGCCAAAGACCAGAAAGTCATCCTGGAGCGCAGCTACGGCTATCACACCTTTACGGGACAGGAGCCGGTCAAGGATGAAGACCTGTTCGACATGGCCTCCAACACCAAGGTGTGCGCCGCCCTGCCGGCCTACATGGAGCTGTACGACCAGGGAAAAATCGATCTCGATACCCCCATCTCGGAATACTTGCCGGGACTTAAGTTCGAAAAATCGAACAAGAAAGACGTAACGCTCCGCTCCCAGCTCTCGCACATCGCCGGCTTCCAGCCCTACTATCCGTTCTGGAGCGACGCGATGAAAAAAGGCCTGATCCGCAACAAACCCTCCAAGAAGTTCAATGTCCAGATCGACCAGAACCTCTGGGCTTCAGAAAAGATCTACGATTTCGTTTACAAGAAAATCCGCGACCTGCCGCTGACCGAACCCAACAAGATGAAATACTCCTGCCTAGGCTTCGTGCTGGCTCCGCGCATCATCCAGAACGTAACGGGTGAAAACTTCCACGACTTCGTGGACGAGAACGTATACGGTCGTCTGGGTGCTTTGTACACCACGTTCAATCCCTTGACCCGCGGCGGTTATCCGCTCTCGCAGATCATGCCGACCGAATACGACAATGCCTTCCGCAAATCGCTCGTTCACGGTTTCGTACACGACGAGGCTTCGGCTGTGGTGGGCGGTTATTCGTCCAACGCCGGATTGTTCTCCAATGCCCTGGGTATTGCCGAACTGTTCCAGATGTACCTGAACAAGGGTACCTACGGCGGTCAGTACTTCTTCTCGCCCGAGACGTTCGATACGTTCAACAAACAGTACTACCTGCAGTACAACAACTACCGCGCCATCGGTTTTGAAAAGGCCACCCCGGCCAACAAGGACCGCAAGGTGGAAGATGCCTGGCCGGCTCCTTCCTGCTCGCCGGAAGCCTTCGGCCACTCGGGATTCACCGGCACCTATGCCTGGGCCGACCCAGCCAATGGCCTGATCTACGTCTTCCTTTCCAACCGGGTTTACCCCACGCGCAACAACAAGGCCTTCGACAAGATGCAGGCACGTGTAGGTATTCACGAACTGGCTTACCAGCTCATCAAGGAAGGCCTGCCCAAAGAAGCGACCATTCAGGAAAAACAACCGGAAACCAAAGCTCCGGCTCTGTTTGCCGACTAATCCTGCCGGATACTCTGGAACCGCTTTTACGCCCCAGAGTATCCGTCTAAAAAAAATCCCGACCGGTCCCCCGGCCGGGATTTTTTTATTCAATGCTCCGGCACAAAAAACACGCCTGCCTTCCGGTATCATTCCTCACCCCCCTGCTGCCCGCATCCCGCACTCCGGTCAGAATTCAAAAAAATCCCCTGTCTTTCCAGACAGGGGATTTTTTCACAAAACCTTACCCTCACTCCTGAAAGTGATGATGCCGACGATGCCGCTCCTGACGCGCGCGGGTCAGTTCCGGTACCAGCGCATTGGCACGAAGCACCGCCTTGTTGATATGGCGGAAGATGTTGTCCGAACCCACCATCGCCTCGATGCCCATGCGCTCCAGGGTCTGGTGCACCTCGGGACGCACCCCGGAGAGGATTATGTGGATGTGCTCCTTCTGCGAGGACTGGATGAGCGTTTCCAGGTTGTGCGCGCCGGTGGAATCGACGAAGGGGACTTTCCGCATCCGGATGATGCGCACCAGCGGCTTGTCGCCCATGCGGCGCATCAGGTCGTCGAACTTGTTGGCGATCCCAAAAAAGAACGGTCCGTCGATCTCGTACACTTCCACCCCGGGAGCCAAATCCATCTTGTCGTCTTCGTTGGGGGAAACATCGCTATGGTGGCGCGTATCCAGCCGGTCGCGCAACACGGCAATGTGCGTGGTCTCGCTCACCCGTTTGACAAAGACGAAGATAGCCATCAGCATACCGATCTCAATGGCAATGGTCAGATTGAAGATCACCGTAAGGAAAAACGTAACCGACATGACCAGCACATCGGATTTCGGCCCGCGAAGCAGCGAACGCACCGTCCGCCATCCGCTCATGTTGTAGGCCACCACCATCAGTACCCCGGCCAAGGCCGCCATGGGAATATACCGGGTCAGGTTGCCCAGGAAGAGCAGCACCAACAACAACACCACAGCATGGATGATCCCGGCCACGGCGGTACGCCCGCCGTTGTTGATGTTGGTCATCGTCCGGGCGATGGCTCCCGTAACGGGGATTCCTCCGAAGAAAGGCACCACGATGTTGGCCACCCCTTGGGCTATGAGTTCGGTATTCGAGTTGTGCCGCTCACCCGTTACTCCATCGGCTACGGTAGCCGAAAGCAGGGATTCGATGGCCCCCAGCATGGCAATGGTAAAAGCAGCGGGCATCAGCAGGTTGATCGTTTCCATGCTCAACGAAAATCCTTCCGGAGCCGGTAAGGACGAAGAAATGGAAAAACGATCGCCGATGGTCTCGATGCCCTGAACCCCTGCGTAAGTCTGGAGCAGATACACCCCGACGGTCATCACGACGATCGCTACCAACGATCCGGGAACTTTCTTGGACAGACGGGGCATCAGCGCGATCACCACAATGGTCGCTACCCCCACGGCTGCCGTCCACAGATGCGCCGAAGAGAGATGTTGGAAGTACACGGCCCATTTGGACAGAAAGTCGGCCGGCACATCGCGCAAGCCGAGTCCCAAAAAATCGCCCACCTGCGTGGTAAAGATCGTCAAAGCGATACCGCTGGTAAACCCGATCACGATGGGATACGGGATAAAACGGATAACCACCCCCAAACGCAACAGCCCCATCAGTACGAGCATCACACCGGCCATTGCCGTAGCCACCGCCAATCCTTCCAAGCCGAACTGCTGGATGATCCCGTACACGATGACGATAAAGGCACCGGTCGGCCCTCCTATCTGCACCGAGCTTCCGCCCAAGAGCGAAACGATGCATACGCCGATCACCGCTGTGATAAGTCCCTTCTCCGGGCTGACCCCCGAAGCGATACCGAAAGCAATGGCCAAGGGCAGGGCCACGATTCCCACGATGATGCCGGCCATCAGGTCGGCAGCAAATTTTTCCTTTGAATAATTCCGCAGCGCCTCAAAAAACTTGGGCTTAAAGTCTATTTCCATCTCCTTTGTTAAAAAAACGCGCAAAGATAGTGAAAGGCGAGCGCAGCGGCAAGGGGGAAAACAAGGTTTTCATCCGAAGCCGATGCCGAGCCGCATCCTGGGAAAGCGATGAGAAACGGTCTCTGTCTGCGTACAAAAAGGCCTCCCGCCATTAGCGGGAGGCCTTTTTGTACGCAAAACAGACCGCGTGATTATTTTTGCTGCAAGGCTTTTTCACGATCCTTGCTGAAGCGCAGCAGGTCGAGCATCACCGGGGTAGCCGTAAAGATGGACGAATACGTACCTACGATGATACCGATACCGATGGCGAACATGAAGCCACGGATGCTGTCACCACCCCAGATAAAGATCACCAACACCACCAGGAACGTGGTGAGCGAGGTATTGATCGTACGGCTCAGCGTTTTGTTGATCGCCGTATTGGCCAACATATCGACATCCTTGCGCGGATTGTTGCGGATCTCCTCGCGGATACGGTCAAAGACGATCACGTTGTCGTTGAGCGCATAACCGATCACCGTCAGGATAGCGGCCACAAAGGTCTGGTCGATCTGCATCGAGAAAGGCAATACCCCGTGCAGGAGTGCAAATGCCCCGCAAACGATGATGACATTGTGGATCGAAGCGGCCACACATCCAGCCGAATACTGCCACTTGCGGAAACGGAACAGGATGTAAAGGAAGATACCTGCCAGAGAGAACACCAAAGCCCATACGGTGGAGGTCTTGATGTCGTCGGCCATGGTCGGACCTACCACATTGGCTTCCATGATACCCAGTCCGCTGCCGCTGGTAAACTCTTCGTAGGTAAAGCCCTCGGGGAAGAATTTCTTCAAACCTTCGTACATCGTCCGATCGACCATGTCGTCCACCTCGTGGCCCGTTTTCTGGCTCATGAACTTGGTGGAGATCTTCACCTGACGGTCGGTACCGAACGTCTTCACCTCCGGCAACTCGTGCTGGCCATCCTCGACCAATACTTCTTCCAAACTCTTGGCCACTTCGGCCGTTACCACCGGCTGGTCGAAACGAACGGTATAAGTACGACCGCCCACAAAGTCGATGCTCTTGTCAAACCCACGAATGCCCATGGCCAGGAAAGACACCACGATCAAAACGAGGGACACGCCATAGAACAGGTTCTTTTTCTGGATAAACTGGAAATTCGTGTGGGCAAAGAAATTCTTGGACAGCGAAGTGTACACGCGCAAAGGACGCCCGCGTTTCACATCGCGGTCGATGAGCATACGCGAGATAAAGATCGAGGTGATCACCGAAGTGATGATACCGATCATCATCGTGGTGGCAAATCCCTGGATCGGTCCCTTTCCGAAGATGAACAGGATAAGGCTGGTGAGGAACGTAGTGGACTGCGAGTCGATGATGGAAGGCAAAGCGTGCTTGTAACCATCGGCTACGGCCTGTTTGCCGGTTTTCCCGGCGCGGAGTTCCTCCTTGATTCGTTCGTTGATGATCACGTTGGCATCCACCGCCATACCGATGGTCAGGATGATACCGGCAAATCCCGGCAAGGTGAGCGTCGCACCCAGTGAAGCCAATATACCGAAGATGAACAGGATATTGACAAACAGAGCGATGTCCGCATAGAATCCCGAACGGTTGTAGAAGAAGATCATCCAAGCCAGCACCGCAATAAAGGCGATGATGAACGAAATCATGCTCGAATCGATCGCCTCACGGCCCAACGAAGGACCGACGATTTCCGACTGAATGATGTGCGTAGGAGCGGGCAGACGACCGGCCTTGAGGATGTTGGCCAAATCCTGTGCCTCCTTGACATCGAACTGGCCGGTGATCTCGGAACGCCCACCGGGGATAGCCCCCTGCACCGTGGGTGCCGAATAAACCGTTCCGTCGAGCACAATGGCAATGGCCTTGCCGACATTGTCGCCCGTGAGCTTGGCCCAACGGTCAGCTCCGGTAGCATCCATGACCATATTGACGCACGGCTGGCTGCGCTGGTCGTAACCTTGGGAAGCGTCGCTGATCACGTTGCCCGACAAGGCAGGCTCGCCTTTAGAATTGGAACGGATGGCGGAGAGTTCCATCACCGTCTTGTCCTGTACCGGAGGTTTGTTGCCCCACATGAACTGGACATGTTGCAAACCATGACGGATGAGCAGATCCGGCGCGGATGCGAGATACCGGTTGACCACCGCTGTATCCTTGATAGGAACATAAGCGATCACGGCCACCCCCTGCTGTACCGGGTAGAGCACATCGAAGAGCGGATTCTCCCCGCGACGCACCGAGTCACCGCTGGCCTGGGCAATGGCCTGATCGGCCTGCTCGAGCAGTTTTTCCGCGGCTGCCTTCAGCGAATCGGCACTTCCCTTGGTGATCTTGTTCCCTTCGGAAGATTCGGCCAACAAGTCTTCTGCCGAGGTGGCCTCCGCTGCTTGCTTTGCCGGTGCTTCCTCCTGCTGCACTTTGGCATTGAGGTCGTTGATTTCTTTCAGACGGGCATTGAGGTCGATCAAAAACGGAGCGACCTCCGCCGGCGTATAAACAGTCCAGAATTCCAGCGCAGCGGACGACTGAAGCAATCTGCGTACGCGCTCGGCATCGGAGACACCGGCCAACTCGACCGAAATCTGATCGGTACCGGGCAGACGCTGGATCGTGGGCGAGGTTACTCCGACCTTGTCGATACGGTCGCGCAGGATTTTATATGCACGATCTACGGCTCCATCGACTTCCGAACGCACGATCTCCTTCACCCGCTCGTCGGTCAGCCTTCCTCCGTCGGAGGAAGCCAGCCCTCCGAAGATCTGCGGCGAAGAGAGCGTTACTCCACTGCCATCGGCTTTGGCGATCTCGTCGAACTTGCGGAAAAATACGGTAACGAAGTCTTCCTTGCTCCCGCTTTCCTCCCGGGCCGCGATCAGAGCCTTGTTAAAGGTCGGATCGGCCGTATTGTTGGCCAAACCCTTGACCACTTCCTCGACCGATACCTCCAGGATGACGCTCACACCTCCCTGCAAGTCGAGACCCAACTTGAGCTCGTTGTCCTTGATCTCCGAATAGGTGTACTGAATAGGACGCCACGAACCGATCCCGAGATTGATCACCGGATCGCTCGCCGTCGAATCGAAGTAGTATTGCCGCATCTTTTTTACCGCGGAATCCCGAGCCGAGGTCGTGGGGTAATCCACCTTGTCCGCCTGGGCCACGGCATATTCTTCGGCGATCCGATCGACGCTTTTGGCCTTCCATGTAAAAAACAACTGGTACACGCATACGATCCCCAAAATAATGAGGAACAAGCGAATGGGGCCTTTGTTTTGCATTATCTTTGGTTTTGTTTATGATATTTGTTCGTTTGTTTTCGAGGGGCAAATATACGCAAAGGCGAGCGCAGCGACAAGGCGAAAACAAAGTTTTCGTGTTTAATGGACACCGAGAATGCCGTCCGTCCCGTCAAAAGACCACCGAAGACACCCGCCGCGGCACATCCTGGGAAGCAGATACCCTTTCTTTTTTCGCCGGAAAAATGCGAAAAGCATCAGCCTTTCACGTAAATATCGATCAACGACTCCAGCGGGGGATTGTTTTCCAGGAGCTTCTTCCGATCCTTCACCTTTACCTGAATCGACAGGTACTTGTCCATGTTGTCCTCGAAAGGTTTCCAGTCTTCGCTTTCCTTGGATATTTTCAGATACTCGCCGCAGGCGTGTTGCACCACCAGATACGTTTGCCGATGCTGACGGTTGTCGTACCCCCACTGCACGTGGATGTAATACGCCACCCGAACGACATCCTCCCAATAATACAACTCCTCGGAGAGCGTCTGGGGAACGATCCGCGTGAAATAATCATCGTTGAATTTGAACATGATGTCCTCCCGGCGGAAAACGCCGATTTTAAAAGCCTTTCTTTTTCAACAGCGCAGGGAGCAGACGGAAGAAAGCCTCGCGTTTGTACAACTTCTCGGCTTCTTCGGCCGGATAGCCGAAATACGTCTTTCCTCCTTCGAGGGACTTCGAAACGCCGGACTGCGCCAGGATAACCGCCCCCGTACCGATGGTAACCCCCGAGGTCATCCCGACCTGTCCCCAGATCGTTACCTTGTCCTCGATGTGATTGCATCCCGCAATCCCGCATTGAGCCGCGATCAAGCATTCCTTGCCGATGACCGTGTCGTGGCCGATGTGCACATGGTTGTCGATCTTGGTCCCCTCGCCGATGGTCGTAGGAGCGGACACTCCCCGGTCGATGGTACACAGCGAACCGATCTCCACATCGTCCCGAATCACCACGTTCCCACTGGAGAGCAGACGGTCGTACCCCTGGGGACGATGCTTGTAGTAAAACGCGTCTCCACCGATGACCGTACCCGGATTGACGATCACCCGGTCGCCGATACGCGTACCGTCGCAAACGATCACCCCGGCGTGCAGCACGCAATCCTGCCCGATCTCCACGTCGTTGCCGATGAACACCCCGGGCTGGATGAGCGTTCCCCGGCCTATCTTGGCATCGGGAGCGATCATGGCCGTAGAGGGGACAAAAGGACAGAACGTACGGGTTATCTTGTTGAAATCGCGGAACGGATCATCGGTAACGATCAGCGCCTTGCCCTCGGGGCATTCCACGTCCTTGTCGATCAGCACCACGGAAGCGGCGCTTCGCAACGCCTTGTCGTAATACTTGGGATGATCGACAAAAACTATATCGCCGTGGGTAACGCTATGTATCTCATTTATCCCCGTCACCGGAAAATCCGCCGGGCCCACGTATTTTTCGGCCCCTATCATCGCGGCGATTTCCGAGAGTGTTTTCGGAGTAGAAAATTTCATCTTATCGTACGGATGTTACAAGTTATAGCTCCTGCAAAGTTAAACAAAAATGAAAAGATTTTATCGGGCTCCGCGCTAATTTTTAAGCCGCTCGTTCCTCCGGCGTCTTTCCTTGCGGACAACGCCTCTTTTCCCCCGAGAAAAAAGGTCGTCCGGACGGGGAAATGCCCGTCCGGACGACCTGCCTTAAAACACGCTGCTTTCTCGCCGCTACGAACGGAGCGCTTCGTCCTCCTCGTGCAGCACATGGGTCTTGTCGAACAGGGCCGCAAAACCCGAAAGGGCATACAGTACCCGCTTGACTTCGAACATCATTCCGAAATAAAGGTTGGTATTGCGGCGGGAGAACTCCTTGTTTTCTCCGATCCGGTCGGCCTCCTTGGCCATGATGCGGTCGATGTCGTCACTGAGGGAAAGGATCATCTCCCGCAGAGCAATCACCTGGCTGTAATCGTTCTCGCGGATCGCATCGGTCATCTCGCCGAAGAGGGTATCCAACCGTTTCCCGATGGTTACCAGCGTATCCCTGCGGTACTGGATCAACGGCTTGTGGTTGTTGTCCAGATGCTCGAAGGCCGAAGAAGCGATCACCGACACCGATTCGGTGAGTGCCACCAGGTACGAGAGACTCTTGACGAAATACGCCGCATGAGGACCGTTGATGTCCTCCGAGGAACGGATCATGTAGAATGTCGAAAAACGCAGTTTCTTGACATTTTCTTCCAAGCGGGACGACGCTTTCTGCGCATTGGAAAGCACCGAACGGCTGTGCATATACAATCCCTTGATCACCTGATCGGTCAGACGCATCGAATCGATCATCACGTCGGAGAGTTTCATGTCGAACGCCCGCTCGGCAGCCGCTGCACTGGGATACTCCACCTGCATGTCCATCGAAACCTCCGGAGCGGTCTTGCGGGCCAGTTTCTTGAACAGTTTCACGGCGACGACCGTCATGCCCGCCACGATGATGATGGGTATGATGGCCTTGATGCCGATCACCTTGAGCAGCAGCGCCAACGAGGCCGCCGAAAGGAAGGCAATGAGCGCCGTGGCAAACCACCCCAGGATCACCCGCACTACACCCGACACACGATACACTGCACTTTCCAGCCCCCAGGCCCGGTCGGCCAGCGAAGTACCCATGGCAACCATGAAAGTGGTATAGGTCGTACTCAAAGGCAAGGTACTGTTCGTTCCCATCGAGATAATGATGGCCGGTACCACCACATTGACCGAAGCGCGCACCAAGTCGAATGCCGGCACATCCCGACGTTTGATATCCTTGACGTACGGGCGGTCGAAACGCCCTTCGATGTGCTCCCGAATACGGCGAGGCAACAAGTAACTCAAACCCTGCCCTACGTAAACCGAAGCGCGCACCATCAGTTTGGAAATGGTATTGGGACGGAAACGCTCATCCGCTCCTTCAGAACGGGAGAGATCGACCGTCGTCTTGAGCACATTGTGCGCCTTGCGGGAAAATATCAACGCCAGCATCATGATCAGCCCGGCGGCCGAAAGGATAAACACCGGGGTCTTCACATCCGTATTGAGCCCATCCATGTACATGTTGACATCCCCCGTCTGGCTGTACAGGCCATACGCCCCCCAGGCCGCCAGCGGCACACCGATAAAGTTGACCAGGTCGTTGCCCGCAAAGGCCATCGCCAAAGCAAACGTTCCGGAAAGTACGATCACCTTCAGGATATTGACCTTGAATACCGATACCAACAGTTGCGAAACGAGGGTGAAAAAGACAAAGCACATCAGCATCAACAGCATCGAGTTCTCGCTGATCCACACTTTGGCCGCAGGGGTAATGATGGTCGTCCCCTTGGCTCCCTTGAGCAGCAGGTAAAATACGATCGCCGTCAGCGCCACGCCTCCTATCAACCCGCCCAGATACTTCAAACGCTGGTCGTACTTGAAGGTAAGCATAAAGCGCACCAGCCACTGGATGACCACCCCCGCTACAAACGCAATGACCACCACCGCAAAGATGCCGGTAATCATTCGGATGGCCTTGTCGTAATTGATGTAATCGCCCAAGGTCGGCAAATCGCCCATAAAGGTGAGGAACGAAGGAACGTCTTCCGCCCCGACCACCTTGAACACCGACATGGCTACCGAAGCTCCCAACAGTTCGAATACCATCGACACGGTCGTCGAGGTCGGCAAGCCCAAGGTATTGAACACATCCAGCAGGATGATGTCGGTAACCATCACCGCCAGATAGATCATGATCACCTCCTCGAACATGAACATCTCGGGGTGGAAAATGCCTCGGCGCGCTATCTCCATCATGCTGTTGGAGAATACCGCGCCGAGAATGATCCCTACGGAAGCTACCGCAATAATGAATTTGAAGGAAGCGGCTTTGGATCCGACCGCCGACCCGAGAAAATTGACCGCGTCGTTGCTTACTCCCACGATGAGGTCCAGCACGGCCAATGTCCCCATCAACACCATCAGAAAGAGAAAGATGTCGTTCATTACGCATCGGTTTGGTTCACGGTGCTAAATAACGGCTTTTCTTTTAAGTATTTTTTAAGGGTATGTTTCCAAAACGTTAAGCCCGCTCTTCTTCCCTTCCGGCCTCCTCCTTTCAAAAATAAAACAGGGACCGCGTTTTTCGCGGTCCCTGCACACTTAACACAACTGTTTTCAATATGTAAACAAAAAACTTACTTCCAATTGTCCGGAAAACGGTAGATCACCGCATTGATGCTCATCCCGGCTCCCACCGAGGTAAAGATCACGTTGTCGCCCGCATGGAAACGATGCTCGGGGAGCTGCCCGCGAGCAATCAGATCGTACAAGGTAGGAATGGTGGCTACCGAGGAATTGCCCAGGAAAGAAAGACTCATCGGCATGAACTCCTTGCTCTCCTTCTTGCAACCCGGATAGAGCCGCCGCAGACGGATGAACACCGCCTCGTCCATCTTTTCGTTGGCCTGATGGATGATCATCTTGGCCATTTCGTCCAGCGTCAATCCTGCCTGGTCAAGAGCCGACTTGATCGCCCCGGGGACATTGCGCAGCACGTATTCGTACACCTTGCGACCGGCCATGCGAATCACCGTACGCCGCGGTCCCGGATAGTTCGGATTGACACTCGGCCCCCCTTTGAGGTAGTCGGACTCCTCGCCCGTATCGGAAAGGGTTGCGGTGGAAAGCACTCCGTATTTCTTGTCGGACTCCTCGCCCGTGAGCACCACCGCCCCGGCACCGTCCGAGAAGATCATCTGGTCGCGGTCGTGCGGGTCGCAGATGCGGGAAAGCGTATCGCTGCCCACCACCAAAACATTGTGAGCCAGACGCGCCTGTATGAGATGGTGTGCCAGAATCACTCCTTGCACCCATCCGGGGCAACCGAAAATCATGTCGTAAGGGATGCAATGACGGTTCTTGATGCCCAGTTTGTGTTTGACCCGTGCGCTGACCGAGGGGACCATTTCGCTGCAATAGGTCGTCTCGGGAATATCGGCATAGTTGTGGGCCACGATCACATAATCGAGAGTCTCCGGATCGCCTCCCCACGCCTCGATCGCCCGGCGAGCCGCCTCGGCCGCCATATCGGAATTGTTTACCCCGTCTTCTACGTAGCGGCGTTCGGTAATGCCGACCAGCTCCCGGAATTTTTCAACGATGTCTTCGTTGGTGCGTTCGATGCGTTTCCCGTCCGTATCGTAAAACTCGGTCGAGAGGAAATGATCGTTCTTCACCACCCGGGGCGGCAGGTAACAGCCCGAACCGGCGATGACCGTGTTAAGATGTTTTTCCATGATGATTTGTTGGATCGCTTTATTCTTGATTGTCTTCTTCTCCCGTGTAACGCAAGGCATCCGGAAACGAGCGTGACCAGATGGGGAGCGAGGTTTCTGTCTGCGTTTCTGAGAGAGCCGAAGAGCAGCAGAGCCTGACGGATACGGTTTTCGGTCAGTTGTTGGTTGTGGTCGATGTGCAACTTGGCCATCTCGATGATCGGTCCGCGCGAAACGGCGATGATGGTGTACAGAGGCAGGTCCTTGATCAGCTTTTTCTTCTTGCCCTCGATGAAGAAACGGAGCACCGGACTGAGAATCCGCAAACCCGACACGCGCACCAGGTGCTGCATGTACCCCGAATGGCGGTGCTGCTCGGCATACTGGAACTCGTCCGGATGGTGAATGAAGTAGTGCGTCATGTTGAGCCACATCAGTTCGAAACGATCCCGATAGGGCATTGCCTCGTCATAACCGCGCAACATGGCCTGGATGACCTTTTCCTGGATCTCCTGCATGAGGGTGAAGATCAGGTCGTCCTTGCTCTTGAAATAACGGTAGATCGTGCCCGCCCCGATCCCGGCGTCCTCGGCGATCATGGCCATCGAGGTGCCGTGGAATCCGTAGGTGGATACCAGAAACAGCGTACTGTCGAGGATTGCCTTGTATTTGTCTCCCCTTACCGTCTTCTGACTCATAGCCCTTTAGCACGAATGAACATTCATTCCGCAATATTACGCAGAATTGCCGGCCCCGACAAATATTCCCGGCATTTTTTATGTACTGCTTTGATATTTCCTTTTAGATTATTATATTTGTAAGTAAATCATTTCATTTGTCAAAGCATGACACAGGACAACCTCGGTTGGGGACAATTCATTCTCTCGCTGGTAGGCGTACTGGGACTGCGGGAACTCGCCCCGGTGGTCTTCTCCGCCCTTTTCCGCCGGAAGGAGGACGTGGAGTCCACCCGGATCGAAAACTCGGCGCGTCTGGCCGCCGCCTCGCGCGAACAAATCCTCTTTCTCAAGGACAGCCTGCGCGAAGCCTACGCCGAGATGGACAAAATGCAGGACGACCTCAATGCCAAGCGCGCCCACATCAACGAGTTGTCCCGAAAACTGTACAACATCGAACTGGAAGTCCAATTGATGCGCCGCCGCAGCGACCGGCTCTGCTGCACCAATACCTCCTGTCCCTCCCGGGAAGTCCCCCCGAACCAACCGGAGAGCGCCAAAACCGAAAAAGCATGAAAACACCCCAAATATTGCTCCTCGCGATCCTCGCGCTGGCAGCCTCCGGTTGCCGCGTCAAAAAAGAAACGCTTCACCGGCAGCAAAGCACTCGTTTGCAGATGGAAAACCTCCGGAAAGACTCGCTCTTTACCCTCGCGCACATGCGCTCCGGAGGGGAACTCCGCATCCGCATCGACGAAACCACCCGCGAGAAAGACACCTTGGGGCGCACCCTGCGGGAAACGGTCCGCCGCTACCACCTCCAGCAACAGGATTCCTCGCAGCAATCCCTCCGGCGGGAACGCAACGGAGAGACATTTTCCATGCAAAAAGAGGAAACACAAGCCGAGGCCCGATCGAAACTCGCAGCCGATCCACCCATGCGCGGATTCTGGATGGGGATCCTCGCCTTGCTCGCAGGCGCGGCAGGATGGGTATTGCGGGGTGTACTGCGAAAATAACCGTCAGGCGATACGAACGATACGATCGCTCAATCTCCTTTTTGCTCCGAAAGTTCCAGCCAACGCATTTCCAAGGTGTCGATGCGTGCGAGCAATTGTTCCATCCGGTGGGAGAGCTCGTTCACCCGTTCGGGCGACAGGGTTTCTCCGGAGGAAAAAACGGCTTCGATCTGTCGTTTTTCCGCTTCCAGGCAGGGAAGCTCCTGTTCGATGGCCTCGTACTCCTGCTGCTGGCGATACGAGAGGCGTTGTTTTTGCGGACCTCGCTCCCGGGCGGCTTTCGGTTTTTCTCCCGAAGCCTGTTCGCGGGACTGCTCGGCAGCTTGCTGCCGGCTCCACTGGCGGTACTCGGAATACGTACCCGGGAAATCCTTCACCCGGCCGTCGCCTTGAAAGACAAAGAGATGGTCGACGATCTTGTCCAGGAAATACCGGTCGTGGCTCACCACCAGCAACACCCCGGGATATTCCTGCAGGAAGTCCTCCAGGACAGTCAGGGTGAGGATGTCCAGGTCGTTGGTCGGCTCGTCGAGGATCAGGAAATTGGGATTGGCGATCAGCACCGTGCAGAGGTACAAGCGACGGAGTTCGCCCCCCGAGAGTTTTTCCACATAGTCCCACTGCTGGGAGCGGGTAAAGAGAAAACGCTCCAACAACTGTTCGGCCGAAAGGCGCCGCCCGCCTGAAAGCGGGAGATAATCGCCGTAACGGCGTACTACGTCGATGACTTTTTCGCCGGGCTGCACCTCGAGACCGCTCTGACGGTAGTAACCGAACACCACGGTATCGCCCACCACGACTTTCCCCGCATCGGGGGACAGCTCGCCGGTAACCAAACGGAGAAAGGTGGATTTGCCCGTGCCGTTGTCGCCGACCACCCCCACCCGTTCGGCCCGCCGAAACGTGTAGTCGAAGCGGTCGAGCATCTTGGCCTTCCCCCACGACTTGGACACGTTGTGCAGTTCGACTACCTTGCTGCCCAAGCGTTCCATATTGATGCCCAAGGTGAGCACCCGGTCGTCCGCGCGGCGCGCGGCACGGCGTGCCAGTTCGTCGAACGAGTCGATGCGGGCCTTGGCTTTCGTGCCGCGCGCCTGAGGCTGGCGGCGGATCCATTCGAGTTCGGTGCGCATCAGGTTCCGGGCTTTTTCCGCCGCGCTGCGCGCAGCGGCGTAACGCTCCGCGCGTTTGCTGAGAAAATCCGCGTACGTACCCTTGTAGCGCCACAGCGACCCTTCGTCCAGTTCCAATATATCGGAACATACCCGATCGAGAAACCAGCGGTCGTGGGTAACCATGAACAGGGTTACCTTCGACTTGGACAGGTAATCCTCCAGCCATTCCACCATCGGAATATCCAGATGGTTGGTCGGCTCGTCGAGCACCAGCAGGTCGGGTTCTTCGATGAGCACCCGCGCCAAGGCCAAACGCCGCACCTGTCCGCCGGACATCTGCCCGCAGGGCACTTCCACCCGATCCAGCCCGAGCTGGGAAAGGACCGTACGGATGCGCACCTCGTAGTCCCACGCGCCGAGCGCTTCCATCTGCTCGTACGCCGCCTGAAAATCGTTCCCATGGCTTCCTCCTTGACGGGCGGCCCGCTCGTAGCGGGCGATGGCCTGCAACTGGGGGCTGTCTCCTCCGTAGATCACGTCCTGCACGGTCTGCTGCGGATCGAACGTGGGCTGCTGCTCGAGATACCCCAGCCGGATGCCCTTGCGCAGGACGACCTTCCCGGTGTCGGGCTGCTCACGTCCGCAGAGGATCTTCATCAGGGTGGATTTGCCCGTGCCGTTTTTGGCGACAAAGGCGACCTTTTCGCCCTGCTCGATGCCGAAGGTCAATCCGGAAAAGAGCGTGCGCACACCGAAGGACTTGCCGATATTTTCTGCCGAAAGGTAATTCACTGCCGGCAAAGGTACGAAATCCTGCCCCGAAACCGAAAAGGAATGTCCTCCCGCCGCCCATCTATGGGAAGAAAACCGTACCTTTGTCCTATCCTGCGCATTACCCCGGCAGCGGGGGTCCGTCTTGGCACGGAGCCGATTCGCGGCCTTGCGGCCGC
>ERZ827520.654-NODE-654-length-52033-cov-5.441860_pt1 | contig 52033 bp, 40 predicted proteins | sample MGYA00519581_ERZ827520 | MGnify/ENA primary metagenome ERZ827520 (study PRJEB31778, sample SAMEA3449339) | human gut metagenome | biome: human gut; feature: human-associated habitat; material: faeces | place: United Kingdom | collected 2010/2012 ...
CCGTGACATACAGGATCGCATTGATCAGTTGAAGATTGCTCATGCTGACGTTTCCACGCTGTCTCGGGAGATACTTCGCTATCTTTTCATACTGCTCCTGCGTTATCTGCATGGCTCCATTATATCAGATATTTCTTTATTGCCAATAGTGTGAACATGCTCTAATTCCGCAGCGGCGGCGTGTACGGCGCAAGGAGCAGCCGTTAGGCTGCTTCCTATGTCATTTTCTGGCCGTGAGCCTTTGGCTCACAAGAAAATGACGTTTCCCGCTGAAAGACTGCTTTAGCTGACTTTCAGCGGCAGGCTGTCAAAAACTTTTTGACAGTCTGAGACGAGGGTGTCTGTGACATCCTCATTTTTTGCATGCAAACGCATGTTGCAATATGGATAAATCTGTGATATCCTGTAGCCAGATGAGAGAAATCCTCCCGAACGACAATGGAAACCCGACCGACCGCACCGCGCAGCCCCGCTGATTCAGAAAAGCACGAAGTAATGAAAAACACATAGCTGTTCAGCCGGCTGAAACAAAGGAGGCCCTGCGACCTATGCGTATGAGAAAGAAAAGCGTCTGCGCGTTCATCCTGCTGCTTTGCCTTGCTCTGGCCTGGGGCACGGCGCAGGCAGCTGCAAAGCCCATTGTCAGCGGGGCCGAGCGGCTGCGCTATGCAGTCGGCGATCAGCTGCTCTGGACGGTAACGGAGGCGGGCCAGGTCAGCTATTATGACAGCAAAATGATCAGAACCGATGTGGCCGTCATCCAGGGTGCGGCGCGTCTGGCGGCGGACAATCAAACGCTGTACTGCCTGGCAAACGACGGCGGACAGCAGCTGATATACGCCTGCACACCCTCCGAAGCAAGCCCTTATGGCCGTGTGCTGGAGGCGGATTTTACCGTGCGCCAGCTGGAAGCCGCCGGTTCCCTGTATCTGCTGGGCGACGATGGCTGCGTGTATACGGCGATGGGCAGGGGCATCCGCGGCCCCTATTATGCGGAAAAGCTGACGGCGCAGGGCTGGGAAAATGAAAAGATCACCGCCATTGCCGCCTACGGACAATACTTCTGTGCCTACAGCGGGCAGACCGGCAGGCTGTCGGTGATGCAGCGCAGTGCGGAGGGCGTAAGCACCCCGATGTATCCCAGCGTCACGGTGGAGGGGCTTATGTATATTCAGGTGGGGCAGATGACGGAGGGCGAGGTGCACCTGTACGCCCTGCGCGATCCCAGGCAGACGACCGGCCTGCTGGATATCAACGCCCGTACGGGGCAGGTGCAGCAGGCGGAAATCAGCGTGCCCGAGGGCAGCATGGGCCTGCGGCGCAGCGCCGATACGCTGTACACCCTGTCGGCCGACGGCACGGCGCTGTACGCCGTGAAGCTGTCCAGGCGGGCAAACAGGCTGGCACGCTGACGCTGCTGAACACGTTTATCAACCTGAAGCAGCCTTCCGGTTATGAAGCGGCGGCGTTTGCGCTCTTTTACGAGCGCTATCCCGATGTACAGCTGGCTGAACGCTGGGAAAACGATGTGCGCGTTATCGCCACGGACATTATGGCCGGGGCGGAGGGCTGCGATATCACCACCATTCAGGAAAACTCGACCTTTATTTCCAGCATCGATATGTACCGCGCGGGCGCGGCGGTCAATCTGGAGGAGATTCCTGAAATTGCCGATACGCTGGCCCGGTGCGCGGACGTCTTTGCGCCCATCTCGGCGGAAGGGCATCTGATTGGCATTCCGAACTTCTATCAGCCCTACATCTGGAGCCTGAACGAGACGCTGGCGGCCGAGCTGGGCGTTGAAATTCCGCGCGACGGCTGGATCTGGGCAGATTTCTTTGCCCTGGGCGAAACGGTGCGCCAATATAACGCCAGCCATGGCACGCAGCTTTATCTGCTGCAGGACCAGGTGGGCACGCTCCCCTATTTTCTGGTGCAGTATAATGCCAACACGGTGGATGCGCTCCGCGGCACGGCAAGCTATAACGATGCGGGCTTTATAGACGATCTGACGCGCTGGACGCAGCTGTGCCGGGATAGGCTGGTGCTGTTCCGCGAGCAGGAAACAATGAACAGCCGCGCTCTGCTGTATGCGGGCGGCGCAGGCTATTCCCCGGCGGTCGAAGGCGAATATGGCCCGCTGCTGCTGCCGCCGGTGTCTGACAGGCAAACGCGCTATCCGGCGGACGTTGTGCGCACGGTGATCAACGCCAATTCGCCCTGCAGGGAAGCGGCGGAGTATCTGCTTGCCTGCCTGTTTACAGAGGATGCGCTGCGGAGCACGGCCTTCCGCACCAATAACGGATATCTGCTGAAAACGGATATGGAAAATGACTTGAAAAACGATCCCAGCGTCAACAAGCGCGTGTGGTATGCCATGCTGCAGAACGCTGTGCAGGATTACTACATCGGCGACCTGTACAAGGATCAGTGGCAGCATCTGTATCCGCAGCTGCTGGAGGGCAAGGTGTCGCCGCAGGAATACGCGCAGACCTGCCAGATGCGCGCCGAGATGGTGCTGTCCGAATGAAAAGCAGTAAGCGGCTGATCGATCTGAAGCTGTGCCTGCTGGGTCTGCCCGCCGCGCTGGCGTTCTTTGCGCTCTACATTGTACCCTTTGGCATAACGGGCTGGTATTCGCTGCTGAGCAACAGCTTTGCGCGGCAGTTTGTCGGGCTGCAGAACTACGCCAGGGTGCTGAACAACCCCAACTTCAGGCTGGCGGTAAAAAATACGCTGATCATCCTGCTGATGACAGTGGGCGGTGCATCGTTGCTGGCCGGCCTTCTGGCATATCTGCTGCTGCGCGCGCGGCGCAGAATCCTGGCGCTGTCCATTCTGGTGCTGCCGCTGTTTATCCCCTCGGTATCCATCACAACCCTGTGGCAGGCGGCGTTTCACACGTCGGCCTTCAGCAGCACGGGCAGCGCTTATTGCGCGCTGGTCAGCCTATACCTGTGGAAATACAGCGGCACAGGCGCGGCGCTGCTGTATGCCGGGCTGCGCGGGGTGGAGCGGGATATCCTGGACGCGGCGGCGCTGGACGGCGCGGGCGAGGTGCGCACCTATCTGCGCATCAGCCTGCCCTGCGTGCAGGCAAATATCGGGCTGATGCTGCTGGTGCTGCTGATGTACGCCTTTCAGCTGTACAAGGAAAGCTATCTGCTGTTTGGGGCGTATCCGTGCCGCAATATGTACATGATACAGCACTATATCAGCAATCACTTCAACAAGCTGAACTTTCAGAACGTGGCGGCTAGCGCCGTCAGCCTGACGGTGTTGTCCCTGCTGCTGTACATGCTGGCCTATCCGCTGGCGGGGCGGGAAAGGGGGCGCGCATGAAAAGGCTTTCCGGCGCGCTGCTGACCCTGTTGCTGGCGCTGTTTCTGCTGCCGGCAGTCGTGCTGACGCTGCTGTCCTTTCTGCCATCGCAAACGGCGCAGGCAATCTTCCAGCAGGAACCCGCCGCCTTGAGCGGGCTGCGCCTGAGCACGGAGCAGTTTGTCCGCGCGCTAAGCGACCGCGAATACGGCCGCCAGTTTTACAACTCGGCCATGCTGACGGGCATATCGCTGGCTCTGGCAATGCCTGTCGCGCTGGGGGCGGGGCTGTTTTTGTCGCGCCTGCCGCGCCGCTGGCAGCGCGCGCTGCTGGCGCTGTACGTGCTGTCGCTCCTGTCGCCGTTTCAGATCATTATGCTGCCGGTATACAAGCTGAGCCTGCTCACCGGCCTGTACGACAGCCCATGGAGCGTCATACTGCTGAACGTTTTTGCGCCCATCGGGCCGGTGGCGGTGTGCATGCTGCTGCGCACAGTGGACGACAGCCAATGGGAGGCCGCCTCGCTGGAGACGGACTCCGCGCTCAAGATTCTGCGCTATGTGCTGCTGCCGCAGATTACGCCGGGGTTAGCGGCGCTGGGTCTGGTGTATTTTGCCCAGGTGTGGAACATGGTTGAGCAGCCGCTGATCCTGTTGCCAGATGCACGCCTGCGACCGCTCTCTACTGCGTTTAACGATATCATCAAAAGCAGCACGGACTACGCCTTCGCGGGTGCGCTGCTGTACGCCCTGCCTGTGCTGGCGTTTTATCTGATTGCCGCTGCTGCGGCGGGAAGCAGAAAAAAGCACTGATTGATTATCATAAATATAAGCATAAAAACCGGGAACGGCCCATTTCAGCCTTCCCGGTTTTGATTTATCGCATATTCTCCACCATCTGGGTCAGCGTCTGCAATCCGATGGCGAAGCCGTGGGAGTTATCCAGCCGGTAATCAGCGCAGGCGCGGTAATGGCCGATGCGCTCGTTGTACTGGTCGATCACATTTTCGTGCGAGCCGCCGGCCAGGGTAGGGCGGCGATCCATCTTGATATCGGACAGAATCTGATCCAGCGGACGATCCACATGGATGATCACGCCATGGTTCTGCATCAGCAGCACGTTTTCACGCACGGTGGGCAGACCGCCGCCGGTAGACACCACGCACGGGGGCTTGCCAATCAGCTCCATCAGCACGCCCGCCTCCGCATTGCGAAAAAACTGCTCGCCCAACGTTTGAAAAATCTCAATCACGGACATACCCATGATTTCGCTAATGCGCTGATCGGTATCCACAAAGGGGATATTCAGGTTGGTAGCCAAACGCCTGCCCAGGCTGGTTTTGCCCGCGCCGGCCATGCCTACCAGAAAAATGTGCATCTTAAGCATGCTGCCATCTCCTTTGTATCTCGTGATCAGATCATATCACATTTGCGTTTGGAATGCAAGAAAGCGTGCAATTTTCGTCTTGAATTATGCATTTTTGCGCAGAAACCTGCCACACTTTTAACAGGAGGTGACGGGATGAAGCGGGAAATTTTCAAATCCGCCGCGCCGCTTTTTCGCTATCGCCGCGCGCTGCACCGCATGCGCCGCAGACAAGGCACCGAAAATTAGCAGCAAAGCCGCCGAAGCATCCGCTCCGACGGCTTTTGTCTATGATCTTTTCAGGCGTTCTTGGGATCGATTTCCCCTGCCGCCTGCAGCGCCTTCTTGGTCAGGAAGGGGCCGACCAGCTCGTAAATCAGCGTGGCGCACAGCACCACCGCGCGAATCTGCGCGCCGTACTGCGGCAGCTGCGCAATGACCAGCTGCGCCATACCGATGGCTACGCCAGCCTGCGGCAGCAGCGTAATGCCCAGATACTTGCGGATGCTCGCATCCGCATGCGTAATGAGTGAGCCGATATACGCGCCAAAATACTTGCCCAGCGAACGTGTGAGCATATAGATAATGCCCAGCAGACCTACCGTGGGAATGACCGACAGCTCCAGCTCCGCGCCCGAAACGACGAAGAACAGCAGCAGCACCGGCGGCGTCCAGCGATCGCACAGATCCATCACCACGGCGGTATCCGCGCCCAGGTTGCAGTAGACTGCGCCGATCATCATGCACAGCAGCAGGGAGCTAAGGCTCATCAGCTCGGCCAGCGCGATGCCCAGCAGCACCGCCGTCAGGCACAGCATCAGCCGGTTGGCGCGGGAATGGAAGAAGCGAATGCCCACGGCCAGCAGCAGCCCTATCGCGCCGCCAATGGTCAGGGAAAGCACGATTTCCACCACCGGGTCGATCAGCATATTCTTCACCGTCAGCGCGCTGCCATTGGCAAAGGTGCGTGCCAGCGCCAGCGAGATGGCGAAAACGATCAGTCCCACCGCATCATCCATGGCCACCACAGGCAGAAGCGTGGAGGTCAGCGGGCCCTTGGCGCGGTATTGACGCACCACCATCAGCGTAGCGGCGGGAGCCGTGGCCGCGGCAATCGCGCCCAGCGTCAGCGCTTCGGCGGCAGGGAAGCCGCAGATTAGCAGCACCGCATCCACCATCAGCACGGCCGTCATGGCCTGGAAGAAGGTGATGGTAATCACCCGGCTGCCCAGCATTTTCATGCTGGAAAGCTTAAACTCGCCGCCAATGGAGAAGGCGATGAAGCCCAGCGCCACGGTGGAAATGATATCCATGGATTTGAGCACACCCGAGGGCACCAGCCCCAGGCAGCTGGGGCCGATCAGCAGACCCGCCACCAGGTAGGCGGTTACATTGGGCAGATGCACCAGCTTGGCAAGGCGGGTAAAGAGCAGACCCACCAGCATGGCCAAAGCCAGACTAAGCAGCATTGTCATTTTCAGCGCCTCGCTTCGTGCGTATCCGTCAGCTCCGCATCGTCGATGGGAACGGTAAAGAGCACGCCATGGTTGGCCTCGGTCAGGTTGCCGGCCACCGCATGGATAATGCGCTTAGCCACAGGCACCTGATCATCCTGCAGGGCGGCAAAGATCATCTTGCCGTTCTGCTGGGTAGGATTAAGGAAAGCGCGCAGAGAGCCGAAAATCGGTGGCGGCTCGCTGGACGTTTCAGAAATGGCGCGCAGCATGCCCTCGCAGTCCACCACGGTCGCCCCGCCAATGTGCTGCTCCAGCATGGAGGCCAGGATCGGATAGACGTGCTGCGTATTGTTGGTGATGTAAATCAGCAGTTTCATCTTGCATTGCCTCCGTTTCTTCTATCAGAACGGGGCAATTATACTCCCTCTGCAAGATTCTGTAAAGCCCTTTGATGTATTTTTGTCGGACGGATTATACATTTTATCTTTTTGTTTCAAAAAACGACCTCCCGTCCCAGCACAGCAAATAAAACTGCCAAGCAATCGGGACGGGAGGTTTTGCAAAGGAAGGGAATGTCTTTTAAGCGGTCTTCTTTTTGCTAGGTTTTACCAGCAGCGAGAAGATCAGCGTAATGGCGCACAATACGCCCAACACCACAAAAGCGTTGCGCATCGCGCCAGCATAGGCCATGTGCAGGTTATCCACAAACTGAGTGAACAGACCCTGTCCTTCGGCGGAAAGGCCTTCCATGGCAGCGGATACGGCAGAAGAATCAGTCAGTAAGGTTGTGCCCATGTACTTTTGCAGCTGTTCAGCAGGCACAAGCGCATCCAAGCCAACGGGGATCACATGCTGCAGTCGAGAGGAAAAGGAAGTGTTTAGCACCATGCCCACCACAGACAAACCGATGGTACCGCTCAAAGACTGCAGGAACTGAATGGCCGAAGTAGCCTCTCCCACCAGCGCTTCAGGCAGTTCATTCTGAGCATGCAACGTGTATACCATGGAGTAGGTAGTCGTGCCTAAACCAGAGAGCAGGATGCCCACAATCAACAGCGCCATATCTGCAGGCGTACTGGCAAAACCCAGAATGAAGTTGGATACCGCATAAACAATAGCAGTAAGAATCATAACCAGCTTGATCTTGCCTGTTTTACCAATATACACGCCAATGGCATAGCCCAGCACCAGTTGAACAGCAGATTTAGCAGCCGTTACAATGCCAGCTGTCATACCTGTTGTCCCTACCAATGCTTGGCAAATCATGGGCAGGTAAGAACCAACCGCATACAGCGTGGGGCCAATCAACACTACGCCCAAAATGACAAGCACAAACTCGCGATTCTTAAACAGTTTGGGAGAAAGCACAGGCGCATCACAATGATTGATATGCCGAATAAACAGCACCAGTGATACCAGACATACAACCGCCGCACCGATTACCTGTACAGACAGCCAGCTATACTTCTGGCCACCCCAGGAGAAGAACATCACAATACCAATCGTTACCAGCGACAGATACAGCGTACCTGCCCAATCGAGCTTGGAAGCATCGCCATTGGGCTTCACCTGCGGCATCTTAAGCAGCAATACAGCCAAGACAATCACCGTCAGAGGGATCGAAATATAGAAAGTCAAGCGCCAGCCCAGCAGATCACCAATCGCACCGCCAGCCAGCGGAGCTACCAGGAAAACAATGCCTGTCAACGTGCCATAAAAACCCATGGCCTTAGCACGGCCCTGTTCATCCAAAGACTCACCAAAGTAAGCCAGAACATTGCCCAGAATGCAGCCTTTGCCAATGCCCTGCAGCCCGCGCATAACCACATGGAACATCATGTTGTTGGCCATGCCAGCCAGCACGGTAGAAATGCCATAGACTGCAGCGCCTGCAATAATGATGTACTTACGACCACTCTTGTTGCCAAGCATCGAAGTAATGGGCAGCGCCAGCGTATTGCACAGGAAGGTCAGCGTATACATAAATGCATACAGGCTTGTATCCCCCAGATCCGCTACAATGCCAGGGCCTACAATGGAGCTCATTGCATCGATAAACAAAATTTCCAACAGTCCAAGGAACAGCGCTACCAGCGTCCACTTCTTGTTTTTCTCGTTCATTGGTGTACCCCTTCTCCTTAGTTCAGTTCCAGTTTCAAAACGTCCTTGAAGCGTTCGCCGCCATCAATCGTCAGATCCGCGCCAGTGATATACTTGGCCTCGTCGCTGGCCAGATACAATACACCATAGGCAATATCGTTCGGTTCGCCAATATGTCCCAGGCAGGTTTTATCTTCGCAGGATTTGAGCACCTTGGGATAATCGCAGATAATCTTAGTCATCGGAGTAACAATGGTGCCGGGAATAATGGTATTCACACGGATATGATCTTTGCCCAACTCAACCGACGCTGCACGGGTCAGCGATACCACTGCGCCCTTGGTCAGGCTATAAGCATTAAACTCTACGCCCACTACAGCCGCCAATGAAGATACATTGACAATCGCGCCCTTGCCAGCCTTCTTCATCACAGGCGCAACGGTTTTCATGCCTGCAAAGGGGCCCCAGGCATTGATCGCCATGATCTTGTCAAAATCTTCCTTGCTGGTCTGATCGTAGATAATGCCGCGTGAACCAACGCCCGCGTTATTCACCAGAATATCCACCGTACCAAAGGTGTCTACAGCCAGCTTAACAACATCCTGCCAGTTGGCCTCATCCGCCACGTTCAGGCGAGCAGCAATCGCAGATCCAGGAAAGCTCTCATTGATCTTGGCTACCGTCTTTTCAAGCTCCTCCATCGCCAAATCCGCCGCGATCACCTTAGCGCCTTCTTTGGCGAAAAGATAAGCTTCCGCCGCGCCCTGGCCCATCGCAGCGCCAGTAATAATCGCTACCTTCTGTTCCAAGCGTTTCATTGTGCAAACACGTCCTTTCGTTTATTTCGTATATTTTTGCCCGTTATCCGCCTGTCCCAGCTGTGCAAGCACCCGGTCGAAGGTTTTATAATCGAGCTTATACGCAAGAAATGCAATGCCAATCACTACAGCGCTGATGCCAGAAACCACAAACATGATGATATTGATCGCGTTCAGCGTAGCCGGAGACTGCATCCCATTGGGGGTATATTCCAGCGCGCCCAGTGCAAAGGCTGTAAGAGAAGTGCCAATGGCCATACCTACCTTGTTAAAGAAGGAAGTAAAAGCAGAAATCAGGCCCTCATTGCGCATACCACTTTTCAACATGCCGTACTCAACCGTATCTGGAATAACAGCATAGGAAATTGCAAAACCGCTGCCATGACACAAATTGGAAAGCGCCACCAAGAACCAGAAAAGGGCAGGGGATGATACCGGCGTTACCAGTGCATTGAGCAGCGATAGTACGCCATAACCCACAAAGCTGAGGCTAAGCGCCCTCCCCTTGCTGCGCAGGCAGGCAGACAAGCGCGGCGATAGCATGGATCCTGCCGCCATAGACAACTGCATTACCAGTGTAAACACTGCCAACAAGCTAAAATTGCCCACATTATATTTGAAATAGTAGGCCATCACAGCCATCTTACCGTATACCGTCATGCCCACAAGAAAATGAACCAAGGTGGTTAGCATCAACGGCCGATTGCGCAGGATAGCGCGCAGCCTCACCCCAAATGGTGCTTTCTCGCGCGCGGCCTTCATCGTCACACGCTCACGTGTTTTTGCATAGGTCAGATAATAGCTTGCGCAAGCAACCACGCCAAGCAGTAGCGCTACTGTAAAATACCCTTGTCCTGCAATGGGGCCATTTTCCAGCTTACCGGGCAGATAGGTGCCGATCTGCGCCACAATCATTGCACCCAGCGTAGAGAAAGTCAGCCGCAATCCAGCCAGCGATCCACGCTCATGAGAATCCTGCGTCATAGCAGCCGACAGGGCTGTATAGGGAATGTTTACCGCCGTATATGCCAATACCAGCAGGCTATAAGTAATATACGCATAGACAGCTTTCGCGCTCTGCCCCCATGACACGGGATGATAGAACGTCAGCGCCGTAATAACCGCCAGCGGCAATGCGCCAAAGAGAATCCAAGGACGATAGCGGCCTCGCTTACTATGCGTACGATCGCTGAGCGCGCCAATCAACGGATCATTTACCGCATCCCAAATGCGCGTTACCAAAAACAATGTCGCCACCATCGTAGCAGGCAGTTTCATTACATCCGTGTAATACAGCATTAGAAAGCTGGTTACAAAGCTCCAGCTAAATGCATTTCCCACGTCACCCATGGCATAGCCGATCTTTTCCCCCAGCGCCAGCTTGCCATTTGTTTCTTTTGTCACACCCATTCCCCCTTTTCAAATCGCCTGTATTATAAGCGTTTTTCCAGGTAAAATGGAAATACGGGTTTTTAATGCGCCTGAAAAAGGGATAGAAAGAATTTATAATAGATATTTGAAGTACAGAATAAATCTGCTATAATAGCATGGAAGGCCATCAAGGGAGGACTTTATCTATGACCATTCTCCAGCTAAAATACTTTGAAGCCGTCTATGCGGCCCGCAACATGACTCGAGCAGCCGAGCGCTTATATGTTTCGCAGCCCTCCGTATCCACGGCCATTAAAGAACTAGAAGAAGAAATCGGCGCACAGCTGTTTTTGCGTACCAATCCCTTACAGCCTACCCAGGCAGGGCAAACGCTGGCAGATATGGCAGCGCCCTTACTACAAAGTTTTGAGCATCTTCAGCTTTCCATGCGCAAAATAGGATGCGGACACGCCCCCCTGCGGCTTGGCATTTCTATTACCGCTAAACAGCTGATGCACACTGTATTTGATGAAAATCTTGAAGTACTATCTGCATCGCTCTCATTTCTTGGGTTTTACGGCAACGATTACTTAATGCGCTGCATACAGGAAAACCGTCTGGATCTGGCGATCATTACCACCGTAGGCACAAACGAGTTAAACGATTTCAACAGTAATGATTTATCATTACTGCAAGTACGTTTATATGCGCACAGGAATAACCCGCTATGCGCCTTCAATACGCTTGATCCACGACAACTGCAAAACGCGCCTATGGCCGCTTTTTCCGAATACCCCATGAGCAGCACAGAATTTGACAGTATGATGAACGACCTGCTGGGCTGCACTTATACCAGCAGTATTCAGTTTTTTTCCACAAACCTAATGGACATTGAGCAGGCGATCGAAAGTGGCCGCATCTCCTGCGTGCTTCTGCAAGGATTGCTCTCAACCAATTCCAATATTCGTGCCATTCCATTAGAAACCAACAAGAGCATTCACTTTTCGGTTATCTGGAAAAAGGATCATTTTCTGCATCCGGACGAATTAGCCTTTATTCAGAGTCTGGAAAAGCGCTTCAGCCGCATCAAACTGCGTTAACCCATTAGTCATTAGAAAAAGCAATGATGATCGAACATACCATTCATGTGCAGGCTCAGCACCTTCACTACACGCTGGAAGAAAAGCCCATCAAGAACGTCAATCTGCGCATTCGCCCGGACGGCAGCGTCTATGTTTCCGCGCCCTTTGGGACAAGCCGTACATTGATCGATGCTTTTGTAGCCAGCAAATCGAAGCAGATTCTTGCCATCCAGCAGGCGCAATCCGCCATGGCTCCCACACCGCGCACATATGCAGATGGCGAAGTCATCCAGTTGCTTGGCCGCAGCGTAACGCTGCGCGCTGTGCAGGGCACGCGCGACGAGGCCGTATGGCAGGATGATACGCTGCTGCTGCGCCTGCGGCATCCGGCGGACTCTGCCGCCCGCAAACGCCTGACGGAGAGTTTTATCGGCAGCCAATGTCAGTCCGTATTTTCCGCCGCGCTGGACGCAGCCTATCCCCCATTCGCCCATTTAGGCGCGGCCAAACCTGCGCTACGCATTCGAGATATGAAAAGCCGCTGGGGTTCCTGCATGCCGCAAAAGGGCGTTATCACCCTCAATCGCAGGCTGATCCAGGCCCCGCCAGCATGCATCCGCATGGTCGTAACGCATGAGCTGTGCCACCTGATTTATCCCAACCACGGCAGCGGCTTTTACGCCCTGCTGTCCAGGTTAGCGCCCGATTGGCCGCAGTGCAGGCTCGTTTTAAAGCAAAACGCAGCCCAATGGCTGCGATAAGAACTCCCCCGTCCGTTCATTGCAACAGACGGGGGAGCTCTCATAATAGCAATATCTTACAGCTTGAGCGCATGCAGATCATAGCCTTGCGCGCCGTATGCATCGCGCAGCGCCTGCATGCCAAACGCCACCTTGCCCATGGCATATTCCATCATCAGCGGCCCCTGATAGCCCGCCTGCGCGGCACAGGCGGCAAAGGCCGCAAAGTCAAGCGTGCCCTCGCCAGGCGCGACATGCGAATCCTCCACGCCGTCGTTATCGTCAATATGCGTATAGCGCCAGCGGCTGCCAAAGCGCTGAGAAAGCGTCTCCGCCATGTTCATAATATAAGCATGGCCGCTGTCGATGTTCATCTGCACCGGGCCAGTTTCATCGGTATAGCGGGCAAACAGCTGCGTAAAATCTTCGGTTTCAGAGCCCAGCTCACGGATGCCGTGCGTCGGCACGTTCTCCATCATCAGGGTCATCCCCTCCCTTTGCAGGATGGGATACATGCGGTCAATCGCCGCAAAGAGCCGCTCCATGCCCCCGTTTTGCCGGTGCGAAAGAAAATCCATATGCAGCACCACTTCGCGCTCACCCAGCCGTGCGCAGTCATCGCACAGCCGGTCAAGCCTGGGAAAAAGCGCAGCCAGCGGCAGATCGCCCCATTCCACCCAGGGATGGCCCGACAGCGTCAAATTGCGCGCCCGCGCAACGCGGGCAATCGCGTCCAGCTGATCCGGGGTCATATCGGCCTCGCGCGCGTAGCGGGCGCCAAACAGCTCCAGCCCGTCAAAGCCGGCGTCCGCCGCAACCGTTACGCAGGAGAGCCAATCCGCCTTTTGCGGCATGTGGGTAGAGGACATGTACAATGCAAGCTTTTTCATATGGTTTACTTTTTCCTTTTCTATACGATTACGCCTTGACGGCGCCGCTGGTCATGCCAGCGATAAAGGTTTTCTGGAAGCTCAAAAACAGGATCAGCACAGGAATCAAGCCCAGCACCGTGGCAGCGGCCATGTTGACCCAGTTGGTGGTATTTTCCTGAATGAAGGCCTGCAAGCCCACGGTAAAGGTCTTAAGCTTGGTGCGGGAAATCATGGTCATGGACACCAGAAATTCGTTCCATGCGCTGACGAATACCAGCATAGAGCAGGCAGCCATCCCCATGCGCGCCAGCGGCGCAACCACGCGAAGCAGGGCGCCGATGCGCGTACAGCCGTCAACCATCGCTGCTTCCTCCAAAGAAGCGGGAATCTGCTCAAAGTAGCTTTTCATCAGCCAAATGCAGGTCGGCGTGGAGGTAGCCGAATAAATAAGCACCAGATAAAAGTGCGTGTTGAGCAGCTTTAGCTTGTTGCCCATCACATACAGAGTGATCACATTGGACAAGCCGGGAATCATCTGCATGCCGATCAGGAACGCCAGCAGTATGCCCTTTCCGCGAAACCTTGCGCGGGCAAAGGCATAGCCCGCCAGGGAGCCGACGGCCACGGTCACAATGATGGTATAAGCGGCAATCTTAATGCTGTTGCCCATTTGGCGCGGGATATGGCTGTTTTTCAGCACCTCCCGATAGCCCTCAGCCGATGGCTGCTGAGGCAGAAAATCGGGCGGGAATTTATAGATTTCCTTTTCGGTTTTGAAGGAGGTCGACACGCCGTATATCAGCGGCAGCAGCATGAGCAGCGCTACCAGCAGCGCGCCAATCACCTGCAGAACACTCAATACTTTCTTCTTTTTCATCTTTCTTCTTCCTTATGCATCACTTTTAAGTACATTGCGATACAGCAGCGTCATCATCACATTGATTACAAACACCAACACGCCAATGGCCGCGCCATAGCCCAGATCCATGTAGGTAAACGCCTGCTTATGCATGTACAGGCCGATGAACTCGGTAGCGCGCACAGGGCCGCCGCCCGTCAGGGAATAAGTAAGGGAGAATTGGCCAAAGGCCGAGATGGAAACCATCACCATCACCACCATCAGCGTAGGCTTAATCATGGGAATGGTAATATAGCGGAAGGATTGGAAGGGGCCGCAGCCGTCAATGCGAGAAGCCTCGTAAAGATCCAGGGAGATGCTTTGCAGCGCTGCAAAGAGCAGCAGATAAGAATACGCCAGGTTTTTCCACAGCGATGCCACAATGATGGACAGCATGGACAGAATCGGATCGACCAGCCAGCCCACCGCCTGCCCGCCCAGCAGCGTAATCATGCCGTTAAGCAGGCCTGTTCTGTGATTAAGGATCCACATCCACACGGCGCTGACCATGATCTCGCTCATTACCCAGGGCAGGATAATCGCCGTACGAGTGAACATATTTACCTTTGAACGGCTGCGCAGCAGCAGGGCGCAGCCCAGGCCGCAGAGCACACGCAGCGACGCGCCGATGAACATATAAATAAACGTTCTGCCCAACGCCTGCCACACATACGTATCGCCAAACAGACGAATATAATTGCGCAGCCCCACAAAAGTTTTAGCACTGTTTCGCAGCGTCATGTTAGTAAAGCTAAGAAAAATATTGTATACCGCCGGGTACAGTGTGACGCAGCCAATCAGCGCAAAGGCCGGCAGCAGAAACACCAGATACAGCAGATTCTCCTTCGCACGCCCGTGCAAGCGGCTTCTTTTGATGCCTTGCATCCGTAATCTCCTCCCTATAGTAAGACAAGGGAGCGGACAGAAGTCCTCCGCCCGCTCCGCTGCCAAGTTTTACTTGATAAGGCCGGCTTCCTTACCGCGTTGCTGAATCTTGTTTTCCATATCGGTTACGGCGTCCTGGGCGCTCATTTCGCCTTTCATAACCTGTGCCAGATGAACGGTGTATTCATCCTGGATGATGTCATAGATCGCATCGCCGGGCTTCAGGTTGGTATGCTCCATCTGCTTGGAGAACACCGTCATCCAGCTCTTGCGCACGGGGTCATTTTCTTCGTTGATAATGCGGTCAAAGGCAGAATGGCGCACGGGAAGTGCCATGTTTTCATTATAGCGAGCTACGCACAGATCCACCGCGATCATTTCTCGGATGAAATCCGCCGCCAATTGCTTGGTTTCATCTTCTTCAGCCATGATAGTGTACACCCAGCCGCCGCACAGACTCTGAGAAGCATCGCCCGCTTGAGGGACGGGATAAAGCATGGCGTATACATCCTCGGGGAACTGAGGTGCCAATGTATCGATAGACCAGCTGGCATCAAAAAGCATAGCATACTGACCGGCATTAAATGCTGATACCATTTCGGAATGAGAGTAGGCATAGCTTTCGGGCGGAGTGGTCTTGTAGGTATTGAGCAGATCATAGTAGAACTGCATTGTCTTTACCGCCGCTTCACCGCCGCAGGTGCTGTTGCCATTTTCATCCACCAGCGTGCCGCCCGCCATAAAATACATGGGGAAGTTGGTATAAGTGGTGGTGCCTTCGTTGGAGGCGCTCACGCCGATACCCCATACGTCGATCTTGCCATCGTTGTCCGTATCCTGGGTCAGCTTCTTACCAGCCTCGACAAATTGTTCCCAAGTCCAACATTCATCTTCAGCGGGGATCTCGATGCCGGCAGCCTCCAGCAGGCTCTTGCGGTATACAATGGTGGCAATATCAGTAGCGTTGAAGAAGCCGTACAGCTTGCCATCCACCGTCGCATAGTTGCGGAAATCCGCGTAGAAATCGTTGATTGTTTCTTCGTCAAAGTAATCGTTCACGGGGGTAATCCAACCGTTCTTGGCAAAATCTTTCACCCAATACAGGTTGGCATAGAGCACGTCCGGCGCGTTGCCGGTATAGATCTGGCTGACAAGCTTAGGACGGGCGCTGATGCCCTCATGAGGTTCCAGAATAATTTCCACTTTCGGATGCTTTTCGCTAAAGCGCCTCATGCCTTCCTGGAACCATTCCTTGCTTTCGATGTCAGAGCTTACGCTGACCACCAGTTCCTGCTTGGCAGCAAACGCCTGCGGTACCAGAGCTATCATCATTACACACACCAATGCAAATGACAGCAGCTTTTTCATTGCACACGACCTCCTTCAATTTGTCCAGATATCTTTGTATCTGTCTTTCAGCTTCATTATAACTGGAATCAAAGAAGCAAAGCAACATGAAACGGGCAAAAAGCAACCTGATTTTCCATTTCATAAAAAGCAAAGAAAAAAGCCGCGCCTGTTGACGCAGCATTTCTAATTCATCTATTCGTACTTTGTCGTGCAACAATATCCGGCTCCAGGCAGTATGGCGCCTGAGGCGGATGCTCAAAATCGGTATACTGCAAAAGCGTCTGCACTGCCAGGCGGGCAATTTCATCACAATGGGTTTCCACGCTGGACAGCGCGGGCGACAGCTTGCCACACAAGGCCGAATTATCCTTGCCAATCACGCCAAGATCAGCCCCAACGCGCAATCCCGCGCGCCGCGCCGCTTCATACACACTGGCCGCAACGGTATCATTAAAACAAGTCAGCGCATCGGGGCGATTGGGATGGGACAGCATGCGCGCCACCTGCTCGATAAAGATTTCGTCCGTTGCGTGCATTTGCAGCGTCCAGGCCGGATCGATGGGCAAATTCAGCATTCGCAGCGCCGCCGCCAGCCCCATATTGGGCATGCCAGGCTGCGCGCTGATGTGATTGCACACATAGCCGATGCGCCGATACCCCTGGTTGTACAGATGCTGCACGGATAGGGTGCTGACGCTGATATCGTTGTACTGAATCACCGGCGCGTCGTACTCGGATTTGGGCTTGGACAGCAGCCACACCACCGGCACGCGCGCGGCATGCAAAAGCGCCGCCATATCCCGGCCATCCGAGCCGTCGGGGGCCATGGTCAATACGCCCGCGCAGTTGCTGTTGACCAGCCGGCGCAAATGGCTCATCTGCTTGCGATCGTTATGATCCGTTACGCAGCACACCACGTTCAACCCATGGCGCGCAGCTTCCTCTACCGCGCCTTTTTCCAATTGCGGCGATATGTTAATGCCGTAGGTAGGCAGCACCAGGCCGATAGTGCGGCGCGTCAGTCCGCCGCCCATCACAATATTGGCCGCGGGATCCGCCACATAGGTGCCCGCTCCGCGCAGGGCATATAGATATCCTTCGCGGCACAGGGTGTTAATCACCACGTCCATTGTCTGCCGGCTGACGTAATACTGCGCGCTCAGTTCGGTGCGCGAGGGCAGCTTGGTATGCGCAGGCAGCTTTTCAATATCGTCAATCAGCCGTTCCTTCAAATCCTTCTGAACGGTCATGCATGGCCCCCTTACAGCACAATATCCCCAGGATTATAGCCATAGGGCAGCTTTTCATCCTCCTCCAGGAAGCGGAAGCTCTCGTCCTCCAGCACGGGCAGGAAGGCGGCGTAAGGAATGCGCTCAAACTCGCAGCCATAGGTGCTGCTGCCAAACCAGCCGCCCTCATGGGCACGCAGGTTTAAATCACGGGCAAACTTGGTGCGATTGCTGCAATCATGCACCAGCATATCCCAGTTTTCCTCATCTGCCTGCCGCATCAGCTTCAGCGTCAACTCGCGGCTCCAAATGGGCGAAACATAGCCGTGACGGGACATATACAGGTTTTCCCCGGCGTAATTTTGCAGATTGTTATCGTTCAGATGCAGCTCAGCGCAGTTGATAAAATCAGGCTTTGCGGCGAAAATCTGCGCCCTTTTGCGCTGGAAGCCCTCATAAAACGCCGGCGTCATAGGCGTTTCGATGCCGACGAAGGGAATGTACTTACGGGCGATAGCCATGGCCTCGATCACCTTGTCGGCGCAGTTGCTTGCGCCCAGATTGAAGCGCAGCTCATCCAGTCCCGCCTCGCCCAGCGCGCGCAGATTCTCCTCCGTAGCCAGGGTTCCGTTGGTATACATGTGCTGATGCACGCCCGCGGCATGGAAGGTGCGGATCACGCCGTAGTACTTTTCAATTTCCATAAACGGTTCCAGATACACATAGGCGATACCCGTGGGCTTCTTCTGGATAGATAGCAGCAGCTCCATATCGTCTTCGCGGAACTTGGTGCCGCCAATCTCCCACATGCCCTCGCCGATGGGCTCCTGGCAGTCCAGCATGCCGTAATCATAGCAGAACGGGCACTGCATATTGCATTTATTAGTTTTTCGCACGGCACTCAGCCCTGTGCCGGTCAGGCAGGAGCGGCAGCCCTTGGAAAACTTTTCATCGCTGCCCACATAGTAGGTACGGCCGTTTAGCGATTTCAAATGCGGAATCTCGCGCATCAGGCTGTCAAAGCGTGCCTCGGCCGCCGTTTCAATCTGTGCAATCACAGCATATGCCAGCTCCCGCTGATGGGGCATTAGCGGCTCGTCCTCAGGCATCTGAGCAAAAAAGCGAAACCACAGCAGCGCGTCGCGTTTAGAAATCTTCATCCTTTGTTCCTCCCATTGCGGACGGCGCACGGCGCTTCGCCCGGCATGCCTGTATTTTATCACAGGCAGCGCTTGTAAACAAGCACGAAACCGCATCAATGCGATAGAGTGCTAATGGTGAACTCATTACGATCCACAGGATAATAGCTTTCCACATACTCCACGCAGCGAGCGTTGATATCGCGGATTTCGGAGGTAATAGAGATAAACAAATCATTATCCTGCGCGCCCAGCAGCCGCCGCTCTCGCGCAGGCAGCTGCACGGCTGTCAGGCGCTTTTGCGTGCGCGCGCGAATGATGCCGTTCATCTGGCACAGGTGGCGCACAGAATTCTTTTCCATATCATAGCGCATCATGATCTTGCCCACATCATTGGGAAAATAGGACGTGGTCAACACAATCGGGCCTTTATCAAAGTTTCCGCCGGCATAACGTAAGCGGCACAGCTTGACCACTTGCTCTCCCGGCGCAACCTGCAAATGTGTGGCAACAGAACCTTCCGCCGCGATAGGACGAAATTCAAGCACCTCTGTCACCACGCTCAGCCCGCGCTCGCGCAGCTCTTCGGCAAAGCTCTCAATAAAAATGGATGTGTTCTCGATGATCTTGGGCTGGGTAACGAAGGTGCCCGTGCCTTTAACGCGCTGTAGATGTCCATCCGCCACCAGCACAGACAGCGCCCGGCGAATGGTGGTGCGGCTCACGTCAAACTCCGTGCACAGATCCACCTCCCGCGGCAGTTTATACCCCACAGGCCAAGCTGTAGAATCAATCTTTTCTTTTATATAGTCCACAATCTCCTGATATCGTTTAGCCAAGGGATTCTCTCCTTTTGCTTGATGGAATGCAGTCATTGTATCAGACTTTTATATAGCTGTCAATATTTAGTATTCAATTTTAAATACATACAAATCATTAACAAATATTTTTAGATACATGCATTATTTATGTTGTATTTCTATTGACATATTTACAAAACAATTGTATCTTATATTCCGTAATCAGCATCGCAATTGATATCTTATGAGGTGTAAGTTATGTCGATACGTTCTAAAAATCAATCGGCGGACTTTGACGTGGTGGTTGTCGGAGGCGGCATGACAGGCATCTGCGCCGCTAAAGCTTGCGCGCGCCTGGGCGTTAAAACCGCACTGATACACGCCCGCCCTGTGCTTGGCGGCAATGCCAGCAGCGAGATCCGCGTAGGCGCATGCGGCGCAACTGCCAATCATATCAAACCCGATCTGGAAGAAACCGGCATTTTTCAGGAAATCCTGCTGGAAAACAAGCGCGTAAACCCAGACTATAATTTTTCTGTTTGGGATGCGGTGCTGTACAACAGTGTGCGCCAGGAAAAGAACCTGACTGTTTATTTGAATACTGATATGTACGACTGCGACGTGCAGGATGGGCGCATCACCGGCATCACCTGTTATCAAGGCACCACTGAAATTCACTGGCACATCACCGGCCGCATCTTCATTGACTGCACCGGCAACCTGACGTTGGGCTTTATGTCCGGGGCTGATTACACCACCGGCCGCGAGGATAAAGCTACCTACAACGAACCCCACGCCCAGGATCAGGCCGATAACCAGCGCATGGGCAACACGCTGTTTTTCAAAGCTGTGCGCCGCGATCATCCCGTGCCCTTCACGCCGCCCATCGAGGTATATCACTTCACCGAAGATCAGCTGCGCTTCCGCCATCACGGCAACGTAGGCTCACTGTACAGTGTAGATCAGCATGAAACAGGCAGCGCTCTGCTGGATGAAACGCACCAGGTAGCGGGTGACAAGGCCATTGAGAAATACTGCCTGGAGTATGGCTACTGGTGGATCGAGGTACCCGGCCACCAGGATGATATCATCTCGGAATACGAGGACATCCGCGACGAAGTGCTCAAGTGCGTATACGGCATCTGGAATCACATCAAAAACGAGGGCGATCACGGCGCGGACAATTATGAGCTGGCCTGGGTGGGCATGCTGCCCGGCATGCGCGAAAGCCGCCGCATGCAGGCGCTATACATGCTCAATGAAAACGATGTGCTCAGCAACCGCGTATTTGACGACGCCGTCGCCTATGGTGGCTGGCCCATGGACGTGCATGTAGGCGGGCTGTTCAATTTTGATAATCCCCCCAGCTTCATGTACGCCTTCCCCGGCTGCTACACCATCCCCCTTCGCTCCTTTATCTCGCGTAACGTGCCCAATCTACTGGCCGGGGGCCGCGCATTGGGCGCAAGCAAGCTGGCCATGTCCTCGGCGCGCGTCATTGCAACCTGTGCAGTAGGCGGACAAGCCATGGGCACGGCAGCAGCCATCGCTCTGCAGCATGGATGTGAGCTGAGCGATCTGCCTGCGCAGTATATCCGCGAGGTGCAGCAGCAGCTTTTGCGGGACGATTGCTACCTGCCCGGCTTTGGCAATGAGGATCCCCACGACCTGGCTCACGGCGCACAGGTATCCGCCAGCAGCGAAACGCCCGGCTGCGAGGCAATCAACCTGCTCAGCGGCGTTACCCGCATGGTAGATGGCCGCTCCAACGTGTGGCAATCGGCTCCGCTTTCCGAGGGGCTGCCCAGCGTGATGCTCACGCTGCCGCAGGCACATGCCGTCGCCCAGGTGCAATTGACGCTGGACACCAACCTTTCCCGGCCTCTGAAAATCACCATGTCCCCCAAACGTCAGGCGGAGCAGCTGCCCGGCGTGCCGCCCGAGCTGCTGCGGGATTATGACGTTGTGCTGCTCAGAGACGGTCAGGAGGTTGCCCGCAGGGCGGTGCGCGAGAACTGCCAGCGTCTCAATCGCATTGATTTTGACAACGTCGTCTGCGACGCCGTGCGCATCGAAATCCAAGCCACCAATGGACTCCCCGCCGCACGCATCTATGAGGTGCGCGTATACGGCAGCGAAGGAGGCCAGGCATGATGCACGTCTCTACCGTCTCCCCCGTCCTCCGCGGCTCGCTGCGCGACCGCATACTGCGCGCGCTGCGCCGGTACTGGCCGCTATATCTGATGGCTATCCCCGGCATGCTGTACTTTATCATCTACAAAATCGTGCCCATCTTCGGCGCAGTAATCGCATTCAAAAACTTCACTATCAAAAAAGGGATTTGGGGCAGCCCCTGGGCGCAGCCGTGGTATCAACATTACAAATACTTTTTCCGCAGCCCGTCCAATGTGCGCATCATCACCAACACCATCACACTGTCCCTGGGTAAGCTGGTGGTGGGGCTACTACCGCCGCTGATTTTCGCCCTGGCCATCAGCGAATGCCGCAATAAATATGTGGCTCGCGCCATCCAGACGGTCAGTTACCTGCCGCATTTTCTCTCCTGGGCGGTAGTATACGGTATCTGCCTGACCATGCTATCTGAAAGCACGGGCGTAATCAACGGATTGATCAAGTCCTTCGGCGGCAAAACCATCCCCTTCCTTACCAGCAACAAATACTTTCGCGGCGTATTGATTGGTTCAGACCTGTGGAAAAACCTGGGTTGGGGCGCAATCACCTATATTGCAGCAATTATGGGTGTGGATACTACGCTGTATGAGGCCGCCACGGTAGACGGCTGCGGGCGCCTGCGCCAAATCATCCACGTGACCCTGCCCGGCATTCGCAAAATATTCGTGGTGCTGATGATTATGAACGTAGGCAAAATCCTCAACGTCAGTTTTACCCAGGTAAACGTGATGATGAACGACAGCGTGCGCCAAAGCGGCGAGATTATCGACACTTGGATTTACACAGAGGGTCTTGGCAAACTCAATTACAGCCTGTCCACTGCTGTGGGTCTACTGAAAAGCGTGATCAGCTTCATGCTGGTGTTTGCCACCAACCGGCTGGCCAGAAAGTGGGAGTGCGCAATATGGTAAAGTCAAAAGGCGATGTGCTGTTCAATATTCTGGTATACGTCATCATCTTTACGGTGGGGCTGATCTGCCTGATCCCGGTGCTGTTCGTCATCTCCGCCTCCGTAACGCCGTATTCCGAGCTGCTGAAAAACGGCGGCTTCGTGCTCATTCCCCGCAAATTCACCAATGTAGCCTATGTGGAAATGCTGGCTGACGGCGCGCTGAGCCACGCCATGTGGGTAACGGTCAAGCTGACGGTGATCGCCACCGCCTTGAACCTTGTCGTCACCCTGATGCTGGCCTATCCCCTCAGCCGACACAGCATGCCGCTATCTGGGGCAATGATGAAAATCGTCATGTTCTGCATGCTCTTTGACGCTGGGATTGTGCCAACATACCTGATTGTTCGCAAAACCGGGCTGATCAACACCCTGTGGGCCATGATCGTGCCTACGCTGGTAAGCGCGTATAACCTGGTAATCATGAAAGCCTTTTTTGAAGGACTGCCGGAGGAATTATTCGAGGCTGCGCGCATCGACGGAGCCAATGAGTTTCGCATTCTCTGGCACCTGATCCTGCCCATGGCGCTGCCGATCATCCTGACTATCGGCATGTACTACGCGGTAGATCACTGGAACTGCTATCTCTTGTCCATCTACTACATCACCAAAGATCAGCTAAAGCCCTTGCAGGTGATTCTGCGCCGCCTGCTGGACGCCAGCCGAAACGCTGCCGATCAGGAGCTGGTACCGACCGAAACCCTCAAAATGGCTGCTGTTTGCTACGCCACCGCACCTATCATCGTCGTATATCCCTTTATCCAAAAGTACTTTGTTAAAGGCACTCTGGCCGGCGCGGTCAAGGGCTAAAGGAATCTTAAAGCACGAATTGCTTTAATGATAAAAAAGGAGGAAACACCATGTTCAAACGCACACTTTCCCTGATTCTGTGCGCAGTGCTGGCACTGTGCTGCCTGGCCGCATCCGCCGCTGCCGAGGCCCCCATCGAGATCACCGTCGCCATGAACGGCACGCCCACCGGCTGGCCTGCATCCGAGGATGAGAATTTCATCCAGCAGCAAATTCTTGAAAAGACAGGCGTTCGGTTCGTCATGTCCCCGCTGGACAACTATGCCCAAACTCTGAACCTGCTGGTAGCCAATGACGATGCGCCCGATATGTTCATCGTCAATGCCGATACCATGCGCACCTACGCTGCGCAGGATATGCTGCTGGACCTGACCCCCTACAAGGAAACCGGCCTCAAGTGCATCTTCGATAAGTTCGGCGACAGCGTAGACACCCCCTACCTGTACTACAACGACCGTATGTACATGATTCCCACCAACGACTATCAGGATAACGCCTACTACACCATGTATTTCCGTCAGGATTGGGCAGACAAGCTAAATCTGCAGGCTCCCACCACGGTAGAAGGCCTGTTCGAATTCTGCTCTGCAATCGCTGCGGCCGATCTGGATCAAAACGGTCAGAAGGACACCATCGGCTTCACCGGCTATGGACTGCAGGCGCTGGACGCGATTGCCAATGCTTATGATGCCGGCCTGGGCAATTATGTGATCGTGCGCGATAGCAAAGTAACTAGTTCCCTGCTGCAGCCCGGCATGAAGGACGCGCTGACCATGATCCGTAAGTTCTTTGAAGCCGGCCTGGTAGATCCCGATATTCTGGGTGCAAAGAGCGAAATCAAAGCTCATACCCTCTCGGGCAACTTCGGCGTATCCGTAATGAAGTGGTCTGACATTTCCAAGGCCGCTTACCTGACCCAGGCGCATGAAATCAATCCCGATCTGGTATATGGCTGGTGCGGCCCGATGGCCAGCGAAATCGAAGGCGCGGAAAGCGTATACGGCATTCTGGATTACAATCGCAACACCCGCGACAAGTATGTCATCAATGCCAACGTCTCCGAGGAGAAGCTGGAGGCCATTTTCAAGGTGCTGCAGTATCTGTGCACCGACGAAGGTTCCATGATGGTTTATGTGGGTCTGGAAGGCGATCACTGGCAGCGCAACGCGGATAACTCCATCACCATGACCGAGCGCGGCAAGACCGAAACCCTGTACGCCTACAAATATCAGATTCTGGGTCGCGAGGAAGCCGCCTATCTGGCCCTCAAGTTTCCCGAAGCCGCCGATGTGGTCGCCTATTGTCTGAACACGCCCCGTTACATCATCTATAACAAGTCCGTTGAAATCCCTGCGGATTTCTACCTGTCCGATCTTGAAAACTACGTCAACATGCAGCTGATTGCCTTTGTTAAGGGTGAGCGCCCGGTAGCCGAGTATGATCAGTTCATCGATGAGCTGTACAAAACCTACGACTTCCAGCGTTATCTGGATATCTGTGCCGAGCAGTTGGTCGCCCTGGGCTACGCAGCCAAGTAAAAGCAACGCTTCAACCCGCCCCGCCGAATTCTCATTCGGCGGGGCATATTCATATTTCCGTCTTTTTTCCTGCCCCGTTCGGTCGGTATTTTGCCGCCCTGCGCATTGACGCGCGGGCATATTCCTGATAGGATAGGGCAGCCTGTCATGCAGGCAAAAACGAAGGAAGAAACTGTATCTATGCCGTGCAAAAGTGAAACGCGCGCGCTGGCTCTGAGCGGGCTGCGCGACGCGGTGCCCGTGGGGCTTGGATATCTGGCGGTCAGCTTTTCGCTGGGAATCGTATGCAAAAACGCTGGGATGAACGTATGGGAAAGCGCGCTGCTGAGCCTGCTCAATAACGCCTCTGCGGGCGAGTATGCCGCGCTGACGGTGATCGCCGCGCGCGCGTCCCTGTGGGAAATGGCGCTGCTAACGTTGATTGCCAACGCCCGGTATCTGCTGATGAGCTGCGCGCTGAGCCAGCGTCTGCGCCCCGATATGCCCATTTACCATCGACTGATTATCGGCTTTGATATTACCGACGAGCTGTTCGGCCTGGCCATCAACCGTCCCGGCATGTTGGAGCCGCCCTATTATTATGGCGCGATGATCATGGCCATGCCCATGTGGGCGCTGGGTACGGCGCTGGGCGTGCTGGCCGGCAGCGTGCTGCCTGCGGCGCTTGTAAGCGCGCTGAGCGTGGCGCTGTACGCCATGTTCCTGGCCATCATCATCCCCCAGGCGCGCAAGGATCGCGTGGTGCGCGTGCTGGTGCCCACCTGCTTTGCGCTCAGCTTTGCCTTTTCGCGCCTACCCGGGCTGAAAACGTTGTCCGAGGGCACGCGCACCATCGTGCTAACCGTGGCCGTTTCGGCCGCCGCAGCGCTGCTTTGCCCCAGAAAGGAGGCGCGCAATGCCTAACATGCTGCTTTATATTCTGGTGGCGGCAGGCGTTACCTACGCCGTGCGCGTGCTGCCGCTGACGCTGCTGCGCCGCCCGATTACCAGCCCGTTTCTGCAATCCTTTTTGTATTATGTGCCCTATGTTACCCTGTCGGTAATGACCTTCCCTGCCATGGTGGACGCCACGCAATCGCCCATCGCTGGCGTGGCCGCGCTGGCTATGGGCGTGTATTTCGCCTATCGCGGAGCCAGCCTGCCCAAAGTGGCTGCGCTGTGCTGCGGCACGGTGCTGCTGCTGGAGCTGGTGCTGTAACATTTTCCATCGCGCCAAGGCATTCATCAAGCGCAGGAACTTTCCCGCGCTTTTATTTTTACATTTTCTTCCGTCATCAGGCCCATATGTAAGCAAAGCATCACACTTTCAGCTTTTCTTTTGGCGCATATGGCGGTATGATAAACGTATATATTTGTATTCTTGAAGAAACGGAGGAAATGCACTTGTCCAGCGCCGCTTCTTTTTTATACATCGAAGTCAATCTGCTGTGCGTGCTGATCTGCGGCGTTATCCTAATTCGCTGCCTGCGCAGCATTGATAAGCGCCGCAAAGCCCGCTACTTTTGCAGCATGACAATCTGCTTTGAAATCAACTTTCTATGCGATCTGGTGTGGCGAATTATTGACAACCACCATGCCTCCACGCCAATTTCGCTCAACTATCTGATTAATTGCCTGTATTTCTCCACTGGCACGCTGGGGTGCTATTTCTGGTTTATGTATGCCGAGATCAGCCAGGGCGGATGGGCCAGCCGCCGGCAGCGCAATGCCTGGCTTGTCCTGCTGCCCGCGCTGGGGCTCATCGGCATTACCATCGCCTCCTGCCGCACTGGCTGGGTATTCAGCATTGACGAAAATAATCGCTATCTACGCGGCCCGCTGCATCTGTGGCAGTTGGGGCTGTCCTTTGCCTATGTGCTGCTCACATCGGCCAAGGCGCTGTGCAAGGCTTTTCAGAAAAAGCACTTTGAGCGCCGCATGGAGCTACTGTCCCTGGCCGCGTTCATGCTGCTGCCATTGGGCTTTGTGCTCTTGCAGGTGATTTATCTGGGGCAAGTGCCCACCCTGTGCATGGGCTATACCGTGACCCTGCTGGTGGTTTACCTGAACACCCTTGATCAGCGCATCACCATCGACCCGCTCACCCAGGTGTATAACCGTGAGCAAATGGTGCGCTATCTTTCCCACAAGCTGCGCAGCGCGGGGGAGGATTCCTCGCTGTTTTTGCTGATGCTGGACGCGGACAATTTTAAACACATCAACGACCGCTACGGCCATATGGAGGGCGATTCAGCGCTGATCCGCATTGCCGAAACGCTGCGGCGTACCGCGCCGCGCAACGCCTTTGTGGGCCGTTATGGCGGGGATGAGTTTGTCGTCATCGGCAACGCAGCCACCCCCGCGCAGATTCGTTCCCTGTGTCAGCAAATCCATCTTGCCCTTCAGCAGGCAAACGCCGACGCGCTGGTGCCCTATCAGCTGGACGTCAGCATTGGCTGCGCCATCCAGCATCCCGGCTGCGTAACCATTCCCGATTTCATCCGCGCCGCAGACGCGGAGCTGTATAAAACCAAGCGCGAAAAAAAGCAGCGCTCGTAAGCGCTTTGCAAACGCAAAGCTGATAAAACGATTCTTTGTTTTCAACACGCTTCGCTATCTTATCCAAGAGCCAATGAAGGGGTATAACCCCTTCATTTTTAATCCACGCAATGCGTGTACGGCGCAAAGAGCAGCCATCGGGTTGCTTCCTATCTTAGTTCATCTGCAGGCTGCCAAAAAGAATTTTTGATAGCCCCAGCCTCGTTTCTTTCATTTCCGCCCGTTGTGCGCCGCGCATCTTCGTGCTATAATAGGCTGTATTTTTATGTCACCCGGAGGATTCATGGAAGATTTGATTCTACGCGCAGACAATGTAAGCTACGCCTATGAGGACAGCGAGGGTATGGCCGTTCGCGGCGTGACCTTAGGCTTCCGCACAGGCGAAATGACAGCCGTACTTGGGCACAATGGCAGCGGCAAATCCACGCTGGCAAAGCTGCTTAACGGGCTGTATATTCCCACCGAGGGTCATGTTACCGTGTGCGGCATGGATACCCAGGAGGATGAGCACACCTGGGATATTCGCCGCAGCGCGGGCATGGTGTTTCAAAATCCCGATAACCAGCTGGTAGCCTCCATCGTGCGCGATGATGTGGCCTTCGGCCTGGAAAACATCGGCGTGCCCTCCGCCCAGATGCCCGCGCGCATCGAAACCGCGCTGCGCCAGGTGGAGATGCTCCCCTTCATCGATCGCGCCCCACACACCCTGTCGGGCGGTCAGAAGCAGCGCATCGCCATTGCGGGCATCCTGGCCATGCAGCCCAAAGCGCTGATTCTGGATGAATCCACCGCCATGCTCGATCCCCGCGGCCGCCGCGAAGTATTTGATACCGTCAGCCGCCTCAACCGTGAGCAGGGAATCACGGTAGTATGGATTACCCACTTTATGGAAGAGGCCGCGCGCTGCGACCGCGTGGTCGTGATGGACGACGGACAGGTGGTGATGGACGACACGCCCAAGGCCGTATTCAGCCAGGCGGAGCGTCTGCGCGCCATGCGCCTGGATGTGCCGCCCATGGTGGCGCTGGGCGATCTGCTGCGCGCGCGCGGCCTGCCCGTCGCACATGAGGCCATGGATGTAAGCGCCATGGCTCAGGAGGTGCTGAAATGCCGATAAAGATTGAACACTTGTCCCATGTTTACCAGCCCGGCAGCCCCTTCCAATCCGACGCGCTGCAGGATATTGATTTTACCATCGAGGATGGCGAGCTGCTGGCGCTGATCGGCCACACCGGCAGCGGCAAATCCACCCTGGCGCAGCACCTGAACGGGTTGCTTACCCCCACCTCGGGTCGCGTGCTGGTGGACGGCGAGGATATCAACCAGAAGGGCGCTAACCGCCGCGCGCTGCGCCAGCGGGTAGGGCTGCTGTTCCAATACGCCGAATACCAGCTGTTTGAGGAAACGGTATACAAGGACATCGCCTTCGGCCCCAAAAATCAAGGATTAACCGGCGACGAGCTGGACGCCCGCGTGCGCGAGGCCTTTGCCCGCGTGCATCTGCCCGAGGATGCGCTGCAAAAATCCCCCTTTGACCTTTCCGGCGGTCAGATGCGCCGCGTGGCGCTGGCAGGCGTAATTGCCATGCATCCGCGCGTTCTGGTGCTGGACGAGCCCATCGCGGGGCTTGATCCGCGCGGCCGCGACGAGCTGACCGAGATCATCAACGAGCTCCATCAGGACGGTGTAACGATGGTCATCATCAGCCATAACATGGACGATGTGGCGCGCATCGCCACGCGCGCCGCCGTGCTGCACAAGGGCCGCCTGGCCATGCTTGGCACGCCGAGGGAAATTTTCTCCCGTGGAGACGAGCTGGCCGCCATGGGTCTGGATGTTCCGCAGACCGTGCAGCTGTGCCAGGCCTTGCGCGCGGGCGGTATGGATGTGCCCGACTGCCTGACCAATGAGGAGCTGTGCGACGCGATCTGCCGCGCGCTGGGAAAGGAGGCGGCCATCCATGCTTAAGGATATCACCCTGGGCCAGTACTACCCGGTTGAAAGCCCGGTGCACCGTCTGGACCCGCGCGTCAAGATCCTGCTGACCATCGCGTTTATCGTGGGCGTATTCCTGGCCAAAAGCCTGCTGGGCTTCCTGCCAGTCATCGCCTTTATCGTGCTGGCCGCCTATGCCTCGCATCTGCCATTAAAGCTGCTGGCCAAGGGGCTAAAGCCCCTGCGGTTCATCCTGATTTTCACCTTCCTGCTCAACCTGTTCTTTAGCCCCGGCAATACGGTGCTTGTGCATGTGTGGCGCATTCAGATCACGCTGGAAGGCCTGCTGACGGCGCTGCGCTTCTCCGCCCGGCTGATCTTTCTGGTGACAGGCGCCAGCCTGCTGACGCTGACCACCCCGCCCGTGGTGCTGACCGACGGCCTGGAGCGGCTGCTCAGCCCCTTTGCCAAGATCGGCTTTCCCGCCCACGAGCTGGCCATGATGATGACCATCGCCCTGCGCTTTATCCCCACGCTGCTGGAAGAGGCCGACAAGATCATGAAGGCGCAGATGGCCCGCGGCGCGGATTTTGAATCGGGCAATATCATTCAGCGCGCCAAGGCCATGGTACCGCTGCTGGTGCCGCTGTTTATCAGCGCGTTCCGCCGCGCGGGCGATCTGGCCATGGCCATGGAGGCCCGCTGCTATCACGGCGGCGAGGGCCGCACGCGCCTGCGCATCCTGAAGCTGACCCGCGCCGACGCTGTCGCCACGCTGATTACCGCCGCCATGATCGCGCTGGTAGCGGTGATTGGATAAAAACTTCGCATGCTAAAAGAGCTGCCTAAGCGAGACAGCTCTTTTTTGTTATTCACTTCGCCGCATCCCTGGCCGCGAGCAATCCGGTTGCAAAGGCAAACTGCAGGTTGTAGCCGCCGCAATCGCCATCCACATTGAGGATTTCGCCGCAGGCATACAGGCCAGGATGCTTTTTGCACGCCATGGTGGCAGGATCAAAATCCGCGGGATCGATTCCGCCCTGCGTCACCTGCGCCTGATCATAGCCGCGCACGCCAGTCACGCGCAGCGGATAAGCGCACAGCATGCGCGCAAGCTCCTCGCCGCGATAGGCCGCCATGCGTTCGCGCAGCAGCCTTGGCAGCGCCCCCAGCAGCAGCGCATCGTTGGGCAATATCTGCGCCCGGCGCTTCAGAAAGGCGCGCACGGCAGGCAGATTGTCATCGGGCCGCCCAGGCTCAAGGCGCGCCATGCGATATGCGCCAATGCCCATCGTTGGGGAGAAATCCAGATATAGCATAGGCTGACGGCGCGCGGACAGCAGCCGCTGCGCGTCGCGTGCCAGCTGCATAGCGCATACACCGCTGACGCCGTAATCGGCAAACAGCACCTCGCCCTGCGTGCGAGCAATGGGCTGGTCACCATCGCACAGCGTCAGCGTGGCAGGCAAACGCAGGCCGCTCAGCCCACGCAGCGGCGCTTTTTCGGTTTCAATGGGAGCCAGCGCCGGAGCGGGAGCCGCCAGCTTGCAGCCCAGCGCCGTCAGCAGGCCATAGGCGTTGACAGCGCCCAGCTTGGGCGCAGCCAGCCCGCCGCAGCACACCAGCACGCAATCAGCATGATACGCCGCGTCCGCCGTGCGCACGCAATACCCGTCCTTTTCAGGCAGGATGGCCTGTGCCTGCGCGCCGGTAATCACCCGCGCATGCACGCGCTCCAGATGCAGCCGCAGCACATCCAGCACCGCCGCCGCCTGGTTGCAGGCAGGATACACCCTGCCGCTGGCGTCCTCGCGCGTGGGCAAGCCCAGGGAGTCAAAAAAACCCAGCACATCGGCCACGGGCATGCTTTGCATCACCCGGCGGGCAAAATCCGTATCGCCAAAATAGCAAGGCTCATCCATGTTAGCCAGGTTACAGCGTCCGTTGCCGGTAGCCAGCAGCTTTTTACCCACGCGGTCGCTGCGCTCCAGAATCGTCACGCGCGCGCCCATTTGCCCTGCTTGCACAGCGGCGGCGAGGCCAGACGCCCCGCCGCCGAGAATAAGAATCGATTTATTTTTCATCAGTTTTTGATGTTCAGCTTCTTGGCCGCGTTTCTGTACGCATCCATGATAGCGTCCTGATGGCCGTACCAGCCGTTCTTGGAGTTGCCCACATCCACAATGCCTGAGCCATGGGTCTTGCTGTTGACAAAGTGGATACAGAACTGGCCATAGAAGTCGTTATCCGGGATGGTATCGCCGGCCGGGTAGTTATGCGGCACGCCGTACATGGAGGCTGCATAGCTATTATCACCGATGGTCACCAGGACAGGATGGCGCTGATACAGGTTCTTATCGCTGATTTCCTGCGCAGTCTTTACCTTGTAGATCTTACACATGGCCGCAGTATCGGCAGCGGTCAAGGGCTCCACGTCGGCATGCGCGCCGCCGCTCCAGCGCTTTACGCGGAAGGAGATGCCCGTGTTCACATCGGTCACAACGGCCGTGCAGCCCTTGTAGAAGATGCTCTGGATACCGCCGGTATACCAGTCAATCAGCTTCGGCATATGCAGGGTGACGGTGGTGGAGGAGCCATTGGTGGTTTCACTCTTTTCCCTGGTGCCAAACAGCGAGTGCTGGGTCAGGGAGGTAGCGATGCCGTCCACAACCAGGTCATGATCTTCCTGATAGCGGCTGATGGCGCTGGCAGTGTTGCTGTCAAATACGCTGTTGATCTGGCTGTTGCTCATGTAGCCCAGCTCAGCCAGACGAACCTGTACCTTGCGCACCGCCTCACCGGTGGAGCCCAGCTGCAGGGTGGTGTAGCTGGCTTCAGGCTTTGAGTCGGGATCGCCGCTCTTGATATACTCGGCTTCTTCCGTCTTGGTCAGGATGCGCACCAGGTCGCCGCGGATCCAGCCGGTCACGCCGCTGATGGTGACGCCATACCAGGTTACGCCGTCCACCACGTTGGTGGCGCCGCTGATCTTGCCGCCCGTACCCTGGGTGTAGATCAGACCCACCTGACGCGCGCTGGGATTGCCCTCGGCGCGGACGACCACCTTTTCCTTGGTGGTGATGAAGGTGGTGCTCAGCTTGGACAGATCGGGCACAGCCGTGGGCGTAGCGGTGGGCTTGGCCGTGGGCTGGTTGTTCAGATAATCTCTGTATTCAGTGTCGTTCATCACCTTGGCGCAGTTGCCGCGGATGTAGCACTCGTTGCCGCCGACGGTGAGCTTGTACCACTCCACGCCGCTGACCTTGACCTTGGAATCAAACTTGAATACCGCGCCCAGCGCAGCCTGGCCGATGGTGCCCGCCTTGCTGGAGGGCGACTGGCGCAGCCACACCTTGTCCAGGGTGGTCTGGATATACTTGGTCGCCTTGGGCACAGGGGTGGGGGTGGGCGTGGCGGTGGGCATGGGCTTGCCGCTCAGGTAAGCCGATACCTGCTCGGGGGACATCACGCTGATGCAGTCCCCGCGCATATAGCCGATATCGCCATTATAGGCGACATTGTACCAGTAGTAGCCGTTGGCATAGCGGGCCTTGCCCACGATTTGCAGAACGGTACCCTGCGCGGGCACCTGCCCATACACGCCCGCGGAGGCGCTGGCGGCTCTGCGCAGATACACCTTGTCGCGCGTGGTCATCAGATAGCCGGAGGTGACGTTCTGGGGCTTGGTGGAGGTATTGCCATAGGCGTCGCAGGGCGCGCAGTAATCGCCCATCACATAGCCGGTTTCAAAGTTGTATACGATCTTGTACCAGGTGGTGCCGCCCACGGACACAGCCGCACTGTAGGGCGCCACAACGCCCTTATCCAGCTTGGCAATGCGGGCGGAGGTGATGCTGGCGCTCTTGCGCACGTTGACGGAATCGGTGGTTTTGATGTAGCCCTGCGCGCCGCTGGGCGCGGCGGTGACGTTGGGCGCGGTGGGGGCGGCGGCGATGGGATTGCCCGACGCGTCGCTCTTAAAGCAGCAGGTGCCCAGCACATAGCCAAACACATCCTCGGTGCTGCTGTACACATAATACCAGGTAGCGCCGCTGACGATCTTGACCGCATAGTAGGGCAGCACCTGACCCTCCTCGGCATAGCCCACGCGGTTGCCCGTGCCGGCCTTGGCCTGGCTGCGGATGTTGGTGCGGCCCTTCACATTCATCTTTACATAGCCCAGAATGCTGGAAGGATCGTTGGTGGTGGTAGGCAGGGTGGTCGTAGTGCCGGCGGTGGATTTCACCGTGGCGCAGGTGGCGATGATATAGCCAAAGGCGTTGTTATCCGCGCTGTAGCAATAATACCAGGTGCTTCCGCCGCTCTGCACGGTGTAGTAGTAGGGCAGCTCGGTACCCTGAGGCAGCTTGGCGATGCTGTTGTTATCCAGGATCGCGGCAGACTTGCGCAGGTTGGTATTGCCCTCGGGAGTAATCACGATGGTGCCCACCGGATCATTGCCGCCGGAGGGCGCAGTAGTCGGCGCGGGCGCGGTGGTGGTATCGCTGCTCAACATGGTCATGTTGCTGCCGCGCACATAGCAATCCGCGCCGTTGACGGTGATGATGTAATAAATCGTGCTGTTGATGGTGGCTGTGCCGGTCACATAATAGGCCTCGCCCGCGGAGAGCAGACCCAGGCTGGTAAGCACGCCGCCCTCATAATGATAATAATTGGTGCTGGCGTTATTGGGACGGGCATAGTTGGTCAGCGCCGTCACATTGTTGGCGGTATCCGTGCCGCTGTCGCCGGAAGAGGACGTGCTGCCGCCAAGCACGGTGGCATTGCCGCCCTGCTTCTGCCAGGCGTCCGCCTCGGCCTCGCTCATCAGGGTGATGTACTGCTGGCTGATATAGCCGTAATACTCACGATCCAGATACGCGGGCAGATTGGTGGATACATAGTAATAATTCACGCCGCCGGCCGACTTGGTGCCCAGGATTTTGCATACCCAACCGTTGTTGAGCTTGTCCCACACCACGGTATCGTTGGCCTGCTTGCGGAAACGCACATTGTCAAAATTGACATAGCCGTACTGCCCGTCTTCGGCCAGCGCAGCGGGCAAAACGCCCAGCGCCAGCATCAGCGCAGCCAGCAGGCTCAATACCCGAATCCGCATGGCATGATGTGTGTTCGTGTTTCTGTTCATAGCCCACCTCGTAATGCGCCCTTGCGCAGAATCTTCCACCTGCATTGTATTACGTTTTTATTACAAAGTCAAGTAGAATATGAAACATTTAGGGTAGTTTTATCAACTATTTAGTTCAGTTTTTCCGCCGCGCAAGCGCAAAGCGCCTTCGCCATCGCATCAGACAGGGCAAGCGTCTCCGCCCGGGCGCTGACATAGAGCTTGATCTTTGGCTCCGTGCCGCTGGGACGCACGCATAGCCAGCTGCCGCCCTCCAGCTCAAAGTACAGCACATCGGAGGCCGGCAAATCGATCTTGCTCGTCTTACCCTCCTGCGTACGCACGCCCGTCAGGTAATCGCGCACCGCCGTCACGCGGATGTTGCCAAACGCTTGCGGGGGGTTTTCGCGCAGCCCGCGCATGATGGCGCGCATGCGGCTTACGCCGTCCTTGCCGGGCAGCGTGCGGCTGGTCACGCGGTCGCTGTATGCGCCGTAACGGGCGTAGAGCTGCTGCAGGCGATCATACAGGGTGATGCCCTCCTGCATGCACACGCACGCCGCCTCACACAGCAGCAGGGAAGCGTTTACGCCGTCCTTATCGCGCACCTGCGTGCCGCTGAGGAAGCCGTAGCTTTCCTCAAAGCCAAACAGGAAGGTATGCGCGCCCGTCTCTTCAAACTGCTGGATCTTTTCGCCGATGAATTTGAAGCCCGTCAGCGTATCGATGCAGGCGATATCAAAGCTAGCCGCGATGGCACGCGCCATCTCAGTGGATACGATGCTCTTGCAAATCGCGCCGTTGCGCGGCAGCGTGCCGTGCGCCTGACGCTGGGACAGCACATGATACAGCAGCAGGCAGCCAATCTGGTTGCCCGTCAGGGTGTGGAAAGTCCCCTGGCCGTCGCGCACAGCCACGCCCATACGGTCGCAGTCGGGATCGGTGCCAAATACCACCGTCGCCCCCACCTGCTCGGCCAGCGGAATGGCGTATTTGAACGCAGCGGGATCCTCAGGGTTGGGCGCGGTGACGGTGGGGAAATCACCGTCGGGCGCTTCCTGCTCGGCCACAACGTTCACATGGGTGATGCCTACCTCTCGCAGCATGCGGCGCACCGGCAGATTGCCCGAGCCATGCAGCGGGGTGTAGACGATGCGCAGGTTCTTGCCCTCGGCCTGCAAAAGCTCGGGACATACGGACAGAGAGCGAATCATGGCGATGTAATCATCATCCACTTCCTTGGCGCCAATGATCTGCAACAGCCCCTTTTGCTTGGCTTCGTCCTCCGCCATCACAGGCGCACCCGCATAGGGCAGCGGACGGATATAACCGGTTACAGCCTCGGCCGCCTCGGGCGACAGCTGCGCGCCGTCCTCCCAGTAAGCCTTGTAGCCGTTATACTGCGGCGGATTATGGCTGGCGGTAATCACCACGCCCGCGATGCATCCCAGGTGGCGCACGGCATAGCTGAGCATGGGCACGGGACGCAGCGAATCAAGCAGATACGCCTTGACCCCCGCCGCGCACAGCGTCAGCGCCGTCTCGCGGGCAAACTCCGCGCTCATGTGGCGGCTGTCATAGGCAATGGCTACGCCACGCTCCGCCCCGCCGGGGAACGTATGAATATAGGCGGCCAGCCCGCGCGTGGCGCGGCGCACCACATACACGTTCATGCGGTTGGTGCCATAGCCCAGCACGCCGCGCATGCCCGCCGTGCCAAAAGCCAGCTCAGTATAAAAACGATCTTCAATCTGTTTTTCATCCGTTAGGGCGGAAAGCTCCGCCACCAGCGCGTCGTCATTGGCAAAATCGTGCAGCCACTGCGTGTATACAGCGCGATAATTCATATCAGCCATGCTACATACCCCCTTAAATTTCCAACTTAATTATATGAAATAACCGCGCCGTTTGCAAGCATATTCTTGTAACAACAAGGGGGGATCCGCATTGAAGCGTTTAAAGCCCGGCAAAGCGCTGGGATGTCTACTGTGTATTCTGCTTACCTGCGCGCTGATTTTGGCCTATCCCGCGCTTTCCGCCCGCCTGTCCGCTGCCGCCCCCAGCGCCCCGCCCGGCGTAAACGCGGCCCGGCGGCAGCTGCTTACCGTATGGCTGGCGGGCGATTGCTTAAACGCCGCGCCCTGGGTGCGCGCACAGGCCGCCGCCTATGCCAAGACTCACAAGGGAGTACGCGTGTGGATACGCACTGCCGCGCGGGAGGATTTGCAAGCGCTCTGCGAAAATATGGACGGCGCGCCCGATCTGATTCTGTTTGCGCCAGGGCTGGATATCCCGGCGGACTGTCTGCGCGCCCTGTCCGCCGATGGCCTTTGCGCAGCCTATCGCGCCGCCGGCCAGGCGCAGGGGCGTCAGCTGGCCGTACCGCTGTGCCTGGACGGCTATGCGCTGGTATGCCCCGCGCGCGAGGCCGCCGTCACCCCCTCCCCCACCAGCCTGTTCGGCGCAGCACCCACGCCTGATGCGCATGCGCTGCCGCAAGCAACCGCCCTGCCGCGCGAAAGCTGGCCCGAGCGACTGATCGCGGACGACGCTTTCGGCGCGGTAGCGATGGATCGCCTGGGGGTATCGGGATCAATCGCATGGCTACCCGCCGCGCAGGTGCCCGCCGCCCTGCTGTCCGGACAGGCGGAAGGCGCGCTATTGACGCTTACCCAGGCACGGCAATGCCTGACCGCCGGTCAGGGGCTTCAATTGCTGGCTGCGGCGGACATCACCGACCGCGTGGTTTTCGGCGCGATTCCGCAAAGCGCGCAGCCCGCTGCCGAAGGTTTGCTTGATTTTCTGCTTTCAGCGTCCGCTCAGCAGGCGCTTGCCGCACGCGGCCTGCTGCCCGCCCGCGAGGGAATCACCCTGTACGGCGCGGATCAGCCCATCCTGCTCGCTGCCCAACAGGCATTGCGCGAGGGCAAGCTGGTCAACGCCTTCACCTCCTCCCCAGCGCTTAAGGACGAACAAACCATCGCACAAACGCTTTGTGATGCCAGATAGGCAAAGCCTAAAACTTGTTTATTGGCGAACGCCCTGTTTCATTCTATATTCTCGGTGGTATAACAATAACGTTATCCCATTCTATCTGCGAAAGGAGCAACACACATGAAAAAACTGCTTGCTATCCTTCTGTGCATGGCTATGCTATGCACCGCATCCTTTGCCCTGGCTGAGCCGCTCACTGGCGAAGCTGACGGCTATGGCGGCCCCATCCAGGCTGAAGTCACCCTGGACGGCGACAAAATTGCAGCCCTGAAGCTGACCGGCGATAAGGAAACCCCCTCGCTGGGCGGCGTTGCGCTGGAAAAGCTGACCGAGGCCATCCTGGCCAGTGGTACGCTGGAAGGCGTGGACGTTGTGACCGGCGCTACCTGGACCAGCAAGGGCGCCTTTGCCGCCATCAAAAAGGCCATGGGCGTTGAGGAAGAATCCGCTCAGACAGCCGCCGAGGCTGTTTCCGCCACGGGGCTGAGCCATGGTCTGGGCCTGGCCTCCACCCCGCGCCTGGGCCCCGGCAAGGATGATCAGGGCATGCCCGTCTATTCCTTTAACGAAGTGGTTGCCTATGTGATCACCGATGCAGAGCAGCGCATTGTGGATCTGGAAGTGGACATCCTTGAGATCATCACCCCCAACCACGACGCAGCAGACGACAACTACATCGCCGGTTGGCCGGGCAGCACCTATAATGACGATCACGATGCGGACGGCAAGGTGGACGGTGTAATCGAAGAAACGACCGAAACCTTTGTAAATAACCTGACCAACTGGGCCACCAAGCGCGACAAGGGCGACGCTTATAAGATGAATTCCGGCACCTGGGAGCAGGAAATGGACGCTTATGAAAGCATCTTCAAGGGCATGACCATCTCCGAGGTGAAGGATTGGGTAGCCAAGTACTGCTCCGATCTGAACGGCCGCGCGCTGCACAGCACCGTAACCAAGGAAGCCGACGTAACCAAATGGAACGCCCTGACTGATGAAGAAAAGGCGGCCATCGACGCGGTATCCGCCGCCACCATGTCCGTAAACGATGCGCACGGCGATATCATCGCCGCCATCGAAAACGCGATCAACAATCAGCAGCCCATCACCGTGGACAGCGATATCGCCAGCATGGGGCTTGGCGTCGTCGTCACCCCTCGTCTGGGCCCCGGCAAGGATGATCAGGGCGTGCCCGTGTATTCCTTCAATGTAGTCATGGCTGGCAGCTGCTACGACGCGGAGGGCAAGACCGTGGCGCTGGCTGCGGATGTACTGGAAATCATTACCCCCAACCATGATGGCGCGGATGACAACGTGTTCACCGGTTGGCCTGGACAATCCTACAACAACGACGCGGATGCGGACGGCAAGGTAGACGGCGTGCTGGCGCAGACCGAGGATACCTTTGTGGAGCAGATCAAGGGTTACACCACCAAGCGTTCCCTGGGCGACAAGTATAAGATGAACTCCGGTACCTGGAAGCAGGAAATGGAGACCTTTGAAGCCTACTTTACCGGCAAGACGGCCGATGAAATCAGCGCGTTCTTCACCGCCTACGGCTCCGATGTAAACGGCCGCATCCTGCGCGGCACCTCCGATAAGGAAGCCGACGTAACCAAGTGGAACGCCCTGACCAGCGAACAGCAGGCCGAAGTGGATGCGCTGAGCGGCGCGACCATGTCTCTGCGCGACGGCCACGGCGATATTCTGGGCGCAATTGAAAAGGCCTGGAAAAACGCCAAGGCCTGCCTGATCAACGTGAAATAATCCCATCGAACAATTCGCTTTATCCGCCGGCCAAGCAGCGCCAAACGCTGCTTGGTCGGATTTTTTATTGACATTGCGCACAGATTTTACCCTGTTTTGTCTTTTTCTTCCGCATGGTTGCAGTGCGGCTCTGTTTATGGTAAAATAAGGGCAGTCGCACCCCCTCATTGAAAATCAAAAACAAAAAAGGAGCCTGTAGCCATGAAAATATTATTTGCTGCCAGCGAATGCGTTCCCTTCATCAAAACCGGCGGATTGGCCGACGTGGTGGGCGCGCTTGCGCCCGTGCTTGCCCGCAAGGGGCACGATGTGCGCGTCATCCTGCCCAAGTACGGCATGATGGCCGAGGAATATCGCCAGCAGCTGCGCCATGTAACCGACCTCTACGTCAAGCTGGGCTGGCGGCATCAGTACTGCGGCATCGAGGCGCTGGAGCGCCAGGGCGTTACCTTCTACTTTGTAGATAACGAGTATTACTTCAAGCGCAATTACATCTACGGCCTGGGCGGGGACGAATACGAGCGCTTTGGCTTCTTCTGCCGCGCCGTGCTGGACGCGCTGCCCCGGCTGGATTTCCAGCCCGACGTCATCCACGCCCACGACTGGCAAAGCGGCATGGTGCCTGCGCTGCTGCACATCCAATATGATCAGGCGGATTTTTACCATAATATCCGCACGGTGTTTACCATCCATAATCTGCAATATCAGGGTGTGTTCGGCATCGAGCAGGTCAAGGACGTGCTGGAGCTGCCCGACGACGTCTTTACCAACGACAAGCTGGAGTGCTTCGGCTGCGCCAACTTCATGAAAGCCGCGCTGGTCTATGCGGATGAGATCACCACCGTCAGCCCCAGCTACGCCGAGGAAATCCAGACCGCCTATTACGGCGAACGCCTGGACGGCCTGCTGCGCGCGCGGCGCAATTCGCTCTCGGGCGTGCTCAACGGCATTGACATGCAGGAGTATGATCCGGCAGCCGATCCCCTGATCCCCGCCCCTTACAGCGCCCAGGATCTGTCCGGCCGCGCCCAGTGCAAGGCCGCCCTGCAGCAAAGTCTGGGCCTGACGGTTGATCCCAGCGTGCCCATCATCGGCATGGTGGGCCGCCTGTCCTCGCAGAAGGGCCTGGATCTGGTGGATCATGTGATTGGCCAAATCATGGAAGAAAACGTACAGCTGGTGGTACTGGGCATGGGCGAAAGCCGCTATGTCAACCTGTTCAGCTGGGCGGAGCAGCAGTATCCGGGCCGCGTGGCCGCGCGCTTCCAGATGGATCATCAGCTGGCGCACCGCATCTACGCCGGCGCGGATATGTTCCTGATGCCCTCGCAGTTTGAGCCCTGCGGCCTGTCGCAGATGATCGCCCTGCGCTATGGCTGCGTGCCCATCGTGCGCGAAACCGGCGGCCTGCGCGATACGGTGCTGAGCTATAACCACTACAACAACGCGGGCAACGGCTTCACGTTCTTTAACTACAACGCGCATGATATGCTCTTTACCATCCGCCGTGCGCTGCGCTATTATCACGAGCATCCCGACGTCTGGCGCGAGCTGCAGAGCCGCGGCATGAACGGCGATTACAGCTGGAACGCCTCGGCCGAAACCTACCTGTCCCTGTACATGAGCATTCTGCCCGGCGCGCAGAACGCGCTGCCCGTGGAAATGCCCACGCCCGTCGCCGTGCAGGCCGAGCAGGCTGCGGAGGAAATGCCGGCGCTGGAAAAAGAGGAAATCACGGAAAAGCCCGCCAAGCCTGCGCGCAAGCCGCGCGCCAAGAAGCCTGCGGACGCGGGCGCTGAAAAGCCCGCCCCCAAAACCCGCGCAAAGAAAGCCGCGGACGCGGGTGCTGAAAAGCCCGCCCGCAAGCCCCGCGCCAAAAAGGCCGAAAAGCCAGCGGAGTAAAAACAGTTTTCATTTTTTCACTGCCCATTGCAGCCGGTTCATCCGGCTGCTTTTTGTATGGAATTTGCCGCCGCGCGCCACAATAAACGCTGTAAAACCGCAGCAATAACGCATGGTTCCATGCGATTTTTCGGAGGCGCGCATGATCGGCAGCCCGCGCAGCAATGTATCCATCATCTCCCCCATTCGACGCGCAGAGCGTCTGCTTTGCCAAAGCCCGCGCGAGGATCTGCCCCCCGCCGCGCAATGGCTGCGCGATAACGCCCGCGCGCTCTACGGCCAGGCCGCGCAGACCCAGCAGGAAGCCCGCTATTTAGGGCGGCGCGCGTTCCGCCGCCTGCGTGATTTCTGCGACACCCTTATCGCCCCACCAAGCGGGCGCATCGACGAGGGCGCGCTGCTGCGCGCCCTGCGGCAGGCGCAAAAGGATGCGCTCTTTACCGTGCAGGAGCTGCGCGCCCTGCAAGGCATGCTGCGCGCGCGGCTGTTTGCCGCGCTGCTTGCGCTGCTGCCCACGCTGGTGCAGGAGTGCCAGGATTACCGCACGGGGGAAGCCCTGGCCGCCGCGCTGGGGCATAGCGCTCCCGCGCGCTGGCCGCAAAGCCCCGTGGCGCTTCGCCGCGCGCAGGAGGTGCTGTCTCAGTCCGGCAATATCGAGGCCGCGCGCAAGTTAGATGCGCATCTGCGTGCAGGCAATCAAATTCCGCAGTCCGGCGCCCATCAGGCACGCGCCCAGCTGTTATCCACCGCCGAGCGCGCAGGCGGGCTGATCACCATGATCCTGTCGCTGCCGCAGATCAATTTCGCCCGCGTCATCGAAAAAAGCAGCCGCGCCTGCCTGATTCTGCAGGCCGATCCTACCTTCCGCCGCATGACCGGCGACAGCCGCGCGCTGTACCTGACGCATGCATCCCGCCTGGCACGCAGCCTGCGGGTATCGGAGGAAGCCGTGTGCAAGGCCGCGCTGGCCTTGGGCGAAGGCAAGCAGGGGCTGGAGGCCGAGGCCGGGTACTACCTGCTGGAGCAGCGCGGCAAAATCTGCGAATACCTGCATAAAAAGCCGCCGCTTGGGGAGCGTTTGCGCAGCAAAAAAGCCGCAATTTATCTTGGTTATCTGCTTGTCAGCGCAGCGGCCTTCGCGGTGCTGGGCGCGCTGCTGCTGCCCTGGTACGCCGTGCCCTTCTTTACGCTCACCGCAACCTCCCTTACGCACCGCTTCGCCCAGCGCGCCGCCGCGCGCCTGCTCCCGCCGCGATTGCTGCCGCGCATCAAGCGCGCGTGCTTTTCCCAGGAGCTTCGCGTGCTGGTCGCCTTGCCAACGGTGCTGATGGATGAAAAGCACGCCCTGCAAATGTGCCGCAAACTGTCGATCCTATACCTGGCCAACGCCGATATGCCGCTGGATTTTCTGCTGCTGAGCGATTTTACCGATGCTCAGGCCGCCCACGCGGAGGGCGACGAGCGCATTCTCAGCGCGCTAACAGGCGGCGTTCGCGCGCTCAATCAAAGCTACGGCCCGCGCTTTTACTGCCTGCACCGTGCCCGCAGCCGAAACCGCGCCGAGGGCTGCTATATCGGCCGGGAGCGCAAGCGCGGCGCGCTGGAAATGCTGGGCTGCCTGCTGTGCGGGGAAGCGTGCCCGGATACCCTGGCCTATGCCAGCACGCCGCCCGAAGGCCTGCAAGGCCGTTACGCCTATGTAATCACCCTGGATGCGGACACCATTCTGCCCGCCGGGACGGCTGAGCGTCTGCTGGGCGCGATGCTGCATCCCCTGCAAAAAGGCCGTACGGGCATCCTCCAGCCGCGCATGCAAACGCTGCCCATGCATGTGAAAACGCACGCGCAGGCGCTGCTTGGCGGCATGAGCGGGGCAGACGGCTACTGCGCCGCCGCGCAGGAATTCTATCAGGATGTATTCGGCCGCGGTTCCTTTATGGGCAAGGGCATTTACGATCCCGCCGCGCTGCTGGCCGTCAGCCGCACGCTGCCCGAAAACGCCGTGCTCAGCCACGATCTGTTGGAGGGTGAGCTTTGCCATGCCCAGCTTTGCGAGGATATCGCCTGTTATGACGGACACCCGGCGAGGGTAAACGGTTTTCTGCGGCGCGCGCACCGCTGGACGCGCGGCGACTGGCAGCTATTGCCGTTTTTGAAGGACAAGCGGCTCGATCTTCTATCCAGGCTTAAGATTTTGGATAACCTGCGCCGCTCGCTTGTGCCGGCAGCGCGCTTGATTACCCTGATTCTCTGCGCCGTGCAGGGCGCGTGGCTGCCCTTTATCCTGGCGCTGCTGCCGCTGTGCGCGCCCGCCGAGCTGGGCGCGCTGCTTTTGCTGCCCATGATGGCCGTCACCCGGCTGGATGCAATCCTGCGCGCGCTGTGGCGTATGCGCGTCAGCCATAAACGACTGCTGCAATGGACCACCGCCGCCCAGGCCGAGCAAAGCGATCTGCGCGCGCTGCGTCTGGATTTTGCCGCCATGCTGCCCGGCGCGCTCATGCTCTTTGCCGCGGCGGGGCGCGTATTCTGGCCGGGGTTCGCGCTGGGGGCGATCTGGCTTGCTCAGCCGCTGCTGGCCCGCTGGCTGGATCGTCCCCGCGCGCAGCAGGCGGCGCTCAGCAGCGGGCAGCAGGCCGCGCTGCGCCGCATCGCCGCCGATACCCTGCAATTTTTCCTGGAAAACGTAAACGCGCGCACGCATCATCTGCCGCCGGACAATGTGCAGCTGTCGCCCCCGCGCGGGGCTGCCATGCGCACATCGCCCACCAACATCGGCATGTATCTGTTGTCGCTGTGCGCGGCGCGGGAGCTGGGGCTGCTGGATGCGGACACGCTGTTCACCCGCCTGTCCGATACCTTGAATACCCTGGAACGCCTGCGCGCCTGGCACGGCGTGCCCTATAATTGGTATGATCTCACCACCTTGCGCCCCATGCCCGGCGAATTTGTATCCGCCGTGGACGCGGGCAATCTGGCGCTGGCGCTGACCGTATGCGCTCAGTGCGCGCGCATGCAGCTGCGCCAGGCACGGGAAGAATACCGCAGTGTGCCCGTGCGGCTGGACGCGCTGCGCGGCCGCATGCAGCTGCGCAGGCTCTATGATGCGCGCCGTCATCTGTTCTTTATCGGCTACGACGGCGCGAACGCCCGCATGAGCGAAGGGCATTACGATCTATTGGCCAGCGAATCGGTGATGCTGTCCTTTGCCGCTATCATGGCAGGGGAAGCGCCCGAAAAGCACTGGTGGTATCTGGGCCGCGCGTGGACGGCGCTGCCGCAGAAGGCGCTGCTTTCCTGGAGCGGCACGATGTTTGAATATCTGATGGGCGCGCTGCTGCTGCCCAGCTACCCCGGTTCCACGCTGTCCGCCGCGCAGCACGCCTGCGTGCGCGCGCAGCAAAAGCATGGACGCGAGGGCGTATTTGGCGTGTCTGAAAGCGGCTATGCGCAGTACGATCAGGAGCTCAACTACCGCTATCAGGCCTTCGGCCTGCGCGAGCTTGCGCTGGACAGCCGCTGTGAGGGCGACGTGATCGCCCCCTATGCGGCAGCACTGGCTCTGCGCTGTGCGCCCCAGGCGGCATGCGAGGTGCTGCTGCGCATGCAGCAGCGCGGCTGGTACGGCGATCAGGGCTTTTACGAGGCGGCGGATTTCACCGCGGGCGCGCAGGAAACGCTGGTATACAGCCATATGGCGCACCATCAGGGCATGATCCTGTGCACCATATGCAACACGCTGTGCGGGGATTACCTTCCGCGCGTGCTCCAAAGCCTGCCCCGCGCCGCCGCGCACCTGCCCCTGCTGTGCGAAATGCCGCCGCGCCATGCCCTGCGCCTGCCGCGTCCGCTGCGCGCGCACCGGGATGCCGCGCCCGACGCGCCTTTCCGCATGCGCGCCGAAAAAGGCGTTCCGCCCGATGTGCTGACGCTCTCCGGCGGCGGCTCCACCATGCTGATCTCCGCGACAGGACACAGCGCGCTGTTTCGCGGCGATACACTGCTTACACGCTTTGATCCTGACTGCCGCGCGCTGGACGGCGCACAGTTTTTCCTGAGCAATCGCGATACCGGCGCATGCCTGCGGCTGACGGACGGCGAATACACCTTCCTGCCCGGCGAGGCACAATGCAGCCTGCATGAGGGCGGGCTGAAATCGCGCTTATCCTTGTGCGTAGACCCATTGACGGGCGCGGCGGTGTATCATCTACGGCTGCGCAGCGCCGCGGAGCAGCCCATGCGGCTATACGCAGCGGGCATGATTGTGCCTGCCCTGGCCACGCAGCGGGAAGACCGCGCGCACATTGCCTTTTCCAATCTGTTTATCAGCATATCCAAATCCGGCAGTCATGAGCTGATTGCCCGCCGTCGTGAACGCCATGGCAATTCCGAGCGCAGCCTGCGATTTGGGCTGATTGATGCGCAGGGCGGCTGCGGCATGATGAACGACCGCGCGCTGTTTTGGGGCGCATCGGGCGATTTGTCGCATCCTCGCTGCATGGAGCTGGACGCGCGCGAATTTACGCTGACGGACAGCGTAGATCCCTGCCTGGCTCTGCGGACGGAGGTTGTGCTGCTGCCCGGCCACGAGGCCAATCTGTTTTTCGCCCTGGGCATGGGCGAGCTGCCCGCCGATGAAGCAGAAGCACGCCGCGCCTTTGCCCTGTCCGCCGATCGCGCGCAGGTGAACCGGCGGCTTTTGCAGCTGGATACGCGCATGCTGACCCTATCCTGCCGCATGGCCGCGCGCCTGCTGCTGACGGGCTGGCCGCGCGAAACCCTGGAGAGCGCGGGCGTGCGCGCTCTGTGGCGGCAGGGCATCAGCGGAGACTGGCCCATTCTGCTGGTCACGGCCGAGCGCGAGGAGGACTGCGGCGGGGTCAGCCAGGCGGCTCATTTGTTTGCCTATCTGCTGGAAAACGGCGTGCAGGCCGAGATGGTCATTCTGCTGCCGCCCGAAAACGACTACGAGCAGCCGCTGCGCGCGTTTTGCGATACGCTGCTGCTGCGCCCAGCCCTGCGCGCGCTGCACGGGCGCGTGCGTGTGCTGCAGGAGGATGATCCCTTATGTGCTCAGGCGCTGCGGGCGCTGTGCGCGCTGCATATCCACGCGGGAGAGGATCTGCGCACCCAGCTTGCCCCTGCCTCCCCCGGCGCGCCGCTGCACCGGGCGGAGGCGGGCGGAGGCCTGCCCGCCATGCCGCGCCTGCACCAGGCAAACGGCCTGGGCGGCTTTACGCAGGAGGGCGGTTATGTGATCCTGCCCGGCGAATCCCGCGACGGCATTGCGCCCTGGTGCCATATTCTGGCCAATGACGTATTCGGCACGCTGGTATGCGAGCGCGGCATACTCTTTTCCTGCGCAGGCAACAGCCGGCTTGCGCGCGTTACTGCTGTCAGCCAGGACAGCGTGCGCCCCGCCTTATCGGAGGAATACCTGCTGCGCGAGGGTGATCGCGCCTGGTCGCTGACCCCCGCGCCCTATCATAACGCCCGTACGCGTGTGAGCTATGAGATGGGCGCTGCCGTCTATCAATGCGCCCTGCCCGGCATGCAGGCGACGCTTACCTGCCTGACGGACTGCGAGCATCCCGCCGGGCTGCGCATCCTGTCGCTGCATAATTCGGGCAATGAAAAGCGTACCTTGCAATATATCGCCGCCGTACATTTTGCCATGGGTGAGGATGGCCGCGGCACACGCGTATGGGCGGAAGAGGGCACGGCCTACGCCGCCAGCCCCGAGATGCCCGGCACAGCCTTCTTTACCCTGCCCGGCGCGCAGGCGCACACAGTCAGCACGGGCATATACAGCTGCGCTTTACGCGTGGTGGATACGCAAACTCCCGGCATGGTGGGCGTTTTGCAGCGCGATATCGTACTGGAGCCGGGTCAGACCGCCGTATACGCGATAATCTTAGGCTGCTCTGAAAAGGAGCGCATCCCTGATTTGCTGCATGATCTGTCCAACGCCCGTGAACGCGAGCGCGCCGCCCGCGCCTGGTGGGCGCGGCAACTGGACGCGCTGCAGTTTTATCTGCCCGACGATCAGCTTTCCCGCTACGCCAACGGTTTTTTGCCCTATCAGGTGCGCGCATCGCGGCTGATGCTGCGCGCGGGCTTCTACCAGTCGGGCGGCGCATGGGGATTCCGCGATCAATTGCAGGATATGCTATCGCTGCTCTATACCCAGCCTGAGCGCGCGCGGGCGCATCTGCTGCTGTGCGCCTCGCGCCAGTATGTGCAGGGCGATGTGCAGCACTGGTGGCATCCGGGCGGTGCGGGCGTGCGCACGCGCATCAGCGATGATCTATTGTTCTTGCCCTATGTGACAGCGCGGTATGTGTATGTAACCGCCGACCGGGATATTCTGCGCGCGCACGCGCCCTTTCTGCGCTCCGGCGAGCTTTCCGATGCGGAGCATGACCGCTACGAAACACCCGAGCAAACCGCCGAAACAGCCCCGCTGATGGAGCACTGCCTGCGCGCCATCGCGCGCGTGCGCTATGGGGAGCACGGCATTCCGCTGATGCAGGGCGGCGACTGGAACGACGGCATGGACCACGTGGGCGGCGAAAGCGCGTGGCTGGGCTTCTTTTTGATCGTGGTGTTGCGCGAATTTGCCCCCTTATGCGAGGAAGGCGTGCGCAGGGAGCTGGACGCGCAGCGCATCCAGCTGCAAAGCGCCATGCAGGCTGCCTGGACGGGCAAGTGGTTTCTGCGTGCCTGGTATGAGGACGGCCGCACGCTGGGCGCGCCGGATAGCGAAGTGCCGCGCATCGACCTGATCAGCCAGTGCTTCGCCTGCTTTGCCGGCATGCCGCGCGATCAGGTTTCACAGGCGCTGGAGGCCGCCTGGCAATCGCTGCATAAGGGCGATCAAGGCATTACGCTGCTGCTTACCCCGCCCTTTACGCCCTCCGAAAAAGCCGGGTATATCGGCGCATACCTGCCCGGCGTGCGCGAAAATGGCGGGCAGTACACCCATGCCGTGCCCTGGCTGATGCGCGCGCTGCTGCAAACCGGCCAGGTGGAGCGCGCCTGGGAGGTGCTGCGCGAATGCCTGCCCTATCATCACGCCCAAGCGCTCGAACAGGCGCGGCACTACCGTGTGGAGCCCTATGTGCTGGCGGCAGATATCTACCGCACGGGCCGCGGTGGCTGGACATGGTACACCGGCAGCGCATCCTGGCTGTGGGTGGTGCTTTTGTGCGATTTTTTAGGCTTTGACAAGCAGGGCGACCAGGTGCGGCTGAATCCGCGCGTGCCCGGCGATTGGGAGGAATGCACCATTCTGTATCGCTACGGCGGCAGCCGTTATCAGCTGACCGCTGCGCGCGACGCACCCTTTGTCACGCTGGATGGGGCGCAGACAGGCGCGCCTTCCATCACTCTAATCGACGACGGGCGCGCGCACGAGGCGCGTTTTCCGCTAAACTAAAAAAATTTGAGATTATTGATTACAATTCATAATCCGTTCACACCGCTGTCAAATATTGACGTTATGCTATACACGTACTCAGGAAAGAGAGTACATGATAAAGAAAATCCACGCAGCAATGCGAAAGGAGCAGATGAAAATGAAAAAGAACAACAAGATCATGGGCTTTGTAGCAGTTCTGCTGGCAGCCGTGATGATCGCCGGCGCCATCCTCTCCGCGCAGGCCGCCGGTACGCTTTCCTCTTCGGATATTGACAAGATCGTAAACACCGAGACGGACGCTTCCCTGGTGGCCAATCCCTTCACCGCCGCAGTGGCCGCCGTGCGTGACAGCGTGGTGCTGGTAAACAACTATCAGACCACCACCTACAATAACAACAGCTATGGCTTCTTCTATGGCTACGGCTACGGTAATCCTTATGGCAACGGCCGCGGCGGCACTACCTCCCGCGAGCAGCTGGCTGGCACGGGCTCCGGTACCGTGATCAGCGAGTATGGCCACATCCTGACCAACTACCATGTGGTTGAGGACGCCAGCCGCGTCACCGTATCTGACGGCGAAAATGAATACGACGCCACGGTGGTCGTATCCGACGAGAGCAAGGATGTCGCCGTGCTGCTGTGCCCCGAGCTGAAGGCGACCCCCGCAACCCTGGGCGACAGCGATAAGCTGCAGGCCGGCGAATGGGCCATCGTCATCGGCAACCCCCTGGGCGAGGATTTCTTCCGCTCCACCACAGTAGGCGTTGTCTCCGCGCTGGAACGTGAAGTAGAAACCGACAGCACCGATAAGTACGGCCGCAAGACTACCACCACCAATTCCATGATTCAGGTAGACGCTGCGATCAACTCCGGCAACTCCGGCGGCGGCATGTTCAACGTGCTGGGTCAGCTGATGGGCATTCCTTCCCTCAAGTACACCAGCAGCTATATGTCTCAGGCCAGCATTGACAACATCGGTATGTGCATCCCCATCAACGTTGCCAAGCCGCTGATCCGCGAAGCGCTTGAAAAGTACGACGGCGAATCCGTCAGCAAGTATCTGGAAGATAAGGCCAAGGAAGCCGACATCAACACCACCGGCGATGATGTCGACAGCAAGCCCCGCCTGGGTGTAAGCGTGCAGACCTTGGACTCCACCAACAACGCCGTTGCGCGCCAGATTCTGCCCAAGGGCTGCCTGGTCACCAAGGTAGAAGATAATTCCGCTGCTGCGGCTGCCGGCATCCAGGCTGGCGACATCATTGTGGATGTAGACGGCACGGTCATCACCAGCTCCGAAGGCTTGCAGGAGATCATCTTCAGCCATGCCGAAGGCGACACCGTGCAGGTGAAGGTGTACCGCGCTGAAAACGTGCTGGACGCCAAGTACATCAGCGATATCGGCGACGGCGAGTACATCGACATGAGCGTCACGCTCAAGGTGGTTGCTTCTCCCGCTGCGTAATGCAAGCATTCTCAAGCAAAAACCGTCCTCCATATGGAGGATGGTTTTTTTGACTTTTCATTTGCCCAATGCTATAATTTAGGCATATTTTTGTCTAAGGAGGCCCCTATGCCTTTTACCATTCGCCCTGCCGTAGCCACTGACCGGGAGCAGCTTCGCCCGCTGCAAAAGGAAATTGCCGAACTTCATCACGCCGGCCGGCCTGATCTTTTCAGAACCGAAGCCCGCTATTTTTCCCCAGAGGAATTTGCGCAGCGCCTGAGCGAGGACAAGTATGTCAACCTGATTGCGCAGGATGCATCGGGCCAGGTAATCGGCTATGCCTTCGGCTGGGTGCTTAGCTACCGCAACCACAGCACCTATGTGGATCACGATTGCCTGTATGTGGACGACGTCTGCGTGCTGCATGCCTGTCAGCGGCAGGGCGTGGGTCAGGCCTTGCTGGAAGCCTGCCGCGCGGAGGCGCAGAAGCGCGGCTGTACCTCCCTGGAATTGAGCGTATGGTGCTTTAATCAGGAAGCTGTTGCCTTTTATCAGCATTGCGGCTACGCCGCGCGCACCCTGCGCATGGAATGCCCGCTGAACCAAACGCGCTGATTATCTTCTTTTCCTATAAAAAAATCCCCCCGTCTATGACGGAGGGACTTTTTAATTGAGCTTAATCAACCGTGTAGGGCAGCAGCGCGATGGCACGGGCGCGCTTGATGGCCTCGGACAACTGACGCTGATGCTTTGCGCAGGTGCCGGTCATACGGCGGGGCATGATCTTGCCGCGTTCGTTGATATAACGGCGCAGACGATTCACGTCCTTATAGTCGATATAAGCGATCTTGTTTACGCAGAAATCGCATACCTTGCGGCGGGGTTTACGGCCGCGCGGACGCTGTTTTCTTTCGCCACGATCTTCAGACATGGTGCTTCCTCCTATTACAATTCAGTCAATCATCAGAACGGCAATTCGTCGTCATCCACCTGCACAAAGCCATTGCTCTGCGGAGCTGCGGGCGCGGCGGCCTGCGGACGCGGCGCGGGCGCTTCGCCGCCCTCGCTGCGCGGGGACAGGAATTCCACATCGTCGGCAGTCACTTCCAGGCTGGCGCGGGTGTTGCCGTCATTGCCGGTATAGGTGCTTACAGACACCGAGCCGGTAACGGCCACCTTGCGGCCCTTGGACAGATACTTTGAGCAGTTCTCGCCCAGCGCACGCCAGGCGGTAACACGGAAGAAATCAGCCTCAGGCTGACCGGCCTCCGCATTACGCACGCGGCGGTTAACCGCCACGGTGAACGAACAGACGGAAATGCCATCACGGGTGGAACGCAGCTCGGGATCGCGCGTCAGGTTTCCCACAATGAAAACCTTGTTCATTCGTATCCCTCCCTGTGATTATTCAGCCTGAGCAGGAGCTTCGGCTTCGGCAGCGGGGGCCGCCTCCACAGCGGGAGCGGCTTCCTCGGCCACGGGCGCTACGCGCACGGGACGAGGCTTTACGTTGCTGCGCTTTTCTTCCACCTTGACAGTCAGGTAGCGAAGGATGCTGTCAGAGATCTGCAGGTTGCGCTCAATCTCCTTGGGAACAGACGCCTCAGCGGTGTAGTTCACCAGGACATAGTAGCCTTCGGTCTTGTAGTTGATGGGATAGGCCAGACGGCGCTTGCCCCACTCTTCCACCTTTTCCACCTTACCACCCAGGGATTCGAGCATGCCGTGGAAGCGATCCATAACCGCCTTGCGGGCATCGTCGTCCAGCGTAGTATCGATGACGTAGACCAGTTCGTACTTGTTCATACTTTCACCTCCTCATGGACTTATGGCGCCGCGGCATCACGCGGCGCAAGGATGTGCCATTTAGATATTATATACGAAAGTCGTGCGTTTTTCAAGGGGTAAACGCAAATTTTTCTGTTTTTTCGTGTATCCGCGTCAAACATAGGTTACACAAAGGCCAGAGAGCGCAGTCAAGGGAA
>ERZ827520.672-NODE-672-length-51092-cov-6.985736_pt1 | contig 51092 bp, 34 predicted proteins | sample MGYA00519581_ERZ827520 | MGnify/ENA primary metagenome ERZ827520 (study PRJEB31778, sample SAMEA3449339) | human gut metagenome | biome: human gut; feature: human-associated habitat; material: faeces | place: United Kingdom | collected 2010/2012 ...
GTTTCGGCTCCCCCGTATTTCCGCCGGGGGAGCCGGTTCATGCGGACAGACACCGAAGGACCGGGCGGCGGAATAAGCACAGGAAGCGACATTCCGTGTTTTTTTCGTACCTTTGTATGGACGGCGGGATTGCCCTCCTGCCACATGACCGCTCTCCGTATGGACAATTTCATCGTTTCAGCCCGAAAATACAGACCTGCCACTTTCGAGTCGGTGGTCGGACAGTCGCATATCACCTCCACGCTGCGGAATGCCATCGCACGCGGACAGCTTGCCCATGCCTACCTGTTCTGCGGCCCGCGGGGCGTGGGCAAGACCACCTGCGCCCGCATCTTCGCCAAAACCATCAACTGCCTCAACCCGCAGGGGAGCGAGGCCTGCGGCGAATGCGAATCTTGCCGCGCTTTCGACGAGGGACGCAGTTTCAACATCCATGAGCTGGATGCCGCCTCGAACAATTCGGTGGACGACATCCGCACGCTGACCGAACAAGTACGTATCCCCCCTCAGATAGGACGGTACAGCGTCTATATCATCGACGAGGTGCACATGCTGTCTCAGGCGGCGTTCAACGCCTTCCTCAAGACACTCGAAGAACCACCGGCACACGCCGTCTTCATCCTCGCCACGACCGAAAAGCACAAGATAATCCCCACCATCCTCTCCCGCTGCCAGATATACGATTTCAACCGCATCCGCGTGGAGGATGGCGTGGCCTACCTGAAATACATCGCCGAAAAGGAGGGTATCACCTACGACGACGAATCGTTGAACCTGATTGCGGCAAAAGCGGACGGCGGTATGCGCGACGCGCTCAGCATGTTCGACAAGGCGGTGGCCTTCTGCGGCACATCGCTCGACTTCCGCGAAGTGGCCCGCACGCTGAACGTTCTCGATTACGACACCTACTTCAACCTCACCGACCTTGCCGCGGCAGGCGACTACCGGTCAGCACTGCTGCTGCTGGACGACGTGCTGCGCAAAGGTTTCTCGGCCCAGACCTTCACGGGCGGCCTGGCAGCGCACCTGCGCGACCTGCTGATGTGCAAGGACGCGGCGACCGCTCCCCTGCTCGAAGCCACGGGGACGCTGCTGGAACGCTACAAAGCCCAGAGCGCCCGGCTGGAAATCGGATTCCTGTTTGATGCGGTAGCCCTGATAAACGGTGTGGATGCCACCCTTCGCAGCGCGACGAACACCCGGCTGCACGTAGAGCTCGGACTGATGAAGCTCTGCGGCATGGGGCAAAAAAAAAACAGCTTAGAGCCTGACGGACCGCAGCTTCCTCCGCTCACAGGAGGAACCGCACCGCGCTCGGTACAAACACCCGGCAGCGCCGGACAGTCTCCTGTCGGGGCGGCTGCAGGGCAATATCCTTCCTCCGTCCCGCCGCACGAAGGGACGGCTGCAACACAGCCGGTATCCGAACCCGCACGACCGGCACCGCAGCATACCGCCTCTCCGGCAGAGCGAGCGGCAACGCAGATACCCCCTATTCCGCAGCCGACGAAAGAGACGGAACGTCCCCTTGCGCCACCGGCCGGAGGCAACGATGCTCCCCATAGTCATACGCCCGCTGCGCAGACGACTCCGGAACCGGCTGCCGCTCAAGCCGCAAAACCGGCTGGCAGGTCGGTTTCGGGCGTATCCATCCACAGTATCCTGAAAGGAGGAACTTCCAAAGAGAAAGCCGCGGCCGGAGAACCGGCCGCAACGGCGGCGAGACAGGCAGTCGATCCCGACAGCCAGCAGAAAATCACGGCGGCCAAAGAGACTTTCATCGCAGAGCTCGGCCGCCGCAGGCCCCGTTTCGCCACGGCATTCGCCAACATGGAGGTCACGGGCAACACCATTCGCGCCACCGTCTCCACCGATTTGCTGCGCGACGACATCATTCAGCACCAAAAGGAGCTGATTTCCCTGCTGCGTGACATCTCGGGGCTCGACGGAACGGTCGTATTCGACATCGAAGTAAAAGAGGACCGGAGCGCAGTCCGCCCCGTCAAGCCGGAAGACAAGCTCGCCCACCTGCGCAGCAAGAACGCCGCGCTTGACGAACTTCGGCGGGAACTCGAACTGGAACTCGAATAATCCCGTCCACAGGGCAGGTCGTTCTGCCGTTCTGTCTCCGGAATCGCCCGCAACCGCAATTCCGCGGAGCAGCGGCATGTACGACCGAACGGAAGATACCGGCCGGAACAGAAAGAACGATTCGATTCCGGGAATCGCCTCCCATTTGTGAAAGCATTTGCAAGGCAGGGCCGCCGAAAGATACTTTCGGCGGCCCTGCCTTGCAAATGCAACGGTTGTCTTGTGCACCGCTTATCTCCGAACAGTTGCCGAAGAGACGGAGGTTCAGAAGTAAGACTGTGTACCGCCCGTTACGGCCGACAGCAAAGCGTTGGCTAACGGAGCACTCGCCCCGAAACGGAACAGCGACGGGGTAAGCCACTCGCGGCCGAGCATATTTTCCACGATGGTATAATAGAGCACGGCATCGTCCACGGTACGGATACCGCCCGCCAGCTTGATGCCGACGTTGATTCCGGTCTGCAAATAGTAATCCTTGATGGCATTGCAGATGACCATGGCCGACTTCGGCGTGGCACCGTAAGCCGATTTGCCGGTCGAAGTCTTCACGAAATCGGCACCGGAAAGGATTGCCAGCATGGAGGCGCGATAGACATCCTCCGGAGTTTCGAGCATGCCCGACTCGATGATGACCTTGAACGTCACTTCCTGTCCGGCTTCCCGACAGAGCAGTTCGAGGTCGTTGGCCAGCCGGTCGAACTCGCCCTCCACCATTTCTCCCGCATTCATCACCACATCGATTTCGTCGGCGCCGTTCTCAACAGCCATCGCCACTTCGAGCATCTTCACTTCGAGGTAGGTCTGCGCCGCGGGGAAACCGCCCGCTACGCTCGTTACGCCGATGTTCGTCCCCTCCACGCCGAGACCCGCAATGTCCACAAAGGAGGGATAGACGCAGACGGTCGCCACATTGGGCATCCCGGGAAAACGTACCGGTACGTCCACCGCCTTCTTGACAAATTCCGCTACGCTCCGCACCGAATCGCTCCCGGAGAGCGTGGTCAGGTCGAGCGCACTGAAACAGAACCTGTAAACCTCCTCGTTGCGGTTCCTGTCCATCTCGGCCCTGGCCTTTGCCACCACCGACTCCACCAGGCTGTCCGAAGCCACCGGAGCGTATTTCTGAAGTAATACCGAATAATCCATAACGATAAGGTTTAAAGGTTCGACAACATATCCCCTCTCCCGGAGATCCTCCGCGGCAACCCCCGCGGTATCCGTAGCCGACCGGCGGACTCTCCGGCACTCCATGCCGTCCTATTCCGATGGCCGTACCTAATATAACGTTTTTTCCGCAAACGGACAAATCCGCCGCCTATTTTTCGCCGCCGTATCCCAACAGGGCACGCGCCTGCGCCACGGCCGCTTCCGTCACCTCGCTGCCGCTCAACATCTTGGCAATCTCGCCGACACGCGCCTCACGGTCGAGCAGGCGGATACGGGTAACATTTCCCGAAGGCGACGCCTCCTTGTAAACGAGAAAATGCGTCTCCCCCTTCGACGCCACCTGCGGCAGGTGGGTGATATTGACTACCTGCATGGAGTCGCCCAGTTCGGCGATTATTCTCCCCATCGCATCGGCTATCTTTCCCGATACGCCGGTGTCTATCTCGTCGAACAGTATCGTCGGAAGTTTGGTACTCCGGGCCACGATGGATTTCAGGGCCAGCATGACGCGTGACGTCTCCCCGCCGGAGGCAATGCGTTCGAGACTCTGGAGCCCTTCGCCGCCGTTGGCATTGAACAGAAACCGGACACTGTCCGCGCCCGAAGGGGAGAGTGCACCCGAAGGGGTTATCTCCGTCACGAACCGCGCCGAAGGCATTCCTAAACGGGCAAGTACCCGGCCGACGGCTTCGTCGAACAAGGCCGATGCCTCGGTACGGCTCGCCGTCACGGCAGCCGCAAGTCCTTCGGCGGTCACCCTGAGCGCTCCGGTCTCGGCCTCCAGTTCCGCTATCTCCGCATCGGAATCGGTGATGGCCTCAAGCCTGGTGGCCAGGTCGTTCCCGAGTGCCAGCAGCTCATCCGACGAAGCGGCGCCGTAACGCCTCATCAGGTCGGAAACAGCCCCTATCCGATTGTCCACAGCCTCCAGCCGCGCAGGATTATCTTCTATGCGTCCGGCCAGTGAAGCGACTTCTCCGCTTACATCTTTCAGTTCCACGTAGGCGGAATGTATGCGGGCAACCAGGTCGGAGGTTCCCTCCAACACCCCGCCGAGGCGCTGCAGTGCGGCCTCTGCGGTCTTCAGGGCTGCAAGCACCCCCGTCTCGTCGTTCTCCATCAGGCCGCACGCCTCGGAGAGTGCAGCGAGTATCCCCTCGGCATTGGACAGCTCCCGCTGCTCGGCCTCCAGCTCCTGCAGCTCTCCTTCATGCAGCCCCAACGCAGCTATCTGCTGCCACTGGAACCGCATATACTCCTCGTCGCGGCGGTTCCGCCCGACCTCTTCGCGCAGACGCGCCAACTCCTGCTCCCGTTCACGCAGGGCACGGTACGCCCTGCCGTATTCGGCCCGCAAGCCGCGGTTATCGGCCAGGCTGTCCAGCACACGGATGCGGAACTCCCCGTCGGCCACCAGTACCCCCTGGTTTTGGGAATGGATATCTATCAGGTGCGCCGCAAGCTCCCGAAGCGTGGCAAGCTGTACGGGCAGGTCATTCACGTAAGCCCTGCTCTTGCCGGCGGGCGTGACGATGCGGCGGATAACGGTATGCCGTTCGTAATCGAGCTCGTTCTCGTCGAAAAACGTTTCGAGCCCGTATCCGCCCATATCGAACAGCCCCTCAATCACGCAGTTCCTCCCGGAATCCTTCAGCACGGCCGTATCGGCCCTATTCCCCATTATCAGTCCGAGGGCCCCCAGCAGAATCGACTTGCCGGCACCCGTTTCGCCCGTGATGATATTCAGCGACGGGGAAAGTTCCAGCTCAAGCTGCTGTATAAGTGCGTAATTCTCTATCGACAACCTTTCGAGCATCTCCGGAATAGCGATGTTTTTGCGTTCGCTAAGTTACATATTTTGTCCGGGAAAAGGTACGCGACCCGATACGGTCGGAAAAATTTTCCGTCCGACACGGTACGACTCGCCGCATCCGCCTTCCCGCACGAACGGAACGAAACGGGGGCGCGGCCCCTTCGGAACCCGCCCCCGTATTTCCAGCCGGCATATGCCCGGCTACCACTCTATCGTCATTTCGTCGAGCAGGTGGCCCGCTCCGGCGAACTTGTCTATCACGAACAGCACGTAACGCACGTCCACGTTGATGCAGCGCTGGAGTTCCGGTTCGAAGAGCACATCGCCGCTCATGGCATCCCAGTTTCCGTCGAAGGCGAGGCCGATGAGCTGGCCACGGTCGTTGAGCACGGGACTGCCGGAGTTACCGCCGGTGATGTCATTCGTGGAGATGAAGCAGGTATTCACATGCCCCTTCGCACCGTTCCGTATCTCCTTACGGGTAAGCCCGGAAAGGTCGGCATAGGGACCGTAGTCCTGCTCGATGTAGAGCTCCTTGAGCTTCTCGGGGACGGTAAATTCGGTCGGATTGAGCTCATCCTCTTTCTCCATGACGCCCGTCAGCGTGGTGAAGTAGTCGTAATCCACGGCATCCGCGGGAGAGTACGACTTCACGTTGCCGTAGGTGAGACGGATGGTGAAGTTGGCGTCGGGATAGTGCTTGCCGTCGGCATCCATCTCAAGCAGTCCCTTGATATAGAGTTTGTGCCCTTCGGCGAACTGCATCGCCGGCTCCCGAAGCTGTTCCACGAGGCCGTTATGTTTGGCGACGGTCGTATTGAACACCGTCAGGGCCGGGTCGTCCGCCGGGAGCTCCCCGCCGCCGGCCAGGTAACTTTCGAGCTTCTCCCTGTTCGCGTAAATCGAGTTGTCGTACAGCCAGTCCACATAAACCTGCACGTCGCCGCCGAAACGACCCTCCACCTCGGTCGTGATGAATTCGGGCATGTTGTCGGGCGACACCATCTCCATCGTGAGCTCTATCATGCGCTTGGCCACTTTCCTGTCGGTCGGCTCGTTGTAGTCCTTATAAACCGCGGCAATGGTCTCCTCAGCCGCGAGCGGCTCGGCCGAAAGCAGGTCGGGAAGCGCACGGCTGAGCACGGCGGCTATCGACGCCACCTCGACACTGCTCACGATGGCTTCGCGGAGCACCTGCCTGTCACTCTCCAGCGGTACGGAGACCTCTTTCGATGCGGCTATAAGCGGCAGAGCACGCAGGTATTCGCTCCTTGCCGGGTCGGCCTGCGCCCACCGCGTGAAAGCCGCCTCCTGCTCCTGTCGACGGTCACGGATGCCGAGCTTGCGCACGGCCTTGCTCTTGCCGATGGAATTTTTCCAATAGTTGGAAGAGTTGGCATATTTGTCCGAATATTGGATGCGTACCCGGTCGCTCGCCTCCATATCCTCTTTCAGTATCTTCTGGCGTTCGCCGCGGATGAGGATGCGGTTCGGGTTGGCCACGTCGAGCATCTCGTCGATTTCGTACGTGGTCATGTAGCGCGTCGTCGTTCCCGGGAAACCCATTATCATGGTGAAGTCGCCGTCTTTGTAGCCCTTGGCCGAAACGGTCAGGTGCACGGGAGCCCGGTAAGGCACGTTCTCAGGCGAATAGTCGGCCGGCGTCGTCCCGTCCGCAGCAGCATAGACACGGAATACGGAGAAGTCGCCCGTGTGACGCGGCCACATCCAATTGTCGGTATCGCCCCCGAACTTGCCTATCGAACTGGGCGGAGCACCGACGAAACGGATGTCGGTGTACTCGTCCATGACGAAAAGAAAATACTGGTTCCCGCCGAAAAAGCTCTCCACGAGTATCTTCTTGCCGGGATACTCCGCCCGGTAGGCTTCGGTCAGCTCGCCGCGCCGTTCATTCACCTTTGCGGTATACTCCTCGAAAGGCAGCCCCTCCAGCCCTTCGGTCATGCGGTCGGTCACCTCCTCAATCTTGCGGATGAAGTGTACCGAGAGGCCGGGAACGGGTATCTCCTCGGAGCGGTCCATTGCCCAGAAACCGTTGGCCAGATAGTCGTTCTCGGTCGTGCTGAGCTGCTGGATACTGCTGTAACCGCAATGGTGGTTAGTGAAGATAAGCCCGTCGGGCGATACGATTTCGCCCGTACAACCGGGCCCGAAGATGATGATGGCATCCTTGAGCGACGGCCCGTCGGGATTGTAGATATCGGTAGCCTTCAGTTTCAGTCCGGCTGCCTTCATATCGGCGTAATTCGTTTTCTGGAGGTAGGGCAGCAGCCACATCCCCTCATCCGCAAAGGCAGTCAGCCCCAGCGCCAGCGCACCGAGCGCCGAAAGGAAGAGTTTTTTCATTTACGTCTTGATTTTTATGTTTGTCGTATAAGTATTCCTGTTCCGCACCCGCATCGCACGCCGGCGGGACGCGGATACAAATATAGCGGTTTGGAACGAGTTTCACAATCCTGCCGGGGCCAAACCGGGGATTGCACCCGAAACCCCGAAAAGCCGCCTGACGGCACGATACGCATGCCGCCCTGCCATAAGCTCACTCCGCAACCGAAGCTGTCGACAGCGAGGAGACTTTCCCCGGCATATCCGACTTTTCCACAATTATCCATTATATAATATTTGTCATTAACCGGATTAATATTAACTTTACGATACATGTTTTGATAAAATATAAACCATTCACTACTCATGCTTATGAAACGTATGCTCTTATTGGCCGTACTGGCAGGCATCGCTGCCGGAACGGCAGGGTGCAAACAGCAGGATGCACCGAAACTCGACCGGCAGGCCGTCCGGCTCTATGTGGGCGACCAGGTACGAATCACGGCCGACAGGCCCGTCGCGTGGAGCGCCGCGGACGACTTCTATGCCGCGGTGGACGCCGACGGTACCGTCACCGCCCGGCACGTCGGCTCCACGACCGTGACCGCAACAGCCGACTCCGGTAGCGCCGTCTGCACCGTGGAAGTACAACCCCGTTACGATACGTTCGAAGAACCGATTATCGAACTGTTGATGCAGCCTATGGAAGTAATTAAATCGTTGGAACCCAGAAAAATTATTAAGACGGAACAAGTTCATAACAGTTTGCGGCTCGTTTCCGTAGAAGAAGACAATCCGAAATTGGCAGGCAGGACATATTACTGCGCTTTAGACGGCGAAGGCTGTTACCGGATTACGATGATTTACCTGACAGCATACACAAAATATCAGGAAGAAATTATCGGATTTCTGGAAGAGCGTTATACACATGGCGAGGAAGGGTCGAATTACTATTATCCCGGGAACAACTTCCTTGATGTCGCGTATCGGGTAGCATTCCTCGGCCCGGAAAATCCGGCACAAAAAACAGTAGAAATATATTATCATTTATAAAACTACGACCATGAAAAAACCGAGTTATCTTTTCAACATTTGTTTGTTGTTTTGTCTAACGGCATGCACTCAGCTGTTGGAAGAAACCGTTCAGCCGCCGATTCAATCAAAATACGACCGAGACGTTTACACAATCAGTCAGATGGGATACGACATTTCCGACATTTACCGAATCGACAGCAGTTATGTCGTAGAAAAACACATTCTCATCACGCAGCGCCATATTCGTGATTTCGAGCGTATACCACAAACCCGTCAGGGCTTGACCAACGGCAACACGCTCAGCGAAGAGAATCGGGAGGTTTACCTCAATTACACGGGATGGCAATACAACAATGCCTACACGGAAGCAGCTAACTACTGGAATACCAAATCGAAATGCGGTGTTCAGTTCCATGTAACCGGCATCGAAAACGAATTGCGCATATCCGAAGAAAGCATGGACGATGAAAGCATCCTGATGCTGGTATCGCCGCCTACCGCATCCGGAGAACTCGGCGGTGAAATCATATTCAATACCGACTGCAAATACAAACCCGACCCGAACAGTTCTCAAGCCATGTATATGATGCTTCATGCGATGGGACACGCCATAGGGTTCGGTCACACATTCGTAAATAACGGAGATAATATCAAGGAAGACTTCGGGAAATACCCCATTGATGGAATAGAACACCTTAGGCCTGATTCAAAATCCATTATGGCAGAAGAATCCGACCCGCTCGGCTGGAGCGGCTTCAGCGAAAACGACATCAAGGCATTCAAGGCCATATATCCCACCGACGAGCCGGAACCGGAGCCGGAGCCGGATATAGACCCCTCAATCCCCTGGATATACTCGCAAGATGATTTCGATATCGAACTCTCCGTGCGGGATTTTTCGGAAGACACGCCGTATGTATTCCAAAACTACGTAAAACAGACCGGCGATTTCTGGTATTACCACGAGAATAAACAGAAATACATCCGAATAACGGACGCGAACGGCAGGGTCGTAGCACTCGGCAAAGCGAACGAAAGCTATTCCATTCCCTACGGTGAGTACACGCTGCAATACGGCGTCTTGGTTGAGTCGGTATTATGCGGGGAGGCAAAAGTAAAGTTCTGGCAGACGCAGCCCCGGATATGGACCAATGCGAGGGAGAACGAAACCATCGACCTTGCCCGGGAATACGTCGTCAAATGCGAATTCGATACCAACTTCCCCGACTGGCAGGAATACACGAAAAGCGTGAAGATGGTCGATACGGGAACCACAGAAGAAGTCCCCCTCAGATTCTCCGAAACCGCCGACAGATGGTATTTCAGATTTCCCGACAGGGGTACTTACAAAATCATCCTGACCGTTACCAACCGGCTCGGCGAGACGAAAACGGCGGAAAAGACGCTGCAGATAACATCCATCGACAGGACGCCGGTCTTTTACAAGATGTACGAAGAGTACGTCGGAATAGAATACGGATACCTGAAGAACAACGAAGCCGTATCACGCTTCTCGCTCAGATTCTATTCTGACGCCGCATGTACGCGCAGGATAGCTTCCACCGAAAACACCATCGAATGCAGCTACATCCTGTGGGACGACTACTACGACATCGACTCGGAACCGGTCTCCTCTACCATACAGGAGCAGGGTACGTTCCTGATACCGGTCGGTTCCTCGACCTGCGAACTGCCCCACGACATCTTCAACGGTACGCCCTATACTTTGGACCAACATATATTCCGATACGAAATAACCGGATTCTATTACAAATAAATTCGGTCTCGACCCGGCCAGATACCCTTTATATCCGAATCAATACGAGGATGGATGCGGCATAAAACCACCGCATCCGTCTCGGCAAACTTCACTCCTTGATATAGCACGACCGACATTCCGACCGGAGAAACGCAACCAAACGCACGTTTCCGGCAGGATAGACAGACTGTGCCTGTCGTCCGCCACAGTTCTATCGTTATCAATGAAGATGTTCGGCCGCCATCGCGTCGTCGTAGGTCTTGTGAACCGTACCGTACGGGTGCTCTACCGGAGCATAAATCGAATAAAGCTTCAGCGGTTTATCGCCGATATTTACCAGATTTCCAAAGTATGGGTGTTAAATGAAAACAAGAGCTAAATAAGTGCAAATAAATTCACTAATTTACAGTGATTTATCTGGGGTTTGATATTTTCTGTTGTTTTCATTCTTTTCAGTTGATTGGTTCTTTTTCGGTACATTTTTGTTTCTTATTTGTTTCTTGATTCGCGGGATTCTTTCTAACTTTACGGCAGAATAACGAGAATAAGGGAGAATCCATGCCGCGCATAAAGAAACCCTCGAAAGTCAAAGAACCTGTCCGTCTGCGGATGAAAGAACTGGTCAACGGAAACAAGAGCCTGTATCTGGACATTTACCGCAACGGCAAACGGTCGTATGAGTATTTGAAGCTCTATATTATCCCCGAAATCGACCATAATGCCCGTAGACAGAATCAAGCGACAATGGCTGCCGCCAATGCCATCAAATCGAAACGCATTATCCAACTTACCAATGGTGAAGCCGGAATCGAAAACAGAGAAAAGGTTTTTCTTTTGGATTGGATGGAGACCTACAAAGAGAATCAGGCGAAGAGGGGAAAGAAGGACGGCAATCAAATCAATGTTACTATCCGTATCCTGAAGGATTTTGCGGGAGCTCGGGTAATGATGGATCAGATCGACAAGACCTTTTGTCAAAACTATCTCGACTATCTGCAGACAGAATACCGCCCCAAAGGAAAACGGGTGTCTAACTTTACGCTTCATACCTACTACCGTATCCTGAACGGCGCTTTGAATGCTGCTGTTCGTGCGGATATTATCAAGTCCAACCCATTTACAAAGATCAACAACTCGGATAAGATACGCTTGCCGGAGAGCAAACGCTCGTATATGACCATTGAAGAGGTCCGGGCACTGATTGCTACTCCGATGAAGAATGAGGCCGTAAAACAGGCTTATTTGTTCTCTTGCTTCTGTGGATTGCGAATAAGCGACATTATCGGTTTGAGATGGAAAGATGTTTTTGTGGATAGAGGACAATACCGTCTTGCTGTGTCCATGCAGAAAACCAAAGAGCCGATTTATTTGCCGCTTTCACCAGAAGCGTTAAAGTGGATGCCGGAGCGAGGAGACAAGATGGCAGAAGACCACGTCTTCGACTTGCCGTGTCCAACGATGATAAACCTGCTGCTCAAACCTTGGGCAAAAGCGGCAGGCATAGACAAGCGTTTCTCATTCCATACGGCTCGGCACACGTTCGCGACGATGATGCTGACGCTTGGCGCCGACCTCTATACCACCTCGAAGTTGCTCGGTCATGCCGACGTGAAGATGACGCAGGTATACGCCAAAATCATCAATCAGAAAAAGGATGATGCGGTCAATCTGGTAAACGGATTGTTCGACTGAAACACGAACGGTTCTTTACACCGGCGCGGGCATATATATTTTAGTTTACTTTAATATCTATATATAGGGGAGAAAAACTAAAGTAAACCGTTTTCGTGCAAACAACTTAAAGAAAATCGACGGTGAAAGTTTGAGCCAAATACGGGCTTTTTTCAGGCTTGTATAAAGGGGAACATGTCGTCCGACATTTGTCCTCCTGCCAATGAAAAATATCTCTGGACAGGTTGCTGGAAATGTTACCCAGTCGGATATAACGGATTCAGTTTTGTCTTTCTTTTCCCCTTTTATTGCTTGATAGATGTGCATGTTGACGAAGAGACTTTGATGGCAATTCTGCGTCGAACCATACCAACCTGTTTGCCACTTTATAATCAGGCCAACATTGGACAACGAGACTGCCTCTGCTTGCAGATTGTGTGGCATCCCTCCCGCCGCCGAATGGCTGGAGGGGTATTAGGCTCCCCCGAAAGAAATATTGTGGCAGACGGGCAAGCCCGAGCTAAAATAGCATTGGAAGACAACAGACTCCTACAATGTAGCCTACCATCGAGAACCTTCCAGTAGAAATATCACAACAGAAGCGAAAGATACACAACAAATGTAACCATCAGGATTATTGCTTTGCCTTGATTTCGTTATATAATGCTAATCCTTTTGCCGTCAACAAATATTTCTGTCGAGGATGATTCGGCTTGTCTGGATATAGTACTTTGAGAATACCAGCTTTTAAAGCGGGAGTTATGTAGTTTTCTACAAATGTTGGGCGATGCTTTAAGCCGATCTTCTCCATTAGCCCTTTCAAAGATAATTGCTCATTTGATAAGGTAAGCAATAAAGTGCGAACTTGTTCGGTTACTTGTACGGTAGGTTGTTCGGTACTTGTACGGTCATTATGTTGTGCTTGCTCTGTAACCAGTTCTTCCGGAGCATTAATCACCATATATCGATTCCGTAATTCATTAGTTTCGCCCAATAGAAGATTGCGAAAGAACCGCTCCAAATATTCGGAATTACGCATAATACCTTTTTGTACGTTCTGATAATTTGCTCGTACCAGTGCATTGCGGAAGTACCATGAATGGTTGGCAAACAGGTCGTTCGTTACGTCGAAACCCATAGAACGGAGATAGAGAATCGTAAATACGGCAGTCGTTCGCGTATTTCCCTCTCCGAACGGATGGATTTGCCACAGCCCCGATACGAATTGGGCGATATGGTTCACAAGACTATTCCTGTCTACTTTGGAATAATCGAACTGGCGTTCCTGCTCCAAGTCGTATTCAATAGCTTTACGAATATCTGGCGCAGAAACATAGAGTACCGTATCTCCACGGAGTACCCACTCCTTTTTTGTGATATTATAATCACGGATTTGCCCTGCAAACTTGAATACTCCGTCGAAAATACGCCGATGAATCGATGTCAGTCCGACAAGCGTAAAAGCAAAGGTCTTTTCGGTAAGAAGCCGACGAATATTGGTTGATGCCGTATCTGCTTCATGCGTTTCCGCATCTTCAGGGGTACGCGTTTCTTTCGACTGGTAGTAACTTTTTATGAGTTGTTCAGCTTCATCGATAGTAATTTCTCCCTCGATGTCCTTGCGCGCGGTTTCAATCAGGTAGTCTGACGGCTTCAGCCCATCAACGGCCTGCAAGCCGATTGCAGTCTGCCACGCATATCCTTTCTCCCGCTTCTGCGGCTCGCATTGACGCATATATTCGTCGAAATTAATCATAGCTCAATTACTTTATCCCTAATTTATTACACAATTCCTCTGTTGTCTCTGTTAGGTATGTATAAGATTGTGGAGCAGCAATATTATTACCCAAGCACATTAAAGATTTCGGCGTCTCTAATTTTAAAACCGTCTTAAATTTGATAGCATAAGAATCTTGATGGTCGGCAAAATAGAGCATGAAAAAATCTTTGGAAACACCTGCATGTTTTTTGGTTTTTTTCCACACGCTTTCTGGTGTCCCCTTTAAAATAGAATCTATCTTAATCAAGGCGACGATCATTTTGATCGGAGCCGTTGCATATACGACAATGTATTGTATATCCGTAGGAATACGCTTGCGATATTCGTATCGCTTCTCTCCAGATAGTATTTTTTCAATATGACTTGGATGAATGGATAATATAATCGTGTCAGTTCTCATGTATCGATGCTGAATATTGTTGATTATCAATTTTTCTAATACTCTGGATATATCCTTCAACTTTAGCTTTAGCTATCTGTTGATAGGATATTTCTTTATCAAGAGCGATATACCGGAAAAGTATTACTAGCGTCTTTTTCTCCAGAATTTTAAGTAAATCCGAATAACTGTAGACGGTTCTTTTGGCAATAGTAGGAAATACTTCGTCGATATTTTCTGAAAATAGAACATCTTCGACGATTCCCATACATTGTATGGATTTCCGGTCTTTGCTTCGGTAAAACAAGATGATATCCCCTTTACGAATCGTTTTTATTTTGGAATGACACAAATACGCTTTTTTAATCGTATTTCCTTGGCAAGAATACAGCGATTGATCTTTCTCGAACAAAGAACCTTTCATGCTGCTGAAGTCCGGGAACAAGTCTTCATGGTATTGCGGTCGAATAGGAATAATGAACTTTTGAACAGATTCATTATCCTTGAAGTAGGGATAATATCTTATCAAAGAATCCAAACTGCCACAATCATCATCCATTAATTTCATTGGCTTAATATAAACATCATCTTGTTTGTATTTACCGAGACAATAAAAGCCATAATCTAAACAAAGCCCTACAAGAGTTTTTTGTTCCTCTCCGAACGTATGTAAATATGCCCAGTCCAACCTGTTTTTTACACAATAATCGAATGCGATATACAAAAGTCGCTCACCTAATTTCTTTCCGCGAGCTTTTATATCGACTTTAAATGTACAAAGCTTCAAGATGCGTTCGGGAATAACCTCTCCGTTATCAGTCAGCTGAACATCTTGCTCATGTTTGTAGATGCAGATTGCGACGATGTTGCCGGTCCCGTCTTCGATACACCAACATTTCCGCTTATCTGTAGCACATTTCTGAAACCACTTATCAAAACCGTCATACGATTGCCGTAAAGATTCGAAGAACGGCTGTTTTTTATCTATTTCATATAGAAAGCGCTCTTTTACACCAGTGTAATCGAAAGAAAATGGGACAGTCGTATATCGCCGAAGTAATAACAAGAATTGCTCTAACCGATATACTTTATCCTGCAATCCGATTTTCGAGGCTTTCCGGTGAATGCCTTCGTCGTTTGTATCGAGGTGCGCTGCACCTCGATACAAAGCGAACAAAACGTTATTGTCTACTTTATCATTATCGTTGGATTGCGATAAACCGAGTTCATGGCATTCCTGATCGGATAAGATTGGTGGATTTTCTATCTTTGAATATTGCTTTAACCGAGATAATACGATTTTCCGTCTTTCTTGATTCTTGTCTCGGTTAATGTCTTCAAGTTGCATCGGATGAATATACAGACAATGGCTCTGCTCTACAGAGAGTTTCCGCAGTTCTGCAAAGGAAGAATCGAGTATTTTGCTCGTATCTTCCAGTGGAATGATAATGTTTGTATCTAATAGTATATTCATCCGGGATATTTCCTTCTGGCTTACTGGTCAATTACATTACGCTTAATCTTTGCAAAAGCTCTTTGATCGTAACAGCGCCCTCCATCTCCTGCTTGTCGAAAACCATGAAATAGCGATATTGTTCGCCGGCTTTATTGGCCCAAGTTCTGCCTAACTCAACTTTAGCCCGACTATCCGAGTTATCCCGGTCATCGCCCTTCGTTTCAAGAAGAACGGTTATACCGCTATTCAATCGGACGATAAAGTCAGGATAATGATTCATATAACCGTTTATACAGAACCCCGTGCGGCTCGGATTTCGATGCCAAAACAAAACGTTGTCCAGATTGGCGACAGCGTTTATAACCTCATACTCGAAGCCGTTAATCGACTCCTCTTCCGTATAAAGTCCTTTAGCCAGTCCGATAGACTTAATTCTCACAGTTATCCGTTCAGGCAGACGATAGGCGGCCTGACATTTTACCTGACCGGTATCGAGCCACTCTTTGAACTTCTTTTCTTGATAAGCGGACAGCAGAGACTCTATTTTCTGTCGAATCGTATTTCTCGTCTGCCAATCGTTCGAGTACAGAACTTCGAGTTGTTCGGTATCTGCGCCCTCGATCGCCTTTTTGATATAACGCGCGACCTGCGGCTCGGAGATTTCATCGAAACGAATACTCTTCGCAAGCATTTCAGCCAACTGCCTCTGTTTGCTTTCCGGCGATAAGGTCGCAAAGTGTCGTTTGATGAATGACAATTGATTGGCATTCAAATTTCTTCTTGTGACGGCATATTCCTCGCCGCTGGATTTTTCCAAGTCCACACGCACCGCTTCGCTTTTGGCTGGGGTAAAGTCGATATTATGGTCGCACTTGTCCAAATCGAAACCTTCGGCAAGCATCGTCTTGTCCAACGGTACGTATTCATCGGCAAAGATCAAATTGGCATTTATCTTTTTCACGAAGTGGGGTAATGCCAACTCTTTTGCGCTGTCCGCGAAAACATCTTTAATCGGATATGTATTTATCATGCCTTTAATATCATTCGGGATGTCGTTATTATCGGTCTGTTGCGCCGCCTGTTGGTTGTAATTCTCGTTTTCCTGTCGGGCAAAAGCCTCCAATTCGACCGTACCCGTATTTGTTGCGGGTGTCGCAATTGTCGTTTTGATCGTTTCGGGGTTTATCTGTTCGTCAATGTCGTCGGTTGGCGCAATGGCAGGCATATCTGCGTCATCATTATCAAACAGACTGCGAGACGGCAATTCCGTTGGAACAGAAGCTGGTTCTGCCGGAACTTCGGCAACACGGTAATCCTTTTTGCTAAAGCCCGCACGGTTCAAGCCCTCTATAACATTCTCTACCGTACTCCGGAAATCGTTGGACGAGGTAAATACATACGACAGGTCGAGCAGCTCCTCTTTGTGCTTGGTCGTATAGGGCAGTCGCAGCACACGACCCAATATCTGCTCCACATCCACCCGTGAGGTCTTATTGGCAAGTGACGCGAGAATATAGGCGAACGGACAGTCCCAACCCTCTTTGAGCGCATTGACCGTAATGATATAACGAACCGGACAGTCACGGGACATCAAATTGGTGTTTTTGATTTCGTCCTTATTCGCTGTCTTGATTTTTATCTGGTCTTCGGGAATGCCTATTTCGACAAGTTTGTTTTTGATTTTATCGAACGTAATATTGTCATCATCGGTTTTCGGCTGGGCTTGGAACAGCACGATCGGGCGAATGTACCGACCGCCTTCAGCCTCCATCGCAACGGCTTTCTGTTCCAGACTGCGCTGCATTTGTATCGCACTCGAAATAACATCGTTCGTTGAGCGGTGGTTATAGACGATAACGGGCAATTTGACCATATTCGCCCGTTTGAGCTTGATGGCATCCACAAAACTGATAATGTTGCTTTTCTTGCGTGGTGTGGCCGTCAGGTCAAGGATAAAACACGGATTGATCGCTTTAAGCATATCCACACGCAGGTCTGCCTCGAAGTTATGGCTCTCGTCGATGATGACCACCGGATTCAGATAGGACAGCACCTGAATCAACCCCGTTTCGTCCGATCCGTTTACACGCTTGGTCATGTTGTCGTATAACTTGGCATACTCCACCAGATTCTCGTTTTCACGGTAAACACGCCGTCCATCCTTATTGTTGGCGGCAAACGACTGCACACTCAACACGAAAATGGTCAGTTGCTCGCGGATTTCCGTCGGCCCGATGCCATGCCCGAACAATGCAGCCTCTTTGTCTACAACGCATACGGCATTACCGAAATGGCTGTCAATCTTCTGCCGGTAGGGGTGCGACGGGTCATTCAGATTCTTGTAGGTCTGTTTTAGAATCGTATCCGATGGAACGAACCACGTCACGACTTTCGGCTTATCGGCAGGCATATGCCTGAATATCGTATTCAATGCATTGCAGGCTATGAAAGTTTTGCCGCCGGCGGTCGGCACCTTGACCGTTATATGCGGTACACCGGTAATGCTGTTGTCATATGGATGCAGATAGTAGTTATCGTACGATGAAATCGAAACGCCTTTATCTTCCCAAAATTTATGAAAAGCCGTATCGAGACGGTTGTATTTCTCGGCATACTCGATATATGCATCCAAATCGGCGATTACCTCTTTTTGATATTGTTTGAGTTCCATAAAGTCAGAATCGTTTGATGTCACGAGGAATTTTTTTGAAAGTAATGTTTCGGGCTGCCAGCACTTGCGGCGGCACAGTGCAGATGTCGGCATAGATGACATACTGCTCGGCACGCTCCGTTACGATACCTAGCGTATCGATGCTGAGCGTCGTAAGACGTTCTTTTTCATAATAGAAGTAGTACCCCGTCGCATTGTAGGTGTCCAACAGATATTTCGCCGCTTCGGTACGTTCACGATCCAAATGTCGTTTCGTTTCGGTGTAGTAGATGTATTCGCGGATTTTTTCCTCACCGATACGTTCGTTGAGGTTTTGATCCTCGTCGAACATCCGTTCGCCTAACTCGTAATAGTCGAATGCGCCGCCAGTACCGACCACTGCGTTTTTGCCCTCGCCGTAACCTTTCATTACTCGCCGCACACGTTCGGCGGTAATATTTTCGGCATACTCTTCCATCTCCACAAGGATGAACTTGCGGTTGCCTTTGTCTTTCTTATTCAGATTCAGCACGGCATGGGCTGTCGTTCCAGAACCTGCAAAGGAGTCGAGGATAATATCGTTAGGACTACATAAAAAGTTTATGATATATTCGATTAGCGAAACGTCTTTGGGGTAGTCAAAAATATTTCGCCCATTGAATATCACAGATAAAACTTTCCCCGCTTCTTCCGTAGTATTTACGCCAACTTCTGAATCTATTAAATTAGGTGGGACTTCGGGATCGTATTCTTGTTTTTTATAGGATAAAACGAGTCTGTTCGAACAATTTATGATCGTATTCTGCGCAAGCTCGTTTTCCAACTTCTCTTGTAGCCATATAAACTTGTTCTCGAATTCGACTTCATTTGCATTTACCCCGTTTGTTACAATCAAATCATTTAATAGCTTGTTAGGGAATTTGTCCGTTCCATATATACCCGCAGGAATAATCCGGTCTGCCCCCTTGACATGAATACTTCCTGCTGGAAATTTCAAAATTTTCAATGAATTCTGAGGTTTTGTCATGGGATCATCGCTACCACTAACCTTTTGGACACCCTTATATTTAGTGCTGCTTTTTTGCTTTTCGTAGCAAAGAACATACTCTATGTTCTTTTTGATTTTATAAGAGAGATTGGGCGGTGTTGCTGATTTAAACCAATGCCATTGTCCGATAAAATTATTCACTCCGAAAATCTCATCACAAAGCAATTTCAAGTTGGCAAGTTCATTATCATCAATCGAAATGAAGATGGCACCATCTTCAGCCAACAACTTATGTAGCAGCTTCAGACGGGGATACATCATGCAGAGCCATTTGTCATGGCGGCTCAAATCCTCCCCTTGCTTACCGACAACTTCGCCTAACCACTTCTTGATTTTCGGATCATTCACATTGTCGTTGTAGACCCATTTCTCGTTCCCGGTATTGTAGGGCGGATCGATATAGATGCACTTGATTCGCCCTTCGTATTCGGGCAGCAGGGATTTCAGCGCTTCAAGGTTGTCGCTGTGAATGATTTTATTACCGCTATTTGTGGGAGTCGTGTCAGCCGGATCATCTGCCCGGAATCCGTATTTATGCTCCAGCACCCGATACGGCACCTCCTGATGGTGATTGACAACTTTCTCCTTTCCTATCCAAGTCAGTGTAGGCATATGCTTATTCTTCTTTCGTAATTTTTTTCGCTATAACGTCCAAACTTTTCTGTATGGGCATATATTGCTTGTTGTTCAGTACAAGGCCTTTCTGAATATCTTCTATGGATGCAACCAACTCGTCTTTGATTTTCATACTGCCCTCCATAATAAAGTCGCTTATGCAGAAAGATTCTTCAATTGAATATCTGCCGCAATATGTTCCGGCTATATGCAGTGGAGAATCCATATTATTGTCAAGCCACTTGTTTATATCACTTTGCATGAATTTCTCGCGGTATAGAATTATCTCGCTATCCATATCGCTTTTTATTCTCGACAAGTAGAAATATTTACTTACCCCGGCCTCTATGGCAAATGGTCTGTTTTGCAACCTTGCATACGAATTCTTTACCGCTTCGGAGTAATGATTGTCGATAGGATCTCCAGTTAACGTTATGGATATATTGTACGCCGTTTCTTTCCCCACATTGGTTATTCGCAGCAAGAAAAGCCCATCATTCGATATAATACTAAAACTTAGTCGAGCACGACGGTCCTCCAACCATTGCTGCCGCATCTCTTTAAGCTGTTGTTTATTCTGCCACAATGCTATAACAGCGACCAATGCCGTAATAGCCGTAATGACAGCACTTATTGCAGTCCAATTTATTACACACAACGCAATTATCATATTTATTCACTTTTAATCAACTCCTTTGGATCAACTTGCAAAATATTGGCTATCTCAAACAATACCTCCAGGCTCGGCTGACGTCGATTACATACATAAGAATTAACAATACAAAAACTCTTTCCGAGCTTTTCTGCTAACCATGTTTGCTTGATGCCTTTTTCTTCGAGCACCTCTTTTATGCGATTCCTTGGCTTGTCCATGTTAATCCGTTTATCTTTGCTACAAAGATATAAAATAAAATGCAATAAAAAGATAAAAACAACAAGTTTCTGAAAGCGCGACCATCTGTGTGTACCAAACTTTACTATCCTAAGAGTTTCAGTTGTTCGTGTATGGTTTAGAGATGTTAATTATGGCAGAACTATGATTGCAGCGAAAAGAAAAATACGAACTTTACTTTATTCCCGTCTCATATATACATTCATCAAAGTAAAGTCAAACAAAGGGAAGAAAGGAGATGGCTGCGCCAAGACTTATTGGCTTCAGTTATTTTTTCTTTTGGCTGCAACTCTGTTGAACAGGTAGAGGCTACGAAAATTCAGTTTAGTTTGGTCGGTTAGCTCTATATATAAGCTAAACCAAAGTAAACTATATTTAGATAGGCATACTTGCTTGTCAGTATGCCTATGGCTATTACGGTAAAATCGGTATTGGTTGCCAATAAAAGGGATTCACAGGCTGAAGAGAGATCGGATGTTTTTCTTTTTTGGCTGCAAGTATGTTTACCAATAAATATTCCTCGGAGCGGAGAGAATAACTGCTCGCAGTAAAGCTCGGCCTCCTTGTGCAAACAAGTGAAGGGAATGAAACCTAATGAAAATAGAAAAGGTCTGAATCTGCTTTAATCGATGATTTTGTTTCTGTATTGTTTCTTAATCAAATGTGTAAAAATATCACTACATTGATTATAAGCGAATTATATATAGAAAACTTACGCTAATTTCAAATTTACCAGATTATGCCATTTGCCGGCCGGTACGAATACCGCATGGTCCGCTTTCGCCGTCCGTACATAATTAAGGTCTTCCTTGCTGTCGCCCATCATCACTTTGGCCTCACCCTCTTCGATACGCAGGAACTGGTCGATATCGGGATGCAATTCGAGCCCCACCTCGCCGCCGACCGGAATGGTCATGAGCGTCACCTGAAGATTGGTTCCCGTCCACAATGCCGTTCGGAAATTTTCGTTTCCAAGCGTATAGGCTTCGATATCGAGTACCGCAGGCTCTGCGCCATAGTCTTTCAGCTCAATCATGGATTTCGTTTCGACAGCAGTCGAAACGGTCGTTTTATCCCTCTCTGCCTGGGATGCCCGTCCGCCGCAGGATGTACATGCCGCAACAGCAACGGCGAACAATCCTGCCTGAAAAAAATACCTATTCATAACAGTTCTGGCAATTAATGTGAAACTTACGTGTGTTCACAATATAAGCATAAAAAACAGATTCAGCAATCTTTTGCGAACAAAAACAGCAATCCATCAGCAGACATGGCATTAGCATCCCCAGTACTGATTGCCACATCCGGCAGTTCCGAAAACATCATCCCTTCCGACCGACTCTCCAAATCGGTTATCAGACATATCCGCTGCCGCCAGACAGCATGCTCGCAAACGTCAGACACCGGTGTACGGATATCCGCCGAAGACCGGGTTTGGCGCCCGCACAATCCCGAAGCAAACAGCAGTCCCGTTCGGAACGTAAAATACGCATTCTGTCCATCTACCGACAAAATTACCGTTAACAATATTATTGCATATATTATTGTAAAAGACGTATATTTGTCGCGCCGACCGGACATCCGCCCGACACAGACCTGCTGCGCATCCGCATCGTCCCGCCGACACAGCGCTTACGACATTACCAAAACTCAATCGAATATGAAAAAATTGGAAAGAATGTCTTACGAATCTCCCGTAATGCAGATTATCTCCGTTGCGGTCGAACAGGGAATTGCTATCAGCAGTCCGGACAATGTACAGGGCTCCCACGAAGATGTGAACATCGGTACCGAATACTAACCTCATCCATCCGACAGTCATGAGAAAAATATTGACAGTTGCGACGGGCATCCTTCTGCTCGCCGCCTCATGTTCCAAAGAGGCAGACAACGAAACGAAACTTCCCGCTCCGGGCGAAAACCAAATCAGGGCGACCATCGAACCGGTCTTCAGCGACGCCACCACCCGTTCGGAATTCGACAGCAACATGAAAATCATCTGGTCGCTGGGCGACCAGATAGGGGTGATGACTCCCGAAAAACCCGACGCCAACATGACCTATGCCATCCGGGAACAGGAGCACTGCTCCGCAGGGATATTCACGCTGGACGCCGACATCAAACTGGAAAGCGACACTTTTTACGCCTACTATCCGCGTACCGCGAACGACTGCTGCATGACGGACGAAGCGGAACTATCTTTGGTACTTCCGGCCGTACAGACCTATAAAAAGAACTCCTTCGCCACCAACGCCAACATTGCCGTAGCCGTCTCGACCGACGGACGCGAATACGCTTTCCGGAACGCCTGCAGTTACCTCGACGTCAAGCTTCAGGGCGACGGCATCGTGCTGGACAAAATCGTCATCACGGCCGGCAAAGATAACGGCCTGCCGAACCAGAAACTCTATCTCGCCGGCAGCGGCAAAGTCTGCTTCAACGACTACGACAGCGAACCGGTCTTCGAACTGGACGGCAGCTCCGACAACAACCGGAGCATCACGCTGAACTGCGACAACGTCGCGCTCGAGGCAGACGCACCGACCGACTTCTATTTCGTCATGCCGGCCGGTACCTACTCGGGAATTACGGTGGATGTCTATACGGCCGACGGACAGAAAATCTCATACGTCAAAGGGCTTCTCGGCGAAGGACTCGTCTTCGAACGCAATACGGTCAATTCGTTCAAGGTCGAAACCATAACGACGGCACCGACCGACGAGGTGGAAGAGGTGGACAATGTCTATACGGTCAGCACTCCCCAGCAATGGAACTGGCTGGCGGCACAGGTAGATACCGGCAACACCTTCGAAGGCAAGACCATCACCCTTGCCCAAGACCTCGACTTCGACGGTATCGAATTCATATCCATGGGGATGGAGGCCGATTACATGACCGACACCTCGCTCCCCCTCCATCCGTTCCAAGGCACCATCGAAGGTAACGGAAGGACTATTTCCAACGTGAACCTCTCTTCCGACGGACGTGCCTGCGGAATCATCGGTTACGGCAGGGAGTGTACCGTCCGCAACCTGACCCTCTCCGACATCACCGTCACCGGCGCCGGGAAATGGAAAGGCGCGCTGGTCGGCTATCTGTGGAACGGTACCGTCGAGAACGTACACGTCATAAATGCGCTCATACACCCCTATGAGGAGACGCTCCCTCAGGAACCCTACCGCTACTCATACCGTATCGGCGGCATGATAGGATTCTGGAGCGGCGACAAGGATGCGGCCATCAGCAACGTATCCATCCGGAACGCCAAAGTACACGGCAGTTACGCCATCGCCGGACTCATAGGAGGCATCCAAGGCAGAGGCCGAAAAACGATAGAAAATGCCGCAACCGACGGCATCACTGTCACCAATCACGGTATCCCGTACATGTCTGGAAGCGACTGTTACTTCGACAGCGCAGCGCTTCTGGGCGATTGCACCAACAAACAGGGCGAATTGGTCTTGACGAATATCACCATCGGTTCCTGGGCCCTATACGACCAATCGGACGAATCGGTGACAAAAACGCTGACCGACCAGACATGGTGCCACCTTCCCTATGTCGGAGAAATGGACGGGAATTCGCCCATTACGCTGGACAGTGCATCACTCTCTCCCATCCCGGTCACGGCGACCGAAGGCTGACCTCCTCTTCACAACCGAAATTCCCCGACAGGACGGCGTCCTGTCGGGGAATTTCGTATCTTTAGCCGTCGATAAAACGCACGCTTATGACATCCATCTGCACGGTGCTTGCAGTAGCAGATATCGCCACCGCAAGGAAATTCTACGAAGAGTTGTTCGGCTTGGAAGTATGGCAGGATTACGGCATCAACGTATCCTTTACGTGCGGTCTGGCACTGCAGCAAGCGTTCGGCTGGCTGGTCGGCCTGCCGGAGGAGCGGATTGCGAAGCGCCCGAACAATATGGAGATATGTTTTGAGGAACCCGACTTCGACGGCTTTCTGAAGAGACTGGAAAGATTTCCCGGCATCGACCGGCTGGGCACGGTCACCGAACAGGGCTGGGGACAGCGCGTCGTCCGCTTCTACGACCCGGACGGACATATCATCGAAGTCGGCGAAGAGATGAAAACGGTCATCGAACGTTTCCTCGCCACGGGCATGACACTGGAAGAAGTCTCCGTCAGAACGGATGTTTCCGTCGGAGACTTGACGAAACTGCTGAACGGCTGAACCCCCACATTAAGTAACAGTACAAACCGGAGGTCTGAAGCCCCCCGAGCGGCACCCCCGTTTCCGCAGACTGTCGGCGTTTCCGTTTCGGATATCGGCGACCGGCGACACAAGGGCAGGGCTATCCGGAGAAAGGAAAAACAGGGAGCGGCGGAAACCGCTTTCCTCTCCCGGATACTATCTTTGCAGCAAGCATCCGGAACGAATGGACAAACGCAGGAACGAACCGACAGACAGGGAACGGCGCCGCAACCGCCTGGCAGGTGCGGCACTCTTCCTGTTGCTCGCCGTGGCAGGCAAGCTGTATTACGACTACTGCCTGCATAACCCCATACCCGGCAGCCCCCCTCTTACAATAACCCACGAGGCACACCCGCAGGACTCCGCAGGGGATACCCGGTACCTTCGCGCCGACGTCCGCGACATGTCGAACCGAGAGGCCCGCAACGAAAGAGATACCGCTCCGGAGCCTGCAACGGAAACGGCCGCAGCCGGAACCCGAAGCATGACCGGCCCGCTGGAACTGCCCTCGTTCGACAGCGGCGACATCCTCATCCGGAACGCAGAGGGCAGATATACGCTGCGGTACGATACGGCGTACCGGCAGGCTTCGTGGGTGGCCTACGTCCTGACGGGCGAGGATGCGGCCCCCGGCCAAGCCAAACGCCGCGACCGGTTCGTACCCGACCCCACCGTAGTAAAAGCCGGATATCCCACCGCCACCACCGCCTCTTACAAGGGGAGCGGATACGACCGCGGGCATCTCTGCCCTTCGGCCGACCGTTCCCGTTCGCAGGAAGAGAACGACTGCACCTTCTACCTCTCCAACATCGCTCCACAGACACCCGCTCTGAACCGCGGCCCGTGGAAAGAGCTCGAAGAACAGGCGAGACGGTGGGCCGTGCGGTGCGACACGCTCTACATCGTTGCCGGAGGCGTCCTGACGTCCGGTCTCGATACCCTGCCCTCGGGCATAGGCATACCGGAATACTTCTACAAGGCGATACTGGCACGAGAGGGAAACGACTTCGAGGCCATCGGATTCCTGCTGCCGAACGCAACGCACTTCGAAGGAGAATATGTGGATTATGCCGTCCCGATAGAGCGTCTGCAGGCTTTCACCTCCCTCGATTTCTACCCCAATCTGCCGGACAGTACGGAGCAAAGGGTGGAAAGGGAGTATTCGTACCGTTTCTGGTTCGGACAATGAGATAAGCGGCCGGCGCCACACCGCAAGCGAAAAGAAGAACGGAGGCCGCGTCTAACGGCTCGTACCGGAATCTTTCCGGCCGAAGATGTTGTAGCGGGCGAGCAGGCGGTTCCGGCGGGGCAGAAGGGCGAACTCAGCCAACAGCAGGAGAAGCACTGCGACAAGCAGGTATTGGTAACGTTCGTCGTACTCCTCGAAGACCATCTCCGACAGGTGCGCCTTTTCGGTTTCGTTTATCCGGGCGATTACCTCCTGCAGTCCTATCGACTGGTTGCCGGCACGCACGTAGGCCCCTCCGGTCGCAAGGGCTATCTCCTGCAGCGTCTTTTCATCCAGCTTGGACACCACGATATCGCCGTTCTCGTCCCGGATGAAATCACCGCCGAGCTCGATGGGAGCCCCCTCGGGCGTACCTATCCCGATGGTATAAATCTTCACGCCCTGCGAAGCGGCATGTTCCGCGGCCGCGAGCGGGTCGTCTTCATGGTTCTCCCCGTCGGTGATGAGGATGACGACACGGCTGTTCTCGCTCCCCGACGTGAACGACGAAGCTGCGAGCGAAATGGCACTGCCGAGCGCGGTACCCTGCTTGGAGACCATATTGGGCGATATCTGCGCCACGAAGTTACGGGCCGTCAGATAATCGGACGTAATGGGAAGCTGCACGTAGGCGTCCCCTGCGAAGACGATGACGCCCACCTTATCCTCCTCCAGTCCCTCCAACACCTTTTCTACGGCATATTTGGTACGTTCGAGCCGGTTGGGTTCGAAATCGCGGGCCAGCATGGAGTTGGAGACATCGACCGCTATCATTATCTCCACCCCTTCGCGCTCCACCTCCCGGAGTTTGGAACCGAGCTGCGGACGGGCCATCGCCACTGCAAGTAACGCCAGCGCCGTCAAAAAAAACACCGCCTTGTTGCGCATACGCGTCGGCGAAGCCTCCGGCATGAGTTCTGCGAGCGTCTGCGGATTGCCGAAACGCTCCAGCCTTCTGCGGCGCGACCGAACGGCAAACAGATACACCGCCGTCAGCAGCGGTATCGCCGCCAACAGGTACAAATAATCCGGAACCGCGAATCTCAACATCTCCTATCCATCTGTTTTTACCCGGCGGTGCTCTCCGCCAACCCTATTGCCTCTCCTTTGCAGAAAGCGCCGCAACGTTCTTCCTCTTCGTAATCGCCGTTGTCACACGGCTCCGACACGGAAATTCTCCCCTCCCCGACCGACGGCAGCCTTACGGCAGTCGCCTGAGCCAAAGGAAACGCACGAGGAACTCCGCCGCGAGCAGAATGAACGCCCAAAGCATGTACCTTCCGGCCAGCTCCGTATGCGTCATATACTCGCTGGTCTCTACCCGGCTCTTCTCCATTTCGTTTATACGGGAATACACCTCCGCCAGCGTCCCCGCATCGGTGGCCCGGAAATACTCCCCTCCGGTACGCGAAGCGATGTCGGTGAGTATCTCTTCGTCTATCTCCACCGGCATGGGAACGTAACGCACCATGCCCCACATGTCCTGCACCGGATAGGGAGCCGTTCCGCGCGTCCCGACACCTATCGTATAAACGCGTATTCCGTACGAGGCGGCGATATCGGCCGCCGTGGCGGGCGACACCTGGCCCGCATTGTTCACGCCGTCGGTCAACAGGATGACCACCTTGCTCTTGGCATCGCTTTCGCGGAGCCGGTTGACAGCCGTGGTCAAGCCGTTGCCTATCGCCGTACCGTCCTCTATCATGCCGGTACTAATCTGCCCCAACAGCGTCTGGAGCGTACTCCGGTCGGTCGTCAGGGGACTCTGCGTGAAACTCTCACCCGCGAAGGCCACGATACCGATGCGGTCGTTGGGTCTGTCGGCCACGAATTTGGCGGCCACGTCCTTTGCCGCCGTGATACGGTCGGGTTCAAAGTCGCGGGCCAGCATGCTGGTCGATACGTCCATCGCCAGCACGATATCGATACCTTCGGTGGTCGTGGAGCTCCCCTTCTCGGAGTTCTGCGGCCGGGCCAACGCCACCACGAGCAGCGCCACCGCCGTACAGCGCAATACGAACGGCAGGTGCCGCGCCCAATACCTCACCCCTCTGGACACTCCCTCCAGCGGGACGACCGAAGAGATGCGCAACGCAGAACCGCCCCGGCGGACGCGCCACACATAAAGCGCGGCCATCGGCAGCAACAGGACCAGCAGCCACAACAGTTCCGGATTGGCGAATTGCGTTATCTTCATGCTATCAACTCAATGGTTCTCAACAAAGGCAGCACCCGGCTACCAGTTCTTTCCCGACCGGGCCACACCGACCGCACGCTGGGCATTTACCTTCTCACGCGTCCTGTCCTCCTGCTGCTGCATGGCATCCAGAATATTCTCGGCATCCTCACGGCTCATGCCGCCCGGAGTCTCCTGCTCTCGGGACTCCCCTTTCGGCCCGGAGTCATCCCCGGCACCTCCGCCGTCGTCCCGGTCGTCGGAGCTGTCGTCCCCGTCGGAGTCGTTCCGGTCATCCGGACGGTCATTTCCACCCTCGTCACGGTTCTCCGAACCGTCCCGATTCTGCTCCCGGTCGCCGTCGCGGTTCTGATTTCCATTTTGGTCCTGGTCCTGATTCTGGTTTTGATTCCGGTCGTCGCCTCCGCCGCCCTCCTGTTGCTGCTCTTCGAGCAGTTTCTGGACATACGCAAGATTGTATTTCGTTTCAAGGTCGGCCGGATTTTCACGAAGCGACTGCTTGTAGAAATCGGCCGCCTCTTTCAGTTTCTGCTGTGCGAACATGTCGTTGCCCAGGTTGTGGAAAACCTTGGCCCGCTGACCGGGCGTCAGGTCGGAACGTTCGGCCAATGCACCGAGCACTTCGGCGGCCCCGGCATAATCACCCTGCTTGTAAAGCGCATCGGCCAGATTGAACGCGGCCGCGAACGATGAAGGTTCCTTGGCGAGCGCCTCGCGGAAAGCCTCCGCCCCCGCGGCATACTCCTGCGCCTCGTAACTGCGGTTGCCGGCGCGCAGGTGACGGCGCTCGGGATGCTGCTGCGCGGTAACCCCGCCGCACCACAGGAGCGCGGCTGCAAACAGAACGGCCCCGACGGCCCGTTTAACGGCTCTCCTTCCCATCGTTCTCCTCCTTTTCCCCTCCATCGGCTTCAGCCGGCACCTCTTTCGTATCCTCCACAAAATAATAGGCCGCATAATAGAGGTTCTCGTTCTCTTCCCCGGCGGGTACATGTCTGGCGAACTTCACGAGGTCGGCCGTCAGCAGGATGGCCCGCAGGTCGCGACGGTTCTTGTCCGACATCTGCAGAGCCGCCGCGGCCCCCATGATTTCGTCCGAGGTCATCTCCATCGCATTGACGCCGTAACGTCCGTTCAGGTAGGCCCGCACGATATCGGTCAGTTGCGTATAATAGCTCTTCACCCGACCGCTCTGCCACAGCTTCCGGTTATGGAGAGTCTCCAAATCCTGTATCGCCTGCACATGGGGCGGTACGACGGGTACGGACCGGCCTTCCGGTACGGTACCGCGCCGACGGGCCCGATAACGGCAGACCTGTATCACCACGGCCGCCAGCACCGCCGCAAACACCAGTATCGCCGCCGCATAGCCCGCGAATTCGCCGACCATCAGCGGGGCCTGCTCCGGGCCCTTGATGTCATAGACGGTACTCTTCTGGGTATCGACCGGAAAGGTATCGACCACGATGCGCAGAGGCGCCTGCGAATAGAGCGTATCGGTGATATTCTTGTCGCCGTAAAGCACCGGATAACGCCCCAGCTCGTAAATCCCCGCATCGAACGAGGTCAGTTCGTACCGTTTGCGAAGCACCTGCCTGCGCCCCTCCTGCCGGAGCGTATCGAGCGGCGATTCGGAGAGTATCTCGATGCTGCCGCCACCCGTCATATCCGTGCCGAAGGTGGGGAGTTCCACCACCTGCATCATATCCTTGTCGATAAGAACCTCTATCGAGAAACGGTCGCCGATGAGGACGGTATCGGGCTTCAGCGTGGCCCGAACCACCGGCGCGGCGGCCCGTACGCCCGGTATCCCCGCGGCGAACGCCAGCAACAGACACGACAGTATGACGGCTCTCTTCATCATCTCCTATTGAACAGTTTTATCAGCGCCTTGACGTAATCCTCGTCGGTAGCGACCGATACGTTATCCACCCGGCTGCGGTTCAGCACGGAAGCCGTCTCGCGGCTCAGCCGCTCCCACTCTCCGCGGTAATGGTCTCGCAGCGCGGCGAGCGACGTGTCTATCCACATCTTGCGCCCCGTCTCCGCATCCTGCACCTCCATGATTCCCACATCGGGCAACTCGGCATCACGGCGGTCATAGACACGTATGCCCACGATGTCGTGCTTGCCGGAGGCTATCTTCAGTGCATCCTCGAACCGCTTTCTGTCCTCCTCCGGCTCCATGAAATCCGAAAGCACGAAAGCCGTACAGCGCTTCTTAAGGACGTTGGTCAGATAACGGAAAGGCTCCGAGAGCGCCGTCCCTCCGTGCTGCGGAACGAACTCTATCAACTCGCGGATTATCATCAGGATATGAGAACGACCCTTCTTCGGGGGAATGAACTTCTCGATGCGGTCGCTGAAAAGGATGCATCCCACCTTGTCGTTGTTCTCCGTAGCGGAAAAAGCGAGCACGGCGGCGATTTCGGTGATAACGTTCTTCTTCAGTTTGTCCGCCGTACCGAACATACGCGAACCGCTGACATCGACCAGCAGCATCATGGTCAGCTCGCGCTCCTCCTCATAGACCTTGATGTGCGGACTGCGGCTGCGGGCGGTGACATTCCAGTCAATGTCGCGCACGTCGTCCCCCACACGGTACTCGCGCACTTCGCTGAAAGCCATGCCACGCCCCTTGAAGGCGCTGTGGTAATGGCCGGCGAAAATGTCATTGCTCAGTCCGCGCGTCTTTATCTCTATCTTGCGTACCTGCCGGAGTATGTCGCTGCTGTCGCTCTCCATATCGGATAATCTGCAAAACGATGCCGCACCGCTACGGCACCTCCACGGTGTTGAGTATGTCGGTGATGATTTCTTCGGTCGAAACGTTCTCCGCCTCGGCCTCGTAGGTCAGCCCGATGCGGTGGCGCAGTACGTCGTGGCAGACAGCCCGTACATCCTCCGGAATGACATACCCCCGACGGCGGATGAAGGCGTAACTCTTGGCCGCCTTCGCCAGCGAAATGCTCGCACGGGGCGAACCGCCGTAGGCTATCATCGGAGCGAGTTTTTGGAGTTTATACTCCTGCGGTTCGCGCGTGGCGAAGATGATGTCGATGATGTACTGCTCGATTTTCTCGTCCATATAGACGTCGGAGACCACCCGACGGGCCTTGACGATGTCTTCCGGCTCGATGACTTTCGCCGGTTCGGGACAGCCGCCCTCCAGCAGGTTCATGCGGATGATATCGCGCTCCTCCTGCTTCTTGGGATAGGTTATCCGCGCCTTGAGCATGAAACGGTCCACCTGCGCCTCGGGCAGCGGATAGGTGCCCTCCTGTTCGAGCGGGTTCTGGGTGGCCAGCACGAGGAAAGGCTCCGGCAGCGGCCAGGTCTCGTCGCCGATAGTCACCTGCCGCTCCTGCATGGCCTCGAGCAGGGCACTCTGTACCTTGGCGGGCGAACGGTTAATCTCGTCGGCAAGCACGAAATTGGCGAAAATGGGACCGCGCTTGACATAAAACTCCTCCCTCTTCTGGGAGTATATCAGCGTCCCGACGATGTCGGCCGGCAGCAGGTCGGGCGTGAACTGAATGCGGCTGAAACGCGCGTCCACCGCTTTGGCGAGCGTCGTTATGGCAAGCGTCTTGGCAAGTCCAGGTACCCCCTCCAGCAGGATGTGCCCGTTGGAAAGGAGGCCTATCAGCAGGGTGTCGATGAGGTGCCGCTGTCCCACGATGACTTTCCCTACCTCCCTGCTCAGCGTATCCACGAACAGGCTTTCGCGCTCGATGCGCTCGTTCAGTTCATTGATGTTTACTACTTCGTTCATTTCCGAGCTAATATTTTACCGTATATCCCCCGGCGCACCGCAGCCGCGGGCCTATCGCGTTCATTACTTGCGGAGTAATAACGAAAGGTACACAAAGTTAGTATAAAAAACGGAAATTTTTCTCCGGCTCGGCCCGGGCTCCGACACAGGACCGGGAAACCGGCGGAGGGGAGGCAGGGAAGGAGCAGGTAGAAATCCGGCGATTTTAGCTAACTTTGCCGCACCGACGGGGGTCCCGCAGTGAGGCTCCCGATACCCATACAGCAACGATGTCCCATTTTACAGATACCCTCAACCCCGCCCAGAAGGAGGCGGTCCTCAACTACGACAAACCCTCGCTCATCGTGGCCGGAGCAGGTTCGGGCAAGACGCGCGTACTCACCAGCCGCATCGCCTACATGATAGAACAGGGCGTCCATCCCGGCTCGATACTCGCGCTCACCTTCACCAACAAGGCAGCACGGGAAATGCGCGAACGCATCGAGCAGCTCGTTCCCGACGGCCGGGCACGCTACATCTGGATGGGAACGTTCCACTCCGTCTTCTACCGCATCCTGCGGCAGGAGGCCGGGAGACTCGGTTTCGACGCCAACTTCACGATATACGACACGGCAAACAGCGAAAGCCTGCTCTCGACCATCATCAAGGAGCGAAACCTCAATACCGACGAATACAAGCCGCGCGACATCCACTCCCGCATCTCGCTGGCGAAAAACAATCTCGTGACTGCCGAGGCCTATGCGGCCAACACCTCGTTCGTCGCCGAAGACCGGCAGCGGAAGCGTCCCGAATTCTCCGCCATCTTCCTCGAATACGCCCGGAGGTGCAAGGCCAACAACGCCATGGATTTCGACGACCTGCTGATATACGCCAACATCCTTTTCCGGGACTTTCCCGACGCGCTGGAACAATACCGGAACCGGTTCCGGTACATCCTCGTAGATGAGTACCAGGATACCAACTACGCGCAGTATCTCATCGTACGCCGCCTGGCACAAACCCACTCCAACGTCTGCGTGGTGGGCGACGACGCGCAGAGCATCTACTCCTTCCGCGGAGCCAAGATAGAGAACATCCTCCGGTTCCAAAACGACTTTCCGGAGGCGAAGGTGTTTAAACTGGAACAGAACTACCGTTCGACACAGAATATCGTGAACGCCGCCAACAGCATCATCGCCAAGAACGACCGCCAGATACCCAAGCACGTCTTTTCGGAGAACGACGAGGGTGACCGGGTAAAGGTGCTGAAGGCCTATACGGACCAGGAAGAGGCCTATCTCGTCGCCGACCTGGCCAAACGGGAGGGCCGGGAGAACGGCGGCCGGTGGAACGAAATAGCTGTACTCTACCGCAACAATTCCCAGTCGCGCGCCATCGAAGACGCCCTGCGGCGGCGCGACGTGCCGTACCGCATCTACAGCGGCCATTCGTTCTACGACCGCAAGGAAATCAAAGACCTCGTGGCCTATTTCCGGCTGATAGTCAATCCGCGCGACAACGAAGCGCTGCGCCGCATCATCAATACGCCGGCCAGGGGCATCGGCGCGGTCACGGTGGCCCGCGTGGCCGCTGTCGCCGCAGAGCGCGGCGTGAGCATGTGGGAGGTGCTGGAGGGAACCGGCAGCGAGCAGGTACCCGAACTGAAGACGGCGGCGAAGAAACTCGCCGACTTCACCGGCCTGATACGCTCCCTCTCGCTCGAACGGAGCACGAAGCCGCTCCATGAATTCGGGCTCGAAGTGGCCACGCGGTCGGGACTCATCGGGAGCTACCGCATGAACCCTTCGCCCGAATCGGAAAATGCCCTGGAGAACATCAACGAACTGCTCTCCTCCATGCAGAACTTCAAGGAGGAGCGCATCGTACTCGCTTACGAGGAGGACGACAGGGAAGCGGACGCCGAACCCACCGTGGAAGAGTGGCTGCAGAACATCTCCCTGATGACCGACATGGACAAGGAGGGGGAGGACTCCAAGAACCGCGTAGTGCTGATGACCGTCCACTCGGCCAAGGGGCTGGAGTTCGATACGGTATTCATCGTCGGCGTCGAGGAGAACCTCTTCCCCAGCCTGATGAGTGCCACCTCGCAGGAGAAACTCGAAGAGGAGCGCCGCCTCTTCTACGTGGCGGTCACACGGGCGCGGAAGAAAGCTTTCGTATCGTTCGCCCGACAGCGGTTCAAATGGGGCAATACAGAATTCTGCTCGCCGAGCCGTTTCATCACGGAGATGGACGAACGGTACGTGGACCTTCCCGCCGATATGGACGAGGAGTCCGCGGAGAACAGTCCCGCTTCCTTGCCGAAGCAGCGCCAGGAAAGATACCGGCCCGAACGACCCGCATACGGAAACCGCGCGGTTTCGGGCGCCGGCGGTTCCGGACACCCGGAGCGGCCGGCCTCCCCGGCTCCCCGCACGCCGCACATCGCCGCCGCACCGCCCGACACGCGCAACATGAAGAGTATGGGCAGCCGACGACCGGCCCAGGAGGGAGAGACGACGCCGAAACATACCGTCTCAGCCTCCCGTTATGCCGTCGGAATGCGGGTGGAACACGCCAAGTTCGGCCGCGGCGAGATTACGAATATCGAAGAATTAGCGTCGGACATGAAAATTACCGTTATCTTTGACGACGGTACGGCGGGCAGAAAGAGCCTTCTCAGCCGCTACGCCAACCTGAAAATCATAGACTGACAATACCCATATCAACCATTAAATCCAAAAGAAATGAAAAAGTTGATTAGAGGCATCCTCGCCGTATCGGCAATGGCCGCAGCACTGGCCCTGACGGGATGCGACAAGAAGAACGGAACGACAACGGGCGGCGACACGACTTTCGCCGGAGAGTACCGCATGGAGGCCAAACCCCTCTACTCCGAAATGGAGGCGAAAGACCCCAACGCGACGGCCATCGAGATGGAGGGCATGAACATGACCTATGCGCAGATAATCGCAGCCCTCTTCTCGCTGACCCAGTCCGCCGACCTGGGCGGCACATCGGACATCACCTTCCAGCCGGACGGCTCCATGGTCATCGTATTCGACGACCCGGAGGACGGCACCGTAACATTGCTGCCGAACGAAGCGGAGGGGATACCGGCCGATGCCATCACCTACGCTCTCAACGGCAGCAATGTGATATTCACCCTCTCCTCCGAGACTATCGACAACATGCTGGATGCCGCCACCGACCCGCAGGAGGCTGCCGCCATCAAGCAGCTGCTCGCCGGATTCAACAAGGGTATCTTCACCTATTCGGCAGCCGACAATACCGCCAAGGTCACCTTCAAATACAAACTCACGGAGAACGAACTCACCCTCTATATCGACAAGGGGATGATATCCGAGACATGGAGCGCCGGCAAAGCAATCATGAACGGCATACTCGCTCTCGTCGGAGAGGACAATCCGGAGATAGCCGCCATCCTGACAGCCGTCATTCCCCAGGTAGACACGATGCTGGAGGGCTTCAACAAGATAGAGGTCGGCGCGAAAATGACCAGGAAATAGGATAACCGCTACGGGAGCCCGCAGCGCAGGTTTTCCCGTCACCGATGCAGGAGCGGCACGGATTGACCGTGCCGCTCCTGCATTTTCATCTTTTCACCCGAGGGAACGTTCAGCCAGGTAACGGCGGAAATTATCCTCGTATACGTCGCCGACCGGAATGCACTTGTCTCCGGTAAGCACGATATGTTTGCGTTCGACAGCCACTATCCGGTCCAGATTCACGATATACGACCGGTGCACACGCATGAAGGTATCGGCAGGCAGCCGGCCCTCATAGGATTTCAGGCTTCCGAGTGTCGTGACGGGACGCCCCGACACAGGAAAGATTCGGACATATTCGCTCATGCTCTCCACGTACACGATATCCGCAATGTCTATCCGAAGCGTACGGTACTCCGACCGAACGAACAGGCTGCGTCCGTCGTCACCCCGACGGCCCGACGACGCCTTCAACAGGCCGAACCGGGCATAGGCCCTCTCGGCCGAACGCAGAAAATCGGCATATCCTATAGGCTTCAGGAGATAATCCGTAGCATCGACACGGAATCCCTCCAATGCATATTCCGAATAGGCGGTAGTGAAGATAACGAGCGGCCTGGAAGGAAGTGCCCGCACGAAATCGAGCCCGCTGAGTCCGGGCATGTTGATATCCACGAAGAGCAGGTCGGCACCGGCATCGGACATCGCGGCTGCAGCCTCCACCGCGCTGCGGCACGAAGCGGCGAGCCGCAGAAACGGCGTCCGCTCTATATAGGAGCATATCTGTCTGAGCGCCAACGGCTCGTCATCTATCGCAATACAACGCATCATCGCTTTACAGGTATCTTCAATTTCGCGGTGTAACGCCCTCCGGCATTTCTTGTTTCGAGCGAACCGGCGCTGCCGTACAGCAGACCGAGCCTCTTCCGGAGATTCTCGAGTCCCACGCCGCTTCCCCTCTCCGCATCCGGAGCGACGCTGTTCTCCACCGTATAGGAGAGAACACCCTCCTCCACGGTCAGCCGGATGTCGATAAACGACCCCTCCCGGTAACTCATTCCGTGCTTGAAGGCATTCTCCGTCAAGGTTATCAACATAAGCGGAGGCACCTGCACGTCGGGCGGGTCGGCCGGACAGAGGGTCCGTATCTCCACCTCTCCGGCATAACGTATCCTCATCAGACGGATGTAGTTGTCGATGAATTCCATCTCTTTCCGCAGCGGTACCGTCGGCCGGTCGGCATCGTACAGCACATACCGCATGATGCGCGACAGTTCGATGACCGTCTCCTTGGCCCTCTCCCCGTCTATGTCTATAAGGGCGTGGATATTGTTCAGCGTATTCATGAAGAAGTGCGGATTGACCTGTGCCTTCAGATAGTTCAGTTCTGTCTTCAGCCGCTGGCTCTCCAGCTCTTTCAGGTGGCGGTCGTCCTGTATCGACTTGAACAGGAACCTTATCGCGAGGTTGCATCCGATGACCAGCACGGCAAGCAGCCAGTCGTTGAACATCCGGCCCCACCTGATGGGCATGGGAATGCCGGGCGGTCTGATACCGGCCGGCGGCAGGAATACCTGCGCGGTCGGCACCTCCGCCACAGCCGCCGGTTCCTTCGGATACGCCCGCACCTCCCGGCCGTAAAAGGCAGGCGGCTCGGGCCGTATCACGAGCATAGGGACAGCCGTGAAAATCAAACCGATAAGTGCAACGACGCACAATACGTAAACGCCGTACCTCCGCCGCATCAGCAGCAACGGCACCAGAAGGTAATTATGAAGCGCGAAAAGCAGCGCAAAGGGCAGTACGCCGAGCCAGAAATGGAAAACGCCGCACCAACGTATCCCGCTGCCGTCGTGGTACCCGAAGAGCGGCACGACGAGTACCACCGCCCACAGCAACCCATAGACGCCGTTTTCGAGAATGGTCTGGTTCATCTGTCGTTTCATCGTGCTGTCAATCGTTCCGGAAGCCGTCCGGCATTACATACGCCGCCGTCATGCAAAGACAGCATAACGGCGGCACCAACCTATTAACCCTTTCCCTATGAAATTCCGGTACCCGACTCTTCCGGTACCGGAACCTGTTCCGGGAAATCAACCTATGAGGAACTCCGGAAAAGCATTCTTCCTGCCGTGACGGCCCTCCGTCCGCCCCGTCTCCTCCCGTTTACACGGGACGGACGAAAAAAGCCCTGAGGCTCCGTACATCCGGCCGTGTCGGATTCCAAACCGGAATATCCCGAGCCGTCCTTAACTCCATCAACCGTTCTCTGCTTCCTCGACCGCGACGAACGCGGCCAAGGCAAAATCCGGCAGGGCAAGGCTCCCCGAGCGTTCCGATGTCAAAGATAAACATACGAAAACAAAAACAGACGGAATATTCAGCGAACCTCCGTTTTTTATCAACCAAAGACCCGGAAAGGGCCTTCCGCCCTCTTCGGAGAGCGCCCTGCCTTCCGCTGCCGCCGGAACGCAAGGCCCGGGACAGAGAAAACACCGCCCTGCGCCGGACAAAAAAACCGGTGCAATGCCGGAAAATAATCGTACCTTTGTTCTCCCGGCACAGGCAGGGTACGGGCCCGGCGCCCGCAGCACGAAAAACGATACGCCATGATATACACCATCACGCTGGACGAAATGGAGTTCAAAGCCTACCACGGCTGTTACGACCTCGAAAAACTGGTCGGCAACCGTTTTCTGGTAAGCATCTCCCTCGACGCCGAACTTGACGAAGCGGCACATGCCGACGACGTAACGAAGACCATCAACTATCTTCGGGTATATGCCATCGTCGCGGAGTGCATGAAACAGAAATCGGACATCCTGGAGAACGTGACCCTGCGCATCATAGAGGCACTGTATGCGGAATTTCCCCTGCTCCGCCATGTCCGCGCGACGGTATCCAAGCTCGCTCCCCCTCTCGGGGGCAAAATACGCAAGGTTTCCGTAACACTCTGCCGATAAGGACTTTGCAAATTGTTAATCGGCTGTTGATAACTAAGCGACAGGAGGCCGGACGGTCCGGAAAATTGGACTTAAACTTGCACTTGGCGGCCACGGACCGACCATCGCAATAGAATTATCTAAGAACCAATATCATATATTTTGACTTATGTCCGACGTTAAGAAAAACGTGGGTGCTGACGGGCGCACCCTTACCGAATACCAGTACAACGAGGCGATAGAGGGCGCCAAGGAGTACTTCAAGGGCGACGACCTGGCCGCCATGGTGTGGGTCAGCAAATACGCGCTGAAAGACTCTTTCGGCCACATCTTCGAGAAATCGCCCGAACAGATGCACTGGCGCATCGCCAACGAGCTTGCCCGCATCGAGAACACTTACCCCAATCCGATGAAGGCGCAGGAGATATACGACCTGCTGAAGGAGTTCCGCTACATCATCCCGCAGGGAGGTCCCATGACGGGCATCGGAAACAACCTCCAGATAGCGTCGCTCTCCAACTGCTTCGTTATCGGCCACAGGAATCCCGCCGACTCCTACGGCGGCATCATACGCATCGACGAGGAACAGGTACAGCTCATGAAGCGCAGGGGCGGAGTCGGACACGACCTCTCGCATATCAGGCCGACCGGAAGCCCCGTACTCAACAGCGCGCTCACCTCGACCGGTATCGTTCCCTTCATGGAACGCTACTCCAACTCCACCCGCGAAGTGGCGCAGGACGGCCGGCGCGGCGCCCTGATGCTCTCGCTCTCCATCAAGCACCCGGATGCGGAGAATTTCATCGACGCCAAAGTGGAGACGGGCAAGGTAACGGGCGCCAACGTCTCCATCAAGATAGACGACGAATTCATGCGTGCCGTCCTCAACAACGAGAAGTACGTGCAGAAATTCCCGATAGATTCGGACGACCCGATGTACGTCAAGGAGATAGATGCCCGCACGCTGTGGAACAAAATCATCCACAACGCCTGGAAGAGCGCCGAACCCGGCGTGCTCTTCTGGGATACCATCATCCGTGAATCGGTACCCGACTGCTATGCCGACGAAGGCTTCCGCACGGTATCCACCAACCCCTGCGGCGAGATTCCGCTCTGTCCCTACGACAGTTGCCGCCTGCTGGCGATAAACCTGTACAGCTATGTGGACGACCCCTTCACCCCGCAGGCAAAGTTCGACTTCGACAAGTTCCGCAGCCATGTGGAGGCGGCCATGCGACTGATGGACGACATCATCGACCTCGAACTCGAAAAGATAGACATCATCTACAACAAGATAAAACACGACCCGGAAGACCTCGACATCCGCCGCGTAGAGCTCTCCCTGTGGGAGAAGATACGCGAGAAGGCACTCAAGGGCCGCCGCACGGGACTCGGCATCACCGCCGAGGGCGACATGCTCGCCGCACTGGGGCTCACTTACGGCACCGACGAAGCGATAGCCTTCGCGGTGGAGGTACAGAAGACGCTGGCCGTGGAAGCCTATCGCGCCTCGGTAAAGATGGCCCGCGAAAGGGGCGCCTTCCCGATGTACGACAACCTCAAGGAGGAGGGCAATCCGATGATAGAACGCATCCGCGAAGCCGACCCGGCCCTGTACGAGGAGATGACGCAGGTAGGCCGCCGCAACATCGCCATGCTCACCATCGCACCCACGGGAACGACATCGCTCATGTCGCAGACCACTTCGGGCATCGAACCGGTCTTCCGTCCCGTCTATAAACGTCGCCGCAAGGTCAATCCGACCGACAAGAACGTGAAAATCACCTTCACCGACGAGGTGGGCGACTCGTGGGAGGAGTACAATGTCTTCCATCACAAGTTCCTCACATGGCTGCAGGTCACCGGCTACGACCTGTCGAAACTCGACGGCATCAGCGATGCCGAACTCGACAGGCTCGTCGAACAGTCGCCCTACAACAAGGCGACTGCCAACGACATCGACTGGGTAGCCAAGGTAAAGATGCAGGGTGCCATCCAGAAATGGGTGGACCACTCCATCTCGGTCACCGTGAATCTGCCGGAGAGCGTCACCGAAGAGCTTGTCAGCAAGGTCTATCAGGCGGCCTGGGAGAGCGGCTGCAAGGGCGTGACGGTCTACCGCGACGGTTCGCGGGCAGGCGTGCTCGTGGACACGAAACCCAAAAAGAAGGAGAAGGAGGAGTGCGACTGCGACGAATACAAACCGCCGTTGGCACGCCCGATTGAGCTCGAGGCCGACGTGGTGCGTTTCAAGAACGGTACCGAGGACTGGATAGCCTTCGTGGGCATCTATAACGGACACCCCTACGAAATATTCACCGGTAAGATAGAGGAGGACTCTCTCTACATTCCCAAATCCATCAACAAGGGATTCATCATCAAGGTAAAGGAGGAGGACGGACAAAAACGGTACGATTTCCGCTATCAGGACAAGTACGGCTACCCGCACGTCATCGGCGGCATATCGCGTCTGTTCGACAAGGAGTTCTGGAACTATGCGAAACTCATCTCCGGTGTGCTGCGCAACGGAATGCCCATCGTGGATGTCGTCAATCTCGTGGACGGCCTCAGCTTCGACAGCGAAACGATAAGCAACTGGCAGAGCGGCGTGGCACGCGCCCTGAAGCAATACATCAAGGACGGCACGAAGATACGCAAACAGAAATGCCCCAACTGCGGCGAAGAGTCGCTCGTCTTTCAAGAGAAGTGCCCGCACTGCACCTCGTGCGGCTGGTCGCGCTGTAGCTGACACGCACAGCCCGGCATACGCTCGTCCGGCCTTCGTCCCGAAAGGACGAAGGCCGGACTATTTATCGGTGGATGCAACCGACACCATTACATGGAACACGGAAAAGACTCCGACTCTGGCACCAGCGGACGCATACCCTATTGCGTAACTACTTCCGAGACAGAACGATTTTATATTCTAATGATATAGATATCAAATAAAAAATATAATTGCAATTACATATAAAAGCAATTTAAAACGAGTTTACACTAATGTTGGGAAAAAGCGGACAGCCTTTGTAAAAACAAAGGCTGTCCACATAAAATATCTTCTGTTCCTATTCCTCTAAAAATTCTTTTAACCACTGGATTCCAGTATCCGCTTCTCCGTTCAAACCTATTATTTCAGACGGAAAGACATACGTCCCTGACAAGATTGTATTTGCGTCTATACTGCGAATAAGGTATTGCTTATCGTCTTTAGCGAAATAGCAATGCTGTTTGAAATAATATCCTCTGACACCATCTTCATACCTGTTATTTGCTTCGACGGTCAATTCTCCATCACCGTTCCATTGGGTTATGGATTGCGTAAATCCGGCTACTATATTTGCATATTCATAATTAGTGGACGCTAAAGAATATACCACATAATCTTTCAACGCTCCCAATGCGTTCAATATCTCCACGCTGGGTCGATATATAAGACCATAAGGACTTTCCTCGTATTCTCCTTTTACATATGTTCTGACATTGAAATGCCCCTTTTTCTCTCCCATATATGTGACTGTAATCTCATAGCTCCTATTCAGATATTTTGTATCCTCTTTGGCAAAATGATTCAAATACTCGATAAAAGAGGATTTACCCTGCTCCACCAAACGCGCAATATTGTCGGGCAGATTAACAGTAGAAATTATTATATCAGATGCGTGAATTTCTGTTGGTGCTCCATAAATACCGGAAAGTTTATCTTTATCCCTATAATAGGCGAGAATACCATATTGTTGGATATCCCGGGATGAGGGTCTTTGACAGAATGCATAATAGCCTCCTGCTTCAAAAGCATTATCATACAATTCACTCGGCAGAAAGAATTTCAATGGAGCCCATGCGACAGTCCCATTCCTACTGACTGCATACACGATCGTAGAACCGGGGAGTAGTTTCAGGCCAGGCAATATATAGTCGGGAACCAATATCATCATCGAGGCAGAATATACATCGTTCATATCCTGCGCTCCCGACATCAAGGAGCCTGACAACATGAGTCCATTTCCAGCTTTGCTCGAGATGTAATAAACAGCTTCGCTATCCTCAAAAACATTATACTCGTCATTCAGTTTCAATAAGTCCTTTTTTGCTTGGTCGAATTGTGCAGAAGTCGGAGTGAATTTAATTTCATCCTGATAAATATTCTTTCTCTGTTTGACCACTTGGTCGAACAGCTTCCAACGTTCACTCAACGTGTATGTACCTGATATTCCGTTGTAAATAACGGTGTCCGGATCTATCTCCTGTGCCGTAGCTTTAATGGGAACAAGGCATAGTACAAACACATAAAAAAGTTTGCTCCGCATCATAATATTAAAGTATAAATATTTAAAATATCCCACGCGATATCCTACTGCGTGACCACCTCCGATGCGGGGACGATTTTATAGAGTTTGTCGCCGCGGCGGACAGGCCCCGGCGTCTTCACCGAACAGAACACCCCCTGCGGCGCTGTTTCTGCCGGACGGTCGGCCACATAAACCTCGTCGGCACTCCCTTCGAGGGCACCGGTCGTTTCACCGAGAACCACATAACGGGCACCCCGTTCGAGCGGTGAAGCCTCCACCTGTATCTCCGCAACGCCTATCTTCTTGAAGAAATTGGTGATTTTACCCACATACACCTTCCGTACTGTCGCCGACGACCCGTAATTGGCACTGAGTTCGACGACAGGCGCACCCTGATAATAGCCGCCCCAGAAACCGCGGTTGAACACCTCCGCAAGACGTTCCGTCCAGACGGCCGCCCGTTCCGGAGAGTAGGTTCCCTCCTCGATGGCCCGCAGTGCCTCGTCGTACGTCTCGACCACCCGCTTCACATACTCCGCCGAACGGGCACGTCCCTCTATCTTCAGCACACGCACGCCGGCCTCTATGAACCGGTCGAGGAAAGGTATCGTGCACAGGTCTTTCGGAGAGAGCAGGTAACGTCCTTCCACGGCGATGGTTTCACCGGTATCCCGGTCGCGCAGTTCGTAGGAACGACGGCATATCTGCCGGCACGCTCCGCGGTTGGCCGACTCCCCGCACTCGTGCAGGCTCAGATAGCATTTACCCGATATACCCATGCAAAGGGCACCGTGGGCGAACATCTCTATCTTGACCGGCCGCCCGGAGGGACCGCATATGCGCTGCGCGAGGATATTGTCGTATATCTGCCGTATCTGTCCGAGGTTCAGTTCGCGGGCGAGCACCACCACGTCCGCCCACCGGGAGTAGAAACGCAGTGTCTCGGTGTTCGACACGTTGAGCTGCGTGGAGATATGCACCTCCATGCCGACACTCCGCGCATAGAGGATAGCGGACTGGTCGGAAGCTATCACTGCATCCACTCCCTCGCGCAGGGCACAGTCCACGACCCGACGCATCTCCTCCACCTCGTCATCGTAAAGTATCGTATTGACTGTCAGGTAGGTCTTGACACCGTACTGCCGGGCTGTCGCCACGATGCGCGCGAGGTCGTCGAGGGTAAAATTGGCCGCCGACCGGGAACGCATGTTCAACTGTCCCACGCCGAAATAGACGGAATCGGCACCGGCCGCCACGGCCGCCATGAGCGATTCGTAGGAACCGACCGGGGCCATTATCTCTATGTCGCTGCGTTTTATCGCCATGATATCGTAATCGTTAATGGGCCGAAGCGGCAGAACCCCTCTCCGCCGGCGGAACCCGCCGCATCAGCTCAGCCGTTTGGTCAGTTCGAGCGCGAGCCGCTCCATCGGCTCCCGCCTCCCGCCCGATACCGACAGAGCGGCGAGCGCCTCCGTCGCACGGGCCGTATAACGCTCCACGGCCGTTTCTGCCTGTTCGCGCACACCGAGCGAGTCGTAAATGGCCAGCACCCGCGCCACCTTCTCGTCGGCTATCATCTCCCGGTTGTGCATCAGGCCTCCCAACTTTCTGCGCGTATCCTCGTCGGCAATCTCCATCGCTGCGGTGGTCAGGAACGTCTTTTTCCCCTCGGTAATGTCGCCCCCTATCTTCTTCCCGAGCGAATCCTGTGTACCGTAACTGTCGAGAATATCGTCACGTATCTGGAATGCCATGCCCAGTTCCGTAGCGAAGGTGTATATTCGGTCGCAGTCCTCCTGCGAGGCCCCGCCGCAAACCGCACCTATGACGGCGGCACCGGCGAGCAAGACGGCCGTCTTGAGCGATATCATGTGCAGGTAATCCTCCATGGGAACCCTTTCGAGCGCTTCGAAATCCATGTCGTACTGCTGTCCCTCGCACACCTTCAGCGAGGTATCGTTGAAGATGCGGAAAATACGGGGCAGGATGGCCGGGTCGGCCTGTTCGAGCAGACGGTAGGAGTAAATCATCATGGCATCGCCCGAAAGGATGGCGCTGTTGACACCCCATTTGCGGTGTACGGCAGGTTTGCCGCGGCGGACGGCAGCATTGTCCATGATGTCGTCGTGCAGCAGCGTGAAGTTGTGGAAAACCTCCACCGCCGCAGCACACGGCAGCGCACACGCCACGTCGTCGCTGAATATGTTGCATGCCATCATGGCCAGCAGCGGCCGGAGCCGTTTGCCGCCCTTGCTGAGCGAATAGACAATGGGCTCGTAAAGCGTATCCGGCTCTTCGGGAAAGGGAAGTGCATGGATGTACTCCTCTATGATGGCTGAAAGTTCTTCTTTGCTGTACATGTTTTCCGGGTTGGTTCGGTAAGTTGCATATTGTCGGGACTCCGCAGCCCCGCTCTCGTTTTCGATGCAAAGATAGGTAAAGCCCGGACAATTATTTTGCACAATCCTTGCATTTGGATAAATTTACATCCCGGTTCGCGGGATTCCGCGGACAGGTGCCCGCAGCCGGTACGGGTACGGCTGAACCACGGGAGACGAACCGGCAGAACATCAAGGGATAACGGAGACATGACGGAAAAACTGGCCATAGGAGTCGACGTCGGCGGTACGAATACCGTGACGGGACTCGTAGATACGGAGGGAAAGACGCACGGGGAACGCAGCTTCAAGACCAGGGAGTACCCCTATTTCGAGGATTACGTGGAACGCCTGGTGCAGGACATCGAGTCGCTCAGGCGCATCGCCCCCGGTACGGAACTCGCGGGCATAGGCATCGGGGCTCCGAACGGCAACTATTTCAGCGGCGTGGCCGAGAACCCAATCAACATCCGGTGGTATGAACGGAACCGGGACGGCTCGCAGGGAGCGCAGATACTGACCATCCCGTTCGTGGAGACGGTCAAGAAACACTACCCGTCGCTGCCGGTCGTCATCGACAACGACGCCAATGCCGCCGCCATCGGCGAAATGATATACGGCGGAGCGCGGGGTATGCGAGACTTTATCGAAATAACGCTCGGCACGGGACTGGGCGGCGGCATCGTTGCCAACGGCGAAATGGTGTACGGCTACGGTGGGACGGCCGGCGAACTCGGCCACATCACGGTCAGGCCCGGCGGGAGACTGTGCGGCTGTGGACGCCGGGGATGCCTCGAGACCTATGTCTCCGCCACCGGCATCGTGCGTACCATGCTGGAGATTCTCGCGGACGATACGCGACCAAGCAGGCTCCGGAGCGTTCCTGTGGAGAAGATAGACTCCAAAATGATAGCCGAAGCCGCCCTGGACGGCGACGAACTCGCACGGGCCGCCTTCGAGGAGACAGGCCGGATACTCGGCGAGTCGCTGGCCAATTTCGTAGCCTTTTCTTTCCCCGAAGCGATATTTCTTTTCGGAGGGCTGGCCAAATCGGGCAACCTGCTGTGGGAACCGACCAAACGGCACATGGAGACCAACATGCTCCGCAACTACAAGGGAATGGTCAAACTGCTCCCCTCGGGCATCGACCGGGCCAATGCGGCCATACTCGGCGCATCGGCACTGGTATGGAAAGAGCTGCGGAAACTCGAACGCAGATAAATCCCGCCTGCGGAACGCCGAGGCATCCGCGGAGCCGCGTCCGACTATCTTTACCGACCGGGCTTGCGTTTCTATGCCGACAGCATCCTGCAATGCGGCCTATCTCTTCACGGCCCGCGAATGCAGGCTGCAGAGGCGATATGCACCGGCCTCCATTGTCCGGCTTCGGGAAACCGCCGGATACCGCACCGGCCATCTCCGGCCAGGGGCCGCATACGAACGGACACGCAATTTTCGACTCGAACCGAACATGGAACACGAACCCCGCATTCTCTCCGTCAGGGAACATCCCGAATACGCACGGCAGGCCATAGAATATATCTCCTCCCGCTGGCGGGAGGTGCCGCAGGCGCTCTACGATGATTGTATTTCGGAATCGCTGTATGCTGTTGGCCCCCTGCCCCAATGGTATCTCCTTTTGGATTCGGAGAGGATTGTCGGCTGTGCGGGACTCATCTCCAACGACTTCATCAGCCGTGGCGACTTGTGGCCGTGGGTGTGCGCACTGTATGTGGAAGAGACTTTCCGCGGACGCGGCTATGCCGGCCTGTTGCTGGAACGGTGCCGCAGGGATGCGGAACGTTCGGGATACCGGGCCCTCTATCTCTCGACCGAACTGGAGGGCTATTACGAGAAACACGGTTACGATTACATAGGCGAAGGATACGGCCCGGACGGAGGGGCGATACCAATCTATCGTTTCGACATACGTGCCTCCGCCCTGCTCGCCTCAGGCGGATACGTCGTCCGGCCCGAACGGCCCGGCGAGGAGGAGGAACTCTGCCGCCTCGTCCGGACGGCTTTCGAAACAGCGACGGTCAGCGACGGGACGGAACAGGATTTCGCCGCCCGGCTGCGCAACAGCCGGGACTACATTCCGGAACTCGCCCTTGTGGCGACCTGCAAGGAGAGGCCCGTCGCACACGTCATGTTCACCCGGACACGGGTGGAACGCCCCGACGGCCGGCTCTTCGAGGGGCTGCTCGTCGCACCGCTCTCCGTACTCGCCGCCCACCGCGGCATCGGCCTGGGCGCGGCACTGCTCGAAGAGGGCATGCGGCGGGCCCGCGTCATGGGATTCGGCGCAGCATTCCTATGCGGCAATCCCGCCTACTACCACCGCTTCGGCTTCCGTTCCACAGCCCGTTACGGTATCCGGCCCACAGGCGACATTCCACCGCAATTCGTAATGGCCGCCGAGCTCCGTCCCCGGGCACTGCAAGGCATAACCGGCACCGTCTCCTTCTGCTGACCGCCCCCCTGCACCCTATCGCCGCACCGGCTCCGATACACAGCGACACCCACCACTGCGAAAAGGCAGACCCTATACATGTATCTCTCCAGGAATCTCCTACGACGCGGGACCGGCCTCCGTCAAGAGACCGTCCGGTTTTTCCTCCATCCCGTCATAACCGCTGTCGGTCACACCATACTCCTCCTCGATGCCGTCTATGACCTTCTGTATCTCGCCGAGCACTGCTTCGATAGCTTCCTCGTCGACTATCGTACCGTTCACGGACAGAAACTCGCACATATAATCGCTTTCCAGCCAAAGCCCCCACCGGTCGTACACGCTCCCGTCGCGGAATACAAGGTAGTCCTTATCGTCATTGTATGTCAGGGCGCCGCGCTTCTTGCTGTTATAAAAATCCATCACGCTGCCGAAATTGCCGAACGCCTCGTAGCACCGGATGATATACAGCAACAGATGTTTGTTCCGAACGTCCGGCATGAGCGCCGAAGCCTCCAACATCTCCAGCGCATCATCCGTATAGGAATAGGGCTGCAAATACGATATCGCATGGGCGTACATCCGCAGCGTATCCGGCGGAATGCTCCTGTAATCCCTCGAAAGCATCTCACGGCCTATGTGTACGTCAGCGGCGATATAATCCATGGCCTCGTGCAGCTTCATGACATTCTTCTCCAGCTCTATCTTGATAAGCCGCATATTCTCCTTGATGTTTTTTCTGACGGTATGGTTCGTAATCATGGCCGACCCCGCAAAAGTCACGGCGACACCGAGTATTACGACCGAAAGTTCCCGCAGGTAATCCCCCGGCCGGAATTTATCGAGAAATTTTCCCATTGCTGCAACACTGAATCGTAAAGCGTTGCAAGATACGAAAATATTGACCGGTCTGCAACGGATACCGCCGCACGGTAAACCGCACGACGGCATCCGCAGGTTCGCTCCCACCGGACAATCCGGCAAATTTAAAGACGCAATTTTTTTGACCGGGTGGTTAATTTGCAAATTATTATTACTTTTGTAGCCCGTAAGCAGACACTCGTTCGTCTGCGAAACAAGGGAAAGATGCCGGAGTGGTCGAACGGGCCGCACTCGAAATGCGGTGTACGGGTAACTGTACCGGGGGTTCGAATCCCTCTCTTTCCGCCAAAAACGAACCGCACCGCAGGGTACGGTATCTAACAAAGGCAACTTGCAAGTTATCTTGAAGTTGCCTTCCATTTTTTCAGGGACTTCCTGCCAGAAGTTCGTCTTTGCAATATTCCCCCTACAAAGCAAAACGAGCGAAGCGAAAGCAACCTCTTCTTTCCACAGACAACGCGCACAGGACATTATTTACAGTGACTTAATTTCCTCAGTGATATAAAAGAAGACTAAAAAACACCTGACAAGTATCCTGTTCGCGGGTCTTTCTCAGTGCCCAAAGAGCCACTGAATTTGACAACAATCAATTGTACAGTCTGTTACACTCTGAGCTTGGAAGCTGAAAATCAATTTCACATCCCAAAATCATTTAAGGGTTTAAAACATTCTCCCTTCGTCGCTGTCTTTTTCGAGAAATTTTTCGAACGTATAACCTTCACCGGATAGTTCCAATATCCGTTTTACAATCAACTCTCGGCAAATCGCCGCGAAATACAGCGTCGTTGATGTTCGCATAATGCTTTGATTTTCAGACCTCCATACACCAAGGTTATATCCAGCACCACCTTCGTAAACGCTGACATATGGGAATTGTGGATGGTTTATCAAATGCGCCCAAGAAACGGTTGCGGGATCGTTCGATACAGAAACATTCAAAGAGAATCTTGATTTTTGCTGATTTTCTATCAAGCTAAGTTTCTTATATTCCGGTATCTCTTGACTGGGAAGCAATGCCGAATTACCGTATTCCTCGGCCAACCACCCGAAAGCATGCCCGACAGTCTCGTGGATAAAAATTCCACGCATGTATAAACGATCCTGGATACACCCTGTAAAAGCACAAGAGGGGCGTTCCACATATCCCGTATTAGAAATATACGTATGAGTCATGCCTGCATATATGTTGTTTACCATTGCAGACCATACATCGACACTACTGAGTTCCGGGCTTATACTACCGTATTTTTGGGGAATATAAATCCTTGATGAATGAATTATGTCAAGATCGTCATTATTGCTCCCTGTCAGTCCTAATGCCGTTTCGGTATCTCCGGCCATTATGGATGTAGCAATATGATCCTTCTTTGATACAGCATACACCATATACACATCGAAATATTCCCTGTAGGATTTGGTAGGCTCTATTGCGAAGAACGACTCCATGGCAAACTCCATCATTTGCCGGTACCAGCCCGTAGCAATATCGACATCTGTGAAGGCTTCGCCTATCAACGCGATGCCGATACCGTTTCCGCGTGTAGCACGCTGGAGTACCTCGTACTGTTTGTCCATCGAGAAGTCCGTGCTTTCATACTCGCTCTGTCCGAAAATATCGCAGACAATCGTGTTCAACTCACTCGCATGCTGAAAAGACAACATATCCTCGAACGTTTCCCGTTCGCCGAGCGATTCGAAAAAGTGAGGAGCCCGACCGCCCACAAACATGTCGGCCACAAGCGCCCCGTCTTGCTTGCAGAGCAAATAGCTGGGATAGGGGTCTGAAGGCAATACGAACCGTTCGCCATCCGCATCGTGATAGTCCGTACAAACGTACCACGGCACAGCGTGTTCCTGCACGTAGGCCTGCGCCGCCGTCCGGTATGCATCGCCTTCAGGCGTGACGGCAATGACGTCGAAGCCCTGCGTATGGAACAGTGTATAGAGACGTTTTACCGTCGTCTCCATGAATCGGACGGACTCCTCCTGCAGAGGGTTCCATGCGAGCAGCATGGTCAGTTTGTTCCGGCTGTAAATGTCGCGGACACTGACCTCCCCGCCCGAAACCAAATCGCATATCGTAAAGTCCGGCACACTCAATCCATCCAGAAAAAATGTATGTTTCCCATCATAGTATTGTCTTATGCCAGCCATACATAGGCGTCCCGGTTCATGATATTGCATAAAAGATTCGGGCCAACCGTATAGTTTATTATTGTTGAGAACAATCTCCACCGAACGACCGTTTTCGAACAGAGCCGACCAATCCGGTATGTAACCTTCGAAATGGTTGTAAGACAGATTCATGTACCGTACTTTGCCCATTGTCTTCCATTCGGGAAGATTTCCTCCCAACGCATTACGGCTAAAGTCGATATGTGAAAGGCGCGACAGGTCGGCCACTTGCTCCGGCAGAGTTCCCGACAGATTGTTATCCGCGAGCTTTAGGGAGATGACGTATCCCTCCTCATCGGTTTCCACCCCATACCACTCGTTCAGAGGCTTGTCGCTGCACCAGTTGTCGTTGTGCGTCCAGCCGT
>ERZ827520.673-NODE-673-length-51018-cov-4.381983_pt1 | contig 51018 bp, 40 predicted proteins | sample MGYA00519581_ERZ827520 | MGnify/ENA primary metagenome ERZ827520 (study PRJEB31778, sample SAMEA3449339) | human gut metagenome | biome: human gut; feature: human-associated habitat; material: faeces | place: United Kingdom | collected 2010/2012 ...
AATTCGATCTCATAAACGTAAAAGGCCGGTTTGTCGTCCTGTCGGAGAATTCCCTCCGCAATCCAGCGGCGCAGGGTATCCCCTGCCTCCCGGTACGGGTCCTGCCCGTCGCGGGGAAGCTCCAGCCGCACGATATTGTGCGGATTGCGGGCCAGATAGGCCTGCCGCTGGGACTCGCTGATGATATCGTAGGGCGGACAGGTCAACTCCTCAATTTCTCCTGCCTCGGGTGTAAAGCGCAGCGCGCGAAAAGGACGGATTTCGGCCATGACAAGCTCCATTTCTCCGGCGAAACAAAAATAGCAGGGATACGGCGTCCGTTTCCGCCGGGAAAACGGCGCTCCGGTATTTATTGTATCCGTCTCGCCGCCGTCCGTCAAGAAAAAAGAGGAAATTCTGTTTTTCTCAGCTCTTCTCAGCAGAGAATCCGCCGTGACGGGCCGTAACCGTCGGAAGCGCCCGGACCAAAATCGATCCGGGCGCTTCTTTTGTTGGGAAAAAGAAGGAGGAGAGAAGGGGCAATCGCAGGAGAAATCTATTCCACAAAATCCTCGCTCATCGGATGACCGCCAAGAGAGAAGCTGGGAATACAATGCTCGATAAGGCAGCGGATGGAAGCAAGCGCCGCCGCACAAAGCAGAAGCACGCCGCCCACCTTAAAAAACGTTTTACAGCAGTCCTTCATTGTATCAACAGTCCTTTCCAATGTAAACCGGCTTCTGACGCATTCCCTGTTATGTATGGCTCGGGAGGCAATCACACCGCCCGATACAGCGCATAGCCGAGTCCGGCCAGCGCCAGCGCGCCGACCACTGCGATGGAAATCAATACGTTTTCCGTCCCGGCGAAGCCGTCGCTTTCCGTTTCCGCCAGTCCGGCCGCCGGAACAATCTCCGGTTCTGCCGGCGTTTCCGCCAGATGGGCTTCCGCCTGGCCGACGCCCGCTATCCGTTCGGAGGACGGCGTCGGCGTTTCGCTGCCATCCATATTACAGCGGCCGAGCTCCGGCGCTTCACAGATTTCCCACTCCACCGGCTCCGTGTATACAAAGATCTGCACGGTCTCGCCCGAAACATCCACCTTCGTGGTCCAGTAGCCGTTTTCCTCCGCGGAAGCGGGCGCTCCTGCGGAGGCGGCGACCGTCAGACTCATCATTCCCAGAAGGATACAGGCGGATAGGCACAGCTTCAGACAATTCTTTTTCATATCGACGGTCACTCCTTTATACAGTCGTTTGGGTGGATTGCCTTTCATGCTTTTATTTTATCCGCCCAGAGACGAAAAAACTACCGATTTTGGTTACAATAGAATTACAGTTCTGAAACCTTCCGACGGAATTAATTACAGCTTTGTCAACATCCGGGAACCGCTTTTATGAAACCGACGGCAGAAAGCCGTTCCACGCCGTTTTTCGGACGAATATTCCGTTTTTAACAGAAAAAGACGGTTGTCAGTCGGCCAATTATGGTATATAATAAAGTGCTACTACTTTACCTGTAAAGTAAAGCAGGTGTGGCCTGTTTTACAGGTAAAGCGGATTGCAGAAATGGGAGGAAATTTTTTTGAGAATCGCTTATCTCGACAACAGCGCCACCACCCCGGTTTGTCTGCAGGCCGCGGAAAAAGCGATGGAAATGATGACCGCCTGCTACGGCAACCCCTCCTCCCTCCATACCCTCGGCGCGGCGGCGGAACGAGAACTGAACGCCGCCCGGCAGAAGGTAGCCCGTCTGGTCGGCTGCCGGCCGGAAGAGCTGATTTTTACCTCCGGCGGGACCGAAGCCAACAACCTCGCCGTGCTCGGTGGGGCGGAAGCCAAGCGGCGCGCCGGCCGCCATATCGTCACCACGGCGGTGGAACACGCCTCCGTCGCCGCCTCCTGCGACGAGCTGGAGCGGCAGGGCTGCGAGATCACCCGGCTGGTTCCGGGTCCGGACGGTTTAACGGCCGAACAGGTCGTTTCCGCCTGCCGGCCGGATACCGTGCTGGTCAGCGTCATGATGGTTAACAACGAGACCGGCGCGCGCTTTCCAATTGAACGGATCGTTCCGGCGGTCCGGCGGGCGGCTCCCGGTGCGTTGATCCATTGCGACGCGGTGCAGGCGGCGGGCAAGCTGCCGTTGAACGCTTCCCGTCTCGGGGTGGATATGATGACCGTCAGCTCCCACAAGATTCATGGCCCGAAGGGAGCGGGCGCGCTCTTCCTGCGCAGGGGAGCGCGTATCCTGCCCCGCGCTCGCGGCGGAGGCCAGGAAAACGGGCTGCGTCCCGGCACCGAGGCCGTTCCCCTGCTCGCCGCTTTCGGCACAGCCGCCGAAGTCCTACCGTCTCCTGTGGAACAGGACGCGCTCTTCACCGCCCTTCGCCGGCGGCTGCTGGACGGGCTGGCCGGACAAGAAGGCGTCGTTGTCAACTCCCCGGCGGACGGCGTGCCCTATATCGTCAACCTGTCGGCGCCGGGCATCCGCAGTGAAACGATGATGCACTTTCTGGCCGAACGCGGAGTGTATGTTTCCAGCGGGTCGGCCTGCTCCAAAGGAAAGAAAAGCCCGGTTCTGACCGCGCTCGGCTTTTCCGCGCCGCGGATTGATTCCGCCTTGCGGCTCAGCTTTACGCATACCACCACTCCGGAGGATATCGATCAGTTCCTTGCCGCTTTCGGCGAGGCGGCCGTTTCCCTGGTCCGGAGCTCCCGATAATAACCACCACCATCCCTGCCGCCCTTCGGCGGCATGAAAGGAAGGATCGACGATGGCGAACATCCCGGAAGATAAAAAGAAACTGCTGGATATTCGGCTGAATGAACGGGAAAAGGCCGACCCCAACGCGCTTCGTTTGGCAGGCCAGACCCGCGCCGCCATGGAAGCGGACCCCTCGGCGGAGAAGCCCGCACAGGTCAGCCTGGGGGATATTCCTGTGAAAAAAGCGACAGGGGACAAGCCGGCGGTCGATCCGGCCGAACAGACGCTGGAGGAGATCCTGCGTCAGCGGAGGGCAAGGGCGGCTGCAGCTGCCGGAACGGCGGACGCTGCCCCTCTGGCCGAAACGGCGGAGGAGCTGACCCCTGTTCCGCAAAACTCCGCGGCAGTTGAAACGGAACCCGAAGAGGGAAAAGAGGGAGAAGCGGAAGGAGCGGAAGAAGCGCCGGATACCCGTTCCGCCGGACGGCGTTTTCTTGACCGGGTGCTATACATACTCGGCGGGGCGATTCCTCACCGGGGGGATTCCGCCCTGGAAATCATACGCAAATGCGTCTTTATGGTGGCGCTCATCACCCTGATCGCCTCTCTGTCTTATATTATTAACGACATGGCGATCCAGCCGATTTACAGCGACATCGTTTATGATTCCGTCCGGGAGCTGTACGATCCGGATAATCCGGCCGCCCCGCCGTCAGACGATGAATTCGACCCTTCCCTCTATCCGGAAGGGATTTCAGACGCGTTCAAGGCGCTGTATGCGAAGAACTCGGATATCCGCGGCTGGATGAAATATACCGACACCAACGGAAGCTGGCTGAGCATCGACTACCCCGTTATGTATTCGGGAGACAACAGCTATTATCTGACCCATAATTTTAATAAGAACAAGCAGAAGGACGGCGCGCTCTTTTTCGATGAACGCAACCACATCGACTCCCCCTCTTCTCAGAATAAAGCGCTGATCGTGTACGGCCATAACATGGCCAGCGGCCACATGTTCGCCAAACTGAACGATTTTCTCAAAAGCCTGCAGAAGGCCCGCTCCGCCCCGCTGATCTCTCTGGACACACTGTATGAGCGGGCGGAGTATAAGGTGTTCGCCATCATGCTGCTGAACACCCGGTCTGAGGACGGCCCGTATTTCGATTACCTGCGCACTGATTTTTCCAGCGACAAATCCTTTATGGATTTCGTGGCGAATATCCGCGCCCGTTCCCTCTACACCTACGGCGATGTGGACGTGGAGCCGGACGACCAGCTTCTTATTCTTTCCACCTGTACCGCTCCCAGCGGCGCAAAATTTGAAGACGGCCGCTGCGTCGTGGTCGCCCGGAGGGTACGGGAGGGCGAAAGCCGCTCGGTCAACATAAACTCCATTGTGAAAAACGAAAACGTCATCATGCCGCGGGCATGGTATGAAAACCAGGGGCTGGAGCTGCACCCCTTCTACACGGAATCGGGCTATGTCATCCCCGGTCTGTGGTCTGATCCGGAGCCGACCAATTCGTCTGCCAAATCGACCACCACGGCTAATCAGCCGACCGGCACCACCACCCGCCCGCTGATCGTCGTTCCTACTCCGCCGCCGACCACGCCGCCGACGCCGGGAACCACGTCCCCCCATTCCAATACCACCACCTCGTCGGCGACGCCGAGCGAATCTACCTCTCCGCCTGCGTCCTCCGATCCCCCCGCTTCGTCAGAGCCCACCAGCCCGGCGCCCACCACCGATCCGCCTCCGCCCCCGCCGACCGATTCCACCTCTTCGGCGGAGTCGACTTCTCCGACGGAGCCGGCGGCCTGATATCGTTTCGCCGTCCCTCAAAATCATTCGAAAGGCCTGTCGTCAATATGAATGCACCCACCCGCGAAATCCTGTTGATTAAAACCGGCGAGCTGGCGCTCAAGGGCCTTAACCGGGGTACCTTCGAAGCGATCCTGATGAAAAACCTGCGGTACCGTCTCAAGCCGCTCGGCCCCTGTACCCTCCGGAAAGCCCAGTCCGCGATCTATGTGGAGCCGGAAGGTCCCTCTTTCGATATGGACGAGGCCTGCGACCGGGTATCCAAGGTGTTCGGCATCTCCGCCTACAGCCGTGCCTGCGTGGCGGATAAGGAGATGGAAACTATTCTGAAAACCGCCGCCGTTTATCTCCGGGAGGAGTTGCTTGCCGCGAAAACCTTCAAGGTGGAAGCGAAGCGGAGCGACAAGTCCTTTCCGCTGCAATCCCCCGCCATCTGTGAGCAGGCGGGCGGTTATCTTTTGGAGCAATATCCCCACCTGACGGTGGACGTACACCATCCCGAACTGCTGGTGATGATTGAGATTCGGGACTTCGGCGCCTATATTCATGCCCGGCAGCAGCCGGGTGCGGGCGGTATGCCGGTCGGCTCCGCCGGCCGGGCCGGCCTGCTGATTTCGGGCGGGATCGACTCTCCCGTCGCCGGGTATATGATGGCCAAGCGGGGGATCGAGCTGTGCGGCATCCATTTTGCCTCCCCACCCTACACCAGTGAGCGTGCGGAGATGAAGGTGATCTCTCTGCTGGAGCGGGTGGCCGCCTACGCCGGGCATATGGAACTCCATATCGTCCCCTTCACCCGAATCCAGGAGGAAATCCAGCGCTCCTGCCCGGAGGACCTCTTCACCATCATTATGCGCCGCTTTATGATGCGGATCGCTACAAAAATCGGAACGGCGGAAGACTGCGGAGCGCTGGTCACCGGCGAAAGCGTTGGGCAGGTCGCCAGCCAGACCATTCCCGCCCTCGCCTGTACCGACGCGGCGGCCGGTTTGCCGGTGTTCCGTCCGCTGATCGGCATGGATAAGGACGAAATCATCGCGGTCTCCCGCCGCATTGATACCTTTGATATCTCCATCCAGCCCTACGAAGACTGCTGCACCGTCTTTACCCCCCGCCATCCCCGTACCCGTCCCAGGCTGGAAAAGGTGCTGGAGGCTGAGGCGGCGCTGGACGCGGACGCTCTGATCGCCGAAGCGGTGGAGAACGTCCGCCGCCGCTCGATCTGACCATCTTGTGCAGCGGCGGCTATGGAAACCGGGAAGCCGAAACAGCCACCCCTTTACCCTCGAACCGGACGTTCCCAGTCCGGAGAGGACAGGAAGGACAGGATTTTTTCATGAACGCTGAAATCATCACCGTCGGCGCCGACCTTTTGCTCTGCAATATTGCCAACGCGGACAGCCAGTTTCTTTCGCATGATCTGGCTGCTTTCGGCATAGAGGTAACGCATATCTCCACTATGGGGGCAGATCCGTCCTCGCTGCGGGAAGCGATTCGGCTTGCCCTCGGCCGCAGCGAACTGGTGGTGCTGGCGGGCGGACTGGGAGACGGAGACGACGCATGCGCCCTCCCGGTGGTGGCCGATGTGCTGTCCCTCCCGCTGGAACCGCACGAGGACAGCCTGGAACGGATTCGGGAATATTTTGTGAATACTTGCCGGGAAATGCCTGCAAATGCGGAACGGCAGGCCTGGCTTCCCCAAGGCGCGACGGTGTTCCCGAACGACCACGGCACCGCGCCTGGCTGTGCAATCGATCGGAACGGTCAGCAGATTTTCCTGCTCCCCGGCGAACCGCGGGAGTTGATGCCCATGTTCAGCGATTACGTCGCCCCGTACCTCTCCAACTGCACGGGCGGGACCATCGTTTCCCGCACCGTTGGGGTCTTCGGCCTGTCCGAAGCGGTTCTGACCGAACGCCTGGCTGATCTGATGAGTGAGGCCAACCCCAATGTCGCCGCCTATTCGAAGGACGGCGAGGCCATTCTGCGGGTGACAGCCCATGCCGCGAATCGCGCGGACGCGCTCGCCCTTTGCGCGCCGGTGGTGGATGAAATCTGCCGGCGGCTCGGCGTGAACGTTTACGGCGTGGACGTGGGCAGCCTGCAGAAGGCGGTCGTCGCTCTGCTGCTGGATAAGCAGATGAAGATCGCCACGGCGGAATCCTGCACGGCCGGGCTGCTTTCCGGCCGCCTGACCGAGGTGGCCGGCGTATCCGCCGTTTTTGAATGCGGAGTCGCCGCTTACTCCAAGGAGATCAAGCACAACATCCTCGGCGTTTCGAATGAACTGCTGGAGCAATACGGCGCGGTCAGCCCGAAGGTCGCAGGCGCCATGGCGGTCGGGGCCCGCCGGGTCGGGAACGCCGACCTCGGCGTGGGGATCACCGGCGTAGCCGGTCCCGATACCAGCGAAGGAAAACCGGTCGGCACCGTTTATGTCGCCCTGGCGGATGAAAAACGGGTATGGGTCAAAAAAATCGACACGCGGGAAGGGGCGGTGGATCGGGAATATATCCGTTATCTCGCCACCTCCCACGCGCTGGACCTGGTTCGCCGGTATCTGGAGGCGCTCCCCACCGTCATGGCGGGCGGCGAAACCCTGAGCGCCCCTCCCCTTCCTCCGCCCGCGGAGATTCCGCAGGCCAGCCCGACCGGGAAGCCGCGCCATTTTCTTCGCTCTATCCTTCCATGGAAGGGAGACAGCCGGGGCGAGATCGTTCGAAAAAGCGCCGTCCTGGCAGTATTCCTGCTGCTGATCGCCGCATTGGCGGCTATGCTGTATATGTACATCCTCAAGCCGATAGACAACCAGAAATTGTATAACCAGCTGGTCCAGCTCTACGACGTCAGCGCCTCCCAGAGCGTGGACGCCGACCCGGAATCCTATCCGGAGGGGATGCTGACCCAGTTTTACGCGCTGTATACGCGCAACCGTGACATCCGCGGCTGGCTGAAGATCGACGGCACCAACATCAACTACCCCGTAATGCGAGGAGCGGGTGATTCCTTCTACGCGACGCACAATTTCAACCGGCAGCTCTCCTCCTTCGGCGTTCCGTATTTTGATCCCGCGACAGCGTTGCTGTCCCCCGATTCGGTAAACCGGTCTCTGGTGATTTACGGAAACAACGCCGGCAGCGGCCAGATGTTCTCTGACCTGACGGAGTATTACGATGACCTGACCTTCCTGCGGAAGCATCCTCTGATCGAAATGAACACCATCTACCATAACGCCAAATGGAAGGTGTTTTCGGTGATGATTGCCGAGGCCCCGGACGGAGCCAATTTTGATTATACCCGCGCCGTATTTGACAACGAAACCGATTTTCTCGGTTTCGCGGGCGAAATCCGCATCCGTTCGCTGTATTCCTTCCCGGATGGTGTGGTGGATGTACAGGAAGAGGATTCCCTTCTTCTGCTGTCCACCGATTTCAGCGACGTAGCCGGCTTTTCCGACGCGCGTCTCGTGGTAGCGGCCCGGCAGGTCCGCAGCGGGGAAAGCGAGGACGTCGACCTCGGCGGCGTGACCTTCAACAGCAACGCGGTCATGCCGAAGAAATGGAGAGACTCTTCCTCCGGCGCCGACGAATCGAGGACCAGCCGCGCTCACGGCGCGGCCATCACCCGCGGCCCCAACGCCGCCGGGAGGGAAACAACGACGACGACCACGACCACAACCGCAGAACCTCCTTCCACCACGCCGACGGAAAAGCCATCAGAAGAACCGACGGCTTCTCCGACGCCGCCGATTACTACGACTACCAAGGCGACCCCTTCCACCACACCCACCGAGCCGGACACCGTCGGCCCGACCACCCAGCCCGACCCGGAGCCCCCGCAGACCACAACGCCAATGATGAGCAGCGGGACGCCGACCACGCCGCCGACCGCGGAACCGCCTCCTCCGGTGGACGACGTACCGGCGGTGCTGGCCGGCAAAGCGGCGGAGTCCACTTATTTGAAAGATTGTAAGGTACGGGACACCGCCACCGGTGAAGTTATCGTCCCGTCCAATAAACAGGAGCTCCAGCTTCTGCTGGCGCGGATCGTAAAGAAAGAGCTCGGCAGCAGCAGCACCTACGGCACGCCCGGCGCCACGGGCTATATGGCCGCGCAGAAGGCGCAGGCGATTGCTTCCTATACCTACATTCTGTACTATACGCGGAGCAGCGGCAATCCGTATTCCTGCAGCCTGCCGGCCTTTAACGAAACCAGCGGAACCGATAAGCTGATTTACGATGCGGTGGGTGAGGTCGCAGGCATCAAAATTCTGCAGAACAACGCGCCAATCTGCGCCACCTATTTTTCTTCTTCCGCCGGCGTAACAGCGGACAACAAAAACGTGTTCGGGGCGGATCTTCCCTACCTCAAGAGCGTTGTCAGCGCCTACGACACCGCACAGTACGTGGGGGATCCGTATTGGGAAAAGACACTGACCCTGAACCGGGACGAAGTGCTCCGCGATCTGGAGGCTGCGCTGGGATCAACAATCGTCTGCAAGGGGGACGGATTCGCCGTCACGAAATATGATCCCTACGGCAAGTATACGGTGGAAACCAACCTTTGCTACACCAATAAATATGGGTATGAGCAAACCGTTTCCGGCTATCAATTTGCCAGCATACTGGGACTTCGTTCCCATGCTTTTACCGTTGTCTCCTCCGGCAGCGAGATCGTTTTGAAGGAACAGGGCTTCGGCCACGGAGTCGGGATGAGCCAGTGGGGCGCCGTCGGATACGCAAAGTATGAAAACTGGGATTACCGGCGTATCCTCAGTCACTACTATTCCGTGACCGCTTCCTCCGGGCACCGGCTGTATGCGCCGGTTTGGGCTTAAATAGCCTCGTTGCTTACATACTGTTTCCGGCGTCGGTCTTTCCGCTGACAGGCGCGGTGATTCGCAATCATTCCAGAGTGTGTTCACACTCTAATAAACACCGCGCCCTGCCTCCGTCCAATACGGAAACAGGGCGCGGTGTTTTCATTACAGATCGTCAGCGTCCTGCTCGGGGACTTCGCCCGCCTCGGGGGTGCCGGTGTAGCTTCCCAGCACATCGGAGGGGATATCCCCCCGCCCCTGCTCCTGCATGGTGAGGGCGTCCTCCCGTACCGCTGAGGCGGAAGACGAAGGTATCCGATCCGGTCTTTTCCGCTTTCCACAGTTTTTCTTTTCCATGGCCCGCTCCTTAATAATCCTGCGGCTTCATCTGGAAATACGCCTGCGGATGCCGGCAGGTCGGGCACTCCTGGGGCGGAACCTCCCCACAGTACACATAGCCGCAGTTCAGGCAGACCCAGAGGGTTCCCTGCTCCCTCTTGAACACCTTCCCCGATTCGATATTGTCCAGCAGCTTGCGGTAGCGCTCCTCATGCTCCTTCTCCACCGAAGCAACCAGCTCGAAGACCGCCGCAATGTCCCGGAAGCCCTCCTCCTTCGCCACCTCGGCGAATTCCTTATACATTTCCACCCATTCGTAATGCTCGCCGGCAGCCGCGTCCGCCAGATTCTCCGGCGTGCCGGGGATAGAGCCGCCCTTCAGCCTTTTAAACCACAGCTCGGCGTGTTCTTTTTCGTTGTGGGCCGTTTCATTAAAGATATTGGCGATCTGGATATAGCCGTCTTTCCTCGCCTGGGCGGCATAAAAGGTGTATTTGTTACGCGCCTGGCTTTCTCCTGCAAACGCGGCCATCAGATTGGCTTCGGTGCGGCTTCCCTTGAATTCCATGCTGTCGACCATTCCTTTCTTTCCTTTGTTTTCCGCTTCTAGTATGGCCGCGCTGGCAAACTTTATACCACCGGATGTATTTCCGCCGCTTTTCCGGAGAGCCCGCTGGATCGTCAATCGGTAAAAGCGAAAAAAAGCGGAAACTTTCAAATACTGTTCATAAAACCGACGGAAAGTCTGCTAAAATAAAGGATAATAATCCCCTCCGTGTACAGGGGGATTATCGGTGAAAATGTCAACGGGAGGGACGCGGCGTGGCAAACGGAAAAATCATGGTCGTGGACGACGACAGCAATATCTGCGAGCTGCTGAGACTGTATCTGGAAAAGGAAGAATTCGACGTATGCATCGCCGGCAACGGCGCGCAGGCGCTGGAAATATTCGATAAGGAGAAACCGGATCTGATACTGCTGGACATCATGATGCCCCAGCTGGATGGCTGGCAGGTCTGCCGGGAAATCCGAAAAAAATCCTCCTGCCCGATTATCATGCTGACTGCCAAGGGCGAGGTATTCGATAAGGTGCTGGGATTGGAGCTTGGGGCGGATGACTACGTTGTCAAGCCCTTTGAGGCGAAGGAGGTTGTCGCCCGGGTCAAGGCCGTTCTCCGCCGCAGCGGCGCCCAGGACAAACAGAAAACCAAAGAAGTAAGTTACGACGGGCTGTACATCAATATGGAAAACTATGAGCTCCGGGTGCGGGGCAAGCAGATCGATACCCCGCCGAAAGAAATGGAGTTAATTTACCACCTGGCCAGCAATCCTAACCGGGTATATACCCGGGATCAGCTGCTGGACGAGGTCTGGGGCTTCGAATATTACGGCGACAGCCGGACGGTGGACGTCCATGTCAAGCGCCTGCGTGAAAAGCTGGACGGCGTTTCCGATCAGTGGACTCTGAAGACTGTCTGGGGCGTCGGCTATAAATTTGAGGTACGGGATCAGAACGGCGGCGTGGGCGCCCGCACCTGATAGAAACGCCGGATAAAAAGACACGGGGTACTGCGAAAAATATCGGCGCAGTACCCTTTCCTCCCCTGTATAGAAACCCATCCCCTGTCGTAAGGATGTGAGCTTTTGTGTTCAAAAGCATATTTACGAAATATTTCACCGTTATGTCGCTGATCATCGTCGTCAGCTTCGTCGCCATGGGTGGTATGCAGATGCTGTTCTCCACGCGGTATTGGGTGGATGAAAAGCGGAATCTGCTGGAGGGAAACACCCTGCGGATCGCGGAAATGACCTCCCAATTGGCGGTGGAGGATACCGAAAACGCGGGACATTACCAGATTCTCGGCGACCAGCTTTCCCCTTATCTTTCTCTGATGGCGGATGCGATCGACGCGACCGTGCTGGTGGTGAGCAACAAGGGTACGGTTATCCTCTGCTCTGACGCGGCGCTATATACGTCCGGCGCAGCGCTGGCCGATACGATCGTCGGCAAGATGGACGGAACCGGCTTTTTCGAGGTGGGAAAGCTGGGCGGTTATTATACCGCCCGCCAGTATACTACCGGGGAACCGATCCTGCTGAACAGCGGACAGATCCAGCTGGGGTATGTCTTTACCTCCACCTCCTCCGCCGGGCTGAGCGAATATCTGATGAACAACCTGCAGGTCTTCTTTCTGTCGGCCCTTGGGGTGCTGACTCTGACCTTTATCGTGCTGTATGTGATGACCTACCGGATGGTACGGCCTCTCCGACAGATGGCGGCGGCTACCCGCAGCTTCGGGATGGGGGATTTCAGCTACCGCATTCCTGTCCACGGGAAGGACGAGGTAGCCGAGCTGGCTACCTCTCTCAATAACATGGCTGTCTCCCTTTCCTCGGTAGAGGGGATGCGCCGCAGCTTCGTTGCGAATGTTTCCCACGAGCTGAAAACCCCGATGACCACCATCGCCGGTTTTATCGACGGAATTCTGGATGGGACAATTCCGGATGAAAAGCGGAATTACTACCTGAAAATTGTATCGGATGAGGTCAAACGCCTTTCCCGGCTGGTAAAATCCATGCTGGATCTGTCCCGGATCGACAACGGCGAGCTTCACCTCAAGCCGGTCGCCTACGACCTGACGGAACAGGCCTGCAATGTTCTCCTTTCCTTCGAACAGCGGATCGAGGATAAGAACATCCGGGTGGAGGGCCTGGAAGACTGTACCCGGACGGAGGTTTCGGCTGATTTCGACCTATTGGGACAGGTAATTTACAATCTGGTGGACAACGCCGTGAAATTCATCGACGTCGGCGGGACGCTTTCCGTCCGGATCGAGCGGCGGGACAGCCGGGTATACTGCGCCATCCGCAACACCGGCGCCGGCATCCCCGCGCAGGAGATGCCCCACATCTTTGAGCGATTTTATAAGAGCGACCGTTCCCGTTCGCTGGATAAAAACGGGATGGGGCTGGGGCTGTATATCGTCAAAACCGTCATAAACCTGCATCACGGCGAGATCGTTGTCCGCTCGGCGGAAGGAGAATACACCGAATTTGAATTCTGGCTTCCGGATACGGAAACGCCGAAGCGCTGACGGCTCCGGTCTTCTTTGCCTCGGTCATTCACAGCACGATAAAAATTTGTTTATGAATTCCCGCTTTTTTCTTCAAGAGATGTACACAAAAGGCGGGTAGAATAAAGCCATAGTCAGACAGGACAACAAACCAACGACGAAAACCATTCGAAAGGAATGATCCGATATGGCCAACTGGTTTGATGAAAACGGACGGGAAACGCCCGAAACAAACGAGAAAATTCCGGATACTCCGGGTTCTCCGCAAGTTACCCCCACGGAAGGCGCAGCCTCTTCCGCGCCTTCCTCCTCCGCCTCTTCTTATACTTCTCCGGAGGAAAACCGGCCGGTTTCCGGCTGGTCCTCCCCCGTTTCCCCGGTTGTCCCTCTCTCCTCCTGGAGCAGCACGACGGATGCCTCCCCGGAAAGCAGCGGGACATCCGCCGCCTCCCCCCAGTCGGAGGTGCCGGAAACGGTGACCTATCGCTACGGCGTTCACGCGCCCGACCCGGTTCCTGCCAACGAGGCGGAGCGCCGCGCCGAGCAGGCCGCTCCGTCGGGCGGCTATCAGCCGCAGGGGAACTACAATCCCTATGGCTGGCAGTCCTATGGACAGCCGCCTTACGGACAGCAGCCGGGCGGCGGCTCTCCTGTTCAGCCGGGCGGCCCGGGCGGCAGCTATCCGCCCCCTAAAAAGCCGAAAAAGAAAAAGGGCGCGGCCATTGCCATCGCTGCGCTGAGCGTCGCCTGTGCGGCGCTGATCGTCACCCTCTCGGTGCTTCTCGCCGTAGCTGTGGGGAATCAGGAGCTGCCGAACACCAATACGTCGACGAATAATAATTCGGTGTCCACCTCCCCGACACGGGACGTCAACAATAACGCGCCCACGCTGGATATTACCGATCCGGATGAAACAGAAGGACTCAGTACCCGCGCCATCGTGCAGAAGAACCTGAATTCTACCGTGGTCATTACCATGTACTCCCAATCCAGCAACGGCTATTTCGGCCAGGCCAGCAGCCTGACCGAAGCCGGGGCCGCAAGCGGCATTATATGGACGGCCGACGGATATATCATTACCAACGCCCATGTGGTTGTCAACGAAAAAACCGGCAAAAAATACGACAAAATTAATGTGGAACTGTATGACGGCACCGTTTATGAAAATGCGGAAGTCGTCGGCTACGATCAGTATACCGATCTGGCGGTCATCAAAGTAAAGGCGACCGGCCTGACCACGGCGGAATTCGGCAATTCCTCCCAGCTCCAGCTCGGGGATAAGGTGGTCGCCATCGGCAATGCCGGCGGGCTGAACTTCACCACCACGCAGGGGATCGTTTCCGGTCTCGCCCGGGACGTATACGAGGATACCGGCTACGCCATTAAATGTCTGCAGGTGGACGCCGCGATCAATCCCGGTAATTCGGGCGGCCCTCTGATGAACGGACAGGGCCAGGTAGTCGCCATCAACTCAGCGAAAATCGTCGCTTCCGGCTATGAAGGGCTGGGCTTCTCCATCCCGATCAACGAGGCGAAGGACATCCTGAATGACCTGGTGAAATACGGCTACGTCAAAGGGCGCGTGATGCTGGGCATTACCGGCCGTTCGATTACCGGCACCGGCTTCCGGATCGAAGAAATCAATTCGGATTCCTGCCTGGCAGGCACGGAAGCGCAGGTAGGCGACATCATTACGGCGGTAGACGGCGTGTCCGTAACCGATTATTCCACTATGCGCACCGAGCTTTCCAAGCATTCGGTAGGGGATACGGTGGAGCTGACCCTGGTTCGGGTCGATTCCCGCACCAATACCACCCGTACGCTTACCGTTCGCTGCGTATTGGCGGAAGCCACTAACTAGACAGAATACAGCCTGTGTCCGCCGCGGAATCGCCCGATCCTGCGGCGGACTTTTTCTATGGCAAAACCAGGGGAAAATATCAAAACTGTTATTTTTCTGTAACCAAAAACGGTAGCTTTTCCGTCTGACGCTATGATAGACTATCGTCGAGGAATAACGCGGCGGCGCTTTTCTCCTCAGTATTGATAATAGGTCCAAATGTCCAAAATCGGTGAAGGGATGGTGGAAGATTATGAAGGTCTTTTTCAGGCGGCTGCTTTCGGGATGGCTGGGGGCGGCAACATGCGCGTTGCTGTTGACCTCCTGCGGACAGAGAACGGCCGAAAGCAGCGGCAGCGGGAGTTCCGAGGCGGAAAGCCAACCGGTTCGGAAAGCCTCGGCGTCGGATACCGGAGATGCGATCGTTACAGTAAAATCAGACACGGAGGGCAAACCTGGAGCCTTGTCGACCCTAGCCTCGCTGTGGAGGACAACGGCGCCTGGAAAACCGGATCGGCTTCTTCTTCGGCCATACCGGTTCTTCAGGGGGCGGGCGTGATCGACCGGATATTCTTTGTCAATGAGGAGCTTGGCTTTTTATGCGGGTATTCCGGCGCGGAGGTCAATACGGCGCGAATCTGCCGGACGCGGGACGGCGGCAAGACCGCCGACGTCCAACGGCTGCCGCTTCCTGCAAGCGACGCCGACATATCGGCCCGCGTGTTGATACCGTACCACCGGGACAGGACGATTTATCTTCCCGTACGGATCAACAGCGAACCGTCAGGGACGAAAATCCTGTTCTTTTCCTCCTCCGACCTGGGGGACACCTGGGTATATGAGGAAGCGATGGGAGATTCCGCCGACGCGGTATAGGAAACCGGATGCTGAACACGCCGTCTTTTTTCTCTCGGCATCTTAAGGATACAGAAGGGCCGCGGCGATAAGCCGCGGCCCTTCTTGGTTTCGCCCGGTTAGCGTCCCCTTCCATAAAAGGGAACGACGATCCGCTTCGTCTCCCGCTTCATCCGGCGTTCTCCTGTCGTTACTGGTGTTGAAAATAGAAAACGGCGAGCTGGGTACGATCCCGCAGACCGAGCTTTTCCAGCACGGCGCTGAGGTAATTGCGTACGGTTCCCTCGCTGAGATACAGCGTCTCCGCAATCTCCCGATTGCTCATTCCCTGCGCTACCAACGTAATCAGCTCCTGTTCCTTCCGGCTGATCCCGTGGGCGGAATAGTCAAAACCTCCGCCGCGATGCAGCAGATCGGGCAGCTTGCCGACGATCTCGTCCCCAAAAACGCTCTGACCCAGGAAAACCGCCCGCAGGGCGGGGACGATACACTCGAATTTCTGCTTGAGGATGTAGCCCTTCGCCCCGATCCGCAGGGCTCGGACAATGTATTCGTCATCCAGAAAGGTAGTCAGATACAGAATGCGGGCGTCCGGCTGGGCCGCGAGGATGCGTTCACCGGCCTCCAGCCCGGACATCCCGCCCATCCGGATATCCATCAGCAGCACATCGGGGCGTTTTTCGTCCGCCAGACGGACCGCCTCTTCCCCGCTGTTTCCCACGCCGGTAACCGTAATGTCCCCGGCCGCTTCCAAAATGACTTTCAGCGATTCGCAGACCAGACGGTCATCGTCCGCCAATACCACGTTCATGCGTGCCCCTCTCCTTTCCGCCCGGAGAAGTCCGGCTGTTCCCGCCGCCTTTTCGGCAGGGAGACAAACAGGCGAAACCCCTCCGAACCGTCCGTGTGAAACCGCCCGCCGAGCGCCTCCGCCCGGTCGGCTATATTCCGAAGGCCGATGCCTCCTCCCGCTATAGCGGCACAGCCCCTCCCGTTGTCCTGCACAATTAGCTGATACAGCGCGGGATGCTCCCGGACGGTGACGGTCGCTCTGGTGGCCCCGGAATGGCGGGCCACATTGGACAACGCCTCCTTCACGATAGCCAGAACCGCATACCGGGTTTCCGCGTCCATCGCCCCCTCCGCCTCATACTCCAGCGTAACAGGGCAATAGGCAAAGGCTTCCGTCACGGCGCGGAGCTGCAGCGGCAGGTCGATGGAATCGTCATGCAGGTCGTGTACGCTTCGGCGAATACTGTCCATCGCGCCGGTCAGGGTATCCCGCAGCCCGGCGAGTCCGGAAGCCGTCGTCTCGTCCCGATTGACCGCCATCAGCGCCCCCACCTGCAGAATGGAACGGGAAAGCATGTGCCCCACATTGTCGTGAATCTCCCGCGCGATACGATTGCGTTCACCCAGTGTGGCGAGCCGAATCTCGTAATCCTGTTTTTCCATCAGCCCGCGGTTTTTCTCCTCCAGCCGCAGCGCCGCTTCCCGACTCTCATCCCTCGAACGGAGCAGATCCGCCCGCATTTCGGTCAGGGATCGAGTCCGCTGCCGAAGCAGGAGGGACAGACCGAGGGACAGCGCCAGCATCCCCGTATATACCGGCGGAAAGGCTTCCGCCGCAGCGATCAGAGGCGGAAAGACAAGGAGCCCGAACAGCCGGGGACGGAGAAGGAACACGTCGTAAAACGCCAGCGGCAGGAAAGCGCACAAAGGGGGAACGCACAGGCAGGCCACGGCGTATCCGCCGCCCAGAAGCAGGGACGCGTCTCGCCGGTTCAGTCCGCCGGTCAGCGCGCTGATCGTGATTCCTGCCAGCAGCGCCGCCACCGACAGCGGCGTAATTGGCTGAAGTCCCACCAGAACGCATCCGCAGAGCAGCAGCGCCAGCTTATCCAGAATGGCCGCCATACGCTTTTTCTCCTTTCCCGCCGGACAATGCGGCTTTTCCTTTGCTGCTATCATAGCATCTCCCAGCGGCGGGGACAAGCGTCCGTCGCCAAATTGGTGATAAATGTCATGCGATTTTCTGATGAACGGCACTGTCCTTTCGCCCCGTGAAATGGTAGTATGGCTATAGTGGAAAAAGGCTGGCGCGGGCATTTCCCGCTCCGACAGCGCCGGCCTCGGCCGGCGTCACGACAGGAGGAACGCATATGGTAGTCCGTGTAAAGAATCTGGTCAAGCGCTATGGCGACCTGCTCGCGCTCGACCATCTGAACCTGGAAATCGAGGAGGGCGAGGTCTTCGGCCTTCTTGGCCCTAACGGCTCGGGGAAAACCACCGCGATTAACTGCATTTTATCCCTGCTGAAATACGACAAGGGAACGATCGAGGTATTCGGCCGTCCCATGTCCCCCACCGCGTACGAAATCAAACGGGATATCGGGGTGGTGATGCAGAATGTCGCCGTGTTCAATGAATTGACGGTGCAGGAAAATATCCGGTATTTCTGCGGCCTTTACGTTCCGGATAAAGAAACCTGCCGTCAGCTGACCGAAGAAGCCATTGCTTTCGTCGGGCTGGAGGATTTCCGGCGTTTTTATCCCAAGAAGCTTTCCGGCGGCCTTCTCCGTCGGCTGAACATCGCCTGCGGCATCGCCCACAAGCCCCGGCTGATTATTATGGACGAGCCGACCGTCGCCGTCGATCCCCAAAGCCGGAACAACATCCTCGAAGGCATCCTCAACCTGAACCGGCAGGGAGCCACCGTAATCTATACCTCCCATTACATGGAGGAGGTGGAGCAAATCTGCTCCCGCATCGCGATTATGGATAAGGGAAAGACCCTTGCCATCGGCACCAAAGAGGAGCTCAAGGCTATGATCCGTGCCGGGGAAACCCTGACGGTGGAGCTGTATTCGCTGGATGACGAGCAGCTGAACGCGGTGCGCGCCCTCCCCCATGTGACCGAAGCTGTATACAACGACAATCGTCTTACTGTCCACTGCAGCGGCGGAAAACACAACCTGATCCGTCTGCTGGATTTCCTGCGGTCGGCTGACCTGTCCTTCGGCCGGGTGTATTCCGAGCCTCCCACCCTCAACGACGTGTTCCTCGAAATCACCGGCAAGCAGCTGCGGGATTGAGCCTTCCGGGCTCTCCCGGCCGTTTCCGCCGCGGGAAACGGCCGGGCCTTTGAATTGGCCGCGGCGGAAGAGAGGTTGCTGCTTTTATGTTTATCCGTTTATATATCGGCCGGCTGAAATGCCTGCTGGGCGACCGGCTACTGGTGTTCTGGACCATGCTGTTCCCGCTGGCCCTTGCCACCCTGTTCCATTTCGGCTTTGGAAACATGCTTTCCGGTGCGGAGAGCTTTTCCCCCGTCCCAGTCGCCGTGGTGGAAAACGACGCATACCGGGAAAACGACGCCTTCCGGCAGGCGCTGGACGCGGCGGCGTCCGGGGACTCTCCTCTGCTGGCGCTGACCGTTACCGATGCGGATACCGCCGAGAACCTGCTGAAAAAGGGCGAGGTGGACGGCGTAATCCTCCCGGCGGAAAAGATTAGCCTGACCGTGAAGGAATCCGGCCTGAATCAAAACCTGGTGAAAACCTTTCTCGATGAATACGCACAGACCGAGCAGGCGGTAATGGATATCCTGGCCCGTAACCCCGCCGCAGCGCAGGAGGGGCTTTTCGACCGTCTGACCGGGCAGGCTTCCGCCACCCGGGAAATCACCCTGAGCGGCGCGGCACCGAATACCATGCTCCAGTATTTTTACGCGCTGATCGCCATGGCCTGCCTTTTCGGCGGCTTCTGGGGGATGCGGAACACCACCGACCTTCAAGCCGATTTATCGGCGGTGGGCGCGCGGCGGAGCATCGCCCCCACCCATAAGCTCACGGCCATTCTCAGCGACGAATGCGCCGCCCTGACCGTCCATTTTGCGGGAATGCTGGTGCTGCTGGCCTATCTGGTCTTTGTACTGCGGGTGGATTTTGGCCGGCAGATCGGCTATGTGCTGCTGACCTGTCTGGTCGGGGCGACGGTCGGCGTATCCCTCGGCACCCTGATCGGCACCCTGTTTCAAAAGAAGGAAGGGCTGAAAACTGCTTTCCTGCTCTCCCTGACGCTGACCATGTCCTTCCTGGCGGGGCTGATGTTCGTCAATATGAAGGATATCGTCGCCCATTACGTGCCGGTTCTGAGCTATCTGAATCCGGCGGCCCTGATTTCCGATGCGTTTTATTGCCTGTATATTTATGAATCCCATACCCGCTTTTTCCTGAATATCGGCCTGCTGGTCGGTTTCTCCCTTCTCTTCGGGCTGATCAGCTTCTTCGCGGTAAGGAGGCAGCGCTATGTCCATCTTTAACGTGTTTCTCCGGGTTCTCCGGAAATGCCTGCCTTCTCTGTGCACCTTCCTCGGCGTGTTCCTGGGGATCACCATCCTGATCGCCAAAACCTCTTCCCCGATGAAGGCGGTGGATTTCCGGGCCTCAGACACTCCCATCGCAGTCATTAACCGGGACGGTCCCTCGGAACTGGCGGACGGGCTGACCGCTTATCTTGGAGAAAACGGTGTTCTGATCGACCTGCCGGACGATGCGGAACGGCTTCAGGATGAGCTTTTCTATCGCAACGTACAGTACATCGCGTTCCTTCCGGCGGGTTTCGCCGACGACTTCGCCGCGGGAACCCTTCCGGTCATTGAAACCGTAACGGTTCCGGATTCCGTCTCCGCCCGATACGTCGGCATGCTGGTAGATAAGTACATGAATACCGCGGCCCTGTACCGCGATTTCAGCGGGCTGGACGACACAGCGCGGTATCAGGCGATGGCGGCGTCCCTTGCCGCCGATACGCCGGTTATCGTCCGTTCCTTTCAGCAGGAGAGCGCCAACAGCAGTCTGGCCGGGATCTATTTTCTTTACCTGTCGTATGCCTTTCTTGGCGTGGTCCCGCTTGGCATCAGCACCATTCTGATGGTGTTCAACCAATCCGACCTGCGCCGCCGCCAGCAGTGTTCCCCCATGCGATCGGGGAGACGGAACCTCCAGCTTTCCCTTGGCTGCGCGGCATTCGCAGTGGTGTGCTGGCTGATTATCCTGGCGTGCAGCCCGATCGTCGCCGGAGTAAGCGCGGCGTTCACCCGCACCTTCCTCCTTTACGCCCTGAATTCCCTGTGCTTCCTTACCGTTTGTATCGCGATTGGTTTTCTGGCGGGCGGACTGCTGAACAGCTACAATGTACAAAGCGCGGTGTTCAACATCCTGTCCCTCGGAATGTGCTTCCTCTGCGGGGTGTTTGTTCCGCAGTCCGCAATGAGCCCCGCCGTGCTGCGTGTCTCCGCCTTCCTGCCCGCCTATTGGTATGTGAAAGCGGTCAACGACATCGCCGTTCTGCCTGATTTCCAGTTCGGCGCTCTCTCGCCGGTTTTCCTCAGTATGCTGATCCAGCTTGGCTTTACGACAGCGCTTTTTTCCGTCGCCTTCTTCATCGGCCGCCAGCGCCGCACTGGAAGCGCTTAGCCGCGCAGAAAACGTAATCCTATCTGTGAAAACGGCAGGGCTCTGGCCCTGCCGTTTTCCTGTGCGATCGACCTTCCGCCAGCCCTGAGGGACCGCTCCGGTTGATGATCGCCGCAGAATCGGCCAAGCCCCTCCTTTTTGCGGGACAGGCAGAATCCTTCGTTCCGCCGCATAAGATAGAAAATGAATACTGCCGCCGCACTCTGTCCGGCGAGCAGCCGCTTCCGTTCGCAGGCGGTCTCACCCGCCGCGCACGGGTGCGGTAAGAAAATGGAGGTTCCCCTTATGCTGCTAGAACTGCTGAACTCCCTGTCCCACATTTTCTACATGGCGCTCCATGTGGTGAACTCCGGCTCGTTTCCCCGCCCCCTTCCAGCAGCGGAGGAACGGCGTTGTCTGGAAGCCTATCGCCAGAACGGCGACCTGGACGCCCGCAATCGGCTGATAGAGCATAATCTGCGGCTGGTCGCCCATATCATCAAAAAATATTACAGCTCGGTCCGGGACCAGGACGACCTGATCTCCATCGGCACCATCGGTCTGATCAAGGCGGTAGGAACCTTCGACTACACCAAAGGCACCCGTCTCGCCACCTATGCTTCCCGCTGTATTGAAAATGAAATCCTCATGCATTTCCGGGCCGGGAAAAAAACGGCGCAGGACGTATCCTTTTCCGAGCCGATTGACACCGATAAGGATGGGCACCCTCTTACTCTCAGCGATGTGATCGCAGAGGACGACACCATCATCGAGGACCTCGATCTAAAAATCAATGCGGAAAAGCTGTACCGCTATATGGGGGAGGTTCTCGACGACCGAGAGCGGGAAATCGTCGAGCTGCGGTACGGACTGATCGGCGAACCCCTTACTCAGCGGGAGGTCGCCTCCAGACTGAATATTTCCCGTTCGTACGTCAGCCGGATCGAAAAAAAGGCGCTGGAAAAGCTCAAAAAGCGGTTTGACCTGGGAGAACGGGCCCGGCTTCCAATCAAACGGAAGCCATAGCAGAAACTGCCGGATATACGTCCAGCCCCCGGCGTTCCTCCTGATCGAAGGAAAACGCCGGGGGCTTTTCCGATTGCGGACGAAACAGACGGCGGCGGAGCTCTTAAAGCTGCGGCAGAAGCGCGTCCCTCAGCCCGTCAAAATCCAGGAAATCGCCGACAAACTGTTTTTTCAGCAGCTCCAACGGGATAAATTCGTTATATTTATTCTCGATTTGAATCTTGTCCGGCAGCGGCAGCCCGGACAAATCCGGCTCGGAATAGACGATCTCCCGAATGGTACGCTCAATATACTCCTCCGCGTGCGGCGTATCCGCAGGGAAGGCGATTTCCAAATACACGCAAGTGCGGAACAGAATCCGGCTTTTCACCCCCCTCTGAAGCAGCAGGAAATGCAGGGTAAAAAGCTGCCTTGTCCCGATCCAGGGAAATACCGCGTATTTGTTTTCCGAAAGCCTGGTGACCAGATTGGTCAGAATGCCGGAATTCGCCGCCAACCTCCGCATTTCCTCCAGTCGTTCGCAGCAGGATTCGCTGAGATAGGGATACGTGCCGCGGCTGGACAGAACCTCCTTCATTTTCTGCACCAGTACCGTATGCAGGTCGGCGGTAAAATCCACATTCCAGTCCACTGTGGAGATTCCCGGAACCAGCTTTACAAAAATCACCTTTGTTTTTGGGTTGACCTCCACCGTCTCCCAGGTTCGTCCGGCCAAAGCAAAGCGAGTCTCCGGCGGATAAATTTTGTCCACCGTCCCGATCGCGCGGTTCTCGTCCTTAACCAGGTAATACTCGGGCGCCTCGAAGACCGCATAAAAGTGATAATTATTGACGACTTTTTCCCCGACCCGGCCGATGATCAGTTCCCCCTCCTCCGTCTGCTGGAGATGTCCGATCGTTAGCAAATGCTGAAGAAGCAGGGCGTAGTCCTCTCTGGAAATATGCTGAAAGCAGGAAAGGCTCAGGATATCGTTCGCCAGCCGGCCGGCCGATACCCCGCCAGCGGATAACAGATAGCTCATCGTCTGATGGTACAGGAGTGAATAGGGATACCGGCCCGGCGTCAAAGGTTCAACCCATTTATATCGTGTATAGAGCTCAATAATGGCGATGGTGCGCAGAAAGCTCCAGTTCATGGGGCCCAGCGTATCCGCGGCGGTCGCATGAACGTCGTCCACCAGGGTAAACAGAATCTGCGGTATCTGTCCCCGCCGCCCGCAGCGTCCCAGCCGCTGGGCAAAGCTGGACACGGTTGCCGGCGTCCCGATCTGAACCACCTGGTCCAGCGAGCCGATATCAATGCCGAGCTCCAGCGTCACCGTCGCTCCAGTGACGATCTTGTCCTCCGAAACCTTCATTTCTTCCTCCGTCTGCTCTCTCAGAACGGACGAAATATTCCCATGATGGACTCGGTACACATCCGGCGTCCGGTTTTTGAGGGCGATCTGCCGCAGATTGGCCAGAACGAACTCCGTTTCCTCCCGGGAGTTGGTAAAGACGATCGTTTTTTTATCCAGCGTCATTCGGTAGAGGTATTCGAAATGCTCCCTTTCCCCGTTATCCAGCGCGGAAGAATCGGAATTTCCCCCATTATTCCCGGTTTTTTCAAATCGTTCGACCAGAAGCCGGATTTTCTGCCGTCCCGCGTCGCCGGACGGAGCCGCGCAGCGGCGGGACGTACCGGCGTTCAGCCATGCCTTCGCCGTTTCCTTATCGCCCAGAGTGGCCGACAGACCGATCCGCCGCGGCATACGGCCGGCCAGCCGCTGCAGCCGCTCCAGCAGACAGAGGACCTGTACGCCGCGAACGTCGCGCATGAAATAATGCACCTCGTCGATGATAATGAAGCGCAGGTCGCTGAACAGCGTGCAACAGGCTCCCCGCTTGCGGATCACGAGCGATTCCAGGGATTCGGGCGTGATCTGAAGAATCCCCTGCGGGTTTTTCAAAAGCCGGTTCTTTTCCGCGGCCGACGCGTCGCCATGCCATTTGCACACCGGGAGATTCGATTCGAGCAGCAGATAATCCAGCCGCTTAAACTGGTCGTTGATCAGCGCCTTTAGCGGACTGATGTATAAAACGCCCACCGAACGCGAAGGATTATGATACAGCTCCGTCAGGACGGGCAGGAACGCCGCCTCGGTTTTGCCCGAAGCGGTCCCGGACGACAAGAGCAGATTGTCGTCGGTATCGAAAACGACCTGGCAGGCGGCGGTCTGGATATCCCGCAGTTCGGTCCATTTGTTTGCGTAAATATAATCCTGTATGTAGGGCGCCAATCGGCTGAACATATCCGTCATAAAGCAAACTCCGTAAACATGTCCTCTTCCTCCGTTCCGAAGGAGAGGAACCGGTCGTCTCCTAAAATCTCATCCACACCGCTCTCCGGATTCTGGAGCAGGATATTCAGAAGCTCGATAAAATCCCGGATAATCTCCCGGGGAGTAATATGCGTGTCCGCGCCTACCCGGTTGTACTCCGCGTTCAGAAAGCGAAGCAGATCGTCGTTGGTAACCGCAGGGGTATAGCCGAAAAGCTGTCCGTGCATCTGCGTCAGCTTTTCGATCAGCACATACATTTCATCGCTGGTGAGCATATCCAGCCGGATGATGGGAGACAGTATGTCCCTGGCGGTTTCGGTGGAAAAACGTCCCTCCGAAAGCCGGGAACGAAGCGCCTCATAGCTGAACACCCCTTTGTATTTGTCCTCGATGCACTGCGGCGTCCCGCCGAGAAGGAAGCCGATATGCCGGGCTTTTCCCTGCAGCACGTCGTTGTACATGGTCAGAATCTTCTCATAATTGCTCTGGCGGGTAACCGACTGGGGGATTTTAAAAATATTCACCAGCTCGTCGATGATGACCAGCATTCCGCGGTATCCCGCGTATACCATAAACGAGGCGAACAGCTTCAGAAAATCGTACCAGTTATCGTCGGTAACGATAAAGTGGAGGTTCAGGTCATTTTTCGCTTCGGTTTTCGTGCCATACTCGCCCCGAAACCACTTGATTACGTTAGATTTTGTCGCGTCGTCCCCCTGGTTGTCGGCTTGATAATACCGCAGGACGGCCTTGGCGAACTCAAAGCCGTTGACCATGCCCTCCAAGCTTCCGACCACCGCGTGAATCTTTTTTTCTACCAACCGATCAAACCCGGGGGCGTCGTCCCGCAGACCGGGATTTTCGTCGGCGACCGCTGTTTTGATACCCGAAATCCACCGTTCCAGGATCAGGGGCAGGGCGCCGCCGTCCGGCTTTGTCTTGGTGGACATGTTTTGCATCAGCTCTTTATAGGTTGCCAGGCCCTGCCCTTTGGAGCCGACGAAGCGTCGTTCGGGGGACAAATCGGCGTCCACCACCACAAAGCCCCGCTCGGTGGCGTAGTTACGGATGGTCTGGAGAAGAAAGCTTTTCCCGCTGCCGTATTTGCCGACGATAAAGCGAAACGCCGCGCCGCCGTCCGCAATGATCTCGACGTCGTGCAGCAATGCGTCGATCTCCCGATCCCGGCCGACGGCGATATATTCTAACCCCACCCGCGGCACCACCCCGCCCTTCAGAGCGTTAATAATGGTGCTCGTAATCCGTTTAGGCGGGTTATTCGCACGGGAGGTATTCATCGTATTCAACGCACATCACCCTTTCCAGCTCTTCTTGGTATTCCTCATACACGGTTACGCCGTCCGTCAGTTCAATAATGTTGTCCCCCACTGCGTCGAGCGCTTTCTGGTTGACGACGTCCACCAGGACCTCCAGCATCGCTCCTCCCGTCCGGGCCGCCGCGCGGAGTTCTCCAATGGGAGCGCCTTTCAGCGCCAGACAGACAGCCGCCGTCTCCGCAGGAGTCAGCAGACGGGCCAGCCGCTTCCAGTCGTCGTCGGTTTCGTCCGGCGACGGGCACGCGCTTTCCTTCGGTGGGGACGTCCTCTCCGCGGGAAAATGCTCTTGCGAGAGGAGCCGCTCCGCCAGGACAATCCGCTCTTTTGAGCGGATTGTCTCCTTTGGAACGGAATGAGCCCAGAGCGGCTCTGAAGCCGGTTTCTCCGGCATAATCGACCCATTTCCCGCCGCTTCTTCTTCCGCCTTACTGTCCTGCTCGTCGGCAAGGAGCTTTTCCTGCGTCTGGAGCGCGCTCTCCCTTATTTCTTCTAACCGCCGTGCATCCACCGTTATCTCCCGGCGGTTGGATAGCCGGTAATAGTCCCGTATTTTCGTATCGACGCGAATGAAAAATTCCTCCAGGTCGGGAAAAACGCCGGTCAGACCGACGGAATCGATTCTATCCCGGTCGGCGCGTATTGCATACGGAAAGCCAGTCGCCTTTCGGTAAAACTGTTCGATCCGTTTCAGGACATACCCGATCAGACGGCGGCCGTTCTCTCGCGCGGTACGCTTCCCGAAAAAGCGCCAGCACCCATTTTCATACCGGTAAATCTCCTCTCCGGACAGCCGAACCGTCAGCCCTTCGGGAATCCGGACGGCCGAGGAAGCGTAAAGTGCCTTGGGAAAAGGCTGCCACAGGTCGCCGCTGCGGCCGCTGAAAATCAGGCTGTCGAAATCCGCGCCGCGCTCGTCCGCGCATTGGACCAGCTCCCGGATTACGAAATCGAAACAGCCGCGAACCGTTTTCTCCGTCTCTCCGGAATAAAAAACAGAGCGGGAAAATTTATACGCGGATATCGGAAGATACCGATCGTAATAGCCGCCGGCTTCGGCGACCGGATAGAACTCCTGCAAAATCGGATTCTCCCGCACCAGCGTGTCAAAAGAAAACGAAAAGGAAAACGCGTTGGTAATATAGTAATCCCGAACCCAGACGCTCATATATTTGTCCAGTATCCCCCTTGTCCTTTTCGTCTCTCTGCTTCCCTGCTTTTCTTCGCTTCCCCCGTCCTTCTCAAAGCGACGATAGGCCTCCCAGAAGAAAAGCAACCGGCGTAGCCCATCCTCGCTGTCCGCAGCGCCTACCTGATTGATCAACTCATAAAGATACAAAAAAACATAGGAATAGGACGTTTTGAGCACTTCGCCCCGCCGCACCCTGCTCCGCCAGGTGAAATAGGTGCGGAGCTGCTCGTCGCTCAGAGATTGGTAGGTGGGATAATACATGGAAAACACGGCGTTTCCCCGGTAGTCGTCCTCGAAGTCCTCCATGAACTTTGCCTGTCTATAAAATATAGCGGCTTGAAGCTGCTCGTAGGAATAGCGGGAATAGCCGACCAAATGCGCCAGCCGCCGCATTTCCGCAAAATACCGGTGCCTTTCCTCCGCCGCCGGATCAGCGGGCGCGGCGGGATTTGGGAGAACAGCGTGCTGTGCGGCGGAAACGACCGACGCGGAAGGGATAATCTGCGCGGAAGAGACGGCCGCTTGTCCGGGCGGCTCGGCTTCGCCGGATTCGATATAAATTTCTGCAAAACGCGGCTCTTCAAAGGACAAGGTGTCTTTCTCCTTCGGCATCTCCCATCCTCCTGTACGGAAAATCCTCCTGTTCAGCGCTAAAAAGAATTATGTTCATAATAGCGTCCTCCTTGCTAAAACGCAAGGGAAACGCGGCGATTTCCAAAAAGGAAAAACAGCGTTTCCTACTCTCATTCATCGTTGACAAACCGCTCCTTTCCGGGTATGCTTAACGATAGACGGCGAAGTTGCGAATACTCTCAAGAGTAAACGATTAACTTTGGAAATCCAACCTTCGCAGAGAAAGGAATGGTCATAACAATGAAACTGCGAGCGCCGGCGGTTCCACTGATCACGGTGGACCCCTATTTCAGCGTGTGGTCCATGGCAGACCGGCTGACGGACGACGAACCCCGTCACTGGACAGGGAAGCCGAACACCATCGAGGGCACGGCGGTGATCGACGGAACGCCCTACGCCTTTCTTGGCCGGCCGGAAGGATTGCCGGCCATGGTCCAAACCGATCGGACGATCGACGCGCTGACCACTGCCTGCGCCTTCGAGGCGGCGGGCGTGCGTCTGACCGCCGAATTCACCACCCCCCTGCTCCCGCAGGATCTGGAGCTGCTTTCCCGTCCCCTTACCTATCTCTCTCTCAAGGCCGTCTCTCTGGACGGAGCCTCCCATATCGTCGAACTGCGGGTGCGGGCCTCCGAGGAGCTTTGCCTGAACGAAAGGGGACAGATGCCGGTAGTCACCGCCGCGGTCGACGCCGCGCCGGACGTTCATACCATGCGGATGGGAAGCGAAGGCCAGCCAGTGCTGGCGGTTTCCGGGGACGACGTACGGATCGACTGGGGCTATTTTTACCTTTCTGTCAAAGGGCCGGAAGCATCCGTCACGGCGGAGACGGCGGAAACAACGGAGACCATGACCTTTCTCTCCGCCCGTGCGGTATTGAATACGGCGGTGGAGGAGGAAGCCCTGTTCGCCTTCTCATATGACGACGGGATGTCCCTGATCTATTTCGGAAAGCAGCGGCCCGCTTACTGGAAACGGGACGGGCAGACGATGGAGCAGGTGATCGCGGCGGCGTATGAGGAATACGAGGCTCTGCGGGAAAGCTGCCGCCTTTTCGCGGAACAGCTCACGGCGGACGCGACCCGCGCGGGCGGGGAAAAATACGCCGAACTGCTCTCTCTCGCCTGGCGGCAGGTGCTGGGCGCGCACAAGCTCTCGGTGGACGAAAACGGCGAAGTGCTGTATATCTCCAAGGAATGCTTCAGCAATGGCTGCGCGGCGACGGTAGACGTCAGCTATCCCTCCATCCCGCTGTTCCTGCTGTATAATCCGGAGCTGGTCAAGGGGATGGCGCGGCCGATCTTCCGGTATCTGGAGGAGGGGACGTGGCCCTACGACTATGCGCCGCACGACGCGGGACAGTATCCCCACCTGAACGGACAATGGTATTCCTACGGCACCGACCCCACCTACCAAATGCCGGTGGAGGAATGCGGGAACATGATTCTGATGCTGGCTGCGGTCAGCGCGGCGGAGGGAAACAGCGATTTCGCCAACCGCCATATGCCGCTGCTCCGGCAATGGGCGGAGTATCTGATCGGGCACGGTACCGATCCGGAAAACCAGCTGTGTACCGACGATTTCGCGGGACATCTGGCCCACAACTGCAACCTGTCCCTGAAGGCGATCATGGCGATCGGCGCCTTTTCCATTTTCTGCATCCAGAACGGCGACGCCGACGGGGCGGAGCGGTACCGGGCCATTGCCCAGAATATGGCGGCGCAATGGATCGGAATGGCGGACAACGGAGACGGCAGCTTCCGGCTCGCGTTCGATCAGCCGGGCACGTTCAGCATGAAATACAACATGGTCTGGGACAAGGTGCTCGGTCTGAATCTTTTCCCGCGGTATGTGATGTGCTCAGAATTCGGAAGCTACCGCCGTCGGATGCAGAAATATGGCCTGCCGCTGGACAGCCGGAAGGATTACACCAAGTCCGACTGGCTGCTCTGGGTGGGGACGATGGCCCCCAGCCGGGAGGAATTCGAGGAATTTATCGAACCGTTGTGGGCGGCGTACCACGCGTCTCCCTCCCGGGTGCCGATGACCGACTGGTATTCCACCGTCACCTCCCTCCAGATCGGCTTCCAGAACCGCACTGTGCAGGGCGGCCTGTTTATGAAGTTGCTGGACGATGCGGGTGTATGCCGTTTTTTCCGCTGAAGCCATGAAATTCACCGCTGCACCGCAGGCAAGCGCCGGCATGGAACCCGGCCGGGCAGCGCTATGGAACGATCAGACATCCAAAAAAGGGAAATGCCGGAGGAAGAGGGTTTGCGCCGGCAAGCGGAAAGCTTGTCTTCCCGCTTCCCTGCACGTAAAACAATCCTCCTGTAGGCGGCTCCCCTCGCAAAAAGCTTGCTTTTTGCGAGGGGAGCTTTCTTCTGGGAAAAATGGGGGGCGGTACGCCGGTTTTTCCCGACAGCCTGAAAGCGGTGGAAATCGTCTTTTTTTCGTCATGAAGCACTCCTGTTTCGCATAAACTGTGGCAAAGAAGCCGAAAGGCGCGAGAACACAAGGAGGGGGAATGCCGTATGCCCGGCGACGTATGGAACCTGACCACAGAAAATTTCGATGAGCTGGCCGTCCGTTCCGATTTGCCGGTACTGGTCGCATTCGGCGCACAGCGATGCACCGAGTGCCGCCGGCTGGATGCGGCGGTGGATGCGCTCGCCGTCCGGTACCGGGGAACCGTGCGCTTTGCACGGGTGGATGTGGAACGGAACCCCAAGCTTACCGCCCTTCTGGGAGCGGGCGGACTGCCGTCCGTGCTGCTGCTGGAAAAGGGACGGGTATACGCCCGTGCGGGCGGCGCGCTGCCTCTCGCGCATTACGAGCGTCTGCTCGACCGCCTGCTGGCCGGCAAGCCGGCGGGGACAGCGGGATAACGCGGCGACTTGTTTGACGGACGGTGCAGTGGAACTTCTCCCTTTTTCCGTCATCGCCGTCCGTTGACAAACGTCTGCCATAGCCTTTGAATCCCTTCAAAAACACTCGAATATCCCTCTCCAAGCACTCCCATTGCGGTTCGGTAACGGCAGGGGAATCGGGAGAGGGCTTTTGTCTGTCTGTTGCCTCCCCCCTCTTTCCACCCTTTTCCTCCTGCCTCCCCGGTCTCTTCTTTGTATCTTGTACGAAAAGCCGGTTCCCGCCGTCGTCATACCCGACAAATCGCCAAAGTCGTTTTTTATTCTTTAAAAAACGAAAAACCGGAGGAAATCCATGCTATACTAAAGAACAGCTACAGGGGAACCCTTCCTGCGGCACAACAAAAATCGGCCGCGCTGTTTCCGCCGGAACAGGCTCGCCCCTTTGCTGCCCGGCGGAGAAACGAGGCTCTATGGCAACCCTTTTCGACCACATTTCCCTTTCCCCTGAACTGCTCCGTGCGATTGGGGACATGCATTACACCGAAGCCACCGATATCCAGGCCGGGGCGATTCCCCGGATTCTGGAAGGCCGGGATGTGATCGGCCGCTCCAGTACCGGCACCGGCAAAACCGCCGCCTTCGGCATTCCGGTGGTGGAACTGACCGACGGCGGATGCAGGGAGGCGCAGGCGCTGGTTCTTTCCCCAACCCGGGAACTGGCGATGCAGATCGCCGGCGAAATGCGCAAATACGCCAAATACAAGCCCGGTATCGGTATCGCTGCCGTCTACGGCGGGCAGTCGATGGAGCTCCAGATTCGGCAGCTCCGCACCGCCAACATCGTGATCGGTACTCCCGGACGGATCATGGATCATATGCGCCGCCGCACTCTGCGGCTGGACACGCTGCGCCTGGTGGTGCTGGACGAAGCGGACGAAATGCTCAACATGGGCTTTTATGAGGATATCCAGACCATCCTGCGGGAAACCCCGGAGAACCGCCAGACCGTCCTGTTTTCCGCCACCATGCCTCCCGCCATCCTGAAGATCACCGCCGAATTCCAGCGGGAGCCTGAAATCATCGCGGTGGATAAGGGACAGCGCACCCTCGACGCCATCACCCAATACTTCTATTCGGTACCGGCTGCGCGGAAGATGGATGCGCTGAATCTCCTGCTCCAGCGGTATTCCCCGGCCCGCTCGGTGGTGTTCTGCAATACCAAGAAGATGGTGGACGAGCTGACAGCCTACCTGACGGACCACGGCTTCAAGGCGGTCGGCCTGCACGGGGATATGAAACAGATGATGCGCACCCGCGTCATGCAGGATTTCAAGACCGGCCGTACCCGCATCCTGGTTGCCACCGACGTGGCGGCCCGCGGCATCGACGTAGAGGATGTGGATGCGGTATTCAATTACGATATTCCGCAGGAATTTGAGTATTACATCCACCGGATCGGGCGAACCGGCCGGGCGGGAAAGACCGGCGTATCCTATACCCTCGCCTGCAACCGGATGCAGATCCGCCGGGTGAAGGAGATCGAAGCCTTTGTGAATTCCCCCATCATCGAGCAGCCTATCCCCTCGGTGGAGGAAATTCTGGTCCGCCGGCAGGATACGCTGATCGCCAAAGCCGAGGCGGCCATTGCGGAAGGCGTCGGAGACGGCTGGAAAGGGGCGGTGGACGCGTTGGCCGAGAAAGGCTATGATCCGCGGGACATCGCCTGCGCCCTGTTCGGCATGGCGGCAAGCAGGGAAAAGAAGCTGGCGCCCGCCATCCGCCCAGCTCCTGCCCGCATGGAGGGACGAGGTGATGCGCACGGCGATGCGCGCGGCGGTATGCGCGGCGGTGCACGCGGCGATGGACGGGACGAGCGGCGCCCAGGCGCCGGACGGGTCTACGTACGTCTCAATCTCGGCCGGAACGGGAAAGTGACCCCGAGCGCGGTGGTCGCCGCTCTGGCGGACGCCAGCGGCCTTTCCTCCGCCGTGATCGGAAAAATTGATATTCGGGCGGAGGAAACCTTTGTGGATATGACGGCGGAAAACGCCCGCAGAACGGCGGAAGCGATGGCGAACGGAAAGCTATGCGGACGGCCGGTCACGGCGTCGGTGGTTTCCAGCAAACCACTTCCTCCGGGGGGAAACCGGGGAGGGCGGCCTCCCTATAGCCGTACCCGGAAGCCAGGCGGCCCTTATGCCGGATAAACAGGCACGGCTGCAAAACGTGTGCGTTAAGCGCCCTGCGCCAATGATCATGTGCGGTAAAGTAACAATAAACAAGATAGAACAGTTATCCCAACTATTCTGCAAAATAAAAGGGAAAACAGGTAGAATAAAACACCTCTATATGCTACATATGAAAACACGAAACAGAGCGACAAACTGAAATTTGAATCTGTCAAAATTTTTGACTATTACTACCCGTTATAGAGTGATATAAAGCCCTCCAAAAGCCATAAAAACATAGGATTTTTCGTAGTTTGATAACCTTATTTCGTTATATGATTACGCACAAGTTTATCTTTGTTCTCGCACCTAATAAGGGCAAAAACAAGGGAAATCAAAAACATTGATTTTCGCAAGTTTAATCAAGCAATACTCCCTAATTTCTGTTATAATACGCACAAAGCGGTTGAAAAGAGATGAGTGGAGAATGTACGAGTGGAATCAGAAAATACAAATAATTGTCAATGAAATCGATGATTGTATTAAGCGCTGTGAAGATGAAACCATAACTCTACGGTTTCTTTCTCGCAAATTGGGCTATTCGGATTATTATACTACGAGAAAATTCAAAGAAATATCTGGTCTCACATTGAGAGATTATTTGCGGCATAGAAGATTAGCTTTTGCACTCAAGGAGGTGAGAGACAGCGAAAAAGGATTATTGGATATCGCTTTAGACTATGGTTTTTCATCACACGAAGCTTTTACACGAGCTTTCAAAGAAACATATGGTATTACTCCGAGCGAATACCGCAAAAAACCTATCCCAGTCGTTCTTCGCACAAAAATAAATCCTTTTGACCGCTACATTTTAGGAATTGGAGAGATTGGCATGGCAAAATCCATGGGCAACATTAAAATCTATTTTGTAACTATTCCTGCTCACAAGTTTTTGCACATCAAAAATTACGACAGTAATGGGTATTGGGATTTTTGGGAAAAGCAAAAACGGATTCCGGGGCAAGACTGTGAGACTATATGCGGGTTGCTGGACAGTATCAAAGGGAAGTTGGATGATGTCGGAGGAAATGCGTCTAATAGCGGTAGCGGTCAGATTATGGCATATATCCATGACTCCAAAGGGAAACCCTTCTGTTACGGTATCCCGCGTGCAGAGTGTTACGGAGTACGCCTACCTTTAGATTATAAAGGCGAAACGCCGGCGAATATGCTTATGATCGACATTCCGGAAGCGGACTATATAGTTTTTGAACACGGGCCGTTTGACTATGAGCAAGAAAACTGGAGCGTGGAGCAGAATATCCACAAAGCGATGGATTCTTTCGATTTTACAGATACCGGATATCGCATTGATACTTCTATCGGTAGGATTGCTTACTTTTACCATGATCCGGCGCAATTTTGGAAAGAAATCAGACCAGTTCGAAAGATATAAAGATATAATAGATATGCCTTGTTGGTGTGCATAAAACACAGTATACCTTTTCACTGTAATATAAACAGGCGTAACAGAGAAATACACCCATTGCACAAACCCACAATTTGTGCAATGGGTTGTATTTCGCTCTCAAACGCCGAGGGCTTATTACACACTGAAGATAAACTTGGTACTTGAATGAAAGGGACTCCCTTGTTTCGGCTCGTAAGGGCAAAAACAAGGGAAAATACATAAGGCTGGAACACAAAATAGACGAAGCGCCTTGAAAATACAGCGTTTTCAGAAGGCTTGACAGATAAACACAAATTTGCCGAGGAGATAGCAAACCCAGACGAGCCAGTCAACGGTCAAGATGAACGGGCATTCGCCCGCCGCCCACAGCCCCGCCCGGTTTTGCAGATAAGCGGTCAAGGGGCGACAGCAAGGAATGCCGCCGTCCCTTGATACTTCTTTACCCTGCGCCAAAGCGCATGGCCTTCCGTCAACAAAAACGCGGATGCGGGCCACAGTTTGTGACCCGCAAGCGACTGGGAGTGTTTTATTTTGAAACGCTCCCTCTTTTTCGTAAGACCAGGCCGGATTCGTTTTCATCCCGCCTGCTCCAGAAATGCCGTTTTCTCCCGACAGGCGGCGTAGATAGCGAGCGCGTCCTCGATATGACGCGGTTTCGTCCGGTTGTCGCCGGACGCGCCAAGGGTGACCAGCAGGCAGGGCCGTCCCTCCACCTCCGCCAGGCTGGCCAGACAAAGCCCCGCCTCGGAGGTATAGCCGGTCTTCCCTCCAAGGATGGTCACACCCTCGGGAGTCCCGTCCAGCCGGCGAAACAGGGTACTGGACAGCATCAATCCGGTGGGATGCCGGTTGGTGGGAGGAACCAGATGCCGCTGGGCGGTAAAGACCGTTCGGAACGTCTCATTCGCCAGCGCAGCGTCCAGCAGCTTGGCCATGTCGTTCGCTGTAGTGACCTGCTCCGGGTCGTGCAGGCCGGTGACGTTCACAAAATGGGTATCCGTCATGCCGAGCTCCGCCGCTTTCTGATTCATCCACTCGACAAAAGTCTCCTCGGATCCGGCGGCAGCCAGGGCAAGCCCGACGGCTCCGTCCGCTCCAGAGGGAAGCAGCGCCGCATACAACAGATCGGCGGCGGAAACGCGCTCCCCCGGCAGGAAGCCCGCGACCGACGCCTCCTGCAGAAGCAGGCGGCGGAAAAGGCTTTCCGGCAGCGTGACCTCCGTCTCCATATCCGGCAACCGTTCGATGGCAACCAGCGCCGTCATCATCTTGGTCAGGGAGGCGGAATAAGCCGGTTCCGCCGCCGCTTTGCGGTACAGCGTTTCCCCGGTATCCCGCCGGACCAGCACCGCGTGACGGCTGGAAATATCCAGCGCGGACAAATCCTTCGAAGAGACGACGCGGAGAACCGGCGCGTCCTTTTTCCATAGATCGGACACGGCCGGTTTATCCGCCGGTTTTGCCCCACAGAGAACCGCTGTACCGACTCCCGCCCCCGTCAGAAGAAGGAGCGCCGAAAACAGCCAAAAGCGCCGGCGTTTTCCCCGGTGAGGAAAGCGGGAGAGTGTGGCCATACGAGGTTCCGTATTTTTTTTAAAAATTTCGCCTATCCCTATTCTGCTCATTGCGTTTTTTCCTTTCCCTGGCGCGCCATGCGGATCGCCTTGCCTGTCCGGTGTTTTCAGGAACTATTGTAATGGGGGAAAGGAAAAAGCGGATGAACAAACCCTTATTGATGGCTTAAGCTTTCCTTACAGATTCGTCACAGAGTTTCAGGCAGGCAGCTCCACCAGGAATTCGGTGTATTCCTCACTGCTGGAAGCGCGGATCGCCCCGCCGTGCTGCTCGACGATCTGCCGGGCGATCGCCAGCCCCAGCCCGGCTCCGCCGGTATTTCCCGAACGGGCGGAATCCAGGCGGTAAAACTTCTCGAAAACCGCATCCAGCCGTTCGGGGGGGATGACCGCTCCCCGGTTGCGGAAAGCAATAAAGGCCCGATCGTTCCGCAGCTCGGCGGAAACCGTGATCGGGCTGTGCTCCTCCCCATAGGAGGAGGCGTTGCGGAGAAGGTTGTTGAACACCCGGGCGAGCTTATCCGCATCCCCGCGGATCACCAGATCGTCTCCGACCTGCACGTCCGCCGTCTGGCCACGGGCGGTCAGGATGGGATAGAATTCATCGGTCATCTGCTGGAGAAGCAGGGAAAGATTGAAGGGCTGCAGCTCCAGCGTCATGGTCTGCATATTAAAGCGGGTGATTTCAAAAAACTCGTTGATCAGCTGCTCCAGCCTACAGGCCTTTTGAAAAGTGATGTTCACATACTGGGCGCGCTGTTCGGTCGGCATATCCGGCTCATCATTCATCAGGCTGAGATACCCGATTACCGAGGTCAGCGGGGTTTTAATGTCGTGCGCCAGGTATACCACCAGGTCGTTCTTCCTCTGTTCGCTTTCCGCTGCTTCCCGTTTGCGGCGATTCAGCGTTTCCTTGACCGAATTCAGCTTAACCTGCATAAAATCCAATTCGTCCGGAAGGAGAATCGGCTTCTCGTCCTCATCGGTCAGCTTGTCCACCCCGTCGATAATCAGCCGGAAATACCGGATGAAGCGGGACATTGCAATATAAAACACCAGCAGGAGCAGCAGCATAAAACCGAGCAGGAGCCAGAACTGCTTATTGTACCAGAAAATCTGCCGAAACAAAGCGACCGCTTCCGCGTTGCTCATATCCAGCGTATTCTCGCAGAACGCCACAAAGGACCGCGCAAAAGGGTCCTGCAGCACCCCGTCGATCAGGAAAAACACAATGAAATAACCCGCCAGCGCGGTGCCCGCCCCGATCAGCAGCACCTTGGCGGCAATCTGCAGCTTCAGCCGCCGAAAACTACTGCTCAACTTTATATCCCACTCCCCACACGGTTTTGATCAGGGACGCCCCGCCGGCCGGACCCTGCATCTTTTCCCGCAGGTGGCGGATATGCACCATCACCGTATTGTTGCAGCCGGCATAGTATTTTTCACCCCAGACTTCCTGAAACAGACGCTCGGCGCTGATAACCTGCCCGCGATTCTCGCACAGCAGCCAGAGAATGGAAAACTCGATGGGGGTCAGGGACAACGCTTTCTCGTTCAGGGTGCACTCATGCGTGCCCTTATTCATGACCAGCCCGGCCACCTCCAGCGTATCCTGCTCGGCCGGCGCGCCGTCGTTATACCGGGTGAAGCGGCGGAGCTGCGCCTTGACGCGGGCCACCAGCTCCATCGGGCTGAAGGGCTTGGTGATGTAATCATCCGCCCCCAGCGTCAGGCCGAGAATTTTGTCCATCTCCTCCCCCTTCGCGGTCAGCATGATCACGGGGAAGGTATATTTTTCCCGGATTTTCCGGCAGATATCAAACCCGCTCATCCCGGGCAGCATAACATCCAGAAGAGCGAGGTCCAACCGGACGCCCTCGATGCAATCCAGCGCATCCTCCGCCGTATAGCATTTATAAACGGTCATGTCTTCATTTTTCAGATACACTTCCACCAGATCGGCGATTTCCTTTTCATCGTCCACGATCAAAACGTTCATCCGGATTCCTCCTTTTTAAGCGGCGATCCGTCGGAAGGCGGCTCGCCGTATGCAAATGCATGGCCGGCGTCATGGAGGGACGCAGACGTATTTCTCCTAAACCACATTGTAACACGATTCCCTCAGGATGCAGCGGTTTCCCCTTAGAAATTTCCAAAAATTTTCTTAGGTTTTCCGTTTCGGGCGAGCGACGGCGGTTCATCATCCAAGGAAAACAAAAGGCCGTGCTTCCCAGGGGAGGAGAAGCACGGACCATGGAGATATCACAGGTATATTAACGCGGCGGAGTTTTTCATACGCCGGCGGCGCCAGACCGGTTTCATTGTTCCACAGCGCCGCCCAGCCGAATTCTATGCCGGCGACTGCTTGCGGCGCAAAGAAAAACGCTTCCGTGTTTTTCCTCAATGACATTATTCTACATCTGTCCACCGCACCGCTTTCCGATCATAACACGCAAAAGCAATCACCGCGCCCAGAAACGACAACGCGAAAAGGAGCAGCAAGAGAAGATTTATGAAGAGACAGGCGCCCTCTTCCTTACAGAACTGCCGGATCAGAACAGCCGGCAAGGGCGGCCACTTTGGCTGCATATGGGGATACTGCGCCAGAACCGAAGAGGGGATCATCAGAAAAGGAAGCACACAGCCGAGATTTCCGATCCCTGCGTTCAGCACGTCCCGGCGGCAAAGCGGAAGATGCCGGCCAATCCGGCAAAGCATGGAAACGCCAGTGTACAGCGCCAGCATAAAAAACAGCAGGCATACCACCGACGCCGCGAGGGCTAGAATAAAGCCTCCGTCCTGCAATGGAGCGGAATACCGACCCTGCGACTCAAACCGCAGGAGCCCGCCGATGCTGGGAACCAGAACAGCAGTTAACAGGTAAGCGCCCGTCAGCAGGAAAAAAACATAGCCGATAACGCCGGCCAGGGACCTCCCTCTGCCTCGCATTTCTCGTCCCCCCTTTTCCCCTTTGCAGACGGCTATCATCCCGTCGTTTTTCTACGACCTGGTCTCACTCTTCTCCACAGCATTTTCAGCGTTTGCAGTATCTTCAACGCTCTTTCAGTATAGCATGCAGGCCGCCATCTGTCATTGCACAATCTTCAACGTTTTTGTTATTTCCCTTTAAGATAGTACAATTTCGGCTTGAATTTGTGTCCATATATAACATATATTTCCATTTCAGGAAACATCGCTGCCAAAGGGCCAGATGGCCAGTCTCGCTAATTTGAAGCTTTGCAGCCCCAGAGGAATACCTATGATCGTCAGGCAGTACGCCGCGCCGACCAGAACCGACGTTACCGCCAATTCCCAGCCGAACAACAGAATCCATAGTCCGTTCAGCAAGCAGGAGCCTACCCCGCCTTCGGATGAAATTTCCCGTCCGAACGGACATAGGACAAAGCCGGCAATTTTAAAGCACTGCCGGCCAAACGGAATACCGATAATGGTCAGGCAACAAAGAAGTCCCGCCAAAAACCAGGTGACTGCCAGTACCAGCCCGCCGAAAATCAGCCAGAAAAAATTTCCCACACAATTCACGGACGTCCCTCCTTTCGGAGTATTTATTATAGGGATGAAAAAGGAAAAACGTTCGCAGAAAATAGAAAGATTTTTTGAATGTTTTCCGTAGCCCGTTTCCGTGTTTATGATTGATTCCCCGGTGGAAAAGGGCTGCCAAGTAATGCGGTCAGGCATCACTTGGCAGCCCTTTCATCCATTCAAACGAACGCGTACCCCAATCGGGAAACGCTCCTCTGTATTCCGGGAACAAAGCCCCGAAAATGGGTGGGACTCACCTGAAGCAGGCTTTCAGCGGCTGAAGCGATACTCCGTGGTGGATTCATATCGTTCACCTGCCCGCAGCACCGGAGAGGGAAACGCCGGCTGATTGGGGCTGTCCGGGAAAAACTGCGTTTCCAGACAGAAGCCCTGGTTTTTCCGGAGAGGCCGGCCGCCCTTGCCGCCCGGCTCCCCAAGCGCATTGGCGGTATAGAACTGCACGCCGGGCAGATCGGTATAGCAGTCCATCCGCACACCGCCTTCCGGCGACCAGACCGATACCGCATGACGGAACTGCCGGTCGCTGCCCAGCACGAAATTGTGGTCGTAGCCAAGACCGCGACGAAGCTGCTCATCCGCCGCGCCGATATCCCGGCCGATCGCCTTTTCTTCCCGGAAATCGAAGGGAGTCCCCTCCACCGGCAAAAGCTCGCCGGTCGGGATCAGGCAATCGTCCACCGGCGTGATATAGTCCGCGGCGATCCGAATCCGGGTATCCAGGATATCGCTCCCTTCCCGGCCGTTCAGGTTAAAGTACGAATGATTGGTCAGGTTCACCACCGTATCCTGATCCGACTCGGCGGTATAGGTCAGCCGCAGGGTATCCCCTCTCACAAGGCGATAGGTCAGGGTCACGAACAGATTTCCCGGATAGCCTTCCTCGCCGTCGGCGGCGTGCAGAGAAAAGCGAACGGCCGGTTCCGCGCCGTCGTCCGCGATTTCCGCCGTCCACAGGCGCTTGTCAAAGCCGACCTTGCCGCCGTGCAGGTGGCCGATCCCTTTCTCATTCCGTCCCACATCGCAGACCCGGCCGTTCAGGGTAAATTTTCCGCCGGCGATCCGGTTGGCGTACCGGCCGACCGCCGCTCCCTGATACGATTCGCCGCCGAGATACCCCGCCAGCGAATCGTATCCCAGTATCCGGTCCTTCCCGGCGTATTCCAGCATCTGCAGGGTCGCGCCGTAGGACAGCACGGCGGCGCGCAGCTTCCCGTTTTGCAAAACAAACCGCTTCACCTCAACGCCGTCAACAGCGCCCCATGCCTCCCCATATATCCTGCATGCCTGCTGTACGTTTTGCTCCATGCCGTTTCCACTCCCTCTTTTGTCTTTAGACCATTTTCCTTACTCATTCATCCGCTCCGCCGGTTTGCCGGCACAGCCAGCGGGCCGCATCCAGAAGCGTATCGGCCACCAGCTCCGGCTGGTATTCCGCCCATTTCTCCCGGTCTTCCGCCAACGCGTCGTTCCCGCGCCCGGTTCGAACCAGGATCAGCCGGCATCCCGCCCGGCCGCCGGCGACCATATCGCTCCAGCGATCCCCGATGACGATACATTCGGAAAGCTCCAGCCCGTATTTATCCCGCGCCTGGTACAACAGCCCGGGCTCCGGCTTCCGGCAGGAGCAGTGATCCGGTGCATCGTGCGGGCAGAGGAACCAGTCCGCCGCGCCGATCGCGGCAAATTCCGCGCCGAAATCATAGCCGCCGTCCTTGCCGCGGGCGATGCAGGACTGGTTGGTGAAAACCATGGGCGCGTAGCCATGGGCGTTCAGCAGAGCGAACGCTTCCGCCGTGCCGGGAAAGGGCCGATAGTCCTGCGGGTATTCGATGGTGTGTTCCCCGCCCATCGTTCCGTCCCGATCGATAAACACTGCCCGCATCCGCTGCATGCCGCACAACCTTCCTCTGATTTTTGCAAGATTTCCTTTGAATAAAATAATTATAGCCGAATAAATCATAACGATCAAGAGGGCAATGTTTCAGCACAGGATATTCCGGAAACGCCGAAATCCGCCAACACGGCCGTGTTGGCGGTACAATTTCCTCTGGCATGACAAATCCGGAGACGTCTCCATCGCTTGGCCGGAAAACGGCAGGCGGGGACCTAACGAAGCGGGATTAAGGAGAGAAATACCAGATCGGCGCGGCGGTGGAGGAATTCTATAGCAAGGCCTGATTGTGTCCGGACAGACAAAAACCGACCGTGGAATATCCATCCCGCGGTCGGTTTTTTCTTATATTTTTACGTCTTCTTACGCCTTCAGCAGGGCTTTTGCCGCTTCGGTCAGGCGTTTTGCCATCTCTCCGGCGGCGGCGCGGTCCGCGCCGGTCGCGGTGATATAGGCCTTGATCTTCGGTTCGGTGCCCGAAGGCCGCACGATCACGCTCGCGCCGCCCTCCAGTCCGAAGGAGAGGACGTTGGATTTCGGCAAAGTAATGGTCTCCGTTTTTCCGGACGTCACGTCCAGCCGGATCGACTCGAGATAATCGGCGAAGGAGCACACCCGCAGCCCGGCAATCTCCGCCGGACGGTTCGTCCGCAGGGAGGTCATCAGGGCCTGCATGGTCTCCATCCCCTCTTCGCCCTCGAACGCGGCGTTGACCTGGGTGTGGGAGAACACGCCGTGCTCGGCATACAGGGAATCCAGTACCTGGAGCAGCGTCCTGCCCTGCTTTTTATAATAGGCGGCCATTTCGCAGATCAGCATGGAAGCGACCACCGCGTCCTTATCCCGCACATAGGAGCCGGAAAGATAACCATAGCTTTCCTCAAACCCGAAAACATACCGCTCGGCATGCCCCTCCTTTTCCAGCAGGCCGATCTGCTCGCCGATGTATTTGAAGCCGGTCAGCACCTCGACAAGCGTGCACCCGTATTTTTCCGCGATCCGGGCTGCAAGGTCGGAAGTGACGATGGTTTTCACCACCACCGGGTCCGCCGGCAGGTTCCCCTGCGCCGAACGGCAGGACAGAATATAATTCAACAGCAGGCAGCCCACCTCGTTGCCGGTCATCAGGACATACTCGCCGCCCTCATTCCGGACGGCGATGCCCACCCGGTCGCAGTCGGGGTCGGTGGCGAGGAGCAGCTCGGGCCGTTCCGTTTCCGCCAGCTTCAGCGCACATTCAAACGCCTGCCGGATTTCCGGGTTCGGATAGGGCGCGGTCGGGAAATTGCCGTCGGGCAGCTCCTGCTCCGGTACGACCGTCACTTTATCTACCCCGATCCGGCGAAGGATTTCCCGTACCGGCTTGTTGCCCGTCCCGTTGAGGGGGGTATAGACGACGCTGAGCGGCGTCTCGCGGCAGAGGCCGGGGTTGACCTGCTGTCCTTCCACCCGATCCAGAAAGCGGCGCACAAGGGAATCCGGGATTTCCTGGATTCGTCCGTCCGCCCTCGCCTCCTCATAGTCGGCGACGCGCACGTCGTTAAAGATATCCACCTTGCGGATGCAGGCAGTCACCTCGTTGGCGTCGCGGTCGGTCATCTGGCAGCCGTCCGCGCCGTAGCATTTATAACCGTTGTACTTGGAGGGATTGTGGCTGGCCGTCACCATGATGCCGGACTGGCAGTGCAGCTCCCGCACAGCGAAGGAAAGCACCGGCGTAGGCTCCAGCTGGGGGAAAATGTGTACCTGAATTCCGTTTCCCGCCAGAACACGGGCCGCCTCACGGGCAAACCGGTCGGACTTGATCCGGGAATCGAACGAAATCGCTACGGCGGAGGACGGGTACCGGGCGTTGAGGTAATCGGCCAGTCCCTGCGTCGCCTTGCGGACGGTATAGATATTCATCCGGTTATCCCCCGCGCCGATCACGCCGCGCAGGCCGCCGGTACCGAATTCCAGCTCGCGATAGAACCGGTCGCTGATCTGCTCCTCGTCTCCCTCCACACTGCGAAGCTCCGCGAGCAGGTCGGGATCCTCCGAAGCGTTCTGAAGCCATAGGGTATATTTCTGAGAGAGTGCGCTGTCGATCATAATTGACCATCCTTTCCCCTGCCGGACAGGGATAAATCTTGAGAAAACTCCCACCGGCGGCGTTTTCCTGCCTCACAGGAAGAAACCGCCGAACGCTTCTGTGCTCGCCTTAATTGGCGGCGCCTAATGAATGACAGAATACTCTAGCGCCGCCCGGCTGGATTCTCTGCCGGCCTTTTCCGGCGGCGCAATCGAGAAATGCTGTCGCATTTCTCCCTGCCGACATTATACCATTTATTCCCGCAGCATTTCAAGGCGGTAAACCGTCGAAACAGCGGAGTATTTTCATTTTTCCGGAGACCGTCCGCCATCTTCCTGCAAATTTTCAACGGGGAATTGGAATATGGTGAAAAATCTGGTATACTAACAAGACAGAAACAGGGATACGGCAGCGGGAGAAGCCTGCGCCGGCGGAAAGGCTGGATGTACATGTGCGGATTTTGCGGATTCACGGGCCAGATTGTCAACCGGAACGAGTTCCTGCGGGAGGACGTGCTGCGGGAAATGGCGGCGCAGATCACCCATCGCGGCCCGGACTCCGAAGGCTATTATCTCGCCGGCGAAGGAATGGACGACAGCGTCGCCATGGGCTTCCGCCGGCTGAGCATCATTGACCTGGACGGCGGCAGCCAGCCGCTGTACAACGAGGATAAAACGCTGGTGCTGATGTTCAACGGCGAAATCTACAATTACCGGGCGCTGCGGGCTGAGCTTCAGGAAAAGGGGCACGTTTTCGCCACCGAAACCGATAGCGAGGTACTGCTCCACGGCTTTGAAGAGTGGAAAGAGGCGCTTCTTCCCCGCCTGCGGGGAATGTTCGCCTTCGTGATCTGGAATACCAAGGAGCATTCGCTTTTCATCGCAAGGGATTATTTTGGCATCAAGCCCATGCATTATTCCCTGCTCCCCGACGGTCGTCTGCTCTGGGCCAGTGAAATCAAATGTCTGCTGAAGCATCCGGATTTCGTGAAGGAATTCAACGAGGACGCGTTGGACGGCTACCTGTCCTTCCAATATTCCGTCCCGCGGGAAACCTTTTTCAAAAATGTATATTGCCTGCGCCCCGCCCATTATCTCTGGTACCGGGACGGCGAGGTAAGCGAGCACCGGTACTGGGAGCCGGTATTCCACCCGGACGAAAGCATGACCCTCGACCAGGCGGTGGATGAGATCGACCGCGTGTTCACCGACTCGGTGGAAGCCCACCGGATCAGCGATGTGGAGGTCGGCTGCTTTCTTTCCAGCGGGGTGGATTCCAGCTATGTCGCCAGCTACTTCGGCGGGCAGAAGGCGTTCACCGTCGGCTTCGACAACGGGCAGCACTACAACGAAAGCAGCTACGCCGCCGCATTGGCGGAAACCGTCGGCATTGAGCATTATACGCATATCATCAGCGAGCAGGAATACTGGGATTCCCTGCCCGCCGTTCAGTACCACCTCGACCAGCCGCTGGCCGATCCCTCCTGCATCGCTCTGTATTTCGTCTCCAAGCTGGCGGCAGAGCACGTGAAGGTGGTGCTTTCGGGCGAAGGAGCGGACGAGCTGTTCGGCGGCTACCGCATTTACCACGAGCCCTTCTCCCTGCGGAAATACCAGAAGCTCCCCCGCTGGCTGCGGAAGGGGGCGGCGGCTTTTGTTTCCCATCTGCCCGACTTCAAGGGAAAGTCCTTCCTCATCCGGGGCAGCAAAACGCTGGAGGAACGCTTTATCGGGAACGCCTACATGTTCGGTCAGAAAGAAAAAGCCCGCCTGCTCAGAAATATCCCGGCCACCGACCCGGCGGCCAAAACCGCCGAGTTTTATGAACGCTGCAAGGGACAGGACGACGTGACCCGGATGCAGTATCTGGACATCAATCGCTGGATGGTGGGCGATATCCTGCTGAAGGCCGACCGGATGAGCATGGCCCATTCGCTGGAACTGCGGGTCCCCTTCCTGGACAAAGAGGTGTTCGAGGTGGCGTCCCGCATCCCGGTCAAGCACCGCATCGCGGGCGGCACCACCAAATACGCCATGCGCCGCGCCGCCATGCGGCATATTCCGGACGAGGCCGCGAGCAAGCCGAAGCTTGGCTTTCCGGTGCCTATCCGGGTCTGGCTGCGGCAGGAGGTCTATTATAACCGGGTCAGGGACGCCTTCACCTCTCCCGCCGCCGAACGCTTTTTCCATACGGGGGAGCTGCTAAAATTCCTCGACCAGCATTATCAGGGAAAAAAGGACAACAGCCGGAAAATATGGACGATCTATATGTTCCTGATCTGGTACGGGGTGTACTTCGGAGAGGAACAAGCGCCCTCGCAAGCCGGGCAGCCAACGGCAAATTCTCGCTGAGCTTCCCCAGCCGGTTTCGGCGCTGCGGCAGCGGGGCCGGGAATCCCCGGAGCATCCTCCCCTGCATAGAGATACCGGCCGGAAGCGTTTTCCGGCCGGCGCTATTTTATATACCGGGCGATTCCGATAAGTTCGCCGTTTCTTAAGAATTCCGGCCGCCATCAAAAATCTTCCGTATATCTTGACGAGAAATACAGAAGATGGTATAGTTTAAGTGTACTATATGAAATAATACACTTAGTTCTATCAGCACAGCATCTTGTAAAGAAAGGAGGCCGGCGATGTTTACCATTGACGTGATGTCCCGCGTGCCGGTATATGAGCAGATTATTCAACAGCTGGAACGGCTGGTGCTGACCGGCGCGCTTTGTCCGGGGGAGCAGGTTCCCTCGGTGCGCGCCCTGTCCACCCAGCTTTCCATCAACCCCAACACCATCCAGAAAGCTTATGCTGAGCTGGACCGGCGGGGTATTCTCTGTTCCGTTCCGGGACGGGGCTGCTTTGTATCGGACAACGCGTTTCCTCTGCTTGGTGAATACAAACGAAAGGACCTGGAGAAAGTGGAAGCCCTCGCACGGGACCTGTGGCTTGCCGGAATCGACAAAGGAAGCGTTCTGGCGGCGGTGGAACGAGCGTATGGCGGAAACGAAGCTATAGAAAAAGAGGTGGATAACAGCCAATGATTCAAGCGGAAAAGCTGGTCAAAAAATTCGGAAATTTCACCGCGCTGGGCGGTATCAGCTGCGCCATTCCTTCCGGCTGTATTTACGGTATGGTCGGCTCCAACGGCGCGGGGAAATCCACGTTCCTTCGCCTGATAAACGGCGTTTACCGGGCGGACAGCGGGACCGTCTCCCTCGACGGAGAACCGGTCTATGAAAATCCCGCCGTGAAGGGACGGATCGCTTACGTCCCCGACGACCTGTATTTCCTCCCCGGCGCCAGCCTGAACCGGATGGCGAAGCTGTATGAAGCGGCGTACCCCACGTTTGACCGGGAGCGGTTTCATTCGCTGGTCGGCATCTTCCGGCTGGAGCCGGGTGAATCGCTTGGGAATTTTTCCAAGGGGATGAAACGGCAGGCGGCGATCATCCTCGCGCTGTCCTGCCGGGCGGATTACCTGTTTTTCGACGAAACCTTTGACGGGCTGGACCCGATTATGCGCAATCTGGTAAAAAGCCTGATCTGCGGCGACGTGCTGGAGCGCGGCGCGACCGCCGTCATCACCTCCCATTCTCTGCGGGAGCTGGAGGATACCTGCGATCAGCTTGCGCTGCTGCACCAGGGAGGCATCGTACTGGAAAGCGACGTACAGAATCTCAAAACCACCCTGTTCAAAATTCAGATCGCCTTCTCCCGCGATTATGACCGGGGCCTGTTCTCCGGACTGGACATCCTCCATTTTTCCCGGCGGGGCTCCGTCTCCAATATGATTGTCCGGGGGGATCGGGACAGAGTGGTGGAATGGCTGCGCAGCCAGCAGCCGTCCGTGCTCGACGTGCTGCCGCTCACCCTGGAAGAGGTGTTTACTTACGAGATGGAGTCTCTCGGCTACTCCTTTCAGCCAGAGGACTCCGACGGCGGCTCCGTTCCGGCCGATGCATGAGGAGGGAAACGATGAAAACAACGATGACAAAAGAAAAGGGGAACACCGCTCCGCTGTCTAAGCGGCTGTTCGATCCAAAGCTGTACGCGGAGGGTCTGCGTCAGCTGCGGGTTTTAGGAATTCTGTACCTCGTGATAATGGAGATTGGCATACTGCTGTACAGCGCCCAGCTTTCGCAGCGGAAGTACCCTATTCCGGACTACCGGCCGCATTCTCTCTTCCTTCTGGGCGGCATGGCCATGAGCGGGTTAATGGTTCTGTACCTTTTCCGTTTTCTAAACCGAAGGGAAAGCTGCGATTTTTACCACGCTCTTCCCCACACCCGCACCAGCCTTTTCCTCAGCTTTTATTGCGCGGCGCTCACCTGGAGCGCCGCCGGGCTCCTTCTGCCGACCGTCAGCCAGCCTCTTTTTCTCTATGCCTTTTTCCATCGCACGGGGGGGTTCCCCGTCTCCGCTGTCGGGGATATTCTGGCTCAATTCCTGTTCGGATTGGCAGCGATGCTGTTTGTCGCGGCGGTGACCGCACTCGCTATGAGCCTCACCGGAACCACGCTTTCCAATATGCTGGCGGCCGGCCTGTTCGTGCTCGCGCCCCGCACGCTGGTGATGGTCTATATGTCCGCCGTTCAGAGTATCCTGCCGATCCTGCCCAGCCGGAGCGAATCGCTCTTCGATCTGCATTATAACCCAATTTTTTATCTGATCGAATATCCCGGCAGCGCGGAGCCCACCGCCATTTTATATTCGCTGGTCATCGGGCTGCTGTATACGGCCCTGGCCGTATTTCTGTTTTGCCGCCGGCGAAGCGAAACGGCGGGACAGGCGGCCCGGAACCGTTTCCTTCAGGCGGTATTTCGGCTGCTCCTCGCCATGCTGATCTGCCTGTATCCCTGCGTACGCATCGTACAGGGGAAGTACGATGACAGCAACGCCCTTCTGCTGGTAACCGTTTATATTGCTGCGGTGATTGTCTATTTCCTGTATGAGCTGATCACCACCCGCAAGGTAAAAAATCTCATAAGGGCCGTTCCTTCATTGGGCATTCTGCTGATAATGAACGTCGCCTTTGTCGGCAGCCTTGCCGGCATCCGGGAGGTCATTTTGTCCCAGACGCCGAATGCGGAAGAGGTGCAGAGCATTGTCTTCCGATCAGTCAGCAGCGCTTCCGGCTATCTGGAAGCACGGGCCACCAACATATCGGTGGAGGATAAAAACACGATCTATCAGGTAACGAACCGCTTAAAGGAAGAGGTTTGGACTCTTCGGGAAAATTCCCGCTATGCCAGCCGATATCCCCTTTATTCGGATTTGACGAGAGAAGTGGAGCTTCACACTGACTCCGGCGTTATCCGCCGCGTACTCACCTTCAGCCTTTCGGAAAACGAGCAGATCGTGAATAAGCTCCAGCAGGAGGAAGCCTATCGTAAGGCGTATATGGAGCTTCCGCCGTCCAGCGGAGGCGAGATATCCGTCAGCATTCGAGGCCTTGCGGAGTCTCAGGCTTCCGCGCTATATGAGCAGCTGCGGCAGGAAGTAAACGAAATCGGATTTGACCAATGGCACGATATCGTCCAGAACTCCTTTACCTACGACTCGTTTCTTCTGAACCGGGAAGACGGCATTCTGCATTTCTCCAACCTGTATATTTCCGGTCAGGTGAAGGGCGAATGGCATACCACCGCCATTACGCTCTCCACCAAGCTTCCCCGCACTCTGGAAGCATACCTGAAATATACGAACGAAGCCAACCGGAAGGCGGTTCTGAAGGGGATTTGGGAAAAGGATGCGGCGATTTATTTTAAAAAGAGCGGGCTGTCCGTATCCGAAACGAGCGATTACTATATCAGCCAATTTTCCGGCGCGGACGAAACCGCCCTACGCGCCTTTCTGGAGGGACTCCTCCGGCAGTCGGAAGCCGATCCGGAGCAACCGGTTGACCCGTCAAAGCCGCTGTATGTGATTGCTGTCACGAAGTACGGCGACCAGGAACGAGTGGTTTATCTGAATGCGGAGGAGGATATCGAGCCTCCGGCGGATCAGACGGGAGCTGCCGGGCCGACGGTCGTTTCGGCGTTTCCGGAATAAGACGACGCTTTCCCCGGATAAACCGTACTGGATGAACCGTACGGGATGAAAAATAAAGAAGAGGCGAACCATGTTTGTAAATTGGTTCGCCTCTTCTTTATTTTTCATGGCTTTGCAGGTACTTGTTGCGGGTGGCGATCCCGCCGCGGATATGCCGCTGCGCTTTATTCTGTTCGAGGACATGCCGTACCCGCCCGTAAAGCTGCGGATTCACCTGGCGCAGCCGGTCGGAAACGTCCTTATGTACCGTGGACTTGGATATATGAAACTTCCCCGCGGCGGCGCGGACCGTCGCGTTGTTTTCAATAATGTATTCGCCCAGTTCGATTGCCCGTTCCTCAACTGCTCCCTTCACGCTGACCACTCTTCCTTTCACCGAGGGCGGAACCCGTTCCTGACGGAGGAGAACGCACCTTTCCGCGTTCCTCACGAAATTCTTCGTTTCATACCTATGCGGCTGGGATGAAGAATATGCGGCCGGCGGCCCGTATTGGCGACAGAACGGCAGGAGCAGATGCGGAGAGACGTTTTTCCGTCAGGCTATCAGCGCCGCCGTCTGTACGGCAAGAACAAGGCCGCCTCGCTGCGGAAAACTTTATTTTTTCAAAGTTGGTATTTTAGCCCAAACCTGTTTTATTATATATTTATTCCAACTATATCCGATATTTTGGAAGGGGGTTTGGGCTTAACGCACATATTTGTGCGTTAAGTTCGCAAATTATGAAAAGTTTTTCGTATATTCAAATCATGGATTCGGAAATATCCACAAATGCAGTTTGCGAGCTGCTGCGGGTCTTTGAGCCTCTGCTGAGAAAGTATGCGCGGCTTTTGGAGTATACGGACGCCTATTTCGATTTGCGGGCGGCCCTTCTGGCCGTGGTCAATGAGCTGGATGTGAACAAACTGGACAACAAAACCGACGGCGCCGCCTTCAAATACATACAGACCACGATCTATCATCGCTACCTTGCCCTCGCCAAAGCGCAGCGGCGTTATGGGCGGACGCACGTTTTCTTCTGCGAGCTGGAGAAGCCCACCGAAACCGGGCGGCCCTGCCTGGCAAACGTTCTTGCCGATCCCTCTCCGGAGGACGAGCTGTCGTTCATTAACCGGGACTATCTGCGGCAGTACCTGAATGAGACGGAATATGAGATCATCCTTCTTAATTTTTACTATGGGTACAGTATCACGGAAATTGCACAGGGCAGGAAGGTCTCCCGGCAATATGTCAACCGGCAGAAGCTGAAGGCTCTCCAAAAATTAAAAAACGCCCTGCTGCAGGAGTCGGCGTAACAGGCGATCCGCGGGCGGGCTTTAAAAAAATTTTCGATCCCGGTTTACAAATAGGGCGAAAATTTCTCTTTAATAAGTGAAACCAGTCGACGGGTTTTCATAAAAACAAAAAAGTAAAAGGAGAGAAAAAACATGGCGCTGATTTTTGGCGTGGATTCGACGGTCGCGGCGAATGCCCGACTGACCAACGGCTACCACATGTATGACTGGGTGATGCGGATGAACCGCTTCCCCGCTTTCTGGGGGCGCGCCCTCACCGGCGAGGACGCAGTTACGGCGGACGAGCTGGAATACCTGCGGGGGAAAAACTGCAAAATCGCCCTCATCCTCCGCGATCTGACCGAGGCCGGCGTGTCGGCCTCCGACGGCACGGCCGACGCGCTGCGGGCCGTGGAGGCCGCGAAGGCGCTCGGCGTTCCGCAGAACGGCGAGGTCGCCCTGTTCGCGGAAATTCGTCCCGCGTGGAGCGTCAACCATAACTGGATGATCTCCTTCGCGCAGACCCTGAACGACAACGGGTATCGTCCCGGCTTCATCGGCAACACCGATTCCTCCAAAAACTTCAACTTCGACCGCCAGTGCAGCCACTATGTGCAGGCCACGGAGGAGGTCGGGCAGTTCCGCGCCGTCTACTGGGCGACCGAGCCCAAGGAAGAGGGCGAGCCCGAAGCATGG